>Ga0129310_1001671_pt1 | contig 18542 bp, 15 predicted proteins | sample Go1ome_2_FD_94433 | JGI IMG/M metagenome (GOLD analysis project Ga0129310, IMG submission 94433) | Western lowland gorrila individual fecal microbial communities from Wisconsin, USA - Go1022A metagenome | ecosystem: Host-associated > Mammals > Digestive system > Large intestine > Fecal | place...
AGTCCGTCTTTATGGTTGCCAAAGCCTTGCTCAAATCCGCCAACGCTTTATTTTCTATCAATGCTTCTCTGATACTTTTCTTGGAAATCTCGTCCACATGAGCGTAAATATTGTCAAGAGAACCATATTCCACCATAAGGGCGGTGGCAGTCTTCTCTCCCACCTTCGGCACGCCGGGAATATTATCGGCTGTATCTCCCATCAGCGCCTTAAGCTCTATAAACTGTGTGGGCGTCACCTGATATGCCGCCTTCACATCGTCCTCGTAATAATCTTCTATTTCCGTCCTCCCCAGCTTTGTCTTAGGAATACGGATTTTGATATGCCTACTGGCAATCTGCAAAAGGTCCCTGTCACCGGATACCAGAGCCACCTCCATACCGGCTTTTTCAGCCTTTTTTGCCAAGGTGCCCAAAATGTCATCAGCCTCTAAGCCCGCCTGCTCCATAATTACCACATGCATGGCCTTCAGAACCTCCTTCATCACCGGCACCTGCTCCCGAAGCTCCTCAGGCATAGGCTTACGGGTTCCCTTGTAGGCTTCATACATCTCGTGGCGGAAGGTCTTGGCATGAACATCAAACGCCACTGCCAGCAAATCCGGCTTCTCCTCCTCCAAAATTTTGAACATAATATTTAAAAAGCCATAGACTGCATTGGTGTGTAAGCCCTTGGCATTGCTTAAATCCGGCACTCCGTAAAAGGCTCTGTTCAATATGCTGTGTCCGTCTATCAATACTAATTTACCGCTCATACTCCCTCATTTCTACAATACCAGCCAAAGTACAACACTCAAAAGCGCCAGCACTGCAATAATTTCCAATACAATTCCTGCATGTATCGCACCGGAATGCAGCTTAAGTCTGTGCCTTGCCGCCTCCAACCGCTCTTCCAGTTCCCTCTGTAAGTCAAAGGCATCTCCCTCCTCCAGACGCTGCATTCCCTCAGTTACAAGAAACTGAATAACCAGCTCCTCCTTGCAGTTCTCACAATGCTCCATATGCTCATTAAATGCCTTTAACGTAGGATAATCCATCTTTTGCTCTATAAAATCCTGAATTCTTTTCTCAAATTCCTTACAATCCATATCGTCACCCTAATCCGGTTCTTATATACTCAGCATCTTGCTATACACCCATATACATACATATTTACTATACAACATATTGGGGCAAAAGGCTAGCAAAAAAAGACAAAAAAGCAACTCTGCCATGAATGAAATTTTAAAGTCCGAGGATTTCTCCCCGGACTTAAATCATCACATTTCTAAAATTGTTCCCTGTGTCTATTCATGCATCTGGTATTCCGTGTCTTCTTCTATCATTTGGAGCATATAGCCTGCAATCACCGGGTCAAATTGTGTACCTTTTCCTTTTAATATCTCATTTTTCACTACAGTCTGTGGAAGTATATCTCGATAGCTTCTTTTAGAAGTCATAGTATCATAGGCATCTGCCACCCCTATAATGCGAGCCACCTCTGGAATTTCTTCCCCGGCAAGACCATCCGGATATCCCGTTCCGTTATACTTTTCATGATGCCAATGGGCACCAATGGAAATCCCCGGCATCTCTGATATGTTTTCTAAAATTTCTGCCCCTATTATGGGATGGTCTTTCACAAGCTGATATTCTTCCTCTGTCAACCTCCCCGGCTTATTTATAATCCTATCCGGAATTCCAATTTTGCCGATATCGTGCAGCAGACCTATATAATAAATGTCATTCATCTCCTGAATACTTTTCCCCATACGTCTGGCCAGTTCACGAGAATACTCAGCAACTCTCAAAGAATGACCGTTGGTATATGCGTCCTTTGCATCAATTGCACTGACAAGAGCCATCATCACCTGCGTGGTAAGATTGGTAATCTTTCTGTTGCTTTCCCTCAATTCTGTAGTTTTCCTGTCAACCTCCTGCTGCAAGGATTGCTGATAATGATACAGCTCCAGAATGCGACTTATTCTTCGAATAACAACCTCTGCAATAAAGGGCTTCTGAATATAATCCATCGCTCCGGCTTTAAATATTTCTATTTCTGTACTTCTTTCGCTGTCAGCAGTCAAAAAAATCACAGGGACATCCGACAGCTTGTTGATATTACGAATTTTTTCCAAGGTCTCCAAGCCATTCATTTCCGGCATATGCAAATCAAGAAGTATCAAATTCGGAGCATTATTCTGTAGATATATGAGTGCTTCACTTCCTGACGAAACACAGAACACATCATATCGTATTCCCAGTATCTTTTGAACTAACATTAAATTCATCTTATCGTCATCAACTACCAAAATGCTGTCCTTTTTTTCTACCTGAAGCGCTTTTTTGATTCTCTCAAGAAGCTCTGTAGGAAAAAATGGTTTCTTAATAAAGTCCAATGCTCCAAGACGAATTGCTTCTGTTACATCCGTTTTCATACCTGATGCAGTCAAAATCATTACCTTCACACCGGATATCTCAGCGTCCTCCCTGATTTTTTCAAGCACCTTCAGACCATTCATATCAGGCATATATAAATCCAGAAGCACCAAGTCAATCTCACTATATCGCAATATATCAATTCCTTCTACCCCTGACTTAGCACATATCACTTCATAGTCGTTCGCTAAAATATGCGTTGCCATTTTCAAATTTACTATATCATCATCAATTATCAATATTCTTTTTGCCATTTTTTCTTCTATCCCTTTATATAGTTTACTTCAGTATCTTTTGAAGCCTGCCCAATAAGTTAATATATTTCTCCATCACAGCCTGATGATGAGATATGATATAGCTCTCATCTCCAGCCTTAGCAGCCATTTCCAGTTCCTTTGCCTCCTCCGATAGAGAAATAGCACCTATAGTCAATGAGGTACTTTTTAATGCATGTACTATTGTTCTGTAATTCTCCCAATCTCTTGCATCAAAAAACTGTTCCATTTGAGCAACCTTATCTGCCTGCGTATATTCTTTTAACATTTCTTCGTAGAACTCTTTGTCCATACAATAGCTAAGTCCTGTTTGGATATCCAATTCCGATATTTCGCCCAGACACTGCATAACATCTTTGTCTTCATTACACTGCATGACAGCATCAGCCTCATTACATTGCAAATCATTTTGCTGAATTAATTTTTTGTCCAAATACTTTGCGAGCATTGCCTGTAAATCTTCCTCCTTAACAGGCTTTGTAAGGTAATCAGTAAATCCAGCCTGCAGATACTCTTTTTTGGCACCTCTGGTAGCATTGGCGGTCAGCATAATAACAGGCGTATTCCTGTTTAAATTGGCTGCAAGGAGCTTCATTTGCTCCAGTGTTTCTATACCGTCCATTTCAGGCATCATATGGTCTAAGAAAATGATATCATATCGCTTATTTTTCACATACTCCAAGCATGTCATACCGCTTTCTGCAGTATCAATCTGTATACCTGTTTTTTTCAAAAGACCTTTTATTACCTTTAGGTTCATCTCTACATCATCTACAACCAGAATTTGTGCATCAGGTGCAACAATGGACAACCTATTATCTTCTGAAGTATGAAGGAACTGCTGATATCGCTTCTCAAAATCTCCTATGGGTTCAGGATTTATCACTACTTGTGGAATTCTAGCCGTAAAACAGGAGCCTTCTCCATAAGTACTTTCCGCACAAATCTCTCCTCCCATCATCTCGACCAGCCTCTTTGTAAGATTCAATCCCAAACCGGTTCCCTCAATATTGCGATTGCGGTTCTCTTCAATTCTGGTAAACGAGTCAAACAGCTTTTCCATATCTTCTTTTTGAATGCCGATACCAGTATCCTTTACTGCAATCGTCAATATAATTTGATTGTTCAGCAAACTGTCATAGCCTATGGAAAGTGTAATGCTTCCTTCCTTTGTATACTTTACAGCATTAGAAAGGAAATTATTGATAATCTGCCTGATTCGCACCTCATCTCCACATAAGCAGGATGGCAGTTTCGGATCAATCATCATCTGAAAGGACAGTGCCTTGCTCTCAGCCCTGACTCTCGCTATATTGTAGCAGTCATTTATTACTGAACACAATTCATACTCCACCGGCAAGATTTCCAGCTTGCCTGCCTCAATTTTGGATATATCCAAAATGTCATTTACAATAGACAGCAGAGACTGTCCGGCACTTTGTATATTTCTGGCATATTCCTTCAGATTGTCATCCTTACATTCCTCTAAGAGTATAGCGTCCATGCCTAAAAGCCCATTAAGCGGTGTGCGAATCTCATGTGACATATTTGCAAGGAATTGACTTTTTGCTACATTTGCCGCAATGGCATCATTTTTTGCCTTCTCAACAAATTTCACATGCTCCTTCATCATTTGAATCATATAGATAATCAGAGTACAAATTGCAAAAACGCATACCCCATATCTGCTCGCCTTTCCTAAATCTCCAATCTTTATGATATAGGTTCTCAAAATATCAACAAATACACCTAGCATCATACAGATGCTTCCGATAAAATGTACAAGCGCCTCCGGGCTTTTCTCCTTACGGGCATTTTTCCCTAATGTCAACACGTTCACAAAGATAAGCAATACAATAAGTCCGTGGGAAGCATATGACATCTCCATAAAATCCAAATATCCCGCGAATTGAAGAATCAGCTGAAGAATTACATTTACTACAGAAGCCAACATTACAATCCACATGGTTTTTGAAATATCGGGCATTGCCTCATAGCAATAGGCTTCCAAAAAAAGAGGAGCTGTCATCAGAATGATAAAAATCAGATTGGAGTATAACGTCTGGTTTCCGTAAAACACCTCCGGTACCTTTGTCTCAATTAAATAATAAACGCCCATAAGCAACAGATATACACCCAGATACTCCACGCCGCCTATCCTTTTGCGCGACATTTTCTGCAAAACTACCAATACCAGAAATACCACAGCAGCCATCAGAATAATCACCGACAAAATGATATCAACTGCTTTTTCCTTCACAAAATGAAGAATTGCCACATCTCTTTTGGAAACAGATATCTCTGTTAAATAAGTGGCATAGTTGGCATAAGGAGAAATCATTTCAATCTCTATCTCTCCAGCCTCACAAGTCTTTGGTACATCAGCAAATACCATCACACTTCCGGGCGTGCGTCCAAACAGTCTCTCATCATTCAGTCCAAAGGTATATATCTCCTCTCCATCAACGGTAATTCTTAACGTCTTGTCAGCAGATAAAAAGGTCAGAGTCTCTCCCCAATATTCCCTTGGAATGGTATTTTTGATGACAATTTTTTCGTTTGGCCGACTGGTGGTATTATATGGTAATTCCTGCAAATCCATTTCTACACCATCTTCTCTGACAAGCACCCAGCCTGTGTTAAAAGACTGCACATTACCCTTTGCCAGAGTCATGTCATCAACCTTGGCTGTTTTAATCACGATTGCTATCACTACCAGCTGTATAAAAAAGATAGTCCAAATGACCTTATCATACTTTTTCATAGTAACTCAACACCTCTCCCACTTCGCCCTTGCTATACCCTGCCTTCTTACATGCACCCCCAGTTATTTGTAATACCATGAACTGTCTCCTTCACCACAAATGCATGTAATGGCTTTGTCAAATAATCATCAATACCAAGCTCACTAATTTTCTGAATTGTTTCCATACATTTATCTGCTGTCACAAGCACAACAGGTATGCGATATTTTTCTCGAATCATCTGATAAAGCTCAAACCCATCAACATCAGGCATCTTTAAATCCAACAGAATAAGATGAATCTTTTGTTCCTCCAATATCTGAAAGGTTTCCTCCCTCGACCTTGCACCTAACACCTGAAAATCAGGTTCATCCTTCAGAATATGTTTCACCATTTTGATATTCATAATTTCATCATCAACTACCAAAATGTTTTTACTGCTCCTTTCTGACTGGCACATAGTATAATTCTTATCTTCATCAATCATTTGAAGCATTATATCTGCTATCTTTTCATCGAACTGCTGTCCCCGCCCTTTTTCTATTTCCGAACGGATAACCTTCTGGGGAAGAGCATTACGATAGCTGCGATTGCTTGCCATCGCATCATACGCATCTGCAACGCCAATAATTCTGGCAATCTCAGGTATATTTTCTCCCTCCAGTCCATTTGGATACCCTTTACCATTGTAGCGCTCGTGATGATATTTGGCACCATAAGCAATTCTCTCATCTTCATGAATATCTTTTAATATATGATACCCGCTGATGGGATGAACTCTGATTTGATTAAATTCCTCCTCTGTCAGCTTTCCCGGCTTATTAATTACTTCCTCCGAAACTCTTATCTTACCCACATCATGTAACAAGCCTGCATAGTACACAATCTTTTGTTCCTCTTCCGATTTTCCCATTCGCTTTGCAATAGCAAGGGAATAGTCAGCAACCCTTTGAGAATGACCGCTTGTATAGCGATCCTTCGCATCAATAGTAGACGCAAGGGCACGAATGATGTTTGTGTTCATACGGTCCAGCCGTTCCTTGCTCTCACGCTCTTTACGCTGATATTTACTGATTCTTTTCGCAGAAATTGCGCAAAATACAACAACAATCAAAAAGACCGTAACAGTTATTAAAATACCAATCAGCATTTGTGTTCTCAAGCCGTGGAACAGCTTTGTGTTACTGACAACCATTACCACATACCAATCATTCATGACCTGATTTGAAAAAATTGTACAGTTCTCCCCACCAATAGTCATCTCAAAATTATCTTGCTTATTATCAAATATTTGGCACAGCATTTCCTCTTGCTCTTGGTTTACAGGATACACCTTGCCTTTCTCTGATTTGTCAAAGTGCGCAATGATTAACCCTGTACTATCCATAATAAAGCCATAACCCATACCGTTCATCGTCATGCCTTCTGTGATTGTCTGTACCTCATTCAAAGCGATATCTAATGACACAACGCTTTCCCCATCAGAAAGTAATTGACTGACAGAAAACATAACAGTATTTGTCTGCGCGTCCAAATATGGCGGAACAATTGTTGCCTTGCCTCCCGCTTCTTTTGCCGCAATATACCACTCCCTCTCAGTTGGGACATAATCCTCCGGCGGTACCCAGCCAATCCCATCCAAATACTCCCCATTAATATAACCATAGATTCCCGTAAAATTCTCATCAATCTGCTGCGTTTCATGCTCTGCTTCTGTGGTTAAATACTGTAGGATTTCATCAGAGGAGACACCCTTCTCCAGCATATAGTTAACGGTATCCGCTGTTACCCACAACACATCCATACCTTTATTCAAATAATTTTCAATCATTGCAGCTTCGCTCTTCATGTTGCTGACACCGAGCTCGTCAATACTAATCACCGAACTGTGATAAAATGAGGAAAAGATATAGGTTACCATAAAAACCAACAGGCAAAAGACCATTATAATTGTTATTAAGAATTGCTTTGAAATAGTGTTTTTCATTCTACTATTTATCCTTCCGTTACGATGTCAGCGTAATCAAATTTGGTTTATTCCATTTCATTCAGTATTTTTTTTGCTTCCAAAACTGTCGTCTTAAATAAATTTATAATATCATTATGATGTGCCTTAATATATGCCTTATCTTCATCGGCATTGTCCGATTCCTGAATCGCTTTTCCTGCACGTTCCAGTTCTTTTGCAGCTTTTGAAAGCTGCTCCCCACCAATATTTAACGACGTGGATTTTAGTCCATGAACATAAACCGTATATGTTTTCCAGTCCTCTGCCTTTAATGCTTCTGTTATATTGGCAGCTTTCTCGTCATAGCTGCTACAGAATAATGCAAGCATTTCCTTGTAAAGCTCTCTGCTGCCGGCACAATACTGCACCCCTGTTTCTGTATTAATGCAGGGCTTAGAACAGCTTGTTTCCAACCAAATACTGTCACTATCGCGATGAACCTTTTCCTGTAACAGACTGACCTTGTCCTTGGGTATATATTGTAATAACATTTTTTCCAGAGCTGTTCCTTCAATTGGTTTCGATAAATAATTAGCAAAACCTGCCTTTATGTATTCTTCCTTTGCACCCATAATGGCATTCGCAGTCAATGCGATAACAGGTGTGGATTTACATTTGTTTTCGGATTGCTTCAACCTGACAAGGGTCTCAATACCATCCATTCCCGGCATCATATGATCCAGCAAAATTACATCAAAATATTCCCTTGTTACAATTTCAAGACATTCTGTACCACTCATACATGTTGTAACCTGAATGCTCGTATTTTTCAAAAGGCCTTTCACGACTAACAGATTCATCTCGTTATCATCTACTACAAGCACTTTCGCATCAGGTGCAGTAAAGCTCTCTCTGTACTCACCTTCCTGTTTTGCCATAGCTTCAAATCTTTGCTTGAAATCACCCAGCGGTCTGTCATCCTTTATCTCTTGCGTAAGATAAATCGTAAACACAGAACCCTTTCCATATTCGCTGGAAACCTCCATGCGTCCATTCATTTGTTCCACTAAACTGTGGGTGATTGCCAGTCCAAGTCCCGTACCTTCAATGTTGCGGTTTTGTTCCAAATCCAAGCGCTGAAAACCACCAAAAAGCTTATTTAAGTCTTCCTCTTTGATACCAATTCCGCTATCAGACACCTGCATCTTAAGAGTAAATACGTTTTCTTCCCTAATTCCCTCTACAAGAAACTTTACTGCTCCGCGTTTGGTATACTTCACTGCATTATTCAAAATATTTACAATAATCTGGCGGTTACGGACCTCATCACCGCAAAGTACGGAAGGTAGCTCCTTATCTATCTCTACCTGAAAATCAAGCTGCTTTTGTTTTGCCTTAATTCCTGTCATGTTTACCACATCATTTAGGAAAACTGCCACGTCATAGGGAGCCGGAATGATTTCCATCTTGCCTGCTTCTATTTTTGAAAAATCCAAAATATCATTGATTAGTGACAATAAAGTCTTACTGGCACTTTGGATATTCACTGCATACTTTCTTATCTCCTCGTCCTTGCTCTCCCGAAGCACCATTTCATTCATACCCATAATGGCATTGATTGGAGTACGGATTTCGTGAGACATATTTGCAAGGAAATCACTCTTGGCACGATTAGCCTGCTCGGCTACATTTTTTGCCTCTCTGAGCTCATCACTTTCTCTTACTTTTTCTTCTGCGCTAAGCAAATACACCATACCGATTACAAACATAAGTATCAACAATCCAAATACCCATAGTATCAGCGCTGTAATCGTTGCAATACCGTCCGTCACTACTGTCTCCGGCACAGTACCCAGCAGATAAATTCCTAACTGCTTCACTTCTGATATAAACAGAAAATGCCCACCTTTTCCATCCTTATAATAAACTGTTGCAGCCGTATCAACATTCATTTTTTCTGACAATTTCAATAATCCGGCTTTTACAGCCTCCGAATTCAGGAACTCTGTTGTGAGAGGCTTCGAATTGGAAAAAGGAATTATCACCTGCTCATCTTTATCTACAATAGCCACTTTACCCTGACCACTGTAACAGGTTATACCAAATTTATTAAGCAAAACACTATCATCATATAGCTTATATAAAGTATACCTTACATTTTCATCATCGTAAATAGGTGTTGTGAAAAGGAGTCCCTGTCCCTCTTTATAACATACTGATGAATTCCCGCGAAATGCGTTCTGTATTCCGGGGAAGTCCGAAAAGCTTAGTGGTTCTCCCACCAGAGCTGTTCCGTCGAGGCAAAGAATTCCCATTGCCACATTCTCATTATCGCCAATAACAACAGCTAAAACTGCAGCATCCACTTCCACATTATCAGATATTTTTTTAGCAGTACTCTCCAGATTGTGTATCTCCAATTCAAACTGTTCTAAAGAAAGAGCAGCCAATGCTCTCGCCTGTTCTGTCACCTGCTTTTCCACATAGCTTTGCAACAGATCATTCAACCTGAAATTCAACAATACACCTACAACACTCATAATTATAATGACAATCATCAGTACTACAATTACTCTGCATTTTCCATTTATCTGTTTATTTATCATAGAATTCTACGCCCTCTACATACCAGTCAAGCTGTTCCAGCAAAATCTCATCCCGAATAGTTTGATTTTCCTTGCAGCGAATCCTGCCTTCATTGTCATATATAACTCCCGAAAAGACATCCTGCCCCGCTAATATTTGATTTTTAGCCTTAAGCACCTCTGATTTTGTTTCCTCCGAAACAAGCGTAGAAAAATCAGCCAACTCCACTGCATTTTCTTCCATACCTACCCAATATACTTTTATGCTTTCTGAATTTCCACGCAAATACTGTCTGATAATTGCTTCATAGGTCGATTTCCAGTCTCCCACTACAGCCGTCAGGTATTTATCTGAGCAGTTCTCAAGGCTCTGATGATAACCAATGGAATAAATACCTGCCTTCTCTGCCTCGTCCGCCACATATGCCTGATTTTGATGATAAGTAATGACATCCACTCCTGTATTTTTAATGAGATTGTCTGCCTGTTTCCTTTCTTCTTCCTCATTATCCCATTCATTACTCCATGCCACAGTTACGGTTGCCTCCGGATTTACCCGTCTGACACCTAATGTAAATGCATTGATACCACGATTGACTTCACTCGTAGGCATGGCTGCCACATATCCAATTTTATTGGTTTCCGTCTGCATTCCCGCTACAATTCCTGCCAAATAGCGTGCCTGATACATTCTGGAAAAATAAGAGGTTACATTATCTGCATGATAGTCAAAGGAATTACTATAAAAGGACACCTCCGAATATTTTTGTATGATATCCGCCACCTCTTCCGCATAGCCATAGCTCGTCAAAATAATCATCTTACAGCCCTGCTTCACAAGCTCTTCTATCGCCGGTTCACATTCCCCATGAAACTCCCTAATATTTTCCTTAACCAAAAGCTCTACACCTAATTCCTTACATGCTGCCGACACCCCTTTATAATGCATGCCGTTCCAACCATTTTCGTCGATGCTGCCCGTTATGATAAAGCCGATTTTTTCTTTTTTCACATATGTTCTTCCCACAAAAAGCAATACTGCGATAATAACCAGCAGCAATATTACAAACATTATCAATAATACGACTCTTTCTTTCTTACTGAGTTTCATCCGCAACTACCCCCTCTACATACCAGAAGAAATCATTCAGCATGGCATTGTCCGTCATGCTTTGTCCTTCTTTTACTCGAATATTTCCCTCATTATCCATAATCGGTCCATAAAACACATCAAAGGTCCCACTCATCAAACGAGACCTCTCTTCCTCTACTTTTTCTGCAATACCCGGCTTTACATTCTCTGTAAAGGGTGCCAAATCCACAATGCCTGTTTCAACACCTTCCCAATAATGAGCGCCCTGGAATTTACCCTGCAGACATTCTAATATTCTTGGCTCATAGAAATATTCCCAATGCCAAACGGGCGCAGTCAAATATGTATTGGGAAATCTCTGACTGTTGTCCACATTATAGCCAATCGTCCATATACCGTTGCCATCAGCAATTTCCAAAGGTGAGCTTGCATCCGTGTGTATGGCAAGCACATCTATATCATGCTCCTCCAATAATTCTTCCGTTGCCTTAGCATTCTCTTCCTCTCCTGTCCAGGAATCACTCCACTTTACATAAACAGTTGCTTCCGGATTTACCAAACGAACCCCTAAGGTAAAGGCATTTATTCCCCTGTTTACCTCTGCAATGGGAAGGGCAGCCACATATCCAATCTCATTTGTTTCTGTCTGCATTCCTGCAACAATTCCGCTCAAATATCTCATTTGATAAATTCGCCCAAAAAAAGTAGCTAGATTATCTGACTGTTCTACACCTGTGGCATGAAAGAAATATACCTCCGGATGCTCTTTTGCGCATTCCAATTCCCATGTGCCATAACCAAAGGAATTACAAATTATAATTTTACAGCCATCTGCAATCAATTCCTCTATGGACTCTTTACAGCTTTCATTCTCAGGGACATTTTCTTTATATACCACATTCAGATTTAATTCCTTGGCACTAATCTCCATGCCATTATAATGAGATTCACCCCAACTATGGTCACTGACCAAGCCATTCAAAATAAAGCCAACTTTTGTCTGTGTCTTTGTTATATCTGTTTCCTGTTGGTTAATACGTATCCACAAAATACCTGCAACAATCACACAAGCAAAAGTAACTATTGTCATCAAAATCTTTTTCATTGTTCCTCTGTAAATTAATCATTCTGATGAATGACTTTCTCTACCCTTTCCAAAAAATCATCAAATAAATAAGGTTTCTTGATGTATCCCGCTACATTAAGCCTTCCGGCTGCCATGACTGTATCAGTATATGCATCTGCTGTCAGGAACATAACAGGGATACTGTGCAATTCCTCTTGTCTCCTAATATTCTCCAATGTCCTTATGCCACTCATAATCGGCATTTCAACATCTAACAAAATCAGGTCTACAAATATGTTCTTGAGAATTGATAAACACTCCATGCCTGAAGATGCGGTAATCACTGCATATCCATTCTGTTCCAAAATAAATCGTGCCACCTTCAAATTCATCTCATCATCATCTACAACTAATACTCTCTTCATATCTTTCCCTACCTATTGAATCTTCTTGTGCATCTTTTCATATACTTTAATATTATACTCTACCAAAGCAGAAATGTACACTAGCCAAAAGGATAGATTTATAGCACTAAGGTTTTCTATGGCTGCTAATCCAATGGCTTTCACCCGGTATCATGACATTTTCTGTCACACATCTGTTTTTTGTCATATTCTAAAAGAAAAAGGAGTTTTTTAAATGAATAATAATTTTGACCATCAGCAATGCGATTACAAAAAGCAGAAGCATGTCCATGAAATAACAGGCAGCACCAGAGTTTTTGAAGAATGTGATGAATGCCATAACCACAGATTCTGTACAGTATCCGACGAGGCAAAGTATATGAAGGACAGTTATGACCACTTCCATGAAATTAAATTCCGCACAGACTTTTCCGACGGACACAAGCATGAATTTCAGGCTGCAACACTGATTGACAGCCCTATAGATTTTAAGTACAAATAACTAAAAGAGCTAAGCGTAAAGCTGCTTAGACAAAAATGAGGAGGTATTGTCAGCGCAATGCTTATAATACCTCCCCCAAATTTTTCTGCTTTTGGTGATGCCACCTTAAATCTCGGCAAATAATGTAGTCATCAATCATATCAAATCTCTTTTGGGCATGAAAAAACCCCGTATTTATACGGGGTTTACTGCCGGCAGCGGGACTTGAACCCGCACGTGGTTGCCCACAACAGATTTTGAGTCTGCCTCGTCTGCCATTCCGACACGCCGGCATTTGTGAACTGTCTCACAACAAAAGTTATTTTATCATAGACTGAATCACTTGGCAAGTAAATTTTTGTATTTTTTTACACAATTTTTGCAAACTGATTTTTGTAACCTTCATTTCCCTAGGGCGGACACTCCACATAACAAAGCAGTAATCAGTTTACTACTTCGAAGTGTCCATAGAAATGGCAATATCATTCCCCCGCACAGTGACCTGCGCCCTGCTGCCCACAATAAGCGGCATCATAGGCGGCAGATGCCCTAAATCCACGTCCATAATAACCGGCACATTTTTATTTCCGGCAACCTTAAGAACAGCGTTGTAGGCATCAAGCCCCATCATCTCCTGCCCGAAACACAAGGGTCTTCCAATCAGAAAGCCCTTTACATACCGAAACCAGCCCGCCTGCTCCATTTGCCACATGGCACGACGAATGGCAAAGACATTCAAGTCACACGCCTCCAAGAACCAGATAATACCATCCTCCTTATACTTTTCTATAAATTCGGCGGTCTTATCAAATCGTGTGCCCAGAAGGTTTACAAGACAGTCCATGCAGCCACCCAACAGCCGTCCGCTAAAACGTATTTCGCTGTCACACTTCTTCTCCGGCTGACCTTCCCACACAAGAGGCTGTTCTCCGAGAAAGCACCGCAGCACTCTCTCCTCAGTGACATTGTAGGGTGCCAGTGGATTCTCCTCACTCTTTACAGACTCCCTCTCCCATTTATCGTAGCCTCTCGCGGTATCCGTATTTCCCGTAAGAAGCCCCAGTGCGTCCTTTAAGGAAGCATGCCACGGCTCCATGCCAAAGGCCGGAGCATTGGGTCCGTAAATGGAAGCCGTGTCACAATAGGTTGCCAGCAGATAAGTCATATTGGTATTGTCCGAATAGCCCATATACCACTTAGGAGGAGCCTTTTTCAGAGCCTCAAAATCCATATACTCTAAAATTTCACACATCAGCTCCCCGCCACCGCAGGAAATCAAAACATCATTCTCGGAGCTTTGGTAATATTCCATAAGCTCCCTTGCGCATTCCTCCGGCGTATTGCTGATTCCTATACCCTTACCTTCATAGCAGTTTGGACCTAAATCCACCTCATACCCAAGCTCTGCAAACTTTCTTTTTGCATTCTCAAAGGCACTTCTATAAGGCTCGATATTGCACCCAAAGGAAGGTGCAACAAAGCCTATCGTACCGCCACTTGGCAGTTTCTCAGGATACCGCATACGCCCGCCTCCCTGTCACTAAAAATCCATCTTATTATAAATATCAAAGCAGTCAAAGGTTGCAAAATAATCCTTGGGGGTCTCCGCACGACGAATCATTTCCACGCTGCCGTCCTCCTTAAGGAGAAGCTCCGCAGATTTAAGCTTGCCGTTATAATTATATCCCATGGCAAAGCCGTGAGCACCCGTATCATGTATGGCAATGTAATCTCCAATCTCAATCTCGGGAAGCATTCTGTCAATGGCAAACTTATCATTATTCTCACAAAGAGAGCCTGTCACATCATACTTGTGGTCACAGGGCTTATCCTCCTTACCCAGCACAGTAATATGATGATATGCACCATACATAGCAGGACGCATCAGATTGACCGCACAGGCATCCACACCGATATATTCCTTGTGGGTATGCTTCTCATGAATCACCTTCGTTACCAGATGTCCGTAGGGTGCCATCATAAATCGTCCAAGCTCAGTGTAAATAGCCACATCACCCATACCGGCAGGAACCAGAACCTCCTCGTATACCTTTCTTACGCCCTCGCCGATTGCAAGAATATCATTGGGCTCCTGATCCGGGCGATAGGGAATACCAATTCCGCCGGAAAGGTTAATAAAGGTGATATTTGCTCCCGTCTCCTCCTTCAGCTTTACAGCTACCTCAAACAGGGTTTTTGCCAAGGTAGGATAATACTCGTTGGTTACGGTATTGCTTGCCAAGAAAGCATGAATACCGAAATTCTCCACACCCTTTTCCTTCAATATCTTAAAGCCCTCGAAAAGCTGCTCCGTGGTAAAGCCGTATTTTGCATCTCCCGGATTATCCATAATGTTATTGCTGATAGAGAAATATCCTCCGGGATTGTAGCGACAGCTTAATGTCTTAGGCAGATAACCAATCGTTTTTTCCAAAAAATCAATATGGGTAATGTCATCCAAATTGATGGTAGCGCCGATTTTTGCCGCATATGCAAAATCCTCAGCGGGTGTGTCGTTGGAGGAAAACATAATATCCTCTCCCTTTACACCCATGGCATGGCTGAGCATCAGCTCCGTCATGGAGGAACAGTCGCAGCCACAGCCGTAATCCCTTAAAATATTAATCAAAAAGGGATTGGGGGTCGCCTTTACCGCAAAAAACTCCTTGTATCCCTTATTCCATGAAAAAGCCTCCTTCAACGCCTTTGCATTCTCACGGATTCCTTTCTCATCATAAATATGAAAGGGGGTGGAATATGTCTTTGTAATCTCCTCAATCATTTCCTTTGTTACAAATGGTACTTTTCTCATGTCGATATTCTCCTGTCAGTTTTTTCACAACCTATTATTATATTTTCTTACTGATATGCCAAATTTATAACAATGTGCTCCTCATTTCCTCAGGAGACATAGGGCTTAAATCTGCCGGTGCCACATCAAATACGGTCTTACAGCCCTTCATTCCTCTCTGATTCATGCGGTATGCAGCTCTTGCATAAGCAATCAGCACACAGGCAGTAAACTCCGGATTGGAATCCAGCTTCAGACTATATTCAATCACATGGCTATGCTCTCCGTTCACGCCTGTCTTTCCTGTTCTAAAGACAAAACCGCCATGAGGGATTCCCGCATGCTCTCTTTCCAGCTCCTCCTCTGTAATAAAATGCACCGTGGTCTCATAATCCGCAAAATAGTTGGGCATGGTCTTGATTTCTTTCTCAATTCTTGCCTTATCAGCACCCTCTTCGGCTACCACAAAGCACTCTCTCACATGCTTCTCGCCTGTGGACAGCACCGGATTCTCACAATTTCTCACTGCCTCCAGCGCCGATTCAATGGGAATGGTATACTGCTTTGCATTTTTCACGCCTTCAATTCTTCTGATAGCGTCAGAATGTCCCTGACTTACGCCCTTTCCCCAAAAGGTATAATCACTGCCATCTCGCAGAATGGCATTGGCATACAATCTGTTTAAGGAGAACATTCCCGGATCCCAGCCTACTGAAATCATAGCAATTTTTCCGCTCTCATTTGCCGCCTTATCCACATTGGCAAAATGCTCCGGTATCTTGGCATGGGTGTCAAAGCTGTCCACCACATTAAAATTTTTTGCATATTCAGCCGTCTGCTTAGGCAAATCCGTAGCGGAGCCTCCGCACAGCATCAATACATCAATCTTCTCCTTCATCTCAGAAAGCTTATCCACATGGTAAACCGGCACATTGCTCACAGTCTTTACTGTCTCCGGCGCTCTGCGGGTAAATACCGCAACAAGCTCCATATCATCATTCTGCCCTACTGCGCATTCAATTCCTTTTCCAAGATTTCCATAACCTAAAATTCCAATTTTAATTTTCATTTTTATTTTCATTCCTTTCCAGCCCGTTCGCAATGTTGAAAATTTCCTTCAACATTCACTTTTCTCCTTGATTTTGATTAGCTCTATCTCATTTCTCATAGCTTCCTTAAATACATTGACAAAATTTTTCTGGGCGCTGTATAGACAGGTATCACTACTGCTTTCTGTCACCTCTCCGGTAAGAACATAGGTGGAATCAATAATCAGGCGCAGCTGCCTGCCTCTCTCCCCCTGTTCTTCCCAATCTGTCCTTCTGCCAATCTGATAAAAAATTATTTTCTCACGCAGTACCTCACTCTGAGTCAATGCCACAGGTAATTCATCGGAAATCAACACGATTTTAATCTGTCTTTCCGCTAACCCTTGAAGCTCCTCCTGCCACTTCTCCAAAAATGCTCTTGATGCCGAAAAATAAATTCTTTGTCCTGCATTCAGAAGCATGTGATGTATCTTGTCGCAAATATGCCCATAGCCCTCAATCGTAATATATCCTTCCGTGGTGGCGAGCTTCTTTGGACTGTTACGCACTAAAAGCTCCTCTACCTCCTTCAGATTACGTATACGGTTATCGCAAAATTCCTCTATACAAACAGGAGTATATTTTGTAGAAGCTCCCTCCAGTATATACGCTGCGCCATGCTCCACTAAAGCAGCCAGGCCGTTATAGACATTAGAGCGGGAAATACCCGTAAGCTTTGCCACCTCGTAGCCTGTCAATTCAGAATTTTTTAAAAGGCAGAGATAGATAAGTGCCTCCTGCCTGCTAAGCCCAAATAGCGACAGCCTTTCTATAAATGCCGCTTCCTCCATCTATCGACCTCCTTAGTAGTATTTTATAGTACTACTATAATATCTGTAAGCGTACTTGTCAATAGATACTCTCCCAAATTACACGTCCTCAATCTGCCAGTCAATAGGCTCTATGCCATGCTCCCTTAAAAACTCATTTGTCTTGCTAAAGGGCTTACTTCCGAAAAAGCCTCTATATGCCGACAACGGGCTTGGGTGGGGAGCCTCCAGAATCAGGTGATTGGGATTATTCAACATACTCTTTTTCATCTGTGCCGGTCTTCCCCATAATATAAAGACAATAGGACGGTTCTGTTCATTCAATGCTTTAATTGCGGCATTGGTAAATTCCTCCCAACCCTTTCCCTGATGAGAGTTTGCCATATGAGCACGCACCGTCAATACCGTATTGAGCATAAGCACCCCTTGCTTTGCCCATTTCACCAAATAGCCGTTGTTAGGAATCCTACACCCCAAGTCGTCATGCAGTTCCTGATAAATATTGACCAGAGAAGGGGGAATTTCCACATCAGGCTTTACGGAAAAGCATAAACCATGAGCCTGACCTACATTGTGATAAGGGTCCTGACCGATAATGACCACCTTCACCTCACCTAAAGGAGTCAGATGAAAAGCGTTAAATATATCGTCCGCAGGCGGAAAAACCTGCGTAGTATTGTACTCCTGCCTGACAAATTGGTACAACTGTCTATAGTAAGGCTTATGAAATTCCGCGTCCAAAACAGTAAGCCAGTCGTTATCAATCATTGCCATAATCTTATCCTCCGTCTGCACTACAATCTTACGCTGACACCTCTGTCGCGCAAATATTCCTTAACCTGCCGTATCTTAAGCTCTTTATAGTGAAAAAGCGATGCCG
>Ga0129310_1001675_pt1 | contig 18526 bp, 16 predicted proteins | sample Go1ome_2_FD_94433 | JGI IMG/M metagenome (GOLD analysis project Ga0129310, IMG submission 94433) | Western lowland gorrila individual fecal microbial communities from Wisconsin, USA - Go1022A metagenome | ecosystem: Host-associated > Mammals > Digestive system > Large intestine > Fecal | place...
TGACCCCAAAAGCTTTGAAAAGAAATGGTATGGCTTCTGGGAGGAAAACAAGCTGTTTCATGCTGTTGTAGAGGAAGAAAAGGAACCATATAGCATTGTTATCCCACCTCCAAATGTAACTGGTCAGCTTCATATGGGCCACGCATTGGACAATACTTTGCAGGATATTCTGATTCGTTGGCGCCGTATGCAGGGCTACAATACCCTGTGGATGCCTGGTTGTGACCATGCTGGTATAGCTACTCAGGCCAAGGTAGAGGGTGCTCTGCGGGCAGAAGGCACCAATCGCTATGAGCTGGGCCGTGAGAAGTTCTTAGAGAGAGTTTGGGATTGGAAGGAAAAGTTTGGCAGCCGTATTATGAGCCAGCTTCGTTCCCTGGGTTCCTCTTTGGATTGGGACAGAGAGCGTTTTACTATGGACGAGGGCTGTTCCAAGGCTGTCCGTGAGGTTTTTGTCAGCCTTTATGAAAAGGGCTTGATTTATCAGGGAACCCGCATTACCAACTGGTGCCCAGATTGCAACACTGCTATTTCTGATATTGAGGTGGAGCATGAAACTGAGGCCGGTCATCTGTGGCATATTCGCTATCAGATTAAGGGGGAGGACAAATACGTTGAGGTAGCTACTACCCGTCCTGAAACCATGTTTGGTGATACCGGTGTAGCTGTAAATCCTTCTGATGAGCGTTATACTGAGCTGGTTGGCAAAACTCTGATTCTGCCAGTAGTGAACAGAGAGATTCCTCTCTTTGCTGATGAATATGTTGATTCTGCCTTTGGTACTGGTGCCGTAAAGGTTACTCCTGCCCATGATCCTAACGACTATGAAATGGGCCTCCGTCACAACTTAGAGCAGATAAAGGTTATTTCCAACACTGGTAAAATGACTGAGGGTGCTGGCAAATATGAGGGTATGGATCGCTATGAGTGTCGCAAGGCTCTGGTGAAGGAACTGCGGGAGATTGGTGCTCTGGTATCTGTAGAGGATCATGAGCATGCTGTTGGTCATTGCTCCCGTTGTCATTCCACCATTGAGCCAATGATTTCTACCCAGTGGTTTGTCAAGATGGATTCCTTGGCTAAGCCTGCTGTAGAGGCTGTTAAGACTGGCAAAATCAAATTCGTACCAGAGAGATTTACCAAAATCTATTGCAACTGGCTGGACAATATTCGTGACTGGTGTATTTCCCGCCAGCTGTGGTGGGGCCATCGGATTCCTGCCTGGTACTGTGATGATTGTGGCGAAACCACTGTTTCTCGTACTGATATAGATGTATGTCCAAAATGTGGCAGCAAGCATCTCCATCAGGATGAGGATGTACTGGATACCTGGTTCAGCTCTGGCCTGTGGCCATTTGAAACTATGGGCTGGCCAGAGGAAACTCCTGAATTGAAGCAGTTCTACCCAACCAGCACTTTGGTTACTGGTTATGATATTATTTTCTTCTGGGTAGCCCGCATGGTTATGATGGGACTGGAATTTGGCAAGGATATCCCATTCAAGACCGTTTACATTCATGGTCTGGTTAGAGATGAGCAGGGACGGAAGATGTCCAAATCTCTGGGTAATGGCATTGATCCAGTAGAGGTTATTGACCAGTATGGCGCTGATACCTTGAGATTTATGCTGATTACTGGCAACACTCCTGGTAATGATATGCGATTTATCAATGATCGTGTTGTGGCCACCAGAAATTTTGCTAACAAGCTGTGGAATGCCTCCCGCTTTATGCTGATGAATCTGGAGGGCTTTGACAAGTCCTTTGTTCCAGCAGAGGAGGATTATACCCTGGCTGACAAGTGGATTATGTCCCGTTACGCCAAGACCGCTCAGGGCGTTACTGCCAACCTGGAGAAGTTTGAGCTGGGTGAGGCAGGCCGTTTGATTTATGAATTTATCTGGAATGAATTCTGTGACTGGTATATTGAGCTGGCCAAGGCTAGACTTTACGACAAGGAAAATCTCCGCCCTCGTCAGACTGCTCAGTATGTATTGGGCTATGTACTGGAAGGCACACTGCGTCTTTTGCATCCATTTATGCCATTTATTACTGAGGAAATCTGGCAGCATATTCCTCATGAGGGTATCAGCATTATGGTATCCCAGTGGCCTGGCAATGATGAGAAGGCTTTGTCTCAGCTAGTAAATGATGGTGATGAGGCAGCCATGACTGATATTATGGAGTCCATTAAGACTATTCGTGCTCTTCGTTTGGAGGTAAATGCAGCTCCAGGCAAAAAGAGTGAGGTTATTTTGAACTTTACCGATGAATCTCTCCGTCAGGTATTTGCCGACAATGAGGGCTATCTTACTGTACTGGCTGCCGCAGAGCCTGTTACTATGCTGGCTGCTGGTTCTGAGAAGCCAGAAAATGCTATGGCCGGTGTAGTCAATGGCGTAGAAATCTATCTGCCATTGAAGGGGCTTATTGATGTGGACAAGGAGGTTGCCCGCCTGAATAAGGAAATGGCTACTTTGGAGAAGGAAGTTAGCCGTCTGGAGAAAAAGCTGGGCAATCAGGGCTTCCTGGCCAAGGCTCCTGCCGAGGTAGTTGCTGGTGAGCAGGAAAAGCTGAAAGGCTATCAGGAGAAGCAGGCTGCTGTCAAGGAGCGCCTTAGCTATTTGGCAACTCTGTAAATTTACATAAAAACAATGATCGTACCATAGATGGGCCTCAAAACAGGCCTGCTATGGTACATCATTTTATCTGGCAGAATTAATTCGAGGAGGGAAGGATATGAATTATCAGGAAGCTCTGGAATATCTGGAGGAGCTGAATGTATTTGGTGTAAATCTGGGCTTGGCAAGAATCCAAAGGCTGATGTTTCTTTTGGGAGATCCCCAGAAAAAATATAAAACCATTCATGTTACAGGTACAAACGGCAAAGGTTCGGTAACAGCTATGCTTGCTTCCTGCTTGCAGGCGGCAGGGATTCGGACAGGTATGTATATTTCTCCCCATCTTTCCTCTTATACGGAAAGAATGGTTATTGATGGCCAGCCTGTTTCTCAGCAGCAATTTGCCGAGACTCTTAGCGTGGTGCGGGATATTTGCGAATTTATGCGGGGAGAGGGAGATGAGCATCCTACCCAGTTTGAAGTGCTTACTGCAGCGGCTTTTCTGCTTTTCCAGAAAGCTGGGGTAGAATATGCAGTTATTGAGGTAGGCTTAGGTGGCCTCTTGGATTCTACCAATGTTATTGTGCCAGAGGTGTCGGTAATTACCAATGTAACCTTTGAGCATGCAGATAAATGCGGTGGTACTCTGGAGGGCATTGCTACCCATAAGGCTGGTATTATCAAGGAGGGTGTGCCTGTAGTAACCGGGGCAGAGGGTGAGGCTCTGGAAATTATTGCCAAGGTGGCTCAGGAAAAAAAGGCTGACCTGTATGTGGCAGGTAGAGACTTTGTTGCTGAGGCTATGAAGCCTTTGGGACAGTTGTCCATACCGCCAAATCTGGGAGCTACCGGCTATGGTGTGCAGGATAGAGCTTTGACAGATATGCAGATGGAGGCTCTTTCCAAACTGCATTTGGATTGCAATGAATGTGAGGCTGGTCAGCAGTTGGTGGCCTTTAATGGTAAGAATCCTCTTTTTGCCAATATGAATTACAAGCTGTCCTTGCTGGGACTGCACCAGGTGTCCAACAGTGGTCTAGCGGCAGCGGTCTTTATGGTGCTGGCAGCTAATGATTTGCGTTTCACACAGAAAGCTTTGAAAAAGGGCATGAAGCAGGTAATCTGGCCTGGGCGGTTTGAACTTCTGTCAGGTTATCCATATAAGGTGCTGATTGATGGCGCCCATAATCCAGCTGGTATCAAGACCTTGCGGCAAAGTCTTGATTATTACTTCCCCCATGGCAAGAGAATTTTCCTTTTGGGTATCTTGAAGGACAAGGATTATAAATTCATGTTGGAATATCTTCTGCGGCCAGAGGATGTGGTGGTTATGACTACGCCAGATTCCCAGCGGGCAGCAGAGCCAGAGCAGCTATTGCCATATGTAGTATCTGATGCCAAGGAAGCTGTACCAGAGCCAGCAAAGGCCTTGAAACGGGCCCAGGATTTGGCAGAGCAAGCAGGCAATCCAGAAGAAACCACGCTGATATGCGCAGGCTCCCTGTATCTGATCGGAGCCTTGCGAGAAATGCTTATAAAATAAGAACAAAATTTAGAATTTAAAATTTTGCTTACACAAAACTCTATACATACCATGATTGAAATATAATTTTGTGATATAATATAAGAGGTAGCGGAATATGCCGACATATGCCATGATAAATGGTGCAAGAATAGAAATGAGAAGTAAAGAAAGAGGTCACAACATTCCTCATGTACACGCTGTCAAAAATGGACAGTCTATGTCGATTGCTTTTAATGGGCGTGTTCTTGCTGGTAAATTAAAAAGTAAGAAGGATGAGGAAGCTGTTGTGCAATGGGTAATAGCTCATAAAAATCTTCTAGAAAATGAATGGAAGGAGATGCATTGATATGTGTACGATTGAAGAAAAACGCAAATCCAATAAAAATATTTTTCTTCATTTCCATAATGAAGATGATATGTTTTTTGGCGTGAAAAAAATTCCTATCAGCAAATATGATTATGCTGTCAAATTGTGTGGAAAGGAAAATGCGGATTTTCTATATAAGGTTTCAAAAACAACGTCAGATAGAGATATTGCCGAGTCGTTTTATGCGAAAGCCTTCTAAAATAGCATTTTAAAAAAAGGGACTGAAACACTAAATTAGTGTTGACAGTCTCTTTTTTGTTGCAGTTTTTTAGATGGAAAAATGTAACTTTTATAGCGGAGGGCTGTGATTTTGTATGGGGCAGGAATTTCACAAGACATTTGATTCGAATTTTGAAAAAAATTCGCTCTAATGTCTTGTGGGGGGGGGCATTTGTGATAGTATACTAGACAGTGTGAATAAGTTGAATAACTTTGCCTTTAATAAACACATTGGAGCGAAGATTTTGGGAGATATGGGATTTAGTGAATTGGGAAATGAAAATCAGGATTATGTAAAACGAGGTTTGGATTTATTGCTTACAGTAGGAGGTGGCTTATGTTTGCTACCTTTTTTACTGATAATTGCTTTATTGGTTGCTATAGATAATAATGGCAGTGTAATTTTTGCTCATAGGCGCATAGGTCAGAATGGCAAGGAATTTAAATGCTATAAATTTCAGACCATGATACCAAATGCCCAACAGGCTTTGGAGGAATATTTATCTAAAAATCCAGAGGCACAGAATGAATGGGAAGCCAATTTTAAATTGGTCAACGATCCGAGAGTAACGAAGCTGGGAGGATTTTTGCGCAAGACCAGCCTAGATGAAATGCCTCAGCTTTGGAATGTCATTGTTGGAGATATGAGTCTGGTGGGACCAAGACCAATTGTGGCTAAGGAAGTTGAGCGTTATGGCGAAAACTTCAAGGAATATGCCATGTGCAAGCCAGGTATTACGGGAATTTGGCAGGTAAATGGTCGTAGTGATACTACCTATGAGGAGCGGGTAGCCATGGATACATGGTATGCCTATAACAGAACAAATATATTGGATTTGAAATATCTTTTTCAAACTATTAAGGTTGTATTATTTGGCAAGGGTGCCTATTGAGGGAGAGTTTATGAAAAAAATAACAACATTGGCAGCAGGAATATTGCTGGGTATGAATATAGTTTTGACAGGAGGAAATATCTCAGTGGTTCAGGCAGAGGAAGCACCTAGCATGACCGCTGTTGAAAGCAAGGATAATACAATTTTCAAGGTAGCTCAGCTGCGACCAGATTATATTATGGGAGAATACAGACTAGCCAAATATGATGTTATCAATATTATGGCTCTAGGACTTACTGATGATATTGGTGAGAATGATATTACTGTCGGTGTGGATGGTATGGCAGCATTGCCTTATGTTGGCAATGTGAAGCTGGCAGGTCTTACCATAGATGAAGCTAGAGCAGCCATTCTAACAAAATTGGGACAGTATTACAAATTACCTGAGCTTAGTGTCAGCATCAAGAATTATGGAGCACGCAAGATTTATGTTATGGGTAATGTAAACAACCCAGGTATTAAGGAAATGAATGTAGACAATATGAATGTCTATGCAGCTGTTTCCAGTGCTGGCGGGGTGGATAAGCGTGGACGCTCCAAGCATATTCAGCTTATACGACAGCAGGATGGAGTTCTTTATTATCGGGAAATCAATATAGATGCCTTTGTCAAAAAGCATGATTTAAGTCAGAATATCCAGTTGGAGGATGGGGATATTGTCTACGTACCAGATTCCGGCAAGGTGATATTCAGTGAAGATGTTGCACCATATATTAATATTTATGCTACCTATCGCGCATTGACCAAGGATTAAGACATTGAATAGGTCGAGTAAAGTTAAACTGCAAAGGGAGAGAACATGGAAAGAGAAGAAGAGACTATAGATTTAGGCAAGCTGTTTGCCATTATTATGGATAAGAAAAAACTCTTTGGAGGCATCATAGCAGGCTGCACCCTGCTGGCACTAGTGATTTCTATATTATTGCCCAAGGAATATACATCACAGGTAACGGTGCAATCATCATCTAGTGGCATGGATATGGGAAGTGCGGCCATGGCTATGGCTGCGCTGCCTGGAGGCAATCTATCTGGAGGCAAAGCTGAATCTTATATGGCAATGATGAAGACACGTGTTGTACTTGATCCTATTATTGAGCAGGTCTTTGATGATATAGACAAAGAGGATAGGCTGGATGCAGAGGAATTTGCCAAGAAAAAATTAAATTTGGTAAATACGAAAGGTACACAACTTATCAGTGTAGAGGCGAAGGGAAGAACACCGGAAGAAGCACAATACATTGCAGAAAATGTTGTTAATAACTTTTTGCATTTGATGACTAGTTTGAATAAAGAAAATAAATCATTGTTAGTATCCTTTCTTGATGAACGCATCGATGTAGCCAAAAAGGAAGCTGATGATTCTGCTCAAGCTTTGGAAGTATTTAGTAAGGAGCATAAAATCTATGGCCCAGAGGATCAGGTTAAGGCACAGCTTGAAAAATCCGCAGCATATGAGAAAACCCTTGGGGAGTTGGCTGTTCAGAAGATGGCTCAGCAGGCAAGTTTGTCCAGTATTTCAGCTCAGCTAGGAGAGCAGAATAGAGATGCATTGGAATATGCTATGACAGATAATCCATCAGTACAGAAAATCCACAATACCATTGTAGAAAAAGAAACAGAATTGGTGAAGCTGAGGATTCTATATCAGGATAAGCATCCTGCTATTGTTAATGCCTTGGCAGAGCTGGATAAACTGAATCAGCAGTTAAATAGCGATGTACAGAAAGCAGTTGCCTCTCAGGCCGTTGCTATTAGTGAGACTCAGGCGGAGTTACAGCTAGCTAGATACCAAGCTGCTACAGCATTGGCAGCGGCTCAGGCATCAGAGTCCCAAGTACAGTCCTTGCAAAACAAGTCTGATGAAGATATGGCTGGCATGGCAGATGATATTCTTGAATATCAAAAGCTATACAGAGAAGCCACTATTAAGCAAGAGATATATAACAATCTCACTAAGCAGATAGAGCAGGCCAAAATTCAGCAGACTATGGAGAGCATGGATATACAGATTGTAGATCCCGCCAATCTGCCAGATGAGGAAAAGCCAAGTTTCCCAAAGAAAAAAATCTTCGCGGTTGCGGGACTGATTTTGGGACTCATTGTATCGTTGATATATAGCATGGTGCTGTATAAAAGGCTTAATTGATGCATAAAGGCATTGCATAGTGTGAGAATAGCTAATCCTGAAAGGAAGAATTGTAAATGCGGGTATTGCACATATGTGAGTATGCAAAGGGCGGAGTAGCAACATACCTGAACACTATTTTTAGCAGGGATGGTGAACAAGGAATAGACAATTATATGGTGCTTAGTGACTATAAGTCAGAGCATATGTGGAACTTGCCACAAGAAAAAGTGCAGTATTATAATTACAGACGCTCTGTTTGGAGTTTATTTCCCGCTATTCTAAAAATAAACAGGTGTATAAAGAAATTGAACCCTGATGTAATATATTGCCATAGTACATGGGCAGGACTGTTGGGGAGGTTTCCATATCTCTTTTGTAGAAAAAGGATAAAAATTATCTATAATGCTCACGGTTGGTCGTTTAATATGAACATATTTGGCTGGAAAAAGCATATTTATGCCAGTATAGAGCGCATTTTGGCAACAGTGACGGACAAAATTATCAATGTATCAAAATATGAGGTGAATAGTGCTGTTAATAGTGGTTTGCCAAGAAATAAGATGGCAATGATTTATAATGGCATTTCACCAGAAAAAACTACTGTAAATGAGAAAGCAGAGATGTGTACAGATAAAATAAATTTGCTTTTTGTAGGAAGATTTGACCCTCAAAAAGGTGTCGATTTTTTGTTAAAGATTTTTGATGAACATGCAGATGAACTAAAGCACATTCACCTTTGGGTTGTTGGCGATAGTGTGGTATCTGATGGTGAAGGTATCGAAAAGAAGAAGCTAGATAATATAACCTTTTTAGGATGGATACCACATGACAAGTTGCCAGCATATTATGAGGCATGCGATGCAGTAATTATGCCATCCCGTTGGGAAGCATTCGGATTGGTCGCAATAGAGGCTATGAAATACGGAAAGCCTATTATTGCCAGTAAAAGGGGAGCATTACCAGAATTGGTTAAGGATGATGTGAATGGGTGGACATTTGAGATGGACAATGAATACTCTCTGTTAGGCATACTTTCTGGTCTTGATAAGTTATCTGTAAATATTGCTGGGAGAAATGGAGAGAAAATTTTTCTCGATAGATTTACCGATGTTAGAATGTTGGAGAAATTTAATGATATTTTAGGCGTTATATTTGGTGATAAAAAAGACAATTAGAAAATTATTACAGGCATATGTATTAAGTCCAAATTCTATTCCCTTAGCAAGTGATAGACAATGTTGTCTGTGTGTTAGTTTGGGGTATGAGACAAATTGCGAGGAACCAAAATGCATGCAGGATATAAGAGTAGAGGATGTAATGAGAGCAATATCCACATTGCTAAAATATTGAGGAAAAGGTGATAAAATGCCATCAGAAGCAGGTATGGAAGAACTTCATAAACAGTTATTGATATTATTAAAGGACTTTCATCAGTTGTGTATGGATAATGATATTAAATATTCATTGCATGGTGGTACTTTGCTGGGAGCTATAAGAGAAAAAGGATTTATTCCTTGGGACGATGATGCAGATATTACTATGACTAGGGAGAACTATGAAAAACTGCGCGAAATATTATTGACGCATAAAAATGAACAAAAGATGTATTTAGATGAAGAAAACGGAATGTCAGCAGCAGTATGTTCTTTCAAAGGTAGAAAATATGGATTTTTAGATGTCCTAATTTATGATTACATATCTGAAAACAGACTTAGTAGATACATAAAGTTTATAGTACTTGTATTCTTTTTAGGCTTTACTAAAACTAGGCAGCGTATGGAAATTACTAAAAGGGGGGAATATAAAGGAGTTAAATATAGGTGTATCTATTTTTTGTATTTATTTGGCAGATTATTTAGTCATAAAAGAAAAATATCATGGCTGTATAGTTTTTCAAAAAAATTTCTTCTTGGTAATCACACTTTGATGGTACGAAGTAATGACCAATATAAGGGATTAAAAATGTTTATTAGAACTAAAGATATACAAGAATATATTCTAGTTCCCTTTGAAGATATTAAATTGATGGTTCATGCAGGTTATGAAAATATATTGACATCAAGTTATGGCAAAGACTATATGATTCCAAAGCGAATGGAGGAACACCATATCAGTGCACATAGAATGTTAAAAAGTGGTGAAATAATATGAACGTAGCAGTTATATTTGCTGGTGGTACAGGACAGCGTATGAATACACGTGCGAAACCTAAGCAATTTTTGGAAATGCATGGCAAGCCAGTGCTTATATATACTTTACAGCATTTTCAAGAACATAAGGATATAGACAAAATTGTATTGGTATGTGTAGAATCCTGGATTAAATATGCCCATAAGCTAGCCGAAGAATACCATATTGATAAGCTGGTATCTATAGTTCCTGGGGGCAGTACAGGCCAGGAATCAATCATGCATGGGCTTCAGAAAGCATGGGATGTTGCTGCTGGACTGAATGATATAGTTTTGATTCATGATGGTGTGCGCCCTCTGATTAATGTAGATTTGATAAGTCGTTGTATTGATACTGTCAAGAAATATGGCAATGCTATTACTATTACACCAGCTATTGAAACGGTGATTATTCATGGTGAAGGGGCACGAGTAGAAAATATATTTAATCGTTCTTGTTGTGCAATGGCGAGAGCACCACAATGCTTTTATTTGAAGGATATATATACAGCACATATACAAGCAAAGGAGGAAGGAATACTTGATTTTATTGATTCTGCTACGATGATGCAACACTATGGTGCGGAATTGCATACTGTGGAAGGACCAATAGAGAATATCAAGATAACTACACCAACAGATTTTTACTTATTTAGAGCATTGCTGGATGCCCAGGAAAATATGCAAATAGTTGGTATATAAGGAGACAGTATGGATATATTTGCAGAAGATATAAATAATGTAGCGGCTGCTGATTTTATTCCGTGGAAAAAATTATCTGGCAAAACTGTTCTTATAACAGGAGCTACAGGGCTTATCGGAAGAACGTTAGTTTACGGATTACATAAAGCCAATAAAATTCATGGACTTAATGTGAGGGTATTGGCATTAGTTCGTGATAGAGCGCGAGCTGAAGAGAGATTCAGGGATATTATTTCAGATGATATGCTGGCATTGGTAGTAGGCAGTGTAGAAGCAATGCCCATTATTTCTGAGTCAATAGATTATATTATTCATGGTGCAAGTCAGACTGCCAGCAGGGAATTTGTTACTCACCCAGTAGAAACATTACAGACTGCCTTGAATGGCACTATGAATTTGTTGCAATTGGGAAAAGAGAAAGATATAAAAGGTTTTGTTTATCTTTCCAGTATGGAAGTATATGGCTATCCAGAAAAAGGACACAAGGTAAAAGAGGATGAGATTGGCAGATTTGAGCCTCAGAATATGCGCAATTCTTACCCGATTGGCAAAATTGTCTCTGAGAATCTTTGCTGTAGTTATGCAAAGGAATATGGCATTCCTGCTATGAGTATTAGATTGACTCAAACATTTGGGGCTGGTGTTAATTATAATGATACTCGCGTATTTGCTTATTTTGCTCGTTGTGTCAAGGAAAAGACTAATATAGTTCTTAAGACAAAAGGAGAAACAGAGCGTTGTTATCTCTACACCACAGATGCAGCTACAGCTATTTTGACGGTATTGCTTAATGGCAAAGCAGGAGAAATTTACAATGCTGCTGATGAAAGCACGTATTGTTCCATAGCTGAAATGGCAGAACAGGTAGCTAAAAGTGCCGGTATATACGTGGTCTATGATATACAGGATACAGCAGCTAATGGATTCCCAGATACACTGTATATGAATTTGGATACAAGTAAATTGCAGAAATTAGGTTGGTGTCCACTCGGGGGGTGCAAAAAGCTGATTGATATGTACAGAAGAATGATAGCTAGTTTTGTAGAATCACAAATAAAGGATGATATTAGTATAGATGGATAAATATGTTTTTTCAGTTGGTAAGATTGCAGCCGTTATTGTTACGTATAATCGTTTGGAAAAATTAAAAAAAGCACTACATTCTTATGAGAGTCAGTTACATAAACCAGATTATATGGTTATAGTGGATAATGCATCTACTGATGGTACCGCTAATTGGTTAAAAGAATGGCGAAATAGTAGACATGAATATCAAGTGGAAGTTATAAGTACGGATAAAAATCTTGGTGGTAGTGGTGGATTTTATTTAGGAGAAAAGCGTGCTATGGAACTTCCCGTTGATTGGATAATGCTATCTGATGATGATGCATATTTAGCTGAAGATTATATTCAAGGATTGGTTCAATATATAGCAAACCATAGTGGTGATAACATATCTGCAATATGTGGAGCAGTAGAGCAAAACGATTCGTATTGTAGCAATCAGCGCAGATTATATAAAAAAATTAAGTGGCAGTTAGAATTTTTATATAATGTTCCTGCTGAGTATTATAAGGAAAAAGTTATTTATATAGATAATGCATCATATGTAGGAATTATGATTAATAAGAAAAAATTGGCACAAGTTGGACTAGTCGATAAAGATTTTTTTATTTGGTGGGATGATACAGAGCATCTTATGAGGTTAAGAAACGCTGGTAGCATAATTTGTATTCCTAATTGTGTTATTAGTCATGATGTTGAATTAAGTAATGATAGTTTATCATGGAAATCATATTATGGGGCCAGAAATAAACTGATAAGTCATAAAAGACACTTCCTAATAATTTTTCCCATTGTAGTAGCATATTTTATGATAAAAACACTATTATGTCCGTTGAAAGGTAAATCTTTTACAGAAGTATGGTTAAGACTTACTGCTGTAAAAGATGCATTTATGGGCAATATGGGCATGAACGATGTGTATAAACCAGGCTGGAAGCCGTAAAATAAATAAGTTAGTGGTGGTTGCCGTGAATGACATTTGTAAAGTGATATTTAGTAAAAGTATATGGCTTTATATATTTGCATTGCTAATTATTTTAAATGCAAATTCATTATATATTAAAGATTATTCTGCTGGAAAAATTCCAGATTATGCAATATTAGTGTCTTCTTATATCTGTATGTCTGTATTAGTAATAAATCAGAGAATGCTATCTAAAAAGATAGTAATGACAGCATTAAAATTATGCATGGGTGTAGGCATTTTTGTTCTGATTCTTTACGCTGTAAATCCATACAATATCAATGTTAATATTCAGTGGTTGCTTAGAGTGGCCATGTTAATATTATATTTTGTTATATGTAAGGACAACGAAAATTCATTGCTAATAGCATATAAGAATATAATGATTTTTATAGCATGTGAATCGTTATTCTTTTGGTTATTTGGTTCAGTTTTGGGCGTTATAGAGCATACAGGATATTTATATTCTACATGGGCAGCTAATGAAAACTCGATAAAGGTGTGCAATAGCTATTATGGAATATATTTTGAAACGCAGATGACAGATAGTTTTGGTAATACAGGATTCATTAGAAATACAGCCATTTTTGCAGAAGGGCCAATGGCATCATTAAATTTTTGCATAGCCTTGATGGTAGAGTATCTGTTACAACAAAGACCATATATGCCATTTGTTGTAGTACTAGTTCTAGCGATATTATCAACAGTTTCAACAACGGGATATTTGGTATTATTGTCTTTAGTGCTGTTTAAGTTGATTATGTATCCAGTTCATACTTCAATTTTGAAATTTGTCAAATTTGTGTGTGTGCCAATTGCCATTGTATTTATTGCTGGGGCTGGTATATATGTATTGGCAGATAAACAGGATACAATGTCGCTTTTATTGCGGGTGGATGATTTTATAGTAGGTTATAATACCTGGATAGAACGTCCAATATTTGGATGGGGAGCTGGTAATACCTATCCTTTACAACAGCATATGGATTTTTGGCGTGGTGAGCAGACCGGGTTTAGCAATTCGATTTTTTATGTGTTAGTGCAAGGGGGTATTTATTTAGCAGCGCCGTATTTTATATATTCAATATACATTTTGTTTTATTTGCAAAAAATGAAAGAATATAAAGCTTTATGGTTTATGATAGTGTATTTGATAATGTTATCATTTACCATAGCACCATATCTCAATATAACATTTGTGGTATTTATTTCATTTATTATGTATGTGTATGATAAAAAATCAAAAAGTTGCAGATGATGCTGTGCTGATATAGTACTTATAAAATTTGCTATTAGGAAGGAAAATATTAGTGAATGAAGATGTAAGACGTTATAATGTCTCAGACAGACAGACAGACAGACAGACAGACAGACAGACAGACAGACAGACAGACAGACAGACAGACAGACGCAATTATAATTTGGATTTATTGAGAATAATGGCTTGTATAGCTGTTATAGGACTTCATACTAGCAGTAAGGATGTTTCTGTACTTAATACCCTTATGTATTATTTTTGCGGGTTTGCAGTACCATTATTTTTTATGGCTAGTGGATATATACTTATGCAGCGTACAGAAATAACAAAGAGTTATGTGAGAAAAAAATATAAGCAAATATTCTCTGTAATATTGAGTTGGGGAATTATTGGAAGTTTAATTGTTCTGATATATGGAGTAGTTCATAATCATGCACCATATGTAATTGTGTATGATGTAATTAAGATTTGTATTGGAGGTGTATTACAAAAAGGGTGGTATTGGCAATTTTGGTTCTTTGGAGCAATATTGCTGGTCTATGCTATAACACCGTTTATTTCTGGTCTAACAATTAAACAAAAAACAATTATTTGGGTATTGTGTTTTTGTTGTGGTGAATTGCTACAATTGTTTTCAATATATGTTGGAAGTCCGTTGCAAAAAAATATTATACAAACATTTCGCATTTGGTCTTGGGTGCAATATTTTTTATTAGGTGGATTTATGCATGAAATGCAAAAATATTTTCTAACTGTCAAGTCTTATATTCATATGTTAATAATGATATTTTGGACAATAGCATTACTAACATATGAATTTTATATGGGAGTATATATTTTGAATGGAAATATAGAAGGTGCTCAGTATGCTGAATTTTTTTATGATAGTTGCTTTGAAGTTATTTGGTTAATCCTAATATTTAGTTTTTTTATGAAAGTTAATTTGTCACAAAAAGCAAAGAAATATGTGTCAATATTTACACCATTCGTTATGGGAATTTATATAGTACATCCATTAATTTTATGGATAATTAATCATTTTTGGCGTGTAGAAGTTCCGATGGATGCACTCTATCTATTTTTAGGAGTACTATTTGTTACACTTAATGTTGTAGTATTTATGATAAAAATTCCGTATTTGAATAAATTAATAAGATTGTAAAAAATAAATTTAGTAAATATCTTGACGAATTTTAGTAAAATATAAAAAACATATTTTAGCAATGCAGAACTGTAGAAGGAAAACCTTATGTTAAAGAACAAGCTAGCCGGTAATATCATATCCCTATTTACCCTAAAAGGAGCAGAGTACATAATCTCATTTATCACTTTGCCTTATCTTTTGCGTGTATTGGGGCCTGAGAAATACGGTGCCATAGCTTTTGTTCAGGTAATTATTAATTATGGGGTATTGTTAGTAGATTATGGGTTTAATTTGACAGCTCCTAGGGATATTGCCAGAGTTGAGGCAAGTGATAGGCCAAGGCATTTTTCTGCTATTATGGGAGCCAAGATAGCAATATTGAGTATCATACTTTTGATAGGAATAGTGATATTCTCGGATATTCAAACTACAATTGATATGTATTTGCTTGTGTGTATGCTGCCAATGCTGATAGGTAATGTAATATTTCCTATATGGTATTTTCAGGGGATTCAGCAAATGAAATTTATTACGGTGTTTAACATCATGGCTAGAATTGTATCCGTATCAGGAATTTTTATCTTGGTGCAAAGTAGGGAAGATTATTTATGGGCAGCCTTCTTACAGTCATTTACCCCATTGTTAGCGGGAATTATTGCTATGCTTGTATTGCTGAAACAAAATCCATCGTTGTTTTGTTTACCTTCACTGGTAGATGTCAGGGAAAAGCTATATGATGGCTGGGATATTTTTATATCTACTTTGTTTATAAATCTATATACTAATAGCAATATGTTCATTTTGGGACTGATGACAAATGATACTGTTGTGGGATATTATGCAGCGGCAAGTAAGCTGGTAGATGCAGTTAAGGGACTGTTTTCGCCTATATCTAATGCCATATTTCCACATGTTTCCGTACTTTTCAAGGAATCCAGGGAGAGAGCTGTTAGTTTCCTTTGTAGTGTATTGCGTATAATAGGTGGGTTAAGTTTTACTATATCTCTCTTGGTATTTGTATTTGCTGAACAAATTGCGAGTATTGTTATGGGACAGGGTTATGAGGAATCAATATTTATTTTGCAAATAATTAGTTTTTTGCCTTTCATTATTGGTCTTAGTAATATTTTTGGTATTCAGACTATGGTTGCTATGGGAATGAATCGAGTGTTTAGCAGGATATTAATGCTTTCGGCTTTGCTTAATTTTATACTGGTGTTTCCATTAATTTATATGTGGCAGGGAATAGGATTGGCAATGACTGTGGTAATTGTAGAGTGTTTTGTTACAATTACCATGTATGTAGCTTTGCGTAAAAATGATATTGTTCTTTGGTGATATGGGATGTAAGAGATAGTATGGGGGAGAGGACATTTTATGTACGATTATTTAGTAGTAGGCAGCGGATTGTTTGGGGCGGTTTTTGCTCATGAGGCGCGTAAAAACGGTAAATCAGTATTAATGTTGGAGCGTCGTAATCATGTTGGTGGCAATATATATTGTGAGGAGCTTGATGGGATTAACATACACAAATATGGTGCCCATATTTTTCATACATCTTATAAGGATGTATGGGAATATGTGAATCAGTTTGTGGAGTTTAATAATTATGTTAATTCTCCTGTAGCTAATTACAAAGGGGAGCTTTATAATCTTCCTTTTAATATGAATACCTTTACTAAATTGTGGGGCGTAGTGACACCACAGGAGGCAGCCAATCGTATTGCACAGCAGCGGACAGCAATTAAGGGATCACGTCAAAATCTGGAGGAGCAGGCTATTTCATTGGTAGGAACTGATATTTATACCAAATTGATCAAAGGATATACCGAAAAACAATGGGGATGTAGTTGCGCAGAACTGCCAGCCTTTATTATTAAGAGATTGCCAGTGCGATATACCTTTGATAATAATTATTTCAATGATAAATATCAGGGAATACCTATTGGTGGGTATAACAAACTGATTGATGCATTGCTGGAGGGTATTGAGGTTCGTCTGGGCATTGATTATAATGATAATCCTGCAGAATATAGTAAGCTAGCAACTAAGGTAGTTTACACTGGTCCTATAGATGCATATTTTAGTTATAGTCTTGGGCGGTTGGAGTATCGTGGCTTGCGTTTTGAAACTGAACGCCTGGAGGAATTTAATCATCAGGGCGTGGCTGTTATGAATTATACTCAGCGAGAAATTCCCTATACCCGTATTATAGAACATAAGCATTTTGAATTTGGGACACAACCTGTTACTTACATAACTAAAGAATATCCAGCAGATTGGCATCCGGGAGAAGAGGCTTATTATCCTGTGAATAACGATAAAAATCAACAGCTATATGAAAAATATGCTGCATTGGCAAAGCAGGAAAGTAATGTTATTTTTGGTGGTCGTTTGGCAGAGTATAAATATTATGATATGGATGATGTTATCAAAAGTGCTCTAATATGTGCTGAGAAGGAATTTTAGAATCAATATGTTATTAGGTATTGGTATAAAATAGGGAAAGCGAATAAATTATGACTAGATTTAGGGAGCTGCGGTTGCAGCGTGGTTTGTCACAGGAGCAGCTGTGCAGACTTTACAATGAAAAATATAATAGAAAATATACAACCACAGCTATGTCCCTAATAGAGCATGATAAGCGCTCACCGGAGTTGGGGGCTTTGTTGGATTTTGCTGATTTTTATGGGGTGTCCTTGGATTATCTTTTGGGCAGGGATCAGGAGAAGCTGGATTCTTCTCAGGTTGATTGCAAGAGCCGTACTTGGTATTTGTCTGAGCAGCTGCGGAATATTGTCTTGGGCTTGTACAATGGCAAGGAGGCCAATAAGATTGGTGGAAAATCTAAGGGGGTTGACTCTGGGGTTCCAAATGTAGGTAATGGTGTCTCGCATCAGACTGAGACAGCTGCACATAGGGGCCAGCAGAATATCAATCAGGAACTGCGCCAACTAGGGGAGCAGGATGAGAATGAGGAAAATTTGGAAATGCTGCGCAGTTTGTTGAAGCAGTCTATAGTGCTAGCCAAGCGTGTAGAGAAAAACAAAAAATCTTGGTATAAATACTAAAATTATATAAAAATGATAATTGATAAAAAGCCCCCTATATGGGCAATCGCTGAGAGATAGTGCTTGCTCGTATAGGGGGCTATAAATTGTGCATTTTATAGGTGTTTTGTTTATAGCATCATAAGGTATTTCTTATACTCTGATGGAGAAATGTCTAGAGCCTTCATAGCAGCTTCAGCAGACCAATTGGTACTTTTCATAAGGCTTTTTATTGCTTCTAGTTTGCCAGCAAATTTACCACGAGCTTCACCTCTAGCCTCACCGCGAGCTTCACCGCGAGCTTCGCCAGCTTTGAGCAGAGCTTCCCGGGCTTCTTGTTCGTTCCATTCAAATCCAAACATATCAATGACCTCCTCTTGGTGGTTTTTCAGATATTCTGTCATGACATCGTGTTCCAAACAA
>Ga0129310_1001677_pt1 | contig 18521 bp, 20 predicted proteins | sample Go1ome_2_FD_94433 | JGI IMG/M metagenome (GOLD analysis project Ga0129310, IMG submission 94433) | Western lowland gorrila individual fecal microbial communities from Wisconsin, USA - Go1022A metagenome | ecosystem: Host-associated > Mammals > Digestive system > Large intestine > Fecal | place...
ATGCTATAATGAGCGAAGCAGAATATATGAGGGAGAACCGAAGATAAAATGGAAACGGATAAGAAAGAAATCAAAGAGGAAGTTACAGAAAAAGAGACTAACGTAAAGAAAGCAGAAGTAAAAAAGGAAGAAGTAAAGGAAGAAACAAAGCAAAGTACAGAAGAAACAGTGCAAAAGAAAAAGAGTAAAAAATGGATTGCTATTGTAGTGGCGGTAGTTGCAGTAATTGTTCTGGCTTATGGCGGAGTGGCATTCTATTACCAGTCTCATTTTTTGAATCATACAGTGATCAACAACAATGAGTGCAGCAATCTGACGGTGGTTGAAGTGGCATCCATCCTGGACCAGCAGTCACAGGCATACAGTCTGCAGATACTGGGAAGAGATGAAAATGGTGCACAGGAAGAGATCGGAACGATCACGGCACCGGAGATCGGCATGGGTCTGGCTGACACGCAGGGTGCGGTACAGGAACTTTTGAACAGACAGAATGCCTTCCTGTGGATCGAGATGTTATGGAGCACACGGTATCATGATGTGATCCAGGGCGTGACCTATGATGCAGACAAGTTACAGGAGCAGCTGGCACAGATGCCTGCACTGCAGCAGAAAAATATGATTGCTCCACAGGATGCTTATATCAGTGAGTACTCTGAAAATGCCAAAGGTTATGAGATCTTTCCTGAGACCACGGGAACTGAGCTGGATCTGAATCTGGTGGAAGAAGTCGTATCCACAGCGATCATGGCAGAAGAAAGTGCCGTTGATCTGGAAGAGCAGGGCTGCTATAAAACGGCAGAAGTCACAGCAGAGGATGCTACACTGGTAAAAGCCTGTGATACCATGAACCAGTGGGTCAGCGCACAGATCACCTATGACTGGAACGGCAATAAGGTTGTCGTAGACGGAGATACGATCCATGAGTGGATCCAGACGGATAACAAGGATCCCCAACTGGACGAGGAAGCAATCGGGGAATTCGTAGCAGAGCAGGCAAAAGAATACGATACCTACGGCAAAAAGAGAAAATTCACAACGATTCAGGGAATTGAACTGACATTACCAGGCGGAGCTTATGGATGGAAGACCGACCGTGAGGAAGAGGTCAAGGAACTCACAGCTTCTATCAAAAAGGGAGAAACCACCAGTAAAGAGCCTGTATACAGCAGTAAGGGAGCACAAAAGGGAAGTAATGATATCGGTAGTTCTTATGTGGAAATTGACCTGACGAATCAGCATCTGTATTTGTTCCAGAAGGGAAATATCGTATTGGAGACAGACTTTGTATCCGGCAACATGAGCAGACCGGACTGTGTGACACCACCCGGAGTATTCGGAATTACATACAAGACAAGGAATGCAGTACTGCGTGGAGCGAATTATGAAACACCGGTAAATTACTGGATGCCCTTTAACGGGAATGTGGGAATGCATGATGCGACCTGGAGAAGCACGTTCGGTGGTGACATCTATCTGACATCGGGATCCCATGGCTGTGTCAATCTGCCACTGGATATGGCTGCAGCTATTTATGAGTATATGTCTACCGGATTCCCGGTAGTATGCTACTATTATTAATGTGTAACTATTCAGAGCCAGGTAAATTTGCTTTCAGCAAATGCTTGCATGCAGAATAGCAAATTTGCGCGGTTCGGAACAGTAACCATGTGAATGAGGGGATATTAAGAAAGAAGGCGGTTTTATGAAACAGCGTTCGGCCAAAAAAGTGCAAAAGTGGAAAGAGCGATTTGAAAGAGAGCGGGAACTTAGACAGGAAATCCGGGAGGCAGCCCCGGATATTCTGCGTTCCAAAAACTTCAGATCCACAAAAACTCATGTACAGCATGGAAATATGACTGTAAATGACCATAGTATGAATGTAGCAAAATACAGTCTTGCGCTCAGTGAAAAACTGCACATTCCCTGTGAAAAAAAGGAACTGATCCGTGGAGCGTTGCTACATGATTATTTTTTATATGACTGGCATTTACCGGATCATGTCAGCCCTCATAAATTGCATGGTTTTTATCATCCGGGCAGGGCATTAAAAAATGCACAGAGGGAGTACGAACTGACTCCAAGAGAGCGGGATATTATTAAAAAGCATATGTGGCCCTTAACAATTTCTGCGGTTCCGATGTGCAGAGAGGCCTGGATCGTTACGATGGCGGATAAGTGGTGCTCCCTCATGGAGACGTTCCATGTGCACAAAGGTCATGGTGCAATGATTGAAAAGCTCAGAGAGGCTCGGGAGGAGCAGAGGAAATAACCGGGAAAAGTCCCGGAAAGCAGGAGAATCAAAAAGTGGGAGAACTGTACCGGAGACTGAAAACATATAGTGAAACCGATTATTATCCCTATCATATGCCGGGACACAAGAGACAGCTTTATGGAGAATTGTCACCGGAAATTATGAAAATTGACATTACGGAGATTGATGGATTTGATAATCTTCATGCACCGGAGGAAATTTTCCGGAAGTTGCAGGACGAGGCTGCCCGGCTATACGGTGCGGAGGAAAGCTTCTATCTGGTGAACGGGAGTACCTGCGGCATTCTGGCGGCCATCAGTGCTGCGGTTCCGGAGGGCGGACGGATCCTCATGACCCGGGGTGCCCATAAATCCGCTTACCATGCAGCCTATCTGAGAAACTTAACAGTTTCTTATCTGTATCCCCAAATGATGGAGGAGTATGATATTTATGATGCGATAACTCCGGAGCAGATTGCACAGGCATTGGCGGAAGGTCCGGTTCCGGATGCGGTATTTCTGGTGTCACCTACGTATGAGGGCAGGATTGCAGACATAGAGACCATTGCGAAGCTGGTACACAGCAAGGGAATTCCTCTGATCGTGGATGAAGCACATGGTGCTCATCTGGGATTGGCGGAAGGCCTTGCCAAAAACAGTTGCCAGTGTGGTGCGGATCTGGTGATCCACAGTGTCCATAAGACGTTGCCCGCGCTGACACAGAGCGCATTGCTTCATGTGAACGGAACGCTGGTAGACAGAGACAGACTGCGCAGATTTTTGCATATTTATCAGTCCAGCAGTCCATCCTATGTATTAATGGCAGGAATTGACAATGCAATGCAGCTGGTAAAAGAACAGGGAGAGTATCTGTTTGCACAGCTGCAGGTGAATTTTCTGAGGATGCTGACAGAACTGTCAGAATGTAAAAATCTTCGTTTCTTACCGTTGGATGCCGGACAGGATATCGGAAAGCTTGTAATACTATCCCCGACAGCAGGTTTGTCAGGACAACAGATTTATGATATTCTATTACAGAAGTATCATTTGCAACTGGAAATGGCGGCTGCAGATCATTGTCTGGCAATGTTTACCATAGGAGACAGCGACGAAGCGTATAGAAGGATGACAGACGCCCTGTTGGCGATTGACCGGGATATCACCGCAGGTAAATGGCAGGCACAGGGGGCGGCAGACGGTAGAGCAGACAGGGAACAGTCTCTTTATCAATTACAGCCGAAGGCACCGATGTCTTTGGCAAAGGCATGGGATGCTGAAAAAGAAGTAATTCCTTTGCAGGATGCGGCAGGAAGAATTGCAGGTGACTTTGTGAATCTGTATCCCCCCGGAATCCCGATCCTGGTGCCCGGAGAACAGATAGAGGAAGTTCATTCCGAACAGCTGGCAAAATATCTGCAGGAAGGCCTGAATGTCCAGGGAGTGACCGGAGAAAGCGAGTATCGCATTACCGTAGTAAAAAAACAATAAATTGAGCAGCAGAAAGGATTTAGCTTGTATGAGAAAAACAAAAATTATTTGTACCATCGGCCCGGCCAGTGAGAGTGAGGATAAATTAAGAGAATTAATGCTTGCGGGCATGAACGTGGCACGTTTTAACTTTTCCCACGGAAGCCACAAGGAGCAGCTGGTAAAATATAACAGAGTACTGAAAGTACGTAAGGAACTGGGGTTACCCGTTGCAACGCTGTTAGACACCAAAGGTCCGGAAATCCGTCTGCGTGATTTTGAAGGTGGGAAAGTAGAACTGGTATCCGGTCAGCAGTTTACCCTGACAACAGAGGAAATCATGGGAACCGCCGAGCGAGCAACCATTTCCTATAAGAATCTGAAAAACGATATTAAGGTCGGAACAACGATCCTGATCGATGACGGCCTGATCGAGATGACCGTAGAAGAGATCAAGGGAGAAGATATTGTATGTAAGGTCGTAAACGGTGGCTTTGTATCCAACCATAAGGGTGTGAATGTACCCGGAGCCATTCTGTCCATGCCTTATATCAGTGAGGTAGATCTGGCAGATATCATTTTCGGTGTGGAGCACGGATTTGATTTTATTGCAGCTTCTTTTGTCAGAACCAGGGAAGACATTCAGGAAGTCCGTAAGATCGTAGAGGACAGAGGCAGCAAGATCAAGATCATTGCCAAGATCGAGAATATGCAGGGGATCCAGAACCTGGAAGAGATCATTACGGCAGCAGACGGTATCATGGTAGCCCGTGGTGACATGGGTGTCGAGATTCCTCTGGAGGAAGTGCCTATTTTACAGAAAAAGATGATTAAGATGGCAGTGGCACAGGGCAAACACGTTATTACCGCAACCCAGATGCTGGAATCCATGATCAAGAATCCCCGTCCTACCAGAGCGGAGGCAACGGATATTGCCAATGCCATCTATGACGGTACCACAGCCATCATGCTGTCCGGCGAGAGTGCAGCAGGTCTGTATCCCGTAGAAGCCGTCAGGACCATGTCCCGCATTGCGGAGAGAGCAGAGCAGGATATTGACTATCGCAGCAGAATGCAGCGAGTCAAGGAAGACAGACGGGAGACTCCCGATATTACCACGGCAATCTCTTATGCAACCTGCAGCGTGGCATCTGACCTGAAGGCAGCAGCCATCATCACGGTCACCATGTCCGGATTTACTGCGAATATGATCGCACGTTACAAGCCCGGCTGCCAGATCATCGGCTGTACGCTGGATGAGAAGGTATACCGTCAGTTAAATCTTCTGTGGGGTGTGAATCCTGTTATGATCCAGAAGGAGCAGACCACAGATGCACTGTTTGAGGAAGCTGTTTTCAAAGCAAAGCAGGCCGGTCTGGTAAAAACAGGTGACACAGTTGTCATTACCGCAGGCGTACCTTTGGGCGTGGTAGGTAAGACGGACATGATCCACGTGGTGGAAGTAGAATAAAAACGTACTGTGCAGGCAGGAAAGCAGCCGGGACAGTATCGGGAAAACGAGAACACAGATATGGGAAAAATTGTATATCTCATGGGGAAAAGTTCCTCAGGGAAAGATACTATTTTTAAAGAACTGATGAAAGAGGGCACGATGGATCTTCGGACTATCGTGCCTTATACGACAAGACCGATCCGGGCAGGGGAAGAGAACGGTGTGGAATATTTTTTCACAGATGAGACCGGATTTCAGAACCTGAAGGAGCAGGGAAAGGTCATAGAGGACAGAGCTTATAATACGGTCTACGGCATCTGGCGGTATTTTACCGTAGATGACGGACAGATCGACCTGGCAGCACAGAATTATCTCATGATCGGAACCCTGGAAGCTTACGGGAAAATGACCGTATATTTCGGAACGGAAGCTATTTTACCGGTCTATATTGAACTGGATGACGGTGTGCGCTTACAGCGGGCACTGGACAGAGAACTCAGACAGGAGAAGCCGAAGTATGAGGAAATGTGCCGCAGATTTCTGGCGGACAGTGCGGATTTTTCCGAAGAGAAACTGATAGCAGCAGGGATCCGTCAGAGATTTGAAAATACAGATCTGACAAAATGTCTGCAAGATATTACAAAGTACTTAAAAGAAGCCGGCATCTCGCCGAAATAATGTTAGGAAACGAGATTACAGGCAAGAACAGACGATTGACAGAAACGAGAGGAAAGAGGTGGGCGTATGGAAATGAGAGTAAACCAGATACAGCAGCCGGCTCCTGTGGAGCAGACACAGAATACAGCGCCCACGGATGGCAGTTTCAAATTCATGCTGGCGAGCCATGTGGAGGAAGCAGAGCTTCAGGAGCGGCTGACGAACCTGATGGCGGAGATCACTACAGAGGGAGAGAAGCTGGCAAAGCGCCGGGATGTGAAGGATATGCGTCACTACCGCGGACTGGTCAAGGAATTCCTCAATGAAGTAGTGACCAGATCTCATTCTTTTTCCAGAGAGAATTTTCTGGACCGGAGAGGACGCCATCGTGTGTACGGCATTATCCGGCTGGTGGACGAGAATCTGGATCAGCTGGCACAGGAACTGATGAAGGATGAAAAAGATAATCTGGCCATACTGAATAAGATCGGAGAGATCCGGGGGCTTCTGCTGGATATCTTTACCTGATGGAAATTGCAGGAAACACTTGCGCGATTTCAGAGAAGGCAGTACGATAAAGTCAGAACATAAAAAGACCATAAGATACGGACAGGGGGAATACTAATGGCAACATTTCATGACATCATAGGTCAGGAACAGATCAAAGAGCATTTACAGAACGCCATTTCGGCGAAAAAGATTTCCCATGCTTATATCATTAATGGTGAAAAATCTTCCGGTAAGGAATTTATTGCCAGAGTATTCGCCATGACGCTGCAGTGTGAAAAAGGGGGAACGGAGCCCTGTCAGGAATGCCATTCCTGTAAGCAGGCGCTGTCGGACAATCAGCCGGACATTATCTATGTCAGCCATGAAAAGCCCAATACCATCAGCGTAGACGATATTCGTGCACAGATCAATAATGATATTGCCATCAAGCCCTACAGCAGTCCTTATAAAATATATATCATGAACGAGGCAGAAAAGATGACGCCTCAGGCACAGAATGCCATTCTGAAAACTTTGGAAGAGCCGCCCGAATATGCAGTGATCCTATTGCTGACTTCCAATGTAAATGCCCTGCTGCAGACGATCCTGAGTCGTTGCGTGGTATTGAATATGAAGCCGGTAGCGGATGAACTGGTACGAAATTACCTCATGCAGCAGCTTCAGGTGCCGGACTATAAGGCAGAGGTCTGCGTGGCATTTGCCAGAGGGAATATCGGCAAAGCAAAATCCCTGGCTTCCAGTGAGGATTTCGATAATATCAAAAACGAAGCATTGTCGTTGTTAAAATATATTCAGGATATGGACCTGAATGAGATCACCGTGGCTATCAAAAAGATCACGGAATACAAACTGCAGATCAATGATTATCTGGACCTCATCGCTATCTGGTATCGTGATGTGCTCCTGTTCAAGGCCACCAGTGATGTGAACCATCTCGTCTTCCGGGAGGAGATCAGTGCCATTCGTCGGGTAGCACAGCGCAGCAGCTATGAAGGAATCGAAGAAGTCATAGAAGCCCTGGATAAGGCCAAGAGACGTCTGGATGCCAACGTAAACTTTGATCTGACCATGGAACTGTTGATGCTGGAGATCAAAGAGAACGGTTAAAAAAAGACGGAAATGAGTAGAAAGTGAAATTTACGCTTCACTTTCTATTTTTTTGGAAAAAAAGCGAACCGGTTGAAATCTCAGGACAATATATAGTAAAGGCATTCACGTACTGCAGACGAAAATACCGGAAAGGAAACTTATATGACAATACAAGAATTAGAGCAGTTCATTGCAACATATGGCACTGATATCTACAGCTTTTGCGTCTATCTGACAGGAAACAGACCGGAGGCGGAAGAATTGTATCAGGACACCTTCCTGAAAGCCATGGAACTGTTGGACAGGATACAGGGAGAAGGAAATCCGAAAAGCTATTTACTATCCATAGCGATTCGGATCTGGAAAAACCGAAACCGGAAAATGTTTCGAAGAAACAAAATAGTCCCGACGGAAAGCACAGAGGGGATGCCTGTGGAGACAGTAGCCCCCGGAACCGGAGAAACTTCCGAGGTGGAAGAGGGGATGCTGCGCAGAGAAGAGATCCGGTATGTACAGGAGATTCTTTGCAGGATCCCGGACAAATACAGGCTTCCCCTATGCCTGTACTACGGAGAAGAACTGACAATTGAAGAGATCGCCGCGTGCCTGCGGATCCCACAGGGAACAGTGAAAAGCAGGTTACATAAAGGCAGAGAAAAGATGAGAGAAGAATTGGAGGCAGCAGGCTATGACAGATGAGAAAATGAACGGATTATTAAAAGAAAGCTTTGTAAGGATCTACCCCGATAGAGAGTTGCAGGAAAAATTATTGCAAAAACTGTATGCACAGGAACAAAGGCTTTCCGGCAGACAGCGCGGTACCCGGCATAATTTGCGCAGGCGGGTCCTGACAACAGCGTGCGTGCTGGCAGCGTTACTGGTCACCGGCTGCGCTGCTGTGGGAGTTGTGAAACATTACCATGCGACAGAGGTTGCCACGGCGTATGAGAGCTATGCGGAACTGCAACAGGCGGAAAAAAATCTGGGAAAAGCTTTTGCATCGGTGGAGCATTTTTCCAATGGATTTGACTTTCAGAGTGCCGCCCTGGTGAATACGGAGGCGTTGGGTGAGAAGGAAGAGAAACTTTTCGGAGATCACCTGCTGGAACTTTTTTATCAGAAAGGAACCGATATCATCACCGTCGGAGTGGAAACAGCAGAAGTGGGGGAGCGGGTTGCTCATAAAAGTTTTGAAGAGCTGATGAAGGATGCCATGGCAGACGAACAAAATTCGGTGACAGAGCTGGAAACAGTGGACGGTATCCGGGTGTATTATGAAGGCTATGCGAGAAAATATGTTCCGGACGGCTACCAGTTGACCCCGTACGACCAAACCAGCATTGCAGCCGGAAAATATGAAATCGTCTACGGCGCAGAAGGCCAGTATATGAAATGCATGAGTCGAGTCATGCTGGAGATGGACGGCCTCATCTATTGCATTAACTACCGCTGTGGCTATTCGAACTGGGATAAGTACGGAGCGGAGGAGCTTGGGCAGATGGCAGCGGAGATTATCAGAGCCGGAAAGTAAAAGATAAATTAAAAAGTGAAATGGAAAGTGAAATTATTTTACTTTTCATTTCACTTTTTGAACTTTAGATTTCATGTTTTACGTATTTCATTTCACTTTCTTGCATAAAATGAAATATAATGTTAAAATTTAAAATGAAAAGGAGAAAAGTGAAATGACGAAGGAAGAATTGTTAAATAGATTACAGGAAATTCAAAAAGAAAAATGTGAATCAGCAACTTTGGAACTAAAGAGTGCGGAAAAGGGATGTACACAGAAACTATATGATAGTTTGTCCAGTTTCTCCAATCAAGATGACGGAGGGACCATAATATTTGGTATTGATGAAAAGCAAAATTACAAAGAAGTTGGGGTATATGATCCGCAGGATATTCAGAAAAAGATTAATGAACAGTGTTTACAGATGGAGCCAGTCGTGCGTCCGGTAATGACGGTAGTGGAAAAATCGGGAAAATTCTTTGTGGCAGCAGAGATACCAGGAGTAGATATTGCGGAAAGACCCGTATTTTATAGAGGAAAAGGACGTCTGAAAGGTTCTTATGTACGAGTTGGGGACAGTGATGAACCTATGACGGAATATGAAGTATATAGCTATGAAGCATACCGGAAAAAGTACCAGGATGATATCAGGGAAGTTTCCAGAGCTACTATGACAGCATTGGATAAATCTGCGTTAGAACATTATATGACACTTTTAAAAGAGGGAAAAAACAATTTATCTAAAATGCCGGATGACAGTATTCAGGAACTTATGAGTATTACGCGGAACCATGAGGTGACTCTGAGCACCATATTGACGTTTTGCCCATATCCGCAGGCTTATTTTCCCCAACTTTGTATTACCGCGGTTGCTATTCCCGGAACAGAAATGGGAGAAGTAGGAGAACAGGGAGAGAGATTTCTTGATAATGAACGAATAGAGGGAAATATCCCGGAAATGCTGGAAAAGGCAATTCGTTTTGTAAAAAGAAATGGGAAAACCAAGACAATCATTAATGCTGTAAATGGAGCAAGGGAGGATCGTACGGAATATCCGGTTACTGCGGTCAGAGAGGCTGTAATCAATGCTTTGGTTCACAGAGATTACAGTATTCATACGGAAGGAATGCCAATACAGATATTAATGTATGAAGATAGAATGGAGATCCGCAATCCCGGAGGAATCTATGGTAGAATTACCGTAGACCAGTTGGGAAAGATGCAGCCGGATACAAGAAATCCTGTGTTAGCATTGGAATTGGAGACATTGGGAATTACGGAGAATCGATATTCCGGAATCCCTACAATACGAAAAGAAATGGAAAAGTATGGATTGCCCGAGCCTGTGTTTGCGGATGAAAGAGGAAGTTTTATTGTTACTTTTTATAAAGAAGCTGTGGAGAGTTTAACGGAAAAGGATGAAGAGACCGAGGGACTGCTTTTGTTTTGTAAAACTCCAAGAACCAGAAAGGAAATCTGTGAGTATCTGGGACTTTCTTCCGGAACATATGTTATGAAAAAATATATTCTTCCATTAGTAGAAAGCGGCGAAATCAAGCTTACGATTCCTGAAAAACCGAAGAGCCATAAACAAATGTATTACAGGGGATAACGGCCATAGTCAAATGGATGGAAGGATAAAATACTATGATCAGAAATGAAATGGGGAAAAAGAGATATATTATCAATATGATCTATGGAAATATTATTTTTCTATGGATATATTACATTACCATCTTTTCCGCTATGAAAGGATTTTCGGAACTACAATCATTCATACTTTTGACAGTTGCAATATTTATGGGAGCATTGCTAGATCTGGTACTTTTGGGACGATATGCACGTAACTGGAGAAACATAGTAATAACAATCCCTCTGATTCCGGGTGGATACACCATTTACACCTATTTGTATTATAGGAGCGATTGGTGTAAAAAGGTGTTGTGCGTGGCGGGGATGCTCTGGGGATGCTATGTGATTGTCCTATTTGTGCGTAGAATAAAAGAAAAAGCAGATCGTCGAAGAATTATTTTATTCAGAATGAGAAGAGCCTATTGGGGAGCAAAATATTTGGGGGCATTGGTTTGTGCAATGGTCATTATCATTGCTTTAATAGATACATGTGTTTCGCATAGAAGGTTGGGATGTGTATTTTGGATAGAAGCAACGGCTTATAATGATGAAGATTCTCTGGCAGTGAATATGGAACAGGCACTGAAAATGCAGCCTGAGGAATATTCCAAACTAACTGTTGATGAAAAAGTGGAATTGCTGCAGGTGATGGCAGATATACAGGGAAGATATCTGGGGCTGGATCGAAGAGTGACTGTGAAAACTTCTTCATTGGAGAATGACAGATTGGGATATTACAGAGATAGCACAGCAGTGATTCAGATAGACACAGAGCATTTGTCGGATGATCCACAAAGCGTACTTGAGACGCTTTATCATGAAATGTTCCATGCAGCACAGCACCAGTATACGCATATATATGATCAGGTGTCGGAAGAAAATAAGAAATCCTATTTTCTGATGGATGCGGAAATATATGCGGAGGAGATAAAGAATTATGAAAATGGAGAAAATGATATTCTGGAATATTACTCACAAAAATTGGAGCAGGATGCTCGTGCACATGGGATTATAGATGCACAGCAGGTGTATGACAGAATAGAGGAATATCTGACAACACAGGAAGAAAATGCAGAACCTGCACAACAGGAGGAGACAGATGTAAGTGATGGGAATATATTTGCAAAAGAGGGGCCACTCGTTAGGAAGGAAACATTTTATCGTGGAGATACGGTTATGCAAATTCAGGATTATGAATATGATGAGCAGAATCGTTTGACAATGGAGAATATTTATCAGCTGGATGAAAACACCGGAGAAATGGGGTTATCTTTCCGGTATGACTATGCATATGATGATGACTTTTGTTATCAAAATATGACTTATACAAATGAAAACAACAGGGTGGCAAAAACAATTTTGGATGCTAATGGAAATGCAATACTTTCACAAGAAATAATACGGGGAAATTTGTATTCGCAAACGTATTCTTATAAATATAGTATGGATACGGAGCGTAGAAAAGAAATCTATTGTTATGCGGGAGAGGGCAAAGATTTTTTTTATTATGATGTGACTTTATACAATCGTCATGGAGATCCGACTTTCCAACTGGTACAAAGACCTGATAGCAGCATTTCGATATGTAAGATAGATTATGAATATAATGATGAAAACCAGTTGGCTCGTATAACGAAAACATACAGAGATGGAGAGAATAGAGAGTCCAGTGATGATACGATTGTGGAGAGCAATTATACATACGGAGAAGACGGGGTGCTGGAGAAAGAAGTCTGGACGTCCTGTACTGCGGGAAGTAAAACTCATGGGGAAACAATATTATATCAGTATGACGAACAGGGAAGAGAGATACGGAGAGAAGAGCATAGTCTGACGGATAAAGATACCATATGGGTAAAGGAGACGGATTATAGCACATAAATTAGGAAAATATTGAAATAGAAAAATACATGCGTTATAATAAATATGTCAATATTATACAGGATTTAAGTTAACGGAATCAGGTGAAATTATGATGGCGGATTACTCAAAAGGATATACTGTGGAGGAAGACCGAGCATTAGATGAATTAAAGGAGGTAATAGTAAAAAGAGCTAAGGTTCGTCAGCAAATTTTAAAGAGTAAAAAAGAGATGGAAAATTGTAAGCTTGTGGTTAAGTATAATGATGAAAAATACTTTGAAAAAAAGGCTACATGGCCTTTGCAAAATATTCCATACCCGGAAGCTGAGATGGAGGACACTGACTCTGATGGTGGGAAATTAGGGAAAATGGAACTCCTTTTAAAAGCAAAAACGCACTATCTCTGGGTCATACCCATTGGACTATGTTTACTAAATAATTTTTTCAGACACAATAATGCAAATCCAGAAATTATAAATAGGACTATGGAAATGTGTATTGCTTCATTTGTTGTGATATTGATTGTAGAAATTGTATGGAGCTGTATTCTTTCAGATAGGTATGAAGAACATATAGAGCATATAGAAAAGATTAAAGAACTTAAGAGAAAGAATAATGCCATAAGGAATGCAAATATCAAAATAATAGAGCGTAATGAGAAGATAAAAAGAGAAAATGATGAAATTTCAAGAAAAAACGAACAAATCAGATACAGAAATGAAGTAAATAGAGTAAAGGCTGAGGAAGCAGCAAAACAGCAATTGTCGGTAGAATTAGAAAAACATAGGAAAATACTTGCGAATATGTGCCAGGAATATGAAGCCTTGTGCAATCGATATGATGATTTATGGAAACAGTGTGGAATTGAACGACCATCTAAAGGAAATGTAGAATCTGTATGTTGGTGCCTGGATGAAACACAGCTGATTATGAGATCATGTCAGATTGGTGCAGCTTCTGCATGGGTTAAACTAGGGTTGAAGCTTCGTGATGATGCACAACGTCGAGAAGAAAATTTGGCGATTCAAAAGGTAGTTGTAACAACGGGTCAAAATATTATTGATACAATACAATCAGAAGCTGAAAGAACAAGGGATTCTTACGCAATGACACAGAGCGAATTAATAAATCGTTTGGTAACAATTGAGTCCAGCATATCAAAGCTAAATTCTAGTGTATCATCTATTCAGCAATGAAAAGAATGACACAATGCCCAAAAGTGATAAGGAGGAAGAAAAATGAGTGTAGATGATTTAGAAGGATTAAAGAATTGGTTGTCAAGAATTGGGGATCTAGACAGTGCAAATACTGATCTAATTGAAAATGCAATTTGGTGTGTGAAAAATGGAAATGTGTACAGAGCAGAGACTTCCCTCAGAACTTTGGCTTCAAATCTGAAGAAAATGGGTAAATCAGAGTCTGCAAAAGCGGTGGAGAGACTTTTGTAAAAATGAAATATTGTTTGCGTGTCATAGGAGGAGAAAAAAGATGGGATACTATGATGTAAGAAATGCCAAAATTAGTATTTTGGATATGCTGAAATATGATGCAGTTCAGGACGAGGACGGAGTCATCTGCAAGGATATGGGAAGCCATGTGGAGATGCTGGTTCCTATGAAAAATGATAAAGGTCATGATACTTACAGAATCTACTATAAGGAAGATGGAACGATAGAGAAGATTATAGGGGATAGAGGAAATTCAGGATTTGTAGGAACGAAGACAGTATAAGATGGAATGGCGTAATCTTTGTACTGTTTCATATAGTTAGTAGAGGAGTTGTTGTTTTATCCGATGTATAAGTTACAGAATAATGTTCATATAGTATCAGGGGCAAAGCACCATTGCATTTATAATCTTAACAGCCGGAAACTATATCATCTGGATTCTGAACATCTGGAATATTTACATCAGCTTGCTTCAGAAGCTTATAAAAATGTTCCTGTCACTGTAAGAGATTTTTTCATAAAAGAGGATATTGTGATTGCTGACAAGAGCAAATTGGTGGAAGAGATTTGCCCATATCTGTATGGAAAAAACATTGATTTTGTATGGATAGAGATTACACAGCGTTGTAACTTATATTGCAGACATTGTTACGAAGGTTCTTCCAAAAATGTGGAAATCAGTGATATGACAATGCAGGATTTTGAGACAGCGGTGAACGCTTTACATTCCATCGACATAAAGCGGATACAGTTGGTAGGTGGAGAACCTTTGATTCATCCACAGATAGCTGAGATGATCAAAATTGCGAAGGATACCTTTGAGTTTGTTGAAGTGTACACGAACGGAACGCTGCTAACGGATGAATTACTGGAACTGATCACAGACAGAAAAGTTGCTCTGGCATTTTCCCTATATGCGGCGGACAGTGCAGTTCATGATTATGTGACTTGTACAAAAGGCTCCTACGATCTGACAAAGGACCGCATTTGTAAGGCAATGGATCTTGGGAATACTGTGAGAGTAGCATCCGTAGAGATGAAAGATATTCCGAGATATGTGTTTGATGATAAAAGAGCAATGGCAAGAGCTGATTTGCCAAGGGTAACAGGGAGAGCGGGGCTGCATCTGTATTCCCGGGATATGCTGCGTAGAAAATTGATAACGAAAGAGACTTTTCGGAAACCGGTAAGTGCGGATGATTTTCTGCGAAACCAAAAAGTACATAACTGTTTCGGGGCCAGACTTTATATTGATTGTAAGCTGGATGTATATCCCTGTGTTATGGAGCGCCGTCTGACGTATGGCAATATCAAAGAAATACCTATTACAAAAATGTTAGGTATGGAACCGGCATTTCTCACAAAGGACAAAATTAAAGGCTGCAAAGACTGTGAATTCAGATATGCCTGTTTTGATTGCAGACCGGACAGCAACGGAAACGAAATCTATGATAAGCCGTGGTATTGTACCTATGATCCGCAAGAAGGAATCTGGGCAGATGTAGAAGAATTTATGGATGGACTCCTTAAAAATTCATAAAGAATCATAGAGTAAAAGGAAAGAAGGTGAAAAGGATGTTAGAATGTTTAACAGAATTTACCGCTGACGAAAAAGTTGACGGAAAGGCTGACGCAGGCTGCACACCGTGCCCTGTAGATGCACCAACCTGTAATCCGCATGTACCCACATGCAATCCCAATTTGCCGAAATAATTTGGATCGTTAAGCCGTTGAATGCATTTATGCACATTCAGCGGTTTTTCGTTATATATAACAGAAGAAATTAAAAAATTTTTCACGATTGACTGTTATATTATATAATAAATATGGTGATGAGATTCATAAATGGTGCAGACCGAGAGAACCGGTGTGGGTGTGAAACATCGGTTATGATGGATGCCATGGAACAGAAAATAGTTGACGAAAGGGAAAAGGTATGAGTATACAAAAAGTGTATTATGCTGGTGGTTATTTGCAGGATGAATCCTGCGACGCTTATTTCGGTGAAGATTATAACTTCTATGAAGGAAATGATTTCGACTACAACAGAGATAAGCTCAAAGGATGCATTGCCGGAGAGAATTATGAATATATACATCGCTTTCCCTACATGGAAGATTGTGAAAATTTCAGGTATCCGATCTGCAATGGATATATTCGCAAAAGTGAAGAGGGAAAAGGCTGTTATGAGGTATACGAAGTAGACAGCACAGAGAGCGGAACCTATTATGAATGTATTGGCTGGCTTGTGCCCGGGCAGGCCACTGATTCCAAGGGAATACGGCGGAGTGGATATGATATTTTGGGATGGAGACCGGAATATGCGGGGTGGATGTGGGTAGGGTTTACAGATGGAATCCCCGCAGTTGGAGCAGCCTATATCCTCTTGATGCGGAATGACAGCTATTTTTGGAAAAAATCCGATGTCTTGTATTATCAGGGAAAACGCTGGAAGATAGGGGAGCCCAAACCGGCCGGGACCCCGGACAGAGGCACCAGATTCCGGCGGAAAGATACTTCTGTTTAGCAAAAGAAATACGGAGGAACGGATATGAAAGTACTTGTGATACCGGATGTTCATTTAAAACCGTATATGTTCGACGAAGCGGCCGAACGGATGAGAAAAGGCGCGGCGGATCGCGCAGTGTGCCTGATGGATCTTCCGGATGACTGGAACAGAGAATATGACCTAGGATTGTATGCGCAGACTTTTGATGCGGCAATTTCTTTTGCAAAGGAATTCCCCGACACTCTGTGGTGCTATGGGAATCATGATCTGTGCTACCTGTGGAATGAGCGGGAATCGGGATACAGCCGGGCAGCAGCCTATCTGGTCAGAAATAAACTGGAGGAGCTTAAGAACGCATTGCCGGACAGAACCCAGATCAGGTATATACATAGAATCGATGAGGTATTATTCTGCCATGGCGGCATCTTACAGGCATTTGTAGAGGAAAATGTACAAAACACAGCCTCTGTGGGCGAAACAATCGCAGAGATAAATTCCATGGGACCGGAGCAGCTATGGTGCAGTGCCAGTCCCATCTGGTACCGCCCGCAGGAACGGCGGGAAACAATGTATGGAGAAGACGCCCTTTTACAGGTCGTGGGACATACCCCGGTGGAGAAAATATGCCGAAGCGGCAACGTGATCTCCTGCGATGTATTTTCCACTTATCCGGACGGTCGCTCCATCGGAACACAGAAATATCCCGTGATCGACACTGTGAAAGAAACTTTATGGAAAGAAGTATAAGCAGGCCGGACAAGCATACTATATAAAATAAGCAAATAATAAGATATAGTGCAAAAATTGCACTGTATATATTGACGAGGTGTAATTATTGCACTATTATATATAAAGAGGTGCAAAATGAGTAAATTAAAAAGTCTGCGAATAGAAAAAAAACTCACACAACAACAAGTGGCGGATTTGATGGGGATTTCCTTGCGTTCTTATAAATCATACGAAAATGATGAAGAGAAAACAGGAACATTGAAATATAATTATATTATTGAAAAATTGTCAGAAATAAATCCGATAGACGAAAATCATGGGATAGTAGATATAGATTATATCAGACAGAAATGTCAAAGTGTGTTTGAAGGATATGAAATAGAATTTTGCTATCTGTTTGGATCCTATGCGAAGGGTAAAGCAACGCCGGAGAGTGATGTGGATCTGCTGATTTCAACTGAGGTAAGCGGGTTGAAATTTTACGGATTAGTAGAAGAGATAAGGGCAGCGTTGCATAAGAAAGTGGATGTTCTTAATATGGAGCAGCTGATGGATAATCCGGAACTGACAAAAGAAATCTTAAAAGATGGGATAAAGATATATGGATAACATTAAAAATGACAGCTACTATATTCAGAAAATCCAGCAGGATCTGGAATTTATAGTCAGGCATATGAAAAACGTGGATATAGAGGAACTAAATGCTAATGAAATTTTATTGGATTCTATGTTGTTTCGTATGATACAGATATCTGAAAACTCCAGAAAACTGACAGAGGAATATAAGCAGAAAAGAAAGCTGATTCCATGGAATGCGATGTACGGAATGAGAAATCGGATTGTACATGATTATGGAAATGTAGATTTGAAGGTGGTTTATGATACATTGAAAAATGATATTCCGGAACTGCTGGAAATGGTGATAAATCAATAAGCGGTAAAAAAGAAAGTGAAATCTCCCATTCACTTTCTTTTTTTGTGCATGCCGAAAAAATTTCTTTTCATTCGTTATATATAACAGAAAGCAATATGGGAGGAGAAAAAATATGGAGAGTTATGGAAGAGAATATCCCCTGCAGCTGATCCGGGATTGGGACAAATCTATGGTGGGGCAGCGGGAGTATAAGGAAGCGCTGGCGAAAAATCTGTACCGCTATGTGGTAAAAGGGGAAGTCCCTTCCCCAATGTTGGTCATGGGACCGACGGGTTCCGGCAAGACGTTTCTGCCGACGCTGTTCCGGAAATCGAAGCTTTGTCCACCGCAATTTACGGTATTTATAAAGAATATATCCTGCCTGACCATGGAAGGGGTAAAGGGAGAGGACCTGGAGGAAGTATTTAAGGAATACAAAGCCCTGTGTCTGGCGCAGGGGAATCGTGGATATCGTGGTCTGATCTATCTGGA
>Ga0129310_1001680_pt1 | contig 18505 bp, 16 predicted proteins | sample Go1ome_2_FD_94433 | JGI IMG/M metagenome (GOLD analysis project Ga0129310, IMG submission 94433) | Western lowland gorrila individual fecal microbial communities from Wisconsin, USA - Go1022A metagenome | ecosystem: Host-associated > Mammals > Digestive system > Large intestine > Fecal | place...
AGAAGTCGGACTCCTCGAAGGTGATGCCGATGGCGGCAAAGACCACGGCAAAGTTGGACGCGCCGTCCAGCACCTTGGCCTGGCGGGCGATCTGGGCGGCCAGGGAGGCGTGGGGCAGGCCGGAGCCGGAGAAGATGGGCAGCTTCTGGCCGCGGACCAGGGTATTCAGTCCGTCGATGGTGGAGATGCCCGTCTGGATGAACTCGTTGGGGTAGTCCCGGGCGGCGGGGTTCATGGCCAGGCCGTTGATGTCCCGGTGCTCCTCGGCCAGGATGTCAGGGCCGCCGTCGATGGGCTTGCCCATGCCGTTGAAGACCCGGCCCAGCATGTCGCCGGACACGGCCAGCTCCAGGGGGTGGCCCAGGAAGCGGATCTTGGAGTCCTTCAGATTGATGCCGGCGGAGGGCTCGAAGAGCTGGACCACGGCGTTGTCGCCGTTGACCTCCAGCACCTTGCAGCGGCGCAGGTCGCCGTTTGGGAGCTGGATCTCGCCCAGCTCGTCGTAGGTGACGCCCTGGACCTTCTTCACCATCATCAGGGGGCCGTTGACCTCCTGAATGGTCTTATACTCTCGAATCATACGTCCGCCTCCCCTTTGGCCGCGGCGGCGGCAATTTCAGTCTCCAGAGCGGAGGCAATGGCGGCATAGACCGCCGGATACTCCTCCTGAGGCACCGACTTGGCCCGGCCGATCCGTTCCCGGCTGGGAATGGCAAAGAGGTCGGCGGTGGCGGCTCCCTTCCCGATGGCCTCCCGGCAGAGGGCATCGCACCTCAGGATCAGGCCCAGCAGCTTCTCCTGCCGGTCGTAGGAGGAGTAGCTGTCCACATCCAGGAAGGCGTTCTGCTGGAGGAAGTCCTCCCGGATCATCCGGGCGGTCTCCAGGGTGAGCTGGTCGGCGGGGGACAGGGAGTCCTTGCCCACCAGCTGTACGATCTCGTTGAGGCTGGACTCCTCCTGGAGGATGGCCAAGGCCCGGTCACGGTCAGCCATGAACTCCTCGCCCAGGTTCTCGTCGTACCAGGGCCGCAGGGATTCCAGATACAGGGAGTAGGAGTTCAGCCAGTTGATGGCGGGGAAATGGCGGCGGTAGGCCAGGCCCGCGTCCAGGGCCCAGAACACCTTGACGATACGCATGGTGGCCTGGCTCACCGGCTCGGACAGGTCGCCGCCCGGAGGGGAGACCGCACCCACGGCGGTGAGGGAGCCCCGGCGGTCGTCGGAGCCGATGCACTCCACCACGCCGGCGCGCTCGTAGAACTGGGACAGGCGGGAGCCCAGATAGGCGGGGTAGCCCTCCTCGCCGGGCATTTCCTCCAGCCGGCCGGACATCTCGCGCAGGGCCTCGGCCCAGCGGGAGGTGGAGTCGGCGATGACGGCCACGTCGTAGCCCATATCCCGAAAGTATTCGGCGATGGTGATGCCGGTGTAGATGGACGCCTCACGGGCGGCCACCGGCATATCGGAGGTGTTGGCGATGAGCACCGTCCGCTTCATGAGGGACTCCCCGGTGCGGGGGTCCTGCAGCTCGGGAAACTCCCGCAGCACATCGGTCATCTCGTTGCCGCGCTCGCCGCAGCCGATGTAGATGACGATATCCACGTCCGCCCACTTGGCCAGCTGGTGCTGGACCACCGTCTTGCCCGAGCCGAAGGGGCCGGGGACGGCGGCGGTGCCGCCCTTGGCGATGGGGAACAGGGTGTCGATGATCCGCTGTCCGGAGCACAAGGGGGTCTTGGGGGGATACTTGTGGGAATAGGGGCGGCCCACACGCACGGGCCACTTTTGCATCAGCGTCAGCTCATGGCGCTCCCCGGCGTCATCCACCAGGATGCCGATGGGGTCGGTGACGGTGTAGCTCCCCCCCTGGATGGAGAGGATGGTGCCGCCCATGCGGGGGGGCACCAGGATCTTGTGAAGCACCACGCTGGTCTCCTGGACCGTGCCCAGGATATCGCCGCCGGAGACCTTGTCCCCGGACTGCACGGTGGGGGTGAACTCCCACTTCTTCTCCCGGTTCAGACCGGGCAGCTCGATGCCGCGGGTGATATTGGACCCGGCGGCCCTCATGATCTCCTCCAAAGGCCGCTGGATGCCGTCATAGATATTCTCGATCATGCCGGGGCCCAGCTCCACGGACAAGGGCGCGCCGGTGGTGATCACCTCCGCGCCCGGCCCCAGTCCGGAGGTCTCCTCGTAGACCTGGATGGAGGCGGAGTCCCCGTTCATGGTCAAAATCTCGCCGATGAGCCGCTGGGGACCCACACGGACCACGTCGGCCATATTGGCGTCCGAAAGGCCGGTGGCCACCACCAGCGGGCCGGAAACCTTGACAACTTTTCCGCTCAAGTCGTTCAACCTTCTTCCTTCAGGTAGATTCGCATTCCTGGAACGGCTCCCAGCCGTCCCGGCGGACATTTACAGATGCAGCCACCGTCTGATCCGGGCCCGGAGCCCCCTGGGCGCATAGTCCTCGGACGCCCGGAAGGCCTCTTCCGCTTTCTCAGCCTGCCGAAGCGCCCGTTTTCTCCCCGGCGAGACAGGGCTGCGTCTCGTGTACGATCAGCTCGGTGTTCATCCCGGCACGGGGAAGCAGATCGAAAAACATTCCTGCGCCCCTTTCCCGGTCTGAGACGGTTCTTACAAAATATCCGCGCCCACGGCCCGCTCCACAGCGGTCTTGACCTTGGCCATGCCGATGCCAAGGCTCCCCTCCTTGCCGGGGATGAGGATCACCGCTGGGGTGAGGTCGTCCTGATAGCGGGCGATCTCGGGGCCCATGTACTGGGCAAAGCCCTCGGTGAGATAGACGATGGCGTAGTTCTCCCGGGCCAGCCGGTGAAGGGCCGCCTTGGCCTCCTCGGTGTTCTCCACGGGGAACACATCCAGCCCCAGCGCCCGGAACCCCAGGACGCTGTCCCGGTCGCCCACGGCGGCAATGCGGTACTCAGACATAGCTCTCACGCATCCTTTCCCGGATGGCATCGCCGCTCAGTCCGGCCTTCCGGCCCGCCAAGATGGTGCGGATGGCAGTGGCCTCCGCCTCCCGGGCACACAGGTAGGCCACCACAGGGGCCTCTCCGAAGGCCACCCGCTTGGCCTGGCTCAGGTAGCCGTTCAGGGCGTCGTCACAACACTTTTCAAAGCCGGTGAGGTTCCCGGCCCCCGGGGCGGTCAGACCTGCGCCCAGCTCGGCAGCCTTCTCCAGAGGGGTCCCCGCGAACCGGCGGCTTAGCTCTCCGCCCCTGGAGACGGCGATGGCCCGGGGCTCCACGTTTCCGCCGGGGAGCAGGCTGCCGGCCAGCACCTCGCCCCCCGCGCCCATCCGCTGGCAGCGGACGGCGGTGCGGAGGTTGGCGGCGTCCACTGCCAGACGGACATAGCCCTGCAAAAAGGCGCTCCCGCTGGCCTTGGCCGCGGCGGTCATCTCCTCGTAGCAGGCCCGGTCCAGGATCAGATCGGCGGCCTGGGGATCACCCGAGGCGTTCAGGGTCTCCCGGGCCTCCTCCGCCGCACGGCGAAGAGCCTCCGGATAGTCCCCCAGCGCCCCCCGGCGATAGGCATCGGCCAGCGCCCCGGGGTCATAGCGCCCCCCGGCCATCAGCAGCCGGGCGGCCTCTTCTCCCAGGGCCTCGGCCTTGACCAGGACCTTGAGATTGTGGTAATCGTATTTGATTTGAAACACCTCCACCAGCGCCGGCTGGGGCACGACCGAGCGCAGATCGGCAAAGAGGTCGGCTCTCGCCCTGGTCAGCACGCGGTTGAGGGCAGGGACCGAGAGGTCCTCCGGCTCTGCGTAGCCGCACTCGGCGAGGATCTTGAGGGCCTCCTCGTCGGTGCGGGCGTCGATCATCCGCTCCCGGCGCTCCCGGCCGAACAGTCTGTTCTCCATGGCCCGGACGCGGGTGGAGATGGAGAGATAATCAGTATCTTTCACGGCTTCCTCCTTTCCCCGGAGGGAGAATCATTCCCGGACAAACAGCACGTCGGCCACCTGGCGCTCCAGCTCTGGACGGGCCAGACGGACCAGGGTCTCAAAGGCGCAGTTCATCTCCACGCCGTCGGCTGCCAGGATGAAGCCCCCCCGAATGGGCCGGGTCTCCTCGGCCAGGGTGAGCATGCCGGTGCCGGCCAGCAGGGCGGAACCGGCGGTGACCACCTTGTCCAGAATGGCGCCGGCGGTGGAACTGGTGAGCTCCTCAGGCAGCTTGGGGGCCACCCGGCGGGCCAGGATCTCGTTGGCCCGGGTGACCACCTGCTTGCCCACGCGGGAGCGGTCCCGCTTGGAAAAGGCGACGCTCTCCCGCCCGGTGACCGACGCCTTGGCCGCCATGGCGGCCAGCAGCTCCACATACTCTTCCTCGGGCAGCCCCAGAAGCTGTTCCAGGGCCCGGTCGAAGGCCTTCCCCAGCATCTCCTGCTTGGCCCCCAGCAGCTTCTTGCGGCCCTCCAGCCGGGCTACGCTGGCCAGGCGCTCCTGCCGCTCGGCGGCATTCTTCTTGCCCCGGGCCAGGATGTCGTCAGTCTCCCGCCGGGCCTTTTCCGCCCACTCGGCGGCAATGGCATCGGCCTTGGCCTGGGCGTCCGCCAAGATGCGGCCGGCCTCCGCCTTGGCGTCGGCATCAATTCGTTCCGTGATCTTATCCAATCCGTTCATACGGTTTCCGCCTTTCCAGTGTGATCCTCATTATGCACTGATATTGATGATCATCAGCATGGAGGCCAGCAGGGAAAGGATGGCGTAGAACTCCACGGTGATGCACAGGATCATGCCCTTGGACCAGTCGTCGGGCTTCTTGGCCAGAATGTTGATGGAGCCGGCTGCCACGCGGCCCTGGGCGATGGCGGAGAAGAGGCCTCCGAGGGCCATGGGCAGGCAGGCAAAAAGGTACTGCATTCCCTGGGCGATGGACAGGTCGGGAAGGGTGCCCGAGAGCAGGCCCATGCGGAAAATGGCGAAAAACCAGACCACCAGGCCGTACAAACCCTGGGTGCCAGGGATGACCTGAAGGATCAGCACCTTGCCGAACTTACCGGGGTCCTCGCAGAGGAGGCCGGCGCCCGCCTCACCGGCGATGCCGGTGCCCTTGGCAGAGCCGATGCCGCTCAGAACCGCCGCCAGGCCCGCGCCCAGCAGCGCCAGGGCCAGACCGCCAATGTTTTCCAAAAACATAATGATTTCCTCCTTTATTCTTGTACCACGTCAATGTATTTGGTCTTGATGTCCAGGGGCTGGAAGGGCTTCCCGCCGTCCTGATAGAATTTCCCGAAGTATTCCAGGCACTGCAGGCGCAGGTCGTGCACATAGCAGCCCAGCAGGTTCAGGGCAAAGTTCAGGGCGTTGCCCGCCAGAGAGATGATGAGGAACAGGAAGATGTTCCCCGGGATGGCGCCCAGGGTGTTGAACACCTGGGCGATCACGCTGCCCGCCAGCATCAGGGCCATCAGACGGGAGTAGGACAGGATGTCTCCAAAGTAGCCTGTGATATGGTTGTAAAGGGAACCGAACACGGCGGTGACCTTGCCAAAGCCCTTGGCGTTCCAGCCGGAGCCCACCAGGATCATCACGCCCCCCACAATGAGGACGATCTTGGTCACGCCCAGAATCGCCAGGCCCGCGCCCAAGAAAACCACCCACCAGGTGACCTCCTCCCAGACGGCGTCCATGACCTGGCCCTTTTTCAGCTTCTCTACGAAGCTGATGGCCATGCCGGTGACGATCTGTACAAAGCCCAGGCACATGGCTCCCACCAGGATGGACAGGGTGTCGTCCAACGGGGTGAAGAGCGAGGGCAGGGCGGTAAGGGTGGTGTTGGGGTCGATGAGTTTGGCCAGCTGGGGGATAAAATCCCCGAAGAAGCCCCCGGTGAGCGCGCCCACCGCAAAAGTGCTCACCCCGCACAGACCCATGAGTCGGAACAGGTGGTCCATGGTCCCCTTGGGCTTGAGCCTCCTGGTGACGATGAGGGAGGCCAGGATCATCAGAAGGCCGTACCCCATGTCCGCCAGCATGATGCCGTAGAACAGCACGAAGAAGGGGGCCATCAGCGGGTTGGGATCCACCCCGCCATAGGCGGGGAGGGAGTACATCTCAGTGACCATGTTGAGGGGCCGGGTAAACCAGTTGTTTTTCAGCTTCACCGGCACCTGGGGATAGTCCTCCGGCGCGGGGTCGGCGGATTCCCATGCGCAGGGGTAGCCGTCCAGCAGGGCCTTCAGCGCCCCCTGATCCTCCGCCGGGAACCAGCCGGCGAGGTAAAAGGTCTCCCCGGTATCCCGGAGCTGGGCCTTGGCGGTCTCCCGCCGTACATCCTGAGCGGTCCGGTCGGCGCACAGCCGCAGAGCGGACCGCTCCCCGGCGTACCCGGCGGCCTTCTCGGCCAGGGCCTGGCGCGCTTTGCGATTGGCCTCCAACTCTCCCTGGAGCCGACGGTCGTTCTCCGCCGCGGTCCCGGTGAGGCCCCGGAAGGTGGCGCGGGAAAAGCCGTGCGCCTGCAGGAGCTCCACGGCCTGGTCAGCCACGCTCCGGTGGCAGAGGAAGAAGAGATACTGAACGTTCCGGTCCCGGCCCGCCGAGGTGAAGGAGCAAAGCTCCCCGGCCTGCCCCAGTTCCCCCAAAAGGGCTTCCGGTTCCTCCCCGGCGGGAAGGGTCCCGAAGAGGGCGGTCACCGACGGGGTGGACGCGGTCTCCAGCGGGATCTCCAGGGACAGCCAAGGGGCCAGGGCAGCCTGCTGGGCCCGGAGCTTTCCGAAGTCCGACTCCAGCGCGGCGATGTCCCGCCTGGCGTCGCAGAGGGCCCCGGCGTCCCGGAGGGCCCGGTCATAGGCCTCCCGGTCCAAGAACTGCTTCCGGGTGACCTCCGGCCGGGGTGAGAAGCCGCCCCCCTTCTCGGGGGCATACTGTTTGAGCGCCTCCAGCGCCTCGGATACCCGGCTCTGCCGCTCCCTTGCCTCCCCCAGCGCCTCGTCGGAGGGGCGGGCAAGAGCTGCCCAGGCCGGATCGTCTCCTGTGTCCTCCGGCTCGTCGATCTCCACGCACCCCAGATCCTGGAGCCGTTTCAAAAGCTCCTCCCGGTCTGCGCGCAGGGCGATGAGCCGCAGGCGTTTCATTTTCACGATAGCCATTTCAGGTATTCACGACCCTTCTGACGATCAGCGCCGCGGCTTCGTCCAATTTCTCCGCGGCCTTCTCCCGGAGCGTCTGGCAGTCCTTTTCATATTCCGCCAGCGCCTCCCGGGTCTTATCCCGGGCGGTCTCCTCCGCCTGGCTCATCCACACCCTGGCCTGAGTCTGGGCGGCCTTCCGAGCCTCGTTCAGCTTTGCCTGCCCGTCCTTCTGGGCCTGGGCCAGCAGCGCCTGGGCCTGGGCCTGGGCCTGGGCTTTGCGCTCCCGGGCCTCCGCTTCCGTCTCAGTCACCTGTTTGATCGCGTCCATCGACATGTTCTCACCGCCTTTTTATCCTGGGAATCATAGGACATTGCTATTTTTTATCTTACTCGAAAGCCGACCGGATTGCAAGCCCATTTTCTTGTCGTCATTTTGCACTGGACATCAAAAAATAGACTAAAATATCTTTTTTTATCGCATATTTTAGCACTTTTTTTGTTGTTTTTTCGCCCATTTTCTCCCTTTTCCAAAATAGATATGAAAAATTATATATAAACTTTTTAGTTTAAACTTATAATTTGGTTATTTTAAATAAATCCAGCCTGTCTTTAAAAAACAACGCGCCGGGGCCCATGTCACGGGTCCCGGCGCATTGCTTCCTGCGCGGGGGAGAAAAGCGTGCCCCCCATTGGGGCGTAAGAGGAAGCGGGCTGCGGCACATAGGGCGGCGAGGTAAAGACCATCCGGGCCGGGGACAGCCCCATCCCCTCCAGCGCCCGGTCGTATTGGCGGGAGACCTCCTCGCTCTCCGGGCCTGGGAGATAGAGCCGGTCGGCGTACTTTCCCAGCAGCCGGGCCGTCTGGCCGCTTTTGTCCCCCGCCCCGGTCAGGGCCGCGCCGCCTGCGGACAGGGAGAGCTTCACCTCCGGGTAGTCCTTCAACGCCTCCCGCACCTTTGCGTAAAAGGCGTCCAGAACTTGGGAAAACCGGCTCTCGTCATAGTTTTCCCCCCGCTTGATATACTCCAGCTGTCCGGCAGTGGGGTAGGCGGCGTTGTCCAGCAGGATCTCGTCAAAGCCCAACGCTGCCAGTTCCCGGCAGACGCCCGCCACATAGTCCTGAGCGCCCTCGACAGTGGGGCTCAGCCAGCGGGTGTCTCCGGCGTCCCGCCAGTTATAGCCGCTGTTGGTCCTGACCGCCAGAGAATTGTCCTGCCGGGGCGCCAGGTTGTCCCGGAAGCAGGACACCCGGGCTACCGTGTAGAGCCCCCCGTCGTTGAGGGCTTTGATGGCCGCGTTGAGGGCGGGGTCGGCAGCGGAAGAGCCGAAGCGGATGGCGGCGGGCAGGTCGGAGACGTAGCCCAGGGTGCCGTCGTCGGCCTTCATGTCGAACCAGGCGGCGTTGCCGCCCGCGGCGGCCACCTGCTCCTCCGCCGTGCCGTCATAGAGGGCGCTGCGGGGCAGGACTGCGGCCCGCAAAAATTCCTCCTCCGGCGCGGGGCTGGGCTGGGCCGTCACCACCACCACAGGCGGCTCCCCCACCCCGGCGGATGCCGGGGGCAGGCTCTCCTTCTGCTGGAGGAAAGGCAGCTCCAGCCGGGCCTGACCGTCATCGGTATAAACCACATATTTTTGCAGCAGGAAAAAGGCGGCCACTGCCGCTGCCAGCACGACCAGCAGGAACACAATGAGGATCGTCAGGACATTTCTCCACCCAAAACGCCCCCGATAGGAGTCATACCCATATGTCCTTCGCACTCGCTCTCTTCCTCCTCTCACGGCCCGCCCCTCACGGTCCCTGCGGGGCTGCCGCGCTTATCTTAACCACCGGGCCTGCCGGTCTATTCCTCCTGCCCGCCGGTCAGCGCCCGATCCAGCAGCTTCAGGCCCCTGGCCACGGTCTCCTGCTCCTCCGGCGCCAGCTCTCCCAGCAAGCTGTCAAAATATTCATTCACCCCGGTCTCGGCCTTGGTGCGCAATTTCTGATAGTGATCGGTGGCCTCTACGTAAATGACGCGGTGGTCGGTTTCCGACCGGGTGCGTCTGGCCAGACCCAGCTTCTCCAGCCGGTCCACGATCCCGGAAACTGTGGAATTGGCGCTTCCCGTCCGCTCGGCCAACTGACTGATGGGCATCGGCCCCTCTCCTCCCAGCACACTGAGCACCAGAGCCTGGGGAAATGTGAGGTTCAGCTTCCCAAAGTGACTGCGGAACTGCTGGGAGAGATGCTGACTGACCCGGAGATAGTACATCAGAACGTGGTCCATGATGGTCCGTCCCTTCCTTCCATTTTATTTGTGAGCGAAGCATACCGCAAAGACACCCCGCCGTCAAGGAATCCCGGGAAAGGTTCACAAACCTTTTCCAATTCAGACACAAATAAGGTGCTCATCCCGCCGCCGGGATAAGCATCCTCTGGAGCATGACCGCCAGGGCGGCCCGGTTGGCACTTCCCTGGGGCTCCAAGGTCCCCCGGTCGCTCCCCTGCAGGATCCCGGCCCCCACGGCATGGCTCACCGCCGTCTTGGCCCAGCCGGAGATCGCGCCCGCGTCGCTGAACAGGCCCAGGGTCCCGTCAGCCAGAGGCTGTCCCATCTGGCAGGCATAGCGATAGAGAAAAGCGGCCAGCTGCTCCCGGGTCACCGCATCGCTCCCGCCGAAGGTGCCGTCTGCATAGCCCGTGGCGATCCCCCGCCCCTTTGCCCAGGCCGCCGCCACATCGTACCAGGTGTCCACCGCATCGGGGAATGGCTTCGCCACTGTGGCCGCAGGCGCGCCGGCCAGCCGCCACAGCACCGTGACCACGGTGGCCCGGTCCACCACCGCATAAGGGGCGAACCGGCCGTCCGCCAGTCCTGTCATGACCCCCTTCTCCGTCATTTCCTGCACGGCGGGGGCAAACCAGTCCCCGGCGGAAACATCGGGATATCCTTCACCGGCGGCCAGAACCGGGCCGGTCAAAAGACTCAGCGCACAGGCCAATGCCGCCAGTTTTCTTTTCAGCCGCATAGAATCCACCTCACAGTGTGTCGATGGATACAGCTTAACATATATTTTTTAAATATCTTTGAACTTTTCACATTTTTATAAAAACGTAACAGTTTCTCCGTTTTGACGAAGGAGCAGCCGCCCGGCGCCGCCGGGCAGCTCCAGATTCTCGCCCCATGGGAGGGCCAGCTCCGCCGGCGCCTCTCCGGCGTTGACCGCCGCCACTGCCGTCTGCCCCTCCAGCGTCCGGGCAAAGGAGAGCAGGCCTCCGGAACACGTCAGCCAGGAGAACCCGCCCCGCCGAAGGCAAGCCAGCTCCCTCCGGGCCCTCCCCAGGGCGGTGAACCAGGAGACCAGGCCCCGGCCTCCTCCCCCCAGGGGAACGTGCGGCGGTTGAAGGGGTCTTCAAACCCCTCCATTCCCGCCTCGTCTCCATAGTAAACGGTGGGAGAGCCGGGAAAGGCATAGAGGAGCAGCGCGCCCAGCCGAAGCCGGGCTTCTCCCCGCTCCCGCTCCGCCGCGGTCATCCGGTAGGAGGCCCGCCAGTCCCGGGAGCGGTCCTTCCCTTCGCCCCCTGTCCCCAGCAGCGTGAGGATCCGGGGGGTGTCGTGGGTGCCCAGGGCGTTCATGGCCGAGGCAAAGGCCCAGGGCGGATAGTTCTGCCGCAGCCGCTCCATCGTCCGGCGAAAGGCCCCGGCGTCTCCCCCCAGCAGATAGTCCAGCAGAGCGGAGCGCAGAGGATAGTTCATCAGCCCGTCGCAGTGCCCGCCCAGCAGGTGGCGGCGGCGGACCGAGTAGGCGATCTTGTTGGAGCCGTCCTCCCACACCTCGCCGATGACCACCGCGTCCGGTTTTTCCGCCCGGGCGGCGGCATGAATGGCGGCCACCACGGCATCAGGGAGCTCGTCGGCCACGTCCAGCCGCCAGCCGTCCGCCCCGGCGCGCAGCCAGCGGCGGATGATCCCGTTCGGCCCGGTGATATAGTCCAGCCACGCCCGGCTCTCCTTGTTTGCGGCGGGCAGGGAATAGATCCCCCACCAGGCGGAATATTGATCCGGCCAGTGCTGGAAGGTGAACCAGTCATAATAGGGAGAGTCCTGGCTCTGATGGGCCCCCTGCCCGGGATAGAAGCCGTCGCCGTTGAAGTAGCGGGAGACAAAGCCCATGTGGTTGAACACCCCGTCCAGCATCACCCGCATCCCCAGGGCGTGGGCCCGGCGGCAGAGGACGGAAAAATCCTCCTCCGTACCCAGCATGGGGTCGATCTTCTCATAGTCGGCGGTGCCGTAGCGGTGGTTTTCAGCGGCCTCAAAGATGGGGCAGAGATAGAGGGTCTCCACCCCAAGGCTTTGGAGATAGGGGAGTTTCGCCGTGATCCCCGGCAGACTCCCGCCGAAGAAGTCCCGGTTGCGCACCTCTCCCCGCTCGTCGGGACGGTACTCCGGCTCCTCCGTCCAATCCCCGTGGACCGTGCGGCCGCCCACCATCCCTGTGGGATCGGGGACCCTCAGGCGGCAGAACCGGTCGGGAAAGATCTGATAGGTGACCCCCTCCCCAAACCAGCTGGGCACCCGTTCGGCAGGGTCATAGACGGTGAGCTGGAGCTCCTCGGTGGTCTCCCGCCGCCCGTCCAGTCCCTCCAGCCGAAGGGTGTACCAGACCAGCCCCACATAGCCCTCGGTCTCCAGCGCAGCGGAAAAAAGGTCCCGGTCGCCATCCATCCCAACCCAGGGAAGGGGCGTTTCCGTGACCCGGTCTGCGTCGAACTCCCAGCGGGCGGCGAGCACCGCCCTGGAAAAGCCCTCCGACCGGGCCGGCCGGAGGGTAAACGTCACTGTCGTCCCCGACGGCACGGCCCCGTAGGGGGCCCTGCACCGGGGATCGGCGGGATCAAACCACTGCGTCAAGCGGATTCCTCACTTCTTTATTCAGGTCGTGTCTTACCGCGCCAGCGCATTCTCCGCCGGAGCGGCCTCCATGGCGCCCTTGGCGGAAAAGTAGTAGTCCAGGATCTCGGCGGCGATGGCCGCCACCAGTGTGCCGGAGCCGCCCTTCTCCACCACGATGGAGAGTGCGATCTCGGGGTTTTCATAGGGGGCGAAGGCCACCAGAATGGCGTTGGCCTCGCTGTTGCGGGAGACCTGCGCGGTGCCGGTCTTGGCCCCCACTGTCACGCCCAGATCCTTGAAATAGACGGCGGCAGAGCCCTCGCTGGCCACCATGCCCATTCCCTTTTTCACCGCCGCCAGGTTGGCCGGATCAAGGTTGATCTCGTCCCGGATCTCCGGGCGGTATTCCTCCACCACCTGAGAAAAATCGCTGGATTTCACGGTTTTGAGCAGGTGCGTGGCGTAATGGGAACCGCCGTTGACCAGGGTGGACACATAGTTGGCCAACTGGATGGGCGTGACTTTCGTGTTGCCCTGTCCGATGGCCGCGTACATGGTGTCGCCCTCGTACCAGGCCTGACCGTGCTTGGCGCTGGTGGCCGGCCCGGCCATCTCTCCGGCCTCCTCGTAGAGCTCCAGACCGGTTTTTTGTCCCAGGCCGAAGAGGGCGGCGTAAGTGTCGATCTTCTCGATGCCCAGCCGCAGGCCGGTCTCGTAAAAGTAGATATTGCAGGAGTCCCGGATGGCCTCCGACACATTCTCCCAGCCGTGGGTCCGGCCGTACTGGCGGTAGTACCAGCACATGGGCTGATCCTCAATGCGGTCGTAGTGCTTGTAGCGGCCGGTGTCCAGGATCTCCTCGGTGGTGGAGATGACCCCCTCCTCCAGCCCGCCCGCCGCCACGGCCATCTTTATGGTGGAGCCCGGGGCGTAGAGTCCCTGGAGCGCCCGGTTGAAAAGCGGCTTGAGGGGATCGGCGGAGAGGGCGTTGTAGTCCCGGGAATAGGATTCCGGGGAAAAGGTGGGGTAGGACGCCATGGCCAGGATGCCGCCGGTCATATCGGTGACCACGCAGGCGGCCCCCTCGGTCTCGTCGGTCATCCCGGGAACGTGGCGCTTGAGGGACTCCTCCACTACCTCCTGGAGCTTGATATCGGCGGTGAGCATCACGTTGTTCCCCGGTTTTGGTGCCTCCACCTCGCCGGTCTCAGCGTTGACGTGCCAGTTCTCGCTGACCACCTTGCCGCTCTGGTTGAGCTCAATGTCCCGGGTGCCCGGTGTGCCCCGGAGCAGATCCTCAAAGGCGGCCTCCACGCCGTCCTTGCCCACGGTGTCGTTCATGGAATAGCCCTTGTCCTTGTACCGGTCCCAGTCCTCGGCGTAGATGGGCCCCACCTGGCCCAGCAGGTGGGCGGCGTACTCGGTCTCATACTGGCGCACGGTGACCGTGTCAATCTTCACGCCGGAGAGCTTCCCCTCCTTCACCGCGGTAATAAACGCGATATTCACATCCCGGGCAAAGACATAGGAGGTGCGGGCCACGTCCTTGGAACGAAGGGCCAGTTCGTAGAGGACCCCCACCAGCGCCCGCCCCTCGGCCTCGCCCACGCTTCCATCCACTTCAAAGTAGGCGCGCAGTGCGTCCACCATCTGACCGGCGGTGGGGTTTTCGGGCAGATCCTTCAGCTTCAGCGCCTCGACCAGTCGGGCCAGCTGGGAGGGAGATGCCGTCCCGTCGGCGGAAAGGGTCTCGAACGGCCGTGCCTGCGTATAGGAAAAAGGAGCCTCCCCGCTGATGCACAGGGTGTCCGTCCAGGCCACCCCCTGCTCCCGGCAGACCGCCAGCAGCTTTAAAAGGGTTGTGTTGCGGCCCTGGATATCCCCCATCAGGGAGGTGTCCAGACTCACCTGATAGCTGGCCCGATTGGAGACCAGCACCCGGCCGTACCGGTCCAGGATCTCCCCCCGGGCCGCCTGGACCGTCTCGGTGTTGGCGATCTTCCGGGTAGACTGCTCCAGATAATAGCCCCCGTGAACCACCTGCAGGTTGTAAAGCACACCCGTGAAGGCCAAAAAGACAGCGGCCAGGATCAAAAGCACTGTCCGGGTGCGAAATTGAAATTGTTTCCCATCCATATTCTTAAAAACCTCTCACAGGACCGTGGCCTTGGGGACCCGCCGGAACACCCAGCGGAACAGCAGGTAGACAAGGGGCACAAAGCACAGCGACCAGGCGATCTCCCGCCCGGCCACCGCCGCCATGGCCGACAGCCCGGCCCGCCCTGTCAGGGGCCGGGCGAGGATCCGCCCGGCATCAATGGCCCCCAGGGCCAGCACCTAGCAAACCAGACAGCCCAGCAGATCCTGGCGCAGCACGTACTGGGCCAGCAGACCCGCGCACAGCCCCACCAGGGTGAGCGCCAGAGTCATCCACCCCGCGCTCCCCGGCTCCAGCGTGTCGAACAGCACGCCCACCGCCAGGCCGAAGCCCGCCCCGGCGGAAGCCCCCTCCAGCACCGCCACCGCCACCGCGGCCAGGGGCAGCAGAGAAGGGACCACGCCAAAGAGGGGAAAGCGGTTGACCAGAAACGCCTGGGCAAACCACACCGGCAGCAGAGCCAGCGCATAGGCCAGCTACTTGATAGAGAAATCTTTGGTCGTCACGGCTCCGATCCCCTCCTTCGTATTTTATTCCACCATGCTGAATTCTTTGATGACAAACACCTGCTCCAGCTTGCCCAGTTCGGCGGCCGGGGTGAGCACAGCGTAATCGCTCATGCCGCTGTCGTCGGAGCGGACCTCCTCCACATAGCCCACCACCAGCCCCGAGGGGTAGGCGGCGGTGTCTCCGGACTTCAGCCCGGAGGTGAGGATGGTGTCCCCCGCCAGCAGCCGGGTGTCCTCCGGCAGATAGGCCAGCTTCAGCCTTCCCTGTCCCATCAGCTGGAAGTCCCCCTCCAGGATGGCGGCCCCGTCGGTACGGGCGATGAGCCCGCCCACCTCCAGGTCCACATCCACCACGGTGATGAGGCGGGACCAGTTGAGCCCCACCTCGGAGATCACGCCCACCAAATTGCCGTATTCATCCACCACGCAGTCTCCCGCCGCCACATCGGCGGCCGAGCCCTTGCTGATGGTGAGGGTAGAGCTCCAGTTGGAGGCGCTCCGGGCAGTGACGGCGGCCTCCTGCAGTTGGAAATCGGGCCGCTCGGTCTTCAGCCCCAGCAGATTGCGCAGCCGCTCGTTCTCCCGGCTGGCCGCCGCCCCGTCCCGGGCCTGCTTCTTCAGCTCGGCGTTCTCTTTTTTCAGCGCCTCCAGCTCCTCCTGCATGCTCTCCCGCTGGAAGGCGTCGGAGTAAACTCCCTCGGTCCAGTTGACGAAGGCGTTGATGCCGTTTCGGAAGGGGGTGGCGATGACTCCCGCGGCGTTGGACAGGGGATCGGCCATCCCCCCGAAGGTCAGGGAGAGCACCGCCGTGATGAGGGCCAGCAGCACCGCGATCACCAAAATCAGGATTCCATTGTGTTTGAGGAAATCTTTCACGCTCTTGTCTCCTAACCGTGTTCGGCGTTCACCGCCGGGCGGACAGGGCCAGACAGTCCACACCGAACCCCGCCAATACCTGTCCCAGGGCGCACACCGGAAGGCCCATCACATTGAAATAGTCCCCCCGGATGCGCTCCACCAGCAGCGCGCCCACGCCCTGGATCCCGTAAGCCCCCGCCTTGTCCAAGGGTTCTCCCGTAGACACATAGGCGTCGATCTCCCCGGGGGAGAGAGGGCGGAAGGCCACCTCAGTGGCCTCGCTGCGGGTGACGGCCTCCCCGCCCCGGAGGACGGTGAAGCCGGTGTAGACCTGATGGCGGCGCCCGGAGAGGGCGGCGAGCATCCGGCGGGCATCGGCGGGATCGGCGGGCTTCCCCAGGACGGCTCCGTCCAGGGCCACCACCGTATCGGCGGCGATGACCAGAGCGTCCGGCCCCGCCTGGGCCGCCACCGCCCGGGCCTTCTCGGCGGAGATGGTCTCCACCAGCCGGCCGGGGGGCAGGGGCCGGTCGGAGTGCTCGTCGATATCAGGGGTCAGGGTGCGAAAGTTCCGGACACCCATCTGCCCCAGCAGCTCCCGCCTGCGGGGAGAGCCGGAGGCCAAAATGATCTCCATGGTAAAACAACCCTCTTTCCCTTACGCCTTGCCGGTAGAGCCGAAGCCACCGGAGCCCCGCTCGGTGTCGTCCAGCGTGTCGGTGACCAGAATCTCCGCCTGGGCCACCGGCAGCACCACCAGCTGGGCGATGCGCTCGCCGGGTTGAATCAAATAGTCCTTCCAGCCATGGTTGGAAAGCGCCACCTGAATCTCCCCACGGTAATCGCTGTCGATGACCCCCACACCGTTGGCCAGAGCCACTCCGTGTTTGGCGGCCAGCCCGGATCGGGCAAAGACCAGGGCCACGTACTCCGGCCCCGGCAGGGCGATGGCCAGTCCGGTGGGCACCTTCACGCAGGTCCGGCCGCCGCCGGGGACGGTGAGCGGTCCATCGATACAGGCTCTGAGGTCCATCCCGGCGGAACCGGATGTGGCGTAGGAGGGGTATTCGATCTCCGTCCCGATTTTGGGGGAGAGGGCTTTGATTTTCAATTCCATCGTGTGTGACAACCTCGTTTTCTCAATCATGGATGGGATCTGTCCCGGCACGCTCATTCCACGCCCCGGTAATAGAGTCCCCGGGTCAGCTCCGCCGGAGCCCAGCCGCTCTTCCCCTGATAGCGCTCCAGCACCCGGACGCACTCGGCCGGACTTTCGGTGGTGAAGGCCAGCCGGGCGTAGGTGAGCCCCGCCTTTTTCCACTCCGGCTTGTCCGCCAGGAAGAGGGGGCGGCTGTTCAAAATCTCGCTGCGGCAGCCGGGGGCCCTGACTACCGGGAACCGGGCCCCCCGGCGGTCGGTGAGGACGTTCTCCCCCTCGCAGCCGCAGCGGCCGGTGCGGTTTTTGATGATACAGTTCTCGGTGAGCATCAGGGGCAGGCGTCCGTAGACGATGGCCTCGGCGGGAATGGCCTTGGACAGGTCCCGGATCTGGGCCAGCTTCAGCTCAAAGGACAGGGTGGCCGAGGCAAAGCCCAGGCGCTTGAACTCCTTGAGAGCCTGGGCGTTGAACGCCGGCAGGCCGTAGTCCGCCCGGAGGGTGAACCCCTGTTCCGCCGCCGCCGGGATCAGGCCCAGGTTGCCCACCAGGGCTTCGGCGGCTCCCAGCTCCCGGGCGCGCCGGAGCTGGGAGCGCACCCCCGGCAGCTCCCGGTCCCAGGCCACCCGGGGCACAATGACCCCCAGAGCCGTCCCGGCCCGCAGCCCCTCCAGGCACTCGGGGTGGAGGGAAAGCTCCTCGGCGGGGACATACACAATGGCGGGGGAGAGCGCCAGCAGTTGGGGGGTGATCTGTCCGGCGGTCTGCACCGACACGGTGAGGGCGGGGGGCTCCCCCGGATTTTCATAACGGACGCCGGGGTGATACTCACCGGTGCGGCAGGGCTCCAGCGTCTGACGCTTTTCGGAGAGTTCCTCCAGCACCTGACGCCGCAGGGCGTTGAGGGCGGAGAGGGACACGCTCAGCCCATCCTCCACCGCCGCCTTCACCCCGGCGCAGCGGTAGGGGGTGCCGCCGGTGCGGGAGAGCTGCTTCTCCACCTGCCCGGCGGTGACGGCCCGGGTGAGCGCGGCCTGGGGCGGCTCCCCGGCGGCGGTGACCACCCGGCCCTCGCCGTCCTCCACCCCCACCCGCACCGGCTCCCCGGCGCGGATCATGGCGTAAAATCTGACCTCCACCAGGGGATTTTCCTGGCCCACATAGGTCTGTCGGGCCTGGGCGAAGAGTTCCTTGGGCTCGGGGGTCTTTTCCTCCCGGACGCCGAACATGGCCGGGCCGGTCTTGTCCTCAAAATAGCCCCTGGTAAAACCCTGGCGGGAGAAGGCATCCTCCAGGGCCTGCCGCTCCTGGGGAGTGGGCAGACGGTCCTCCCGGAGCAGGGTAGCGTAGATGCGGGTGACCACCGCCACATACTCGGCCCGCTTCATCCGTCCCTCCAGCTTGAGGCAGGAGACCCCCATTTTTTTCAGACGGCGGAGCTGGTCGATGAGGCAGGCGTCCTTCAGGGACAGCGGGTAGCTGTCCGCCCGGCCGCCCCAGCCGTATTTCATCCGGCAGGGCTGGGCGCACAGCCCCCGGTTGCCGCTTCTCTCCCCCACCACAGCGGAGAAAAAGCACTGCCCGGAGTAGCACATGCACAGCGCCCCGTGTCCGAACACCTCGATCTCAATGGGCGAGCGGTCGCAGATATACTCGATCTCCGACGCGGGCAGCTCCCGGGAAAGCACCGCCCGCTTCAGGCCCAGATCGGCGCAGGCCTTCACCCCGTCCAGGTTGTGGACGGTCATCTGGGTTGAGGCGTGGAAGGTGAGGTCGGGGGCGGCCTGTCGGGCCGCCCGCAGGACGCCGAGATCCTGCACCAGCACCGCGTCCGCCCCCA
>Ga0129310_1001682_pt1 | contig 18484 bp, 16 predicted proteins | sample Go1ome_2_FD_94433 | JGI IMG/M metagenome (GOLD analysis project Ga0129310, IMG submission 94433) | Western lowland gorrila individual fecal microbial communities from Wisconsin, USA - Go1022A metagenome | ecosystem: Host-associated > Mammals > Digestive system > Large intestine > Fecal | place...
ATTCCGGCCGGATTCCCCCTTCACGACAACCTACCCACGGGGACGGAAGACTCAGACAGACTCCCCCACTACACCGGACATGGTCCGTTCCGGACGCGTCCTCCCAACCTCAGTTAAATCTCCAAGTACTAAAAATTCGGGACAGAGCATCAAATTCCGGTCCCACACCGAAATTCAATACTCTGTCCCGAATACCGTATCAGGCTATCAGCCTGTCAACCTACCTTTAATTTAAACTTCTGGGCTTCCATTTCAGAATCCACTTTCTCAATCATTGCGCCCAGACCTTTAAGTTTTTTCTCGAAATTCTCATATCCCCTCTGGATATACCCGATCTCATCTACTATCGTATATCCGTCGGCCGCCAGTCCGGCTATCACAAGAGCTGCTCCCGCCCTCAAATCAGGTGCGTTGACCTGAGCGCCCGTCAGTTTCCTGACTCCGCTGATAATTGCGGAAAATCCTTCCACTTTGACACTGCCGCCCATCCTGGTAAGCTCGTCCACGTATTTAAAACGATTCTCAAAAATGCTCTCGGTCACAATGCTGGTTCCCTCTGCCAGGGCCAGTGTAACAGTCATCTGAGGCTGCATATCCGTAGGGAACCCCGGATACGGCAGAGTCTTGATGTCCGTATGCCTTTGTTTGGGCCTGCCCACAACACGAACTGCCTCGTCAAACTCCATAACCTCGCAGCCCAGCTCAATCAGCTTTGCACTGATTGCCTCAAGATGCTTCGGGATAACGTTCTGTACCATAATGTCACCGCGGGTAATTGCTGCGGCGCACATAAACGTTCCGGCCTCAATCTGATCCGGAATAATCGAATATTCTGTTCCATGTAATTTATGGACTCCCTTGATACGGATTACATCCGTTCCGGCGCCCTTGATATTTGCCCCCATACTGTTCAGGAAGTTTGCAACGTCAACCACGTGGGGTTCCTTTGCCGGGTTCTCGATAATTGTCTCCCCCTCGGCCAGAGTAGCCGCCATCATAATATTGATAGTCGCTCCTACTGAAACCACATCCAGGTAGATATGGCTGCCCACCAGATCAATGGCATGGGCTACAACAGCGCCCTTCTCCACTTCAATTTTGGCTCCAAGGGCACGAAATCCCTTAAGGTGCTGATCAATCGGCCTGCTGCCGATATTACATCCGCCTGGAAGCGGTACTTCGGCACTCTTATATTTGCCGAGCAAAGCTCCGATGAAATAATAAGACGCGCGAATCTTGCGTATATATTCGTCATCAACGCTGACTTCTTTAATGTTTCTTGCATTGATACGGACCGTATGACGATCAAGCCTGTCTACATCGGCGCCGATTTCCTCTATTGCTTCTAAAAGTACATTGATATCTCTTACATCCGGAAGATTCTCAATTAAGACATCCTCGTCAGTCATGATTGATGCAGCCAAGATCCCCAAGGCAGCATTCTTAGCGCCGCTGATAATGACTTCTCCTACCAGCGGATTGCCGCCTTTCATAATATATTGTTCCATCCTCGCACCTCAAAATATATATTAAAAAACAATGTATATTGTTACAGAATTCTTAAATTCTAACAACCGCTTTCTACTGATTATACCATATCGTCAGGATTTGTAAAGGTTTCGTCGTTTTTTTTACTCTGCGGGCAGGAAACCGATGAAATCATTTCCGCCGTTATCCGTAAAAAATGCCGCCGCATCATTTAAGCCCATCTTGTCAAAATACGCATATTCCGTCCCCGGGAACCAGAAACATGATATATTATACTGATCATAGCCATATATCAAACCATAGCCGCCGTTACCCAGATATGCCACCACCGGACGGCCGCGGTATACAAAATACAGAATCTGATTCAGAGTACAGCCTCTCGCATCAACAAGCCTGGTTCCATCCGTGGAGACTTCATTCCCCTGTGCCAGTTCATCCAGATAACGCTCGACCACAGCCACTTCATTCTGGATATCTTTGATGGTCTTCACGTCACTTCGGTTTGCCCGAACCCAGAATACGTATCCATTCTGGTCGGTGACAAGGCCCATATCATCATAAGCCGCTTTCACCGCCTGAGCAAAATCCACATAGGATCCGTTCATCCTCCCGCCGCTGTATGCATAATAACGTCTGATGCTGATCGGATGGTTGGCCGTCAGGGATATCACATTATTTTCCTCGGCAACCGCCTTTTTAGGCACATGGACCCGGATGGTACGTGATTTTGCCGCCTGCGAATTCAGTTGGACAAAATACAAACGCCCTTTGACCGAATCTGCAAGATATCCGATTCCTGCCAGCGGATCCGCAATCACTTCTTCATTACAGACCAGGGTGTCTTCATCCACCATCTCATAGTCGCCTCCCGCTTTACGCATTCTTGTCATATGCACGCGGCTGTCCCGTATCTGCACATCGGTCAGATAAAGTCCCTGTCTCTCATAGCGCGTCTCCGTCTCCATCGTGCTGCCCACAATCTCAAGGGCGTAGAGAGGCAAACCGGTAATGCGGCCGTCTGTCATCAGCTTTTCACCGGGATTCGCCAGACCGTAGACGAGATCGCTTCCCACAAATCCCACAAGTCTTATCACCGTCTGATCCTGGAAACGGATTTCATCCTTTTTACCTGTTTTCAAATCCATGACATTCAGTTTTTCAGAGCTGTAAATATCACTTCCATCCTGCCATGCGATTCGGGAACCATCCGCACTGACAGCAAAATTTTCTTCCGTCAGCCCGTCGGCCACAACCATATATTCTTTTCCGGACAGCTCCACCCCATAAACTGCATGATCCATCAGAAGATAAAGGGTCTGATTGCTGCTCAGGTAGCTCAGCCGTCCGATATCCTGGCGCAGGCTCCAGTAATCTTCGCCGGAAGGCAGATAAAGCCGCTCTGTGAGTGTATTATCCCCATTCTCATACCGGTAAAGCGCAACGCCCGTCGTTCCCTCATGATTTCCCCTGTTCATATATCCATATACAAGGAAATCGATATTGCCCTCCTCACTTACCGAAAGGATCTTGACGCCGTGTGAATTGAAATTAGTGCGCAAATCATCTTCACTCTTGCGGAATGCAAAGACCTTCGTACTGCTTCCTTTATCTGCATCATAGCACCAGAGGGCGCGGTTAGCCACGAACGCATGGTATTTCTCCGACGGATCGCTCATAGTCTGCAGTTCCTCCGAGTCGGATATTCCGAGCATAATCCGCTTGTCCGAATAAAGATTGCTTTCTCCGGAGAAAATCTGGTTCACGCGCCTGTCATAATTCATCATATAAATTCTCTGAGTGTTCCACTTCATCGTGAAGCTCTCCGTCACATCATAAAACTCCCTGCTGCCGTCCTCATCCGTTGTGCTGGTTACGTAATCAAGCTCGATAATGCCCATTACTCCCTGCATTTCTCTCAGATGGACAGACACCTCGCTCTCTCTCTTCATTTCAAGACCGCGCCAGGTCAGCTGCGTAAAGCTGTTTTTAAGAGTCACTTTCCCCAGTGAACTGTTATCCGCGTTGGGATCTGTCTCCAGATAAGTGGTCAAATCCCGCGCAGTATCATAGCTGAAGGTCTTATCTGAAAATTCCATGGCCAGGTTCAGCATATCCTCCATGTGGTGGTTTTCCGACCACATGATGCGGGTGTAATAGTATACGGCAGGGTGCTCCTCTGTCGAGATTGCCAGAGTCATCATATATTCTTTCCCCGCCGACAGAAGGTTCTGAATCGGAAGCACTGCCTTTACCTGTGTTCCCTCCTGCGTCCATTCCTCCAGTACCGTCCTTTCCACAAGGCGTTCGCCGTCCAGGCTTCTTATTTCGTACTGGATTCCTTTCACTTTTGAGTCTACGTCTTCAAAGCTTACAGGCAGTCTGCGATCCTCCGGCAGCACAGTCAGATCTCCGCGGCCTGCACTTGTAGGCCTGTCCTCGACAAAACCGTAGAGACAGTTCATTTTCCTGCCAAACAGCTCCATATAAACGACCGGCAGATTGGCATCCTCGATCGATGTATACACTGCGCCCTCGTCATCCTTTCCGGATGACCATATGAAATAGACGGCCAGAGCCGCTATGAATATTACCAGTAAAATAACTGCTTTTTTTATCGTTTTTCTCATATTGTGTGTTCCTTCTATATTAAAATGTTTCCCGATACAGGTTTCAAGTTTATTAAGTTCTCATAGTATATCATATTCCCCTGCCAAATTCCAGAAATAGATGAAATAGCGTAACCGTTTAGTAACAGTTCAGCCATGATGTGTCCCGCGAGGTGTTTTTGCCGTTTTTGCGAAAATCCCGAGTTATGCGGCGCGAAACGTCGTTTTTTACCGTTTCTGTGCATCATTTTGTCGCAGCTTGGCCGGAGGCTGAACTGTAAGACCGTTTACGCTGTCTGAACTGTTATGGAACAGCGAAGCTTCTTAAGTAATAAAGCGTCTGCTTCTTAAAATACTCTGTCCAAATGTATCATGAAATACTCCAAAAAAGCAGGAAAACCCAATAAGTCTTCCTGCTTTCCCGTATTTCTGAATAATCAGCTGGTTTTTCTATCTTATTTGCCGCCGGTATTTTATCTGCATCTTCCGGAACGGCAGCGCCTGCCCTGCAGTTCATTGAATAAAAGGATTCCCAGGATATCATTCATAAAATTATTCCTGGGCCGGGGCGGCGGACCCCATGGACGAGGTGGTGGGCAGCATGGAGTAGGTGGCGGTGGTGGCGGACCCCATGGCCTGGGAGGCGGTGGCGGCGGGCCCCACGGATTAGGCGGTGGCGGCGGGCCCCATGGATTAGGCGGTGGCGGCGGACCCCATGGATTAGGCGGTGGCGGCGGACCCCATGGGCGCCTCGGACCTGCCTCTTGAATCTGGGTAGTCTCATCCATCTCCCATGTCCGGTATCCTTCCCCTCCTCCGTACTCATTGCGCACGGGACCATAGGAAACTCTCGGAAGCGTTTCCTGGATTTCTTCAGGCTCCACTTCTTCCGTTGTCATCTCGGCCTGTTCCGGTTTCTCATCGGAAACCTCCGCTCTCTGTGCGATCTTTTGGATCATCTGCTCCATTAAAATGCGGTCCGGATACTCGTCATAAATCGGGCTCCCTTCGTATTCCATCTCATCGCAGACTTCTTCCACAACTAATTGCAAAGCTTTAACTCTGTCGGGATACATACTCTTAAAGTACTCAAAATCCCGGATTCTTACATTTCGCTCCGCCTGGACAGCCTGATCCTTGCGATACAGTATGTAGGGCTCTAATGCTGCTTCCTGCGTTCTTAATCTTTCATACGAAAAATCCTGCATCTGATTCCCATTCCTCCTTCTGGCATGAAGTTATATGGTATCATATGCAGGATTTCTCCAAAGTTTCTTGATTTACTGTCCCCAATCCGGAAATTTATTGAAAAAGCTTTTCCGGATAAACTCCCTGGCTGATTAAAGCGCGGATAGACTCCGCCACGCCTTCTTTATCTTCTTTATATGTTACGCCGAACCAGTGGTCTCTCGTCTCAAGCACCTTGACTCTGGCGCGCCCGTCCTTAATCATCTGATCAATAATCGTCGGAAGCAGATATTCTGATTTCAAATCCCCTTCCTTAAGACCGCTTAAAAATTCCGGGAAACCACGCTCCAGCTCTTTGATAAACGCCGGCGTCAATCCCCACATATTCATAGATACGTGCTGGTCTTCCCTTACAGTAACAGGATTTCCTTCTTTATCGGAAGCCGTCAGGCCGTCAGCCGTTTTGATAATATTATAGGTTTCCCTTACCGCCCTGAGAATCTCGTCTTCCCCTACTTCACACACGCCTCTGGTAACGCCCCCGTTGTCACTCAGCGTATTCGCCAGTATGAATCCTCCCATGCATATGTCATAAACAGGTGCATTCTCATCCATATCGCCAGTCATATAATCATGGATCTTTTTAAATACTTCCTTGCCGTAATAGTCATCGGCATTGATAACCAGGAACGGCTCGTTTACGATGTCACGGACACTAAGCACCGCCTGCCCTGTCCCCCACGGTTTTTTCCTGTCCTGCGGTACCGTAAATCCGGAAGGAATATCATCCAGTTCCTGAAATGCATAGGAAACCGGTGCAATCTTCTCGATTCTGTCTCCTATCACTTCCCTGAAATCCTTTTCCAAATCATGGCGGATTACGAACACGATCCTGTCAAATCCTGCTTCAAGCGCATCATGGATGGAATAATCCATAATAATTTCACCGCCCGGTCCTACCGGCTCAAGCTGTTTAATTCCGCCCCCGAAACGACTTCCTATTCCGGCTGCCATGATCACAAGCGCTGTTTTTTTCATAGTTCTTCTCCTCATTAGCTATGTATCTGTCCCGATACTGTTTTCTCAGGTAATAACTGTAATAGAGTATACCACAACCGGATCAGTTCTGCAATTCGGATTTGATTAAGCAGGTGAGGACGCCGCCGGTACGGCCAGCGGACGGGGTGGTGGGATTGTTTTATGAGTCTTTCGTCCCGGGGGAAGATTGTTGTGAGTTGGGGCTGCGGGCGAAGATAAAGTCTGCGGAGCACGCTCCCGCTCTGTGAAATGCATCGCGCTGCTAAGCTCGGCAGGACCTCGCTAATCAGCGATGGATTTAAACGGCATCCGCAGACTTAATCTTCCCCTCCGCCCCAAGGCCAGGTTTTCGCCGGGACGAAAGACTCAAAGCCAAGGGTATCGCCCGTCCGCCGGCCTGCGGCCGCTGATTGTCTCACGCGTTAAGTGCGGGGGCGGACCTTGTCGCGGCCACGCTTTGCTTCCATGTACGAAACATACGATATGCCTTCGATGCGCCTTAAAAAAAGTGCGGAAGATTTGATATCAGCCTGCCGGAAACACGTAGTGGCTGCGCCAGGGCCCGCAGCAATTCATTCCGGCCGGATTCCCCCTCACGGCCACCTTCAACCGGGGACGGAAGACTCAGCCATCCCCCTCACCACACCGGACATGGCCCGTTCCGGACGCGTCCTCCATTCTCAATCAAATCTTATTTCAAAAAGTTCACAAACCCCGTAATAACAAAAGTATTAACCAGATTGATAAACAGGCTGCCTACAAGCGGCACAATAAAGAACGCATCCGGGGATTGACCGTATTTTGCCTCCACAGACTGCATATTTGCCATTGCCGTCGGAACTGCACCAAGCCCGAAACCGCAGTGGCCGACTGCAATCATAGCAGCATCATACGTCTTTCCCATGAATTTAAATGTAATAAACACCGCGCAGACAAACATCAGCAAGGTCTGGGCCAGAAGGAGCAAAAGCATGGGGACTGCCAGATCCGCAAGCTGCCACAGCTTCAGTGTCATCATGGAAAGCGCCAGGAAGATTAGGAGCGAGATATTGCTTATAATGGAAATCTCCGGAAGTCTCAGCTTCAGGCGGTCCGTATTGTCTGCAATGTTTCTTATAATGGCGGCAGCCGTCATCCCCCCAACCGATGCAGGAAAAGACAGGCCTGTTTTTGCCAGTAAATCCGAGACAAGACATCCAAGTGAAACAGCAATCAGAAGCTGGTATGCCCCTACGGTCAATGCCCGCTCACTGGAGCCGCCCGACGCTTTTCCCAGCTCTTTATCGTCCAGCTTCACGGAGACAGCCGCCGCATCGGAACTCTTTAAATGGTAATGCTCGATCAGGAAACGTCCGGTCGGCCCGCCGATCAGGCTGCCTGCAACCAGGCCGAATGTAGCGGCGGCCAGCGAAATTGTGTTGGCATTTGCAAGTCCTGCCTCCTCTAAAACGGGAGCGAATGCTGCCGACGTTCCGTGGCCTCCTGTCATGGGAATTGAGCCTGTGGCAAGGCCTATGAGCGGATCAATCCCCATCAGCTTTGATAGCCCCACTCCAAGCAGGTTCTGGAATACAACCACGACAGAGGAAATAATCAGGAATATAATTACCTGCGGCCCTCCCTTCTTCAGCAGCTTCCAGCTTGCTGTAAAACCAATTCCGGAATAAAACAGCAGCATGAAGAAGTCTTTGAAAGCCATATCAAATTTTATCTCGAAAGCTCCCGTTTCATGCCCGATAAGGATTATAACCGTACATAACAGGCCGCCGACTACAGGTACCGGTATACAGTATTTTTGAAGAACCATAACCCGGTTGCGGATTGCCTCGCCGGCAATCAGAATAACGATCGCTATTGCTATTGTATGATATACATTTAATTCAATTGTCATAGTTATTACCTCCCTGCCTTCTCCTTCTGAAAATTATACCAATGCTTTCCCCGCTTCCATCAAAGTCTTTCCGTCCGCCACAATCGTCGCATCTTTCATAATAAGATCATAGTGGCAGGATGCCTTCACAACGCCCCCCAGCGTGATGCTTGTTCCGATTCCGATATGGGCCGAACCATACACGCCTTCATCTTCCAGCATAAATCCCATAAAACGGCACTGAGGATTCAGCCCCACGCCCATCTCAGCTATATTATAGACATTTGGGTCCTGTTTAGCCGCCAAATCTGCTTTTAGCATTTCAGCCTGCTTTCCCCCCTCTATCGAAGTTATGAAACCGTTCTCCACAGTAAGGCGTACCGGTTCATCCAGAACACCGATTCCGATATAGGGAATGCTGGCATCCGCCACTATCACTCCATTAGCCGTTCCCTCCACCGGCGACACATTGGCCTCGACGGTGGGAATCGTGGAAAATTCACCTTTTTCAACCATGCAGTAGAGGGAATTTCCTCTTCTGCCGGCTGCCGAATATCTGAGGTTTGTCCCGGCTGCCGTCGTCAGTACAATTTCACCGGAACCGGCCAGAGCGGCTGCCATCGCCTTGCATACCACTTTTGCCTCCTCAAAATTGCACTCGATGCCGCCGTGAATCATCATATCTTCACTGAACTGGGTCAGAACAACGCCTCTGGAACCGTTCTGTGTCGCCTCCTTGACGGCGTTCGTATGGGTAATGGATTTTCCGACAATGGAAATGAAAGCGTCGCTGGTTTTCATGGCAGCCGCTATGGTTCTTGGAGGTTCCTGGCTGTCCTGTTCTCTTGGTTCCATAATTGTGAGAATAGGATGCGCCCCTACCCGGTATACGGCTGCCGCCACGGCCTCTGCGATTCTCATTTTAGATTCTTCCGTGATAATGACAACCTCTTCTCCCGGCTGCACCTTGACACAGGTGCTGACCACTTTGTCTGCACCTCTTGACATTAAAATCTTCTTCATTTTGATTCCTCCTTATATTGTTTTTTATTCTATTTTCTATATTCTATAGAATTTATATGGGTAAAAAAAAGAAGTTTCCTTCTTTTTTATTGTGTATCTGGACTAGGTGTATCTTCATTCCGGGACGACCGGCAGCTCTCTATGTATTTCTGGCCGTTGCGGATATGCGTCACCATAGCCTGCTGCGCCTGCTCAAGCCGGTGATCCCTTATAGCTTGCGCTATTGCAACATGCTCATGGTAAATCTCATTCCTCCGCTTTTCATCACTGGCAGAATATTTCATATCCCGGGCAATAACCGTGTTCAGCATGTCGAGCAGTCTGCAAAGCATCGTATTGTCGGCAGTAAGATAAATTACGTCATGGAAACTTTTATTGATTCTGGAAACTTCCATAATCCCCTCAGTTTCTTTTTCCTTCTCGATAATGTCGAAGAGCTGCTTCAGGGCATTGTCGTCAAAACGATCGATGGCCTCTTCAAGAGCCATCTTCTCGAGCGCTATCCTGCATTGATAGGCCTCCCTTATCTCCTCCTCGTCGAGTTCCTTCACAATTGCCCCGCAATAAGGTACAATCTCAATAAAACCATCTCCCGCCAGCTTCTTGAAAGCCTCTCTGACCGGAGTGGCGCTTACCTCCATCTGTTTGGCCACATGTTTCTCCTGAAGTTTCGTTCCTGGAGGAAGTTCACCATCCACAATCGACTGAACAAGTATTCTGTATACCTTTTCACTCAAAGGCATTTTCCCCACTGTTGGTAATTCGTTAATCAGCATTATTTCTCCCATCCGCGGGAAGACCTTCTATATTCTATAGAATATAGCATCTTCTTCTCCGTGTCAATACTTTTGTATTATTTTATTATAATGAAGTTTGACTCTAAAAGCAATATTCCGTCACTTTTTCTTGTTGTACCATGATAAAACTGATATAATAATTTTATCATGAAAGTTTGGAGGGGTAACATATGAAAGGTAATGTAATTGTCGGCCAGTCAGGCGGACCAACCGCAGCCATTAACTCCAGTCTTGCCGGTGTATACCGGACTGCCATCGACAGAGGGGCGCCAAAAGTATATGGGATGCTGCACGGCATTGAAGGCTTGTTAAATGAACAATATATTGATTTGTCGGAGCATATTGAGACCGATTTGGACGTAGAACTGTTAAAGAGGACCCCGGCCGCCTATCTCGGCTCCTGCCGCTATAAACTGCCGGAGATTCATGAAAACATCGAGTCCTACGAAAAAATATTCGAAATTCTTGATAAACTTAATATAGAGTGTTTTATTTACATAGGCGGCAATGATTCTATGGATACAATCAAAAAGCTTTCCGACTATGCGATTATCAAAGGATATCCGACTAAGTTCGTAGGAGTCCCGAAAACGATTGATAACGATCTCGCCCTCACCGATCACACGCCGGGATACGGCAGCGCCGCCAAATATATCGGCACATCCACCAAGGAAATCATCCAGGACAGCAGCGCTCTCGTTTACAGCAAAGGTCTTGTTACCATTGTTGAGATTATGGGACGTAATGCGGGTTGGCTGACCGGTGCGGCCGCTCTGTCGGCCGGGGAGGACTGTGAAGGCCCGGACCTTATCTATCTGCCTGAGGTTGCCTTTGACATCGAGGATTTCCTCTCACGCGTAAAGAAACTGCTCGAGAAGAAACCGTTCGTAATTGCCGCTGTTTCCGAGGGGATCCGTCTGGAAGACGGTCGGTATGTCTGCGAATTAACCGACGGAGTGGATTTCGTAGATGCTTTCGGCCACAAGCAGCTGACGGGAACCGCCAACTATCTGGCACGCCGTCTTTCCCAGGAAATCGGCTGCAAAACACGAAGTATCGAGCTAAGCTCCCTCCAGAGGGCCGCTTCCCATCTGGCATCCAGAATCGATATCCTGGAAGCCTTCCAGGTCGGAGGCGCCGCCGTCAAGGCCGCTGACGAGGGCGATACCGGGGAGATGGTTATCCTGAAGCGGATTTCCGATGATCCGTACCAGTGTACAACGGAGCTGCGTAATGTACACAAGGTTTCCAATGTCGAAAAAACCGTTCCCAGAGAATGGATTAACAAGAACGGCACTTATGTGACCGAAGAGTTTATCAGCTATGTCCGCCCATTAATCCAGGGAGACGTTTCCCCTGTAATGGTAGACGGAATACCGAGATATCTGTATCACAAGAAAAAATAGAGTAACGGTACATGCTGTCTGAACTGTTACAAAATAGTATTGTTACCGGAGCTGTGCAGTAATCAGGGATTTGCAGATTACCGCTTCTCCGGGTAGGCACAGGAGCCTGTTCATGCGGCCCCTGTGTCTTTGACTTTTTAAATTCAGAGGTGTTTGTATGACGTCAACCGATGTTAATGTATATTTAAAAAATCTGTCATTCTGGAATCACATCTCCGATGATGATAAAAGACTGATAATCGACAAACTGCATTTGCTGCATTACGAAGCGGGCCAGTCCGTACACTCAGGCGAGGATGAGTGTCTGGGCGCCCTGATTATCCGCCGTGGCATACTGCGTACATTCCTGCTGTCCGACGACGGAAAAGAAACCACCATGTTCAGACTCAGGGAAGGCAGCATCTGTATTCTGTCAGCATCCTGCATCCTTTCCGCCATCACCTTTGATGTTCAAATTGAGGCGGAAACGGACTGCGATGTGCTGCTGATTCCCAGCGCCGTATTCCAGTCGCTGATGAAGAACAATATATATGTTGAGAATTTTGCCTACCGGCTGATGACAGAGCGCTTCTCCGATGTCATCTCTGCCGTGGAGCGCATGTTTTTTATGAATCTCCGGCAGAGGATCGCGGTCTTCCTGATTGACGAATCCGTGGCCCAGCGTTCCTCAACGCTGGCTCTTACCCAGGAACAGCTTGCCAAAGCCATAGGAAGCGCCAGAGAGGCGGTGAGCCGCAACCTCAAGCTTCTCGTCAAAGACGGGTGCATCGAAATTTCCAGAGGTACAATCAATATCCTGGATAAGAAAATGCTTTACGAGATTATCTCAACCGAGGGGTAGTTTTCACTAAAAGACCGGACAGGGGAAAAGGCGGCAGAAAGAAAAGAGACAGGAACTGCCGCCGCAGTATTCTCCTGTCTCTTTCTTCATTCTATTACACACATTCAGCTTTCTGCAATTCCCGTATCCTACTTCTGCAATGCCTTTTCCAGAGTCTGATAGGACTGTACGCCAACCATCTGGTCCTCTACCTTGCCGTTTTTAAAGACAATGAGCGTCGGTATGGACATTACCCGGTACTGCTCCGCAAGTTCAGGCTGTTCATCGATGTTGACCTTCGCCACGCTGTAGCCGCCTTCCGCCAGTTTTTCCACTACCGGTCCCTGCATTCTGCACGGACCGCACCAGGGAGCCCAGAAATCAACGAGGACACTGCCCCCTTCTGCATTTAATACTTCTTTATCAAAATTCTGTTTTGTGAGTTCTTTTACGTTTGCCATGATTCATCATTTCCTTTCACTTAAATATTAAACCGTTATGTTAGCTTATTGTGGACTTATTACTACGATGATTGTATTATAAATATAAAAATGCCGCTGTTCTGTGACTAAGTCACAAACCATAAGCAGGATTAAATTTTATTTACGGAGGTACCGATAATGAATAACTTGCAACCGTCCTTTCGTTTCGCGCAGAGAAAGGATACGGGACTGATTCTGGCCTTTATCAAATCGCTGGCCGAATATGAAAAAATGGCCGGCAACGTCATTGCGACCGAGGAACTGCTGGAAGAATGGATTTTTGACAAGGGAAAGGCCGAAGTGCTGTTTGTCGTGGAGAACGGCATTCCCGTCGGTTTCGCCCTTTTCTTCCATAACTTCTCTACCTTCCTCGGAAGAGCCGGAATCTATCTCGAGGATCTCTTTATTCTCCCGGAACATCGGGGAAAAGGCTATGGAAAAGCAATTCTGAAAAAACTGGCGGCCACAGCCGTGGAACGGGGCTGCGGCCGTCTGGAATGGAGCTGCCTGGACTGGAACCGGCCAAGCATTGATTTCTACCTTTCCCTGGGTGCGGAGCCGATGGAAGATTGGACAACCTACCGGTTCAGCGGAAATTCCCTCAAAAAAATGGCAGAAACTGATAGTTAACGGTAAACGGCCAAGCATTGATTCAGCGCATCCGGTCTGTTACCCGCGGAACATATTTTCCACATAATTCTTCATTTCCTGTCTGCTCTCCACCTCTCTGGAACCGTCGATATAACGCTCCTGCTCATCATGAGACAGGGCCGCAAAACGGTTCAGTATATCTGAATGCTGCGCCAGTTCCATGGTGAAGCCGATTGGAAGTTCATGATTATCGATCATATTCATCACCTCATCATTAGAATGCGCGGATTTTATAATTATATGTAAAATTATTTTAAATGAATCAAAAATCTCCCCAGGATACCGTACAGGACCGGTACCTCGGGGAGATTTTCCGATTTTATAAGAAATTAATTCGCCGCTGCTTTCTTAGCCTGCATTTTCCGGATTACCGGTACCAGGGCAAAAACAAGAATTACAACAACAATAACGATAGCGATAGGCCTGGAGAAGAAGTACGGTACCAGACCGCCCTTCGTCGCCGCGATTATCAGGGTCCGTCTGAAGTTTGACTCCAGAATATCAGCCAGTACAACACCCAGTACGAGAGGCGCCGGCTCAAAGCCGTAAATCTTCATCAGATAGCCGAGAAGTCCGAATACGAGCATAATTACTACCTCGTACATGCTGTTGCTCAGGGCATATGTACCGATGCTGGCAAGAGCCACGATAATCGGAACCAGCACGGAGTTTGGCACCAGACAGATTCGGGCCATATGTTTTGCCATAGAGACTCCGATGATACCCATCAAAATATTTGCAAACAGGTAACCCAGGAAAATGGCATAGGTTGTCGGAGCTTTGGAGCCGATAAATAAGTCACTGCCCGGCTGAAGGCCGTGCATCAGCAGCGCGCCGTAAAGAATCGCGGTAACGGGGCTGCCCGGAATACCCAGTGTGAACAGCGGAATCATGGCGCCGCCGCAGGCCGCGTTATTTGCCGACTCGGAAGCTGCAATTCCGACGATAGAGCCTTTGCCGTATTCTTCCGGATTCTTAGAGGTACGTTTTGCCATACTGTAGCTGATCCAGGCGGCGATTGATGCACCGGCCGCCGGGATAAAGCCGACAAAGGAACCGATAACCGAGCTTCTAAGCATTGTCGGCGCCAGCTTCTTTCCGTTACCCTTGCTCCAGCGTTTTCCCTTCAGACCGGCGCTGGGATCCTCCACAATCGTGGAACCCGTACCGCGCATCAGCTTCTCCACCAGAATCAGTACCTGGGAGATGGAAAACAGGCCAATCAGAATCGGAGTCGAATCAAGTCCGTCCTCCAGCCAGAGCTGTCCAAAAGTAAACCTTGAAACACCGCTGATAGAGTCCATTCCAATACAGCCAATCAGCAATCCAAACAGAGCGGCAAAAATACCTTTCGCCTGATTTTCACCGGTAAGGCCGGCTACTACAAGCACGCCGAAGCAGGCTACCAGGAAGTATTCCAGTGTGGAGAACATCAGGCTGATCTTTCCGAGTGCAGGAGCAAACAGAATCAGACATATGCCTCCAATGATTCCGCCCACAACGGACGCTACCGTAACAACGGAAATCGCTTCCATGCCGCGCCCCTGTTTGGTCATCTCATAACCATCCATTGTAGTGGCGGCAGAAGCTGCCGTACCAGGAGTGTGACAGAGAACAGCGGTGATTGAACCGCCGTAAACGCCTGTGGTGTACATGGCTGTCATCATAACCAGAGCTGCTGTCGGGCTCATGGAAAAGGAGATCGGGAGCAGAAGGGCAATACCAACGGACGGCCCGAGACCCGGGATAATTCCGATAACCATACCGCCTACAACGCCGACAATTAATGCGATTATGACTTCAATTGACATGAATGAGGTCAGCGCGATCGATAAATATTCTAACATTTAATCTCCCTCCTCTTACAGATAGCGGAAAAACCGGCCCAAAATACCTATTTTATAGATAGGAAGGTGCAGAATAACTACAAACACGATAAACGCGAGGATTGTATAAAGCACGGTAATCAGCAGGTTAATCTTGAATGACTTCAGTTTCAGATACTTTTGTGTAAAAAGCATAAATATCGGGGTTGCAATCCAATATGTAATATATCGAAATCCAAGATAATAGATAAAGATAAAAAACATAAACAGGAATGCATATTTACTATTTTTAACAGTCAGCGGATAACTGTATTCCCCCATCTGTTCTTTTGTCAGGCGAAGCCCTTTTAATATAATGAAAACTGCGCAGACAGCCATGAGGACGGTCAGTGCAACCGGCAGATAAGCGGCCTGCCCCGAAATCTGCACCGCATTAACAAGCACGGCGGCGCAAAACAACAGCAGAACCAGGCCCACCCACACATCTCTGTGAAATTTCTTACTCATATCGACAGACTCCCTTTCTTTTGTCAGGTCATTTAGTGTTGCTGCCTGCCGCCCCGCTCACATACGAGGGGGACGGCAGGCAGAGTTAATTCACTATTATTCAGCAGAGCCCCAGATCTCCTTACGGGTATCTACCTGACTCTCAAGCAGTTCTTTGAATGCTTCACCGGAGGTGTTGTCAAGCTTCAGTCCCAGTGCCGCCATATTGTCGACATACTCCTGATCCTCCATCACCTTTAACATGGCCTCTGTCATTTTAGCTGCAATCTCAGGTGACACATTCGTCGGATAGAAGTAACCGCGTGCTGCGAATGCCACGAAATCCTCGCCTGTTGCCTCTTTTACAGTAGGTACGTCCGGCATAAAATCACTGCGTTCTTCGGAGAAGACACAGGCAATTTTCATCTCACCGGACTGATATGCGCTCTGTACATCGGAAATGGAAGCAAAGAATACGTCCGTATCGCCTGCCAGGAACATACCGCGGCTGTCGGAAGCGCCGTCTACCGGTACTACCGTAATCTGTGTTCCGAAGGTCTTATTAAACCACTCTGCCGTAGTTGCATCGCCGTCGGTAATACCGGTCGCCTGGGCAGAAACAAGAACCGGATTTGCTTTTGCATACTCGATAAAACTGTCCAAGTCGGTAAAACGTGTGTCATTGCTGCGGATCGCCATTACATTGTAGTCGATTGCCTGGTTAGCCAGAAGCTGCACGTCGTCCAGATTGTACTGGCGTGGGTTGTCCGGATCCAGTTCTCCCATGGCATAGTTATGATTAATAAGTCCTACCGTATATCCGTCGTCATAGTCGCCGGTAATTAAATCGGTCCAGGCAATCCAGCCGCCGGAACCTGTCTGGTTCTCTACAACCACATTTACGCCCAGCTCCTTGCCGAGAGCCGTCGCCATATTACGCGCTCCGATATCGGTACCGCCGCCTGCTGAGAATGGGCAGACAAGTGTGATTGTCTCTGCCGGCCACTCGCCTTTTGCTTTCTTCGGAGCTTCGGCCTCCCCGCCCTTTTGTGCTTCTGCCTTTGTCTCTGATGTACCCTGGCTTCCTGAACATCCCGCCAATGTAAGCGGCATAACCGCTGCCAATGCAAGCGCCAGTAATTTTGTAGTAGTCTTCTTCATAATTTTCCCTTTCCTTTCTGATATATATATGTATAAATATAATTTCAACTCACGTCCGGGCAAGTAGCCGATATCCGCTATATTCCGGCGCGATTTAAATCCTGATTTCTTTTGTTCAATTTTGTCTTATTTTTAAAATTATCATATAATAACATGGCCAAATTTACCAACAGCTTTTCCCTTTACCTCAACAGTCAAAAGGTTGTAGTTGTTCTTTCATGCAGTCAGGATGTGACATTTTTCTACAGCACATTTTTCTATGCCTCGAACGCTTCTTAAATTTAATACCAAATTTCCATATTAATTACAAGATAAATAATTGATATTCTTCTTCCAATATTAGGGAATTTCTGAATTATTTATATTATTAATAATTCTTTCACACTTATATATCATTTCCACAGCCATTTAGCTGTTATCATAATAAAAAAACCTGTTGGACATTATGCCACTCTCTTTTTTATACTGGGATTACCGAAAGGAATTTACAGACTATTAATAAAAATGCATACATATAACATTGGAGGTTGAATTATGACAAAGCGTGAACGAATCCAGGCAGCTGTAAAAGGAACTAAACCGGACAAATTACCCTATTCCTTATGGACCCATCTTCCGGGCATCGACCTGGACCCTGCCCTGCTGGCAGAAAAGACTTATGAATTCTACAAAACTTATGATGTGGATTTTATAAAGACTATGAATAACGGCATGTACCCAATTGAAGATTTCGGATGCGAGATTGACTATTCGGAAATTGCCAAAGGAGGGGTTGCCAAAGTAACCAAAACTCCGGTTAAGGAAGCAGCCGACTGGCTGAAGCTGACTCCCTGTCCGATTACAGAAGGCAGCCTCGCAAGGGAGCTGACCTCCCTGAAGCTCCTGCTTGAAAAAACAAAAGGAGAAGATGTTCCTGTTCTGTTTACCGTATTCAGCCCCATAACGACGGCCGACAAGATTTCCGGCAAGACGATGCTGACCCATATCAGGGAAGGCCAGGGCGAGCTTGTAAAGAAGGCGCTGGATATTATTACCGAAACAACTATGGCTCTGACTGCAGAGGCCATCCGCCTTGGCGCCGACGGCGTATTTTTTGCTTCCCAGATGAGTTCCTATGACTCCATGACTGCGGAGGAATATCTGGAATATGGCAAGCCATATGATTTAAAGGTTCTGGAAGCGGCAAAAGACGGCTGGTTCAATACAATTCATGCCCACGGAAATAATATCATGTTCGACATCCTGAAAGATTATCCTGTTTCCGTTTTCAACTGGCATGCCGGTGAGACTCTTCCGGAACTGGACGAGGCTTTCCTCATGACGGGAAAATGTCTGATGGGCGGCCTTAAGCGTATGGATATCACCAACGGACATAAGAATGAGATTCAGAACCAGATTTACGATAGTTTTAAAACGCTCAGGGGCCTTCACCAGATCCTGACTCCGGGCTGCGTTATCCGTTATCCGCTGGATGACGAAATGCTCGCGTATGTAAAGAGAGTAAAAGAATATATCGAAGGGAGATTTAACTGAGGTTGGGAGGACGCGTCCGGAACGGACCATGTCCGGTGTAGTGGGGGAGTCTGTCTGAGTCTTCCGTCCCCGTGGGTAGGTTGTCGTGAAGGGGGAATCCGGCCGGAAT
>Ga0129310_1001683_pt1 | contig 18465 bp, 15 predicted proteins | sample Go1ome_2_FD_94433 | JGI IMG/M metagenome (GOLD analysis project Ga0129310, IMG submission 94433) | Western lowland gorrila individual fecal microbial communities from Wisconsin, USA - Go1022A metagenome | ecosystem: Host-associated > Mammals > Digestive system > Large intestine > Fecal | place...
GATCCCGTTTGATCAGGTAGAAGCGCGGATCGGCCATGCGCCGGGGGGTGTGTGCCCCTTTGGGATCAACGAGGGGATCGAGGTCTATCTGGACGACAGCCTGAAGCAGTTCACAACGGTGTACCCGGCTGCGGGAAATGACCACAGCGCGGTAAAGCTCACGATCCCGGAGCTCGAGCTGGCGGCAGGAGCAAAAGGATGGGTGGATGTTACATCGAGATCCACCCAAACGCATTCGCCACAGAACTGATCAGTATGATCGCCGCAAAGATCGGGCAGAGATACTGGATCATAAACTGGAAGATCACTTTTCTGCGGAACGGATGACCGCCGTCGGTGACCTCCTGTTCGATCTTTGCAACTCCGATGACTTTCGATACGAGAAGGCAGGTCGCAATCGCCGCGATCGGCATCATGACAGAGTTTGTCAGGAAATCGAAGAAGTCGAGGAACTGCATTCCGATCACGGTCACACCGGATAACGGACCATATCCGAGACAGGAGAGGGTTCCGAGCAGGATCATAATGACAGTCATAAATACCGTCGCTTTTTTCCGGCTCCAGTGCAGCTCATCCTCAAAGGTGGAAACGGCACTCTCGGTCAGGGCGATGGAACTTGTGACAGCCGCGAACAGGACCAAAACGAAAAACAGGGTGCCGACTGCGGCTCCGAGTCCCATGCTTGCGAACACCTTCGGGATCGTGATGAACATCAGCGCCGGACCGGCCTGAAGGGTATCCGGGTCACCGCCGGAGAAGGCGAAGACGGCCGGGATGATCATGAGACCGGCCATGATGGCGATCGCGGTATCGAAGATCTCTACATTCTGGGTGGAATCTTCGATCGAAGTGTCTTTTTTCATATAGGAACCGAAGGTGATAAGGATTCCCATGGCGATGGACAGGGAGTAGAACATCTGTCCCATAGCGGATACTACCGTCATCCATGAGAAGTTCTCAAGGTTTGGTACCAGAAAATACTTCACACCGCTCATAGCCCCCGGTCTCGATACGGAATAGCCCGCGATGAGCAGGGAGAGGACCACGAGGATCGGCATCATAAACTTCGATACACGCTCGATCCCGTTGCGGACACCGGCGTAAATGATAACGACTGTGAACAGGGTGAAGAGAATAAAGCAGATCTCCGTGGAACATCCGTTGGAAATAAACGCGGAGAAGTATTCATCCGTGGCAAGGGCCTGTCCATGTCCAAGAAGGTATTCCGCCAGATATTTGATGACCCAGCCGCCGATCACAGAATAGTACGGGACGATCAGGATCGGGATCACAGCATTGATCCAGCCGCCGAAGGACAGCCATTTTGACTTTCCGAAGGATTCGTAGGCACCCACCGGACTCTTTTTCGTCATGCGTCCGAGAGCAGTTTCCGCCACGATCATCGTGTAGCCAAAGGTCAGTGCCAGAATGATATAGACGAGCAGAAAGATTCCTCCGCCATACTTTGCTGCGAGATAGGGGAAACGCCAGATGTTTCCAAGTCCTACGGACGCGCCCGCCGCCGATAAGACGAAACCGAGCTTTCCGGAGAACGAACTTCGTTTATGATTCATAATTAAGGTCTCCTCGTGTTTTTGTCACAAATACATTTGTGCGTGTAAAAGATAGTCTACCATAGAACATGGGAAAAGGCAATTTAATCTGCCGCAGACGCTCAAATTGGAATAGAACCGGCGAGAGGTATAATCAGGAGGCAGAATGGCGGAGCAGATGATGGAACGGGAAATATGGCCTTGTCATATCGCGGAAAAACCAGTGTTGAGGGAAAATAGAATGTATAAAAAAAGGAACATCCGGAGAATCCTATAATTTGATGGCGAAATTGGCAGTTTTGCGTTATAATGCGATTATACCTACCGGATAAATACAGTTTATACGCGGATGGGTTCAGCATGCGCAAAAAGTGAGATGGGGATACGCTGTGTTCCGGCAGTGAAAATGAGGTTTGACTCGTTTAGAGATACAGAGAGGTGAAATCGTGTTAAAAGCAGAAAACTTAGTCCTTCATGTGGAGGATAACGGTGCGAAAAAATGTCTTCTGGATCATATTTCCTTCCAGGTGGACGATGGAGAAATGTTAGTGATCACAGGACCGAACGGCGGCGGAAAGTCCACGCTGGCGAAAGTCCTGATCGGAATTGAGAAGGCGGAGAGCGGAAAGATTTTTTTAAATGGCGAGGATATCACAAATTACGATATCAACCACCGTGCCAACGCGGGAATCGGATACGCGTTCCAGCAGCCGCCGAGATTTAAGGGGATGACTGTGCAGAGACTTCTCGCGTTAGCGGCGGGAAGAGAGATGTCTGACCAGGAGTGCTGCAAGCTTCTGTCCGACGTGGGACTCTGCGCGGAGGAATATTTAAACCGTCAGATCGACGGAACACTTTCCGGCGGCGAGATGAAGAGAATCGAGATCGCTACGGTTCTCGCGAAGGAACATACCTTATGTATCTTCGATGAGCCGGAAGCTGGAATCGATCTCTGGAGCTTCTCCATGCTGATCCACAAGTTCGAGGAGATCCACAAGGAGAAAAAGCAGAGCCTGATCGTGATCTCCCACCAGGAGAAGATCATCAGCATGGCAGACCGGATCATGGTGATCGACGACGGAAAGATCAAGGCGGAAGGCCTGAAGGAAGATGTCCTGCCGTGCCTGAACGGTCTTGATAAATGCCATACATGTGCAGGAAAAGCGGGGGTGAGAGAGTAATGGTAGAGCTGGATCATGTAGTAGAAGAAGTATTAAAGGTCATCAACGACAACGGATTTTCCCAGAAAGGCGCTTTCAACCTGCGCCAGAACGGAACATCCATCTGCCACGGTGACAGTGAGCATATTAAGATTAAGAAGAAAACGGATAAGCCGGGCATCGATATCTATATCGACGGCGATACAAAGGGTGAGAAAGTCTATATCCCGGTAGTTGTCAGCGTTTCCGGCATGACAGACCTTGTATACAACGACTTTTATATCGCGGACGGCGCGGACGTGACCATCATCGCGGGCTGCGGAATCCACAACAGCGGATGCAACGAGAGCAGACATGACGGCGTCCACACATTCCATGTTGGAAAGAACGCCAACGTCTGTTATCAGGAGAAGCACTACGGCGAGGGAAATGGTACCGGTGGCCGTGTGCTGAATCCGGTGACGAATATCTATGTTGGAGAAAATTCCGTGTTTCATCTGGATACGGCGCAGATCAAGGGCGTTGACTCCACAGTCCGTGAGACGCTTGTGGAGATGGATAAAAACTCCAGATTATATGTGACCGAGCGTCTGATGACCGAGGGAGACCAGACGGCGGAGTCAAACATTGAGGTCCGCTTAAATGGCGAGGACAGCTCCGCCCAGATCATCTCCAGATCCGTCGGAAAGGGCAATTCCGTCCAGACATTCCACCCGAAGGCGGTGGGAAACAACAAATGTCAGGCACATATCCAGTGCGACTCCATCATCATGGATCACGCCGAGATCGGCTCCATCCCGGAGATCCGCGCGAGAGATCTCAACGCGGCGATCATCCATGAGGCGGCCATCGGACGAATCAACGATGAGCAGCTCTTAAAGCTTCGGACGCTGGGACTTACCGAGGAAGAGGCGGAGAGCGTTATTATTGAGAACTTCCTGAACTAAAATCGAAAGGTTATGCATAATAAAAGCAGGTCTGCAGGTGAAAAACACCGATGTAGACCTGCTTTTTTTCGCAATTACACGTCAGAAATGCAGATGTAAGCAGAATTGTAACTGTTCAGTAGGTCGGCGCACTTGCTGCGTTGACCGTAAGAAAACATACGCATAATTATTTTATTGTGATCGAGAGATTGCCAAAATCAGTGACAGGTGTCTCTTTTCCGCCAGTAAAGAGAAATACAGACAGCGTATAAGCCGGTTTTGCGCTGCCGGTGATCTGGACTGCTGGCTGGATCCTGATGAGGATATCTGCATCGGCAGATCTGGCATCCAGCCATCTTAACAGGTCTGCATCCAGGTATGCGGTCGAAGCGCCGTCAAGTCCGAGCGCTAAATGAGTCACGTTTTCGCGGATCAGTGTGTCGAGAATGCGGGCACTTATCGTCACGGAGAATGCGGAATGACTCTTTTCTGATACCACAGGGATGGACACCGCGATGCCGTTTGCAGATCTGCCATTCTTTTTCACAGTTTTCCGGGCGGCTTTGATGGCGAACTGGATCATATTGTGATCGAGAGTTACATTACCGTTCTTATCCGGTACAGCGGATGGAATGCTGATCGTGGACGGAGATTTGGACTGTGCCTGTCTGGAGTAGTCTGAGGACAGGAACGTATCTTCATAGGAAGAATCGCTGTCACTGTCGGAAGAACTGTTTCCGCCGGAATTACTGCCATTGGAGGAAGAATTTCCACCGCCGGAAGTATTGCCGCCGGAGTTCCCGCCTGGCTTATTGTCTTCGCCGCTGTCGGGCAGCTTATTGTTGACAGCGCTGACCTGGAGCGTGAGGAGAAAGTCATGGTAATTCTGGGAGATGACTTTAACTGTCACGGTGCCGATCTGCTGCTCCAGCGCAGAATCCACCGGACGGACCGGAAGTGTCAGTACTCCATCACAGATGGACGCGCCGCTGTCGTAATAGTCTCCGAGAGCCACGTCCTCAAGATGGTATTCGACCGTGCCGTATTTCTTCGGCGTGTCGAGCTCCGGCAGAAGGGAACTGAGATCAAAGCGGTACGCGGCTTCCGTATGATTGAGGACAGTCATGGTTCCTGGTTTTGCATTGGATGCGGTGGCTTTTTTGATGTACGGTGCCTGACCGCAGAAAAAACGTTTTTCCGTTTCCCCGCCTGCAAACGAGTAGTTCGGGTTTGTCAGGGTGCAGAGGAAGCTTACCCCTTTTTCATCGGAAAAATCTGGATTTGGTGTTTCTGGTGCTGGAGAATTAAAGTACCAGGAATCGCCGATCAGACATGTGATCTCGTCTGCATCCGGGAGATCTCCGCCGCCAGCCGCAATGAATATAGGCTTTATGTCGGGTACATCCGCTGTACCGTCATAGACTTTTGAGATGAAATCTTCATCGACGGTCAGCTCCAGTTCCCGGGGAGTGACGGTCACGGTGTACGGGTCACTGTAGCAGATATATCCGCCGCAGGTGATCTCCGCGGCATAGGTGTATGTGCCGACGGGTATCGTCGGAGAGAGGTGGAGAGCCATGTCTGAGGCGTCTTCGATCTCCGTCATGCTGCCGTCGGAATTTACCTGGTACCACTGGCAGGAGGCAGACGGAGTTACATCTGATCTGAAGTGGATATCAGGCATCAGGCTGAATTCCCTGTCGGTCCGTGCTTTGTACTGGACGTTCACAGACTCTTTGTACTCTGTACCGGAAATCCGGGCATATACGGCTGCATCCTGGACAGGCGCATCCACAGCGGTCACATCTTCAATATATTTACTTTTTCTGTTCATATATTCGGGAGAACTGGTTACATCGTTCTTGGAGAGCCAGCTGCCGTCAGACTTCTGAAATCCTGATCCATTCGTCAGCAGAGCGGAGAAATCCGCGTAAGTGACTTTCGGACGAACCAGAGCTGATTGAAGGTCCGTCTCATAGATCTCAATTCTGCCGTAACTTCCGCCGGAGATCTTTACGTCACAGATCCCTTCCAGATAGAGCGACCGGTAGCTGCCGCCGGTCAGGACTGCCCTGCTGCCGTCCTTCATAACAAGGACAGGGTTGCTGCAGTCGGAAATATGGATCTCACTGTCTTTGTATGCGTAGATCCAGCCGTATGTACCGCTGTCTAGTTCAGCATGTCCGCCAGACTCAATGGTGATGGATGATCCGTTGGACAGGTCCAACTGGTTCCCCTCTGAAGCGCTGTAGTCTTTTGGAACGATCAGTGTACCGCCGGACTGGACGACGATAGGAATATTCTGGATGAGCGCATATGGAGTTTCACGGTTGAGGAGCGTGACTCTGCCACTGAGGACCAATTCTGAGTCTGAAGTATCGTGATACAGTGACATATTGGTGAAATCAATCGTCACATTGTCCGGGACAATAAGCCGGGTATTGAGAGACGGAGTGAGGAACCGGAATGTACCGCCGGACGCATGAGTGAGGGCATCCTGAAGCTCCGCGTAGTACAGAGTCTTTCCGTCTTTTGTCACGCTGCCGGTGTAGGTCACCTCGCCGCAGGGGCATTTGTAGGTGATCGTGGATCCGTTAGTGGTCGTCACGGCTGCCGAAGTGTGGTCGCAGGGAACCACGGACACATTGGTGAGTTTTGTGTCGCTGTCAGACGGAACGATGATCTGACCATTCTGTTCGTAGCAGTATCCCGGCGCGAGAAGGCCAGTGAGGGCACTGCCGTTTAAAATAGTGATCGTGCCGAAGGTACCGCCGGCGAGGGAGGCAGTTCCTTCTTTGACCTCGAGAGCATCGATGAGAAGGTTTGCGCCAGCCGGGATGATCAAATTGGGAGAAGATCCCCAAAGGTTGATCGTGCCGATAAAGTGTCCCTGGGAGGTACCGGTATTCAGAAATGTTACCCCTGTACCGGAAAGAGAGACCGTGGTGTTACCGTAACTTCCGGTCCATGTCATTGTGTGACCATTAAAATCAACGGTCATATGATCGCGGATGAAATTGGAGGATGAATCCTGATCGCTTAACAGAAGGATCCTGCTGCTGAAAGGATTCGCGGCAGTCGTTGCATCGTTAAAGGAGGTGACATATTCCGTCTCTCCGGGATTGTACACAATGTCGTTGATCTTCATATGACAGATCTCACATTCCCTGTCATCTGAACTGCGGGTATCATGTGTGCAGGCATTGCCGCAGACTGGACAGATATATCTGGTAAAGAAGGTGTCAGGATCCCTGACAAATCCTTTTTCATGCTCACACGTCATGACTGTGACGTTTTCCAGTTTGGTGCTGCGTTCCAGGGCATTTCCCAGCACGCGGCTGCCATCGGGATCAACAAAGTAACATCCTGGGGCCAGGGAATTGCCGAAATTCGCCGGATTTTCGGATTCAGTGCGGAGTTTACTGATCGTTCCGCCGCCGAGGAAGGTCGGTGTATAGCTCTTGTAGAGGTTAAGAAAATCATATTTAATAACAAAATCACCGTTGATATTTACATTTTCCATGGTTATCTGGCCGTCCCATAACTGAACGGCAGTGCCATTTTCCGCTGTATTTTCGATGGTTCCGTTTTTAAATGCGATATGATATGCTGTCGCGGGATTGAAATACACAACAGCCTCATCATCAAAATTGCCGGACAGTGTATGATTATTGAGATCAACAGTCAGGTTATCGAAGATATTATATCTTGCTGGCGTGAGTTCTATCTGCTGCGTGACCATGACATCTTCGAGCAGAGTAAGTGTTACGTTTTCAAGCCCACGGATCCAGCGGAGGGCGTCAAAGAAATCTGTAAATTCCCAGTGAGAATCCTTCCAGTCTACGGAAACAACGGGATCCTGGCTTTCCACGGCATTGGAAAATGTGGCTGTGGCGGCAGCAGTGCTGGATGGAGTCACTGGAGTCGGGGCGTTGGACGGCGTGACAGCATTGGAAGAGGTTGCCGTCTGCGCCGGAAGTGCGCTCCGTGTGCCTGTTTCTGGCAGTAAGCTGCTGTTTGACGCATAGACGGGGCTGCCGGACAGTGTAAAGCTCAACGCCGCGGACAGCAGGAGCGCCAGTGGTTTCTTATATGTACTTCTCATAGAGATTCCCCCTTTATTTTCGTAAGAAAAGCTGAAAAATGGTATAAAAAACTGATCCTGCAACGGAATCGGTTATCTTTAGGATATCATTTTTTCGGGTGTTGTCAATAAACGCTGCACAAGATGTCGAAAATCGGCATGAATTGCAGGTGGAACTTTGATGGTGGAAGCGGAGCTGCGGGGATTGACAAATCATGGTGACGGGAGTATACTCCTTTTCAGTCTCAAATGGGATTGAAAAGGAGAAAACGATTATGGACCATGAAATACAGAAGCTTCACGACCAGGTAAACCAGGCGATCATCCGGTGCCGAAGAGTCTACTCGGTGTGGGCGAAGAAAAATAAGGTCAGCTATAACCGGATGCTGGTGCTCTATACGATCCGGGAATATGGATCCTGCACACAGAAACAGGTCTGCGATTCTTATATGCTGCCGCGGCAGACGGTGAACCATGTGATCACGGAGATGCGGAAAGAGGGGATCCTTGCGGTCAGCGAGGAGATGAGCCGCGGAAAAGAGAAGGCGCTGGTGCTGACGGAGAGCGGAGAAGAGTATTCGGAACGGCTCCTGCATTCTTTAAGTCTTATGGAGGAGCGGGCGGCGGCTCAGCTCGGAGCAGAGCGGATCCGGATGATGACGGAGCTGTTCATGGAGTATGACCGGGTGTTGGAAGACGCGCTGGAGGAGGAAGAGTGATGAAGGAGAAGATGGAGACTGGAACGGATCTCTTCCGCACGGAAAAGATTCCGAAGATTCTTTTGAAGATCGCGCCGCCGGTCATGCTGGCGCAGCTCATTCAGGCCATGTACAACATCGTGGACAGCTTTTTCGTCGGTCAGTATTCCGCAAATTCGCTGACAGCGCTGTCGGTGATCTATCCGCTGCAGCTTATCATTATTGCCCTGGCGGTGGGAACCGGTGTCGGTGTCAACACGTACATGGCGAGACAGTATGCGCAGAAATTCCAGCAGAAAGCCGAGGAGGCAGCGGGAACCGGCATGGTTCTGGAATTCATGACCTGGCTTATATTTGCGGTTCTCGCGGCCGTGTTTATGCGTCCCTATGTCATGACAAGCGCGAAGTCTCCGGAGGCGATCGAGGACGCGGTGATCTACGGGCGGATCGTCTGCATCGGCAGTATTGGCGCGTTTTTAGAGGGAAACTGGACGAAAGTACACCAGTCCAGGGGAAATATGCGGCGCCCGATGATCGCCCAGACCGTTGGCGCGCTGACTAATATCGTTCTGGATCCGATCATGATCTTCGGACTTGGTCCTGTGCCGCAGATGGGCGTGGCGGGAGCTGCCTACGCTACAGTCTGCGGTCAGGTGGCCGCGGCTGTGATCACGGCCTTCGGGGGAGTGCGCAGGCCGCCGGAGTTTCGGAAAATGAAGGTTTACATAAAACAGATCTACTGGCTTGGATACGCATCGATTTTACAGCAGGCCATGTACACGGTGTATATTGTGATCTTAAACGCGATCCTCGCGGGATTTTCGGATTCCGCGGTGACGGTTTTAGGACTTTATTATAAGATGCAGACCTTCTTCTTTATCCCGCTGATGGGACTGCAGACGTGTATTGTGCCGGTGCTGAGTTTCAACTACGCGACGAAGAGTTATGGGAGATGCCGGGAGACCATGAAGGACAGTTATCTGTTTTCCTGTGGGTTTATGCTGATCGGGGGGGGTTGTTTCGTGTTCTTTCCGGTGGAACTGCTCCGGATCTTTTCGGACAGCAGTGAGGTCATTGCAATCGGAAAAACGGCGTTTCCGATCATTGGATCGAGTTTTATTCCGGCGGTATTTTCACTGATGACACCGGTGTTCTTTCAGACGATCGGAAATGGAAGAGTCAGTCTGTTCCTGTCTGTGATGCGCCAGATATTCTGTCTGATCCCGATTTTCTGGGCGCTGTCTCTCCTGGGACTTCAGTTTACCTGGTTTGCGTTTCCGATCTCAGAGGTGCTTGTTGGAGTGACCGGGATGGGAGTGTATTGGAGGACGATCAATGGATGGAAGAATAGTAGGAAATAAAGAAAAGGCTGATGCGTTGGTTTGAAACTGCATCAGCCTTTTTGCTGCATAAATTCGGAAGAAACTGCTGGCGGCAGGATCTGTAGGAATTGTGTGTGTTCTGCAGAGAATGCCGGTAACAGGTTCTGGAGGCGCATGGTCTTAGAAGTACGTCCGTCTCTTCGGCGTATTCCAGCTTCCCACCACGCGCTTCACGTTGGAGATCGTTACGAAGGCGTTGGGGTCCTTTGCCTGGACGTAGTCCATAAACTGACCATATTCCTTTTTGGTGAGGATCGCAAGGATCTCCTCCTTCTGCGCATCGCTGTAGCCGCCGGTGGCGGTGTAGACGGTGATACCGCGCTGGAGCGTCTCGATGACATAGCGTTTAAAATCATCATTGTGCTCGGAGATGATGCAGACGCGGATCTTGCCGGTGAACTCGTCGATAAAATAGTCCAGGACGAGGCCGCTGAAGTAGGTGGACAGGGCACCAATGATCACGGTCTGGAGGTCGTAGGCGAAGTAGGAGCTTGCAACGGTCACGAGACCTGCGATAATGATGGACTTTCCGAGGTCCATGTGCAGGTACTTGTTCATGATCTTCGCGATAATGTCGAGACCACCGGATGCGGCGTTGGCATTGAAGAGGACCGCCTGTCCGTAGCAGATCACAACGATCATTCCCACAACATCCAGGGCGATATTTCCCGTCGGGGATACCGGACCCGGGAAAAGAAGCTCGAACACGAAGAGCAGCGCCGGCAGCAGGACGGAGATAAAGATGATCTTTGTCCCGAAGGTCTTATCCACGAAGAGGAATGCCAGGATGATGCAGATGATGTTTAAGAGCAGCGTCATGGCGGACAGGGATAGCGGGACAAAGTTTACGAGAACCACGGCGAGTCCTGAGATACTTCCGCTGATGATATGGTTCGGGTTCATGAAGAAATAGACTCCCACGGCGATGATGAAGGTGCCGAAGAAGATCGTGGAGAAATATTTTAGTTTTTCAAACATGGTGAGATTCCCTTTTTCGTATTAGTATTTGCGTGTCAATCATATGTGAAAAATGAGTGGTTGTCAAACGTGCGCGTTACAGTGTGAGCGCTTGTATGTGGCAAAGTGAAAAACAGAATATCCAAAGTTCAGAAAGAATCGAATTTTTTGATCCTGTGTTTGCCATTTTTTTATTTTGCCTGTTTAAGCATCTTCTTATGAAACATAGAAAAATACCCAAGGCACAGTATGATCTGCACGAGGGATGAGACTGGTGTCGCGAGGCCGATCTGGAACAGAGTGACACCGGCCCGGCGGCTTGTGAGGAATGCGACGGGGATTCTCACGCCGAATGCGCCGACGATTCCCTGGGTCATGACGAAAAGCGTGCGGCCGCTGCCGTTGAAGAAGCCGACGAAGCAGAACAGGAATGACGTCAGGATACAGTCGATAGCGTAGGCCTTCAGATAGTCCGCTGCGGCGAGAATCACGTCATGATCCCGCGCAAACAGGGATGCCATCCAGTCTCCATGGAAAAAGGAGAGATAGCCGAGGCAGAGTCCAGCGAGCACGGAGGTTGCGATGCCGCAGAACAGCGCTTTTTCGGCTCTCGGCACTTTTCCTGCACCGATGTTCTGGGCAACAAAGGCGGACATGGACTGCATGTAGGCGGATGGGACCAGCATGACGAAGACACAGAGCTTTTCGGCTACGCCCACGCCGGCGGAGGCGATGACCCCCATGCTGTTTACGATGGCGATGATCACGAGGAACGAGATGCTGACCAGGAAATCCTGGAGAGCGATGGGACAACCGAGTTTCAGGATCTTTCCGATGATCGGGAGGTCAAAGCGGATATCGGTGCGCTTCATGGTAAAAGGAAGCGCTCTCTTTCTTATGATCAGGATGGAGAGGAGCACGCTGACCGCCTGAGCGAGGACCGTGGCGGCTGCAGCTCCGGAGGCACCCCAGTGGAATTCCGCGACGAACAGGAGATCCCCCGCGATATTGATGGCACAGGCGATGGCTACTGTGAGGAGCGGCATTTTTGAGTCACCGATTCCGCGGAACATGCTGCCGAGAACGTTATAGGCGATAATGAAGGCTGCGCCTGCGGAGCAGATCCGGATGTAGGCGGTTGTCTCGGAGAACGCCTCCTCCGGGGCCTGCATGATGGCGGAGAGTGTTCCGGCACCGAAGGTCATAAGTACCGTGAGGATCACAGCAATCACAGCGAACATGGCAATGCCGCTGCCGATGATGGTGCCTGCCTCATGGGGACGTTTTTCACCGATCTTCTGTCCTACAAGCACTGTGATGCCCATGGCGATTCCCGTGATCACAGTTGTGACGCTCTGCATGATCTGGCTGCCGGTGGAGACAGCGGACACTGCAGCTGCAGACGAGAACTGTCCCACCACGAGAAGATCCACCGCACCGTACATGGCCTGCAGGAACAGCGCCAGAAGTACCGGGAAGGCAAAGCCGAGAAGCTTTGGGAGAATGCTGCCTTCCGTGAAATCATTTGTCTTTTTCATATCATTTCCTCCTGAAATTTCCGGTTATACAAAAAAGCCGGATAAAATACCGAACGATCCTTCGGCATCTTATCCAGCTTTGTAAATGCGTTTACAAGCCCTCCGATGAGCTGTAAGACAGTATAGCAGGGAAATACAGAATTGTCAACTCAGCGACTTTTTCTGATATCTATGAGTGGTTCGTTTTCTGTAGATGTAAAAAATGGCGGCATCGCTCACCATTGAAGCGATACCGCCATTTTTATATCCATTTCTATATATGGACGCGGAGATTATTTGGTCTCTTTTTCCTCAGCAGCAGCTGCAGCCGGTGCAGTTGTCACTTCAGTCGCCGGAACAACGTTGTGAACCGGGATGACGGAGAGTACAACAGCCTCCGGATCGGTCTTTAAGTCGATGTCTTTGTTCTTTGCGATGTCAAGATCTTTGACATGTACGGTGTCACCAACTTTGAGACCTGCTGCATCCAGTGTTGTCTTCTCGACCAGTGCGGACGGGAATGCTCTGTAAGCAACTTCGCTTAAGTCTTCCTGAAGAACGCCGCCGATAACAGCCTCACGGTTCAGGATAACGATCTCAGCAGTAGAAGTAACCTTCTCATCGCTTACCAATGCCTGGAAATCGATCTCATCGATCTTTCTTGTCATAGCGTTGAAGTCAACTTCCTTGATCAGGACATCGTATACCTGACCTTCAACATCCAGGTTGATCTGGCCGCCTTTATGTTCAGTCTTTAAAAGACGCTCAACGTCCATAGCGCTCATTTTTACCGGAATGGAACCCTCGATGGCATGTCCGAAAACATTACCTGTAACAAATCCTTCACGTCTTAATCTCTTTGCCTTTACATCCATGCTTCTCTTTTCAGCTTTTAAAGTAGTCATTTATCTTTTCCTCCAAAAATCTGATTCCCGGCAAACGAATCAGTATTCGTTCTACCGGATTCGCTTAGCAGCCCTCAGCTTTATAGGATCTCGATTGCTCGAATAAAGGGGTTTTGTTAAGTTCGCTTCTTTCTTGTTACAGCGTAAGTATAGCAGTGTTTGACAAAACAGATTAACCAAAAATAAAAAAAATCAAGGCCAAAATTTTAAAAAGTGCACAAAAACAGAGCGGAGAAAGTCTGTGGATGTTCAAAACAGGGAAAGTGTGATAAGATATAAGAGATCATCACAAAAATAATAATTCAATGAAATAACTGGTGTTATGCAGGAAAGAGACGAGCGGTCATGGAAATGAAACATGACAGCCTGAGAACACGATGATTCATATAATATACTGCAGGAGATCAGACAGATTTCTGCAGCAGTCAATGAGGTGTACATTATGAATACAGACAATCGACCGATCGGTGTTTTGGATTCCGGACTCGGCGGGATCAGTGTTTTGAGAGAATTGGTGAAACTGATGCCGGGTGAGGATTTCTTATATTACGGGGACTCCGCAAATGCCCCTTACGGCACACGTACCCCGGAGGAGGTCATTGACCTCACAAAAAAGGATGTTGATTTCTTACTGGAACGCGGGGCGAAAGCCATAGTTGTGGCCTGCAACACGGCAACCAGTGTGGCGATCAGGGAACTGAGGGAGGAGTACGAGAAGAAAGATATTCCGGTGATCGGAATCGAACCGGCGCTGAAGCCGGCTGTGCTTGCGAAAGAGCATTCAAAGGTTGTCGTCATGGCGACTCCGATGACTCTCTCCCAGACAAAATTTAATTCCATGCTGCATGTCTACGAGGATGAGGCGAATATCATCAAGATGCCGTGTCCGGGACTTGTGGAGTATATCGAGGGCGGAATGTTGGAGGGACCTGTTCTGGATGAATATCTGGAAAAACAGTTCGAGCCGTACGAGAAATCAGAGATCGACGCAGTGGTACTCGGCTGCACGCATTACCCGTTAGTAAAAAATGAGATCAAGAAACACCTGCCCGGCGTGGCGATCTATGACGGCGGATTCGGAACCGCGAAGCAGACGAGAAAGCGCCTGACTGAGTGTGGTCTGTTATCGGGGAAAGAGTCCGGAGGTGAGGTGAAGATCTTTAACAGTAAGAATACGGAGGATGTTCTGGAGCTTTCGAGAAGATTGTTGAATTTATAGATACATGTAATATCAAAAATATCTGGAGGGAAAGGGTATGAAAAAATTATTGTACATTGACGCGTGCGTGAACCGCGATATTTCAAGAACGGAGAGACTTGCGCAGGCTTTATTAAAGGAAATGACCAGGAACGGGGAATATGAGGTTGAGACTTTGTGTCTGGAGGACGAAGATCTGAAGCTTTTTACCGGAAAAGAGAGTGCAGGACGGGAACAGCTCACGAGAGCCGGAATTTATGAGGGACCGATGTTTGACTATGCAAAGCAGTTTGCGTCCGCAGACCGGATTCTTGTGGCGGCCCCGTACTGGGATTTTACTTTCCCGGCGAGAATGAAATGCTATCTGGAGCAGATCTGTGTGACAGGGCTGACCTTTACCTTTTCTTCCAAAGGGATCCCGGGTGGATTATGCCATGCCGACAGTCTCCATTATGTGACCACCAGTGGTGGTTCCATCGGGGATCTGAATCTCGGATATGAGTATGTCGAGAAGCTCTGCAAGGTATATTACGGAATCAATAAGACTGTGTGCTATACCGCAGAGGGGCTTGACATCGAGGGCAATTCCGTGGAAGAAATCATGAAGGCGGCTGAGGAGGAGGCAATCCGGACATACCGGAACTTTGCGTGATTTCCTCAGGTTCATGGAGAAACACGCAAACCTGCCGCGCAGTTACCAGAATCCTTACATAGATTTTACACAGGTAAGATAGTCTCTTTTTTTCCAATAAGATATATTAAAAGAAAAACAAAAATATATTTTAGTGTTGAACTGAGGAAAGATAACGGCAGTGCCCCGGCGGTTCATAAGGCCGGAAAGCTGCGGACAGTTCCACGGGAAGAAGGGGCAATGGTTCGAAAACTTGTAAAGCTTCCGGTCATCGGAGAGGACGAGGTCTTATATCATTACACAAAACTGAATGGGATCCAGGGGATTATTCTGGAACGCTGCATGCGGGCAACGAAAAGCAGCTTCCTGAATGACACAAACGAGATGTATTATATTCTGCATGTGATCCGGGACGTGATCGGCAAGATCGAATGCCCGGAGTGGAAAGAACTCCTCACATCGCAGGTTCTGGATACGGTTCTGGAGATGGACCGCAGTTCTTACTATATTGTCTCATTCTCGACGGAGCCGGACAGCATTACACTGTGGGCGGAGTTCGGGGACCATACCGGATATAATATTGGATTTGAGAGCGGGAGTCTCTTAAAGATCATGGACACGCGTCAGGTGGTGTCTTACCATGGATATGTGATCTATGACAGAAAAGAGCAGGAGGAGATGCTGCGGGAACTGCTGTTTGAACGGATCCCGGCGGCACTTGGTATCAGCTTTGAAGCGATGATGTCCGTTGCGGTGGCAGAGCCGGAGTCGGACATGTTTCTGAAGGTGAAAAAGCTGATCCAGAAGGCGCTCGGAATCTACGCACTGTTTTTCAAACAGGAAGAATTTGCGGCGGAAAAAGAGTACCGGATCGCATTCAAGGAGCGGGGAAACAGCCGGATCCTGTTTCGGGAAAAGGAAGGTTTTCTGGCCCCATATATCGCGATCGACTTAAGCGGAGGAAAGAAAAAGCTTCCGATCCGCAGCATTACCGTTGCCCCGAAGAATCATATCGACCTCGCCCGGGAGGGCATGAAGGAGTATCTTCACAGCCATGGATATGAGGTGGATGTGGAGCTTTCTAGGATCAAGTTAAGGTATTAGTACGAAAAATCATATTAAGGCATCAATCGAAACAGGATAGATCATCTGCGTGGATGCGGGTGGCTGTCCTGTTTTTTGCGGCTCTATGAAAATGGTTGACGGTAGACGCGGTGGAAGTCAGTGTAGATAGAAAAACAAAAATAAATATGTCTGGTGGAAAAATAAGTTATATATTTGGAAGAATAAAGAAGAAAAGAAATTTCCGATAAAAATGAACTTTCCCCCAATTGCCTGTCTCTATAAGACAGATGCATCAAAAAAGAGAGGAGGCAGGACATGGATGAAGAGAATATCGTGAGACGCATGATCAACGGGGACATGGATGCCTTCGGGGAGCTGATGGAGAAGTATGAGAGGCCGGCGCTCAGGGCGGCCTGGCTGATCTCCGGGAACGCGGCGGACAGCGAGGACATTGTCCAGGAGACATTCACCGCCTGCTATTTAAACAGAAAGAAGCTCCGGGATCCGGCAGCCTTTAAGACATGGTTTTACAGGATACTCACAAGGTCCGCGTGGAAGATCAGCAGAAAGTCGCGGAAAGAACAGCCGGAGGAGGAACCTGCATCCGGGCAGGCGGACACCGGAAGGTCCGTCCTGGAAAACTGCATTATGAAGGAAGAGGAGCGGATCCTCTACGAGGCGGTGGAAAAGCTGCCGCCGAAGCAGAAGACCGTGTTGATCCTGTACTATTACAATGATATGCCGATCCGCGAGATCGCAAGGGTCTGCGGAGTGTTTGAGGGAACGGTGAAATCCAGGCTGTTCCACGCGAAGGAACAGTTGAAGCAAATCCTCACACAGGAGGAAGGAGGAAAAACATGGACGATCCTATCTTAGAAAAGAGACTGAAAAACATGTTTGAGAGCCGCGCAGGCGAACTTCCGGATGAATCGGTGCGGGAGGCGCGGATCCGGAGAAATGTATATGAGAAGATAGAAAGAGAGGGAAATTATATGAAGAAAGGTTTTATGAAAAAAGCGGTAGCAGCAGTTGCAGCGATCTGTGTATTTGGAAGCATGACGGCGTTCGCGATTGGAAAGATCGCGGGAGTCGCATCCCACACCGATATAAGAGATGAAGTCCACACCTATGAACAGGCGCTGGAGCTTCAGAAGGAGAATGGACCGATGGTAGATTTCCCGGAGAAATTCTCCAACGGGTACGCGTTTAAGGCTGCTGTGCCGGTAAACTATGAGACGGAAGATAAAGATGGAAATAAACTGGGAAACGGAACACTGCTTTCCGTCACATACGGAAAAGACGGCATGGAGGATGTCACGTTTTCCGCAGAAGTCGGAATGGATGGAGAACTCACCCCGGCAGAGGTGAGGACATGCGAGGATGGTACAGAACTCTGTTTCTACAAGCTGACCAACAAGTTCGTTCCGGCAGATTATGAGCTCACCGAGGAGGACAAAAAGGCCCAGGAAGACGGCAATTTTAACCTGGCTTACGGCAGCGATAAGGTAGAAGTTATGACTTCCTACACGGTAGAGTGGAACATGGACGGACAGGGCTACAGCCTCTTCAAGTTTGGTGAGGATCTCGGCGCTGAGGAGATGTTTGGAATGGCGGAAGAGATTATTGCGGGACAGAGTAAGTAGAAGATAAAACAACTGGCAGTTCATCAGATAGATGATGAAAGCCTGAAATAAAAGATTTGATTAAGGAAAACGATCTGTTTGTGGTATTGATGGTTTGCACAGACAGATCGTTTTCCTTTTTTGATGCCATGCATCCAGAGAAAACTGTCGGTGGCAGGTTCTGGAGGTCATGTGTAAATAGAAACTTTAACAACACTTTGCAAGAATTCTCCCATCCTCTCTAGGTGATGAGATGAATTGCCTTTTGGGAAAATCATGCAATATCTGGCATATTAAAACTCAACTCACATATCTGTGCATATAATTGAAAACAAATACAGCAGAACGAATGTTCTGAAAAGCATAGACAAACAAGTGTTCCTGTATTATAATATAATCAGTCGAAAGTAAAAGGAAAGGCTGATTTTATGAGAAAATTGGACAGTAATGCGCATTCAGTATTTCTACTCTATTATCATTTGATTCTGGTTATAAAATACCGAAAAAAGATACTGACGGATCCTGTTTCTGATCGGGCCCGGGAGATTTTTGAATATATCGCTCCGAAGTATCATATTACGTTAGAGGAATGGAATCATGATCGGGATCATGTTCATATCATGTTTCGGGCCCATCCAAAATCGGAACTCAGCAAATTTATTAATGCGTATAAAAGCGCAAGCAGCCGATTGATTAAAAAAGAGTATCCGGAGATTCGGCAGAAGCTTTGGAAAGAAATGTTCTGGAGCCAGAGTTTTTGTCTGTTA
>Ga0129310_1001691_pt1 | contig 18377 bp, 17 predicted proteins | sample Go1ome_2_FD_94433 | JGI IMG/M metagenome (GOLD analysis project Ga0129310, IMG submission 94433) | Western lowland gorrila individual fecal microbial communities from Wisconsin, USA - Go1022A metagenome | ecosystem: Host-associated > Mammals > Digestive system > Large intestine > Fecal | place...
ACCGTGATTCCTCCCTGTTTGCGCTGTCTTCTTTCGAGTGCCTCCAGAAAGCGGTTGCGGTTCTCAAGAGTTGTATCTTTCCCCGCCGGATCGATCCCTACGATTGCCATGCTGCCCGCAAGCCTTCTCTCATCGCCGCTTGCTACTTCCATGATGGAATTTTTCTCCAGCAGTTTCTCGATATTCTTGGGTGCAAACCGATAATATGCCTCAAAAATCTGAAGTTTACTGTAATTCATCTTCTTCAGTGTTTTGTCCGTCTCATTGATGCTGTTCCACATGCTCTCCATATCTTTGCCATGTACATCCGGACGTTCAATATCCTCACTGCCGCCGGCAACCCGGAGCATTACATTCCGCAGCTTCTCAATATCCCTGGACTGGGCGGTCAGAAAAGCAATCCCAAGCACACTCAGTATCACATAAACCACTAATCCGGCCAGGCTGTCCCTGATGAGAACATCTCTCCACTGGTAAAGTATGAAATCCGTGGAAAGCACCCCCATCAACGCATAACCATCCTGGGCTGTCGGCATACTTCCGAGGAAATATTCCCTCTCCCCGATCTTCACTTCTGCCGACAGGTATTTTCCTTCGTTAACAGCGCAGATAGCCAGCTGCTGTGCCGCATCCGTGTAAATTTCTGCGATGGGACGTCCGTTCCAGATGCCCGTACCCGCAATGATCGTCCCGTCGTTTACACGCACCAGACATACCTCACGGAAATACGCCGATACGTCTTTACCGTAGAGCAGTTTTTTCATTTCATAATCCTGCTTATAATAAGCCCCCGAAGTATGATATTCCTGCATATCTTCCGGAACTGCCTCCTGGAAAGCTTCGTTATCAGCCATTCCCTTCAGATATACCGTTGAAAGTTCTTTGCATTTATCCGCTTCCTTCCTGTATTCCATACAAAAAGCAAACAGAACATTACCCGCCACAAGGAGCAGCAGCACTGCTTCCATCGCTGCAATCATGCAGATCAGTCTGCTCTTTTTCTGCAGGATATTCTCTACAATAACGAGGAGCAGCAGACCGGAAAACAGAATCACCACATACCGGAATATCAATTCCATATGGCTGCCCAGATACTGTCTCACAGTACAATGTCTTCCCTGAAACAGTGCAATCATCTCTGCATCCGGCACGAAGTTCTCAGCACCCGATCCGTCATCCAGATAGAGAAACATCTTTCCCCTCTGGTATCTCGCCTGCAGGATTGCTCTACCATCCGCCGTGGCAGTCATTGTCACCTGTTCAACAGTCAACGGTTCCTCTGTTTTCTCCGTTTCTTCTGCTGTATTTTGACTTTCCTCCCTGGGTATGCGGTATACGGATGCACTTTTCCCGTTTCCATCCACAGTTGTCAGATAATATCCACCATCATCTGCGCTGAATCCCGTCAGTCTGCCATATCCCTCCAGCCTGATCGGCAGGCTGCGGGAGATCCATGTTAGATCCTGCGTATATTCTACAATCCTGTACTGATTCCCGGACACTCCATCCTCTGTGTACCACCCTTCCATCAGAACCGATATATTTTGTCCTGCCAGAATACCGGCGCACCAGTATCCATTCCCGGCACCATCCGCCTCAACGACTGTCGTTACTTCTCCGTCGTCCGCAATGCGGTACAGCTTCGCTGTTCCGTCCGAATTGTCTGTAGCATACAAAAACGGCTCTGCATGTACCATATGCGTATCCGACACATATCCCGCCGGATTGAGGTAACCGTGCCAGCAGTCCGTAACACCAATGGCCACCAGTATGGCGATCCAGATACAGTTGATGATAATACCTACTTTTTTCTTCATATAATCTAAAGTCTCCAATATCTACTTGTATCTCAGGTTCTCAGTACCGATCACCTTAAAACTGTTCATAAACAGTCTGAGCCACGGCGCATCCCCGAAAATCAGTTGTGCAAGAAACGTCACCCCCACGATCAGTGCCAAAAAGATACATATAATAAAAAGAATCCGAAACAGTGTGTCCCTGTACGCCATTATCCAGGCAGTCATTCTGGTGCGAATTCCTCTTTTTTCCTTTGAGACCGCAGCAATCCTGATGTCTTTATATAATTCGCTGAACTCGCTGTAGCTTCTTTTTTCTATTTTCTTTTTCAGCAGGGTATAGCTTACCGCTTTCTGGGGGGCTTTCGGTTTTAAAAGTTCCAGCAATATTCTTGCACACTGTATGGTGCATTCCTTCTCGGTGATCTTCGGGTCGATCCGGGCAAGATCAATCTGATAGCTCAGAAAGACGGAATCATCCTTGGCAAGGTGGATCTGATTCTGTTGCAGCATGAGATACAACATAGGATAGGGAATCCCCTCCATCATGCATGTAAGAATCAGATGAATGCAGATATCCTCGCACTTCGAAAGAGGAAACCTCTCTCCCGCATAAAACGCCGTCAGCGGTCGTTCCGTCTTATAAGGAAAGACCATGCAGAAACCGCCATTCCAGGAAAAATTCGCCACGCAGGCCCTCTTCCGGTTCTCACTGCTGTGTTCAAAGGACTCGAGAACCTGCTTGACGATCGTGTGATCCTTGATTAGCAGCAACGTATACAGACTGCCTGCATCCGAATTCAGATCCCTGCAGACAAGCACATCATTTGCCGCACTTTTCCGTACAACACGAACCGTATTCAGTTGCATTCCATGGGATTCATAAATCATCTCTGTTATGCGTACTCCTTATCTGCCCGAAATCACTTTTTATCCGCATCCTCTACTGTCTTCTTCTTGACGATAGCATAAGCATAGGTACAGATCACCGGCATATCCACACAGTAAATTCTGATCTCGTAAACGCCTTCCTTGCCAGGTGCCGTATAGACGCCTTCTGCCGTAATCTCTCCGCTGCCCGGCTCCGTCAGTTCATAGGCAATGGTATAGCTGTCCATGTTGGTACACTTTACTTCAAAATAATAGCTTTCCTTTGCTCCGAGAACAACCGTCGGTGTCACAGCTGCAATGCTTCTGTCACTGTAATCCTCCTTTAGACCGAGATTGTTTCCTGCCGGGAACTTCATTGCCACCCAGCGGTATGTCAGAACAAGATAATCCACGTTCTGCAGAAGCTTCGCCGCCACCGTAAAGCTTCCCTTGTCGTTCATTACCTTCACTGCTGTCTCGACATTGACATCCGTTCTGGCGGTGTTTTCAAACAGTTTGGGATTCCCGTAGATCGTATTCTTTGCACCGACACCGAGAGCAGCGTCCTCCGCTATGTACTCATACCCGATATCTACATATACATTTCCTTTTCCAAGGCCATGAATAATCTCCCCCGAATAGCAGATATCCCCTTTTTTCGCAACATTACCCAGCGGAATCTCCAGGGTTCCGGTCGCAATCTGCGGCTCTGCACTCATGTCCCTGCCGGCATTCTCAACCCGGATATTCTCTGTCCCGCCGCACTCCTGTGCGATTTCAGACTCGTCCTCTCTCAAAAAGTACGACAGATACTCGTGTCTTCTGGCATGCTGCGCCGGCGATGCAATATATTTTTTGACATGATTCTCAATCACTTCTTCAATCAGATATGCGCTATCCGTGCGCACCAGCTTCAAATCTGCCAAGCGTATGAAGTCCTGGACCCCGCCCATGCTCTGCATTTCAAGACTGACACGTCCGATCTCACGGTTCACAAGTTCCCTCGGTGTCAGATCCCCGATCATCACCTTCAGGGAAAGTGCAGACATTACCGGTGCCTCTGCCCCGTTCACCGTTGCACTTGCACTATCACTCTTCAATACTACATCCGTATCCACCAAAGAGACGTCCTGAACCGTCATCCAGTATTCCTTCGTTACAGTCTCTCCCTGTTCTAAAGCAATATCCTCAAACGCAATCTCTACTTCATGTCCGCCGTCCGGTGAACGGAATGCCGGTGTCTGAAGCACACCATGATAGGAAAACGTCTTTTTATCCGTAGACAGCTTCTGTACCTTTGCAAGCATCCTCACCTGTCTGCCCCTGCACACTGTCGCCGGAAGGATCACCTCAACGAGATAGTCCTCCGTCTCCACCAGCGTACCCTTCACCAGGAATTCCGATTCCAGTTCAAAGCCGCCCTCGGCATCCACACTGTCCATCAAAAACAACTGATATTCTTCACTGATGCGGTTGTATTCGTATTCCTTGTCGGCATTCTGGCTGTTCAAGGCATAAACGGTATGTACATCCTTCTCCTGATATCTGAGGCAAAGACTCGCAAGATTCGTCTTCAGCTGATCAAAGCCTTCGATGGATGACAGCTTTTTCACCACGGAGGATTCAATGACAATCTCTCTTCCGAGGCCGTCTATCGCTGCTCCGCTCTCCACAAGAAGCGATAGATCATCGAGACTGAACACTCCGCATCCGCAGATAATTCCCGCACCATACATCATATTGTTCAAGAATCTTCTCTTATTATTAAAATAATTCTGCTCAGCCTGAAAATCAGCACTTGTCAGCATTTTACCGGGGTAATAACGATTTCGTTCGAACGGATAGATTTGGTTATTATTCATATTCGCTTTCCTCATCTGCTTATAATTTTTGTTAGTTTTTACAAAAACAAAATTTTACTATTTTGGGTATATTATAACATAAAAAGTCCTTTTTTATCAAGAGTTCCTGTATTTTTGCTTTCGTAGTTTATAAAAAAATTTGTGAAATTTTCATACTGTTTTTGTATCCTGTGTCCACCTACTTTTCCAGTCCGTAACTGTGGATCGTCCATCCCGTTCCGTCGCCAGTTCGTACACTGTTTCTCTGTCATATTCTGGTAAATCGTCTGTCCGGTAGTCCGCACACAGCGTATGTACCTGTGGATAGACCGATTCGATTTTTACGGCATGCCCCGCCAGCCGATAAGTATTGTGCATTGTATGCTCCTTATAGGGTATAAGGTCAATAAACATTTTTATATTATACAAATCATGTTTAAAAGTCAATAATTTATTTGCATTGCTTGTCTTAAAAACAGTCTATCGAATAGCTTTGCATAATAAGTTAAATAAACATCATTGCTCAACGAGCTTTAGCGAATCTGTTGTACCTCCTGCCATAGCGTGGTATACTAGACACATCAACTGAAAAAGGAGTCCTTCTATGACCAACCTAAACACATACTTTAAAAAGCATGGCCTTTGTGCTGAGAACATCCTGTACATTTACCGCAAAGACCGCAAGACCGTCATCCATCGTTCGGACGGTGAGGAATTTGCACTGTTTATACCGGTACAAAGTGTTCTGTCCGCTTTGCCGGAGAGCGAGTTTTTGAGCATCAGCAAGGGAACGGTCGTATGTCGCAGCCACATTGTAAATATTAGCGATGACGGCATTTATACCATGTCGGATGGCCGCACTTTTCAAGGACGCAAGCGCAACATGAGCAGCCATCGCCGTCTGCGCACAGAAATAGGACTGGCAAAAACGAAGCCCCATCCCTTAAGTATGCTGGAAAAATGCAGCCTTCTGGACGATATGCCGCTGGCATTCTGCGTGATAGAGCTTGTTTTTAACCAGGACGGGCACGGCATTGATTTCATTTTCCGCTATTGCAATGCGGAAATGGCGAATGTGGAAGGCATTCCCGTGGAAGAAATGCTTGACCGCTCGTTCTACGAGATTTTCCGCAATGGTGACAAAAAGTGGCTTGTGGCGTATGCTGATGTAGCTCTAAACGGTACAAAACACACCCTCCACGATTACAGCCCGGAAATAAATAAGTATCTTACCATCCATTGCTATCAGCCTGAACCCGGCTATTGTGCCTGCGTGTTGCAAGTGACGGATCAATAAATCGAACAAGCAAACAATTATCCTTTTTGCTCCCTAATAATATCTGTTTTTCGATTTTACGTAGTTATCACAAAATGTCCACACATTATTAGCGCTCGCCTATTGGCAGTGCTAATAGCTAGTGTTATAACGTAGTCACCACAAAGGAAGAGGGAACAAAAGAGATCGCCGATTTATCCGGAAGGATACCAGTGTTCTCCAGCGTGTCCACAGCTTCAGATGCAAAAAACCGGAGCCCCGTCTTCCCATATCTTTATCATGGTGCTCCTATTTCTGAAGATCAGATTTACGATGGCTGTGCTTTTATCGGAGAATCCTATCTGGATGCACGGCCTGTTTATGTGCAAAAAAAGAAACAATCTATGGGCATTTTTTAATCTGCTACCTTAGTTTGTTTCTTTTAAGAATCTTGGAAATCAAATGTTTCAAAAACGAGATCAATTCCTATGATCTGGTAAATTTCATATGCGACTTCAGGGTTGTTGACAAAGGCGATGGAACCTATATCAATATTTCTCAGAACCTAAGCGTTAATGAGAAAATCAAAAGATTAATCGGTTTAACCAATCTCGATGCACTGTACCTGACAAAAAAGAGATTGAAAATATCTTTGAGTTTACCATGCTGACTGACAGCTGAGTACTAGGTTTTGAGAGAAACGACGGAAGTCAGGTAACATAAACAGTCCTTTTTTTCAAGATACTGGCAGCTTGTTCTCCCGCAGAAAATCAATGGCCTGCAGATATCCGTCCAGTCCCTGTCCATAGATCTGTCTGCTGCATACCGGTGCTGTCACAGAAATCTTGCGGAACTCTTCCCGGCTTGTAATGTCAGAAATGTGTACTTCCACCTTGGGCATATCCACACTTGCCAGGGCATCCCGGATAGCGTAGCTGTAATGGGTATAGGCACCGGGATTGATCACGATACCGTCAGTTCCGTCAGAATAAGCCTCCTGGATCCTGTCAATAATTGCTCCTTCATGGTTGCTCTGAAATGTCTGGATCTCTATGCCGGTCTCTTTTGCTTTCTTGTCGATCAGATCCAGTAAATACTGATAATCCTGTGTTCCGTAGATCTTTTTCTCCCGAATTCCCAAGAAATTCAGATTGGGGCCGTTGATCACCAAAATCTTCATCTGTTTTCTCTCCTTTTTCTGTTTTCGTAACTGCAGCTGCAGTTCTTCCGCCAGTTCGTCGGAATGTCTGTTGTTCACATCCAGTATAATATCTGCGCACTCTGTGTAAATAGCATCTCTGACCGCCAGAAGTTCTCTGATTTTCCCCAGGGGATCTTCACATTGCAGCAGAGGTCTCGTCGTGTCATTTTTCAGTCTCTCGTAAACCACCTCCGGAGATACTCTTAAATACACGACAGTTCCGCATTTATGCAAAAGTTCCCGGTTGACCGGGTTGACCGGAGTCCCTCCACCGACCGACAGGATTCTTTCGTATTTCTGCTCTCCGCATTTACGCAGCATTTCTGTTTCCAGTTCCCGAAAAAAGGCCTCGCCGTCATCTGCAAAGATCTGCGTGATGCTCCTGCCTTCCTGTCTCTCGATCAGTTTGTCCGTATCTTCCACCGGCATCCGGAGCAGATAGGATAATTTGAGTCCCAGTGTTGTCTTCCCTGACCCCATAAAACCGATCAGGACGATATTTTTCCGCTTATTTTTCACACTATTTTCCATCCTCAGTCTTTTTTGCGTTCTGCATGCGTTCGTACACCTTTTCTGCCAGCCAGGGTTCTACCTCGCATTCCGTCCACAGTTCAAAGGCAATAATCCCCTGATAGAGAAGCATCTTCTCACCGTTGTATGCCTTGCCTCCCTGTTCCTCCACCAGCTCCATAAAACGGGTTTTCGACGGATTGAAGATCAGATCGTATCCGGTGTGTACCTTCTTATAAAATGCCGGATCCTCGATCACTGCCGCATCGCAGTCCGGATACATGCCCACACTGGTTGCCTGGATTGCCAGATAGCGTTCCCCTTCCGGAAGCGTATCATATGCATCAATAGACATCGCTTTTGCGAACTTCTTCCCTGCCAGATGATTGACTTCGTCCGCTACCTCCTGTGCCTTCTGCTGGGTACGGTTCAGAATGAAGGCCTTTTTTGCTCCATTATCCAGCAGCATCATAGCCACTGCTCTGGCCACGCCTCCGGCTCCCAGGATCAGCACTTTTTTACCCTTAATCTTTACACCGTCTTCACACATAGCTCGGTACAGACCGGGCATATCCGTATTATATCCTTTGTACCCTTTTTCCGTACGCACCAGCGTATTCACAGCTCCGATATGCTCTGCCAGAGGATCAATATCCACCAGATACGGGATCACATCGCTTTTATAAGGAACCGTTACATTCATTCCCAGAAGATTCAGGGCAAAAGCACCTTTTACGGCCTCCTCCAGTCTTCCGGTCTCCACATGAAACGGAACATAGGCCAGATTTTTCCCGAGCACCGCAGACAGTGTATTATGGATCACCGGAGAAAGGGTATGCTCCACCGGGTTTCCGATCAGTCCGCAGGTTCTGGTATAGCCATTGATATCATTCAACATTTTTACATCCTTTCCGGCGGCATTCTCTATGGTAGAAAAACAGCACGATTTTTTCTAAATATCTCTTCAGTACGATCTGGATCTCTTCTTTGGGATGAATCGGCTTCGTCAGGTAAGTCACGATCCCACACTTTTTTGCGCCCCACACATCCGTAAATAACTGATCCCCCACAAAAAGTGTGGTATCATTCGTGGTGTGCATCTGTTCCATGGCCCGCAGGTAACCGTCTCTGCCGGGTTTGCCTGCCTTATAGATATAGCCGGCTCCCACCGCATCGGCGAAGCTTTTTACGCGGGGCTCCTTGTTGTTCGACAATAAAAGCGTCTGAAATCCCAGTTCCCGCAGTCTGCCGAAGAACGATATGGCCTGCGGTGTTGCAGGTGCCCCATGAGGAACCAGCGTATTGTCAATATCGAATATAATCCCGCGATAACCTTTTTCATATAATGTTTTATAATCTATGCCATAGGCGGAATCCGCCTCATGATCCGGGTAAAACTGATGCAGCATCTGTCTCGCCTTTCGCTTCCTTTATCATTTTATGATGTAGTCTGCATTTTCCTTCACGGAAAATGCCTGAAAATATGCTTCTTCCAGCGGAATCCACAGCTGTTGGAAATCCTGTAATCTGTCCTCACCGTTCCGCTTGCGGATCCGCTCCGTCTGAGTTCTGCTGTCAATGTCCAGAAATACTTTCCGGTCCATGTAGTCTCCCAGCACCGGGTGGCAGCTGTAAGCTCCCTCCACGAATACAAATCCGTTATTCTGCACTGTGATCCAATCTCCCGGTGCCATGCGGGAACAGTCAAATCTCTGATAGGAAAAGGCTTCTCCGGTTCTAAGCTTCGGTAATACTTCCGCAAGGAATCGCTCATAATGGACATTTCCGCCCGGCTCGCTTCTTCGCTCCGGTGTACGAAGCTTCGGCGGCAGAAAAAAATCATCCATATGGATCACATCTCCGCCCAGTGCTTCCGCAAGCCTGTCAGCCAGTGTCGTTTTTCCGGAAGCACAGCGCCCGTCAATGGCTATGATCCGTTTTCCCCCGGAAAGCTTCTGTAACTCTGTCAGCAATCTTTCCCGATCCATCATTTTTCCGGGATTGCAATTACATTCCGGCGATCTCATCTGCTGCCTCCGCAATATAGTCTCCCAGACGTTTACTCTCTACTCCCACGATGGTGACATGACATTTATTCATAGGGATCAGGATCAGCTTTGCATCATTGGAGGCAACCGCTGCTGCCATGACCGGCGTAATCTCTCCCAGCATGGCATCTGCCATAACGATTCCCACCGGTCCTACGATCACATCTGCCCGTTTACTGTTATATACTACGGCGTTTTCTCCGGTAGCACCGTTTATCACGCCGCTTTTCATCATATTGGCCGTGGCTGTGGCATTTGTCCCGACAGCAATCAGTTCCGCCTCCGGAAAACGCTCTTTCAAAGCTTCCAGAAGGCTTCTGCCTACACCTCCGCCCTGGCCGTCCATTACCATAATACGCATAACTCTACTCCTGCAAAAAATAATGATGTCGGGGTCAAATAATACATACATGCTTCATGATAGCATGGCAGATGCTTTTTTGCAATTTATCTTGACAAAAAAGTGCAGACCATTTATCATGAATTATGCTTCAGGAAGGAGCTTAACGCCAGAAGGCATTTTTACCCTCAGAAGGGGGAATTATGCCGTTCTGGCTTTTTTGTTACTGTTCAGAGCCATTAGTCATCTCAATGAACAAAGAGCCTCGCAGAGGCGGTTTGCGAATGGAGACTCTGAACAGTCTTATTCTTGTTAGGAGGTTTTGTTTCCATGAAAAAATTAACTGTTTTAAACAAGAGCATCATCACTGCTCTGTGCGTTGCCTTGTGCGTGGTTCTGCCCATGGCTCTGCATGCGATCCCCAAGGGAGGCGTCCTGTTCTCCCCCATGCATCTGCCCGTACTTCTATGCGGTCTGGTCTGTGGTGCGCCTTTTGGATTTGTGTGCGGTCTTCTGGGTCCACTGGTGTCCAGCCTGCTTACCGGCATGCCTGCGTTCGGCTATATGCCCGTTATGATGATCGAACTGGGACTCTATGGTCTGATCAGCGGTCTGGTCATGCGTTTTCTTCGCAGCGGCAAGCTGGTCGTTGATCTGTATGCCGCACTGGTTATCGCTATGCTGGGCGGCCGTGTGATCACCGGTATTCTGCGTGCCCTGATTTTTGCAGGCGGTTCCTACAGCTGGTCTGCCTGGGCTGCAGGATATTTCGTATCCTGTCTGCCCGGTATCGTCATCCAGCTGATTCTGATTCCTGTCATCTATGTGGCACTGGAACGCGCTCATCTGCTTCCTGTACGCTACCCTGCAGTTTTGTTTTCCGTCGAAACCGAAGCTGCATAACTCCGTATCAGCCCGCAACCGGACAGGCTGACTCATGGTACCAAAATGGCTCCTCTGTCTTATGACAGAAGAGCCATTTTCTGTTTGTAGATCCGTATGAAATAGAGGATTTCCGCCACTGCAGTAATACTCCAGGAAAAGACATACAGCAGATACAGGGACGGTATCGTATGGAAATAGGCAAATACTGTATAGACCCAGATCACACGGAACACACAGGAACCCATGATGACAATGAACATCGGTACAATACTTTTGCCCAAGGCTCTGGCTGCTGCGATGGTACAGTCCATAAATGCCGAGATACAATAGGAAAACCCCATGATCGTCAGACGGTACATACCGGCATCCATAACTGCCGCATCTCTGGTAAACAGGGCCAAAAACGGTCTTCCGAAAAACACCAGTGACACTCCCAGGAGCAGACCGATACCAAAGGAATATGCCAGGCTGATGAGGTAACTGTTCCGCACTCTTTTCTTCTTGCCCGCACCGTAATTCTGTCCCATAAAGCTGCCGCAGGCAGTATAGAATGCCGCCATGACATCGTATACCATGGCATCCGCATTGGTGGCTGCGGAATTGCCTGCCACCATGGTGGCGTCAAAGGAATTCACACCCATCTGCACAAAGCTGTTGGCAAACTGGAAGATCACATTCTGCAATCCGGAGGGCATTCCCAGCTTCAGGATATCCTTCGTAAGTTCCGGATCCAGCCGCAGTTTTCCCGGATGCAGGGCATACAACTCTTTGCTACGGAGCAGAGCCTGCAGGATCAGTGCCGCAGACACATACTGGGAAATGATACTGGCCAGTGCCACTCCTGCCACATCCATATGGCACACGATCACAAAAAACAGGTTCAGAATAATATTCAGCACTCCGGAAAATCCCAGATAATACAGAGGCTTCTTCGTATTACCCACTGCGCTGTACACCGCATTACCAAAGTTGTAAATGGCCAGCGCCGGCATGCCCAGATAATAGATCCGCAGGTACAATACTGCTTTGTCCAAAAGTTCCTCTCTGGTCTTTAACATCGTCAGCATCCATTCAGACAGTCCAACGCCCAGTACCAGCAGGAATATTCCCATGATCAGACTGACCAGTGCGGCGGAATGGATCGTCTTCGACAGGCTGCCCTTGTCCTTCGCTCCGTAATATAACGCTGTCAGCACATTGATACCGCCGGACAGGCCGATCAAAAATCCGGTAAACATAGTGACCAGTGTAGCTGTGGACCCTACCGCTCCCAGCGACAGGGAACCGGCGAACTGACCGATCACTGCAATGTCCGCCATATTGAAAAGCACCTGCAGCAGGTTCGACAACATTAACGGCACACTGAAGACCAGTATCTTCTTTCCTAAGGATCCTTCCGTCAGATCCTGCATATTCTGTTTCATTTTCAATCCTATCCTTTTATCTTCTTCCCTTATTTGTATCTCTATTATTACTCTCCTCATCAGCTTCCACTCTGACGAAAAGAACGGTCAAAAATCTTGTCTGTCTTTTTTTATTTTCCTTTTTTATCTGCGATCAAAGGCTTGATGGCAGAATAGATTTCGCTGGTGCGTCTGCTGTCCTTGAACTCTTTATTAAGGGCATTGTTGATGCCCTGTTTGGTCTTGTACTGGCGGATGAATTTTACCACCTGGGGGACGATAGTCTGATCAGCCAGCACTTTTGACACTGCCTGGGTCAGCTCATCTGGTTCCTCTGTGGCTTTCTTATCTGTCGTTTTCTTTTCCGTTGCTTTCTTCTCCGTGGTTTTTGAGCTGCTCTTTTTCCGGGTATTGCTGCTCTTCTGAGTCGGCTTTTTCACAGGTTCCGCAGCCTCATCCTGTTTTTCTGTATTGCCGGATTCCGTTTCTTCCTCATTTTTCTTCTCTATCATCGCAGCAGCTGTCAGCTGTTCCCATCTCTCCGGCTCTGTCTCTTCCTCCGGCAGTGTCTGTACGGCTTCCAGTTCCGTACTTTCCGCCATCTCCCCGGCACTTTCTTCGTTTGAAAGGTTCTGCTCTATCGTCTGGTTTTTGCTCCACAGGAGATTTCGGATGATCCGTACCGGCACACCCTGTGCTTTCCAATATACCATCAGGCTGGTAAATCCATTGTCCTTGGTCACAATAAAATAATTGGGATGGGGGTCGTCCCGCTGCTGCTCGCAGATCAGATATCCCAGATACGTTGCCAGTTGGAAATCCAGTGCGTTCTTGGTTCCCACCGCCACCTTGTGATAAATGATCTTCGCCTTCGTCTCGTTCAGTTTCTGATGCAGATCAAAGGTCATGCAATCGGCATTGTCACTGTAAAAAATGCAGACAGTATCTTCTTCCGTCAGCAGTTCCACCCCTTCCATGCCTCGGCTTTTTACGTTTTCAAAATCAATCAGATAATAACTCATTTTCTTCCTCTCCATTCGTTGTATCACTTTCTTCCGTCTGTTCCACAGTCTCCGCTGCCGCTGTAGTCTCTGCCAATCCTGTAACTGACTCCTGTACCTTTACATCCTCTGCATCTACCAGTGACTTCTCTTCTGTCACAGCTTCTGTTACTTCCGTTCTGTTCTCCTCTACAGCATTCTCGTTCTTTGCCGGGATCCTTTCCCGCACTTTCTCTTTCCAGACGGAGATGGTCTCGTCTCTGTGTTTCTTCCGTTCTCTTCGTCTGGCTGCCCGCTCCTGTCTGGCTTCTTCTTTTCGTTCCAGCTTTTCCTGTTTTTTCGCCTGTTTTGCCAGGGCTTTGTCTTCCAGTTCCACTTCTTTGACGGCAGCTTTTTCAATGTCCCGGATATAGCGGTCCGCTTTTTTGTGATTCTTGCGGTCCTGACGATACGGATCATACAGGAAGTACGATACCGCTCCCAATACCAGGATCACTACCCCTGCGATGGTCAATACCGGCACGATCAGCCCATACTCTGTAAATCCCAGTTCAAAACAGACAAATACGATCAGCATGGCAGGGAACAATAACAGATACAATATCCTCGTCACCACGTCCAGCAAGGCATGCTGCCTTCTCCCATTGGTCAGAAGTGTTCCCTCAATGGCGGTATAAAATGCCATAAAAATACATAATTCCGAACCGAACCCATGAAGATATCCACAGATTCCGGTCAGGATCAGGGACAGGAAAAACATGCCGAACGCTGTGCCCTGATACCAGGCATTCCGGTACTCCATCATTCCCTGCAGCTTGTCCTCGCTGATGCCGTGCATCTGGTAGACATCCTTGCGGATCAGACGCTCAAACTCTTCGTTATACCGCTGTTCCTCTCTGGTATTGCGCAGGTGGTCTTCCACCGCTTTGCTCATCTGTTCGATATATTCCTGTTCCTTGCGGATCCGCTTGGTCCGCAGCTGTTCCAGTTCGTTCTGATGCCTGACTTCCTCTTCCAGCTTGCGTACTTTGCCGATTCTGGGGTTTTTCACCGTAATCTCCGGCATCTCCGGATTCTTTACGTTTTCGTTCTTTTCCTCACCATCCATTGGTTATGCCACCTCTGTTTTCGTATTTGTCTCTGTTTCCACAGGAAGTCCTTCTGCCATTGCGCCATCTGCTGCCTGCGAAGAAAACATTGCTGTCAGTATCGGCAAAATCACCATAACCGGAAACAGATAGCGGACCTGTACCACCGGCCCCAATAACATCGTTCCAAAATAGAGAAACAGCAGCAGACTCATCTGAAAACACTGCAGCCGCTTTCTGTACAGGCAGAATATCATCAGCAGGAAAAGACACCAGCTGTAGAAGGAGCCGTGGAAAATAATGGATATCACCGGCCAGTTATTAAAGCAGTTGCCACTTACGATCTCTTCCAGGATCTTCTCAAAGGCAGGGAATTTTGACTCATGCTCAATGCTGCCGTATCCCCCGATCTCCGATGAAGTGTAGGTGAAAAGAACACCATAACGTTCCTCTGTGCCATAACCAAGATTCTCCGCCCAGGAAAAATCATCCCAGAACCAGTAGCCTCTGGTCAGTTCCAGGAAGGCATCCAGGAATTCGTTCGGATAACGTTTTGCCACCTTCATCCAGTCAGTCAGTAATTGCTTAGGATCATCCGTATAAGGAGCGACCGTTACGGTACTTTTTATAGAATCCGCCAATGGGGCATAATATCTCCCCCATTTGTCTCTGTCCACATATTTTTTCAGCAGTTCCGCCATTTCCGGATCCTGCTTTTCCAGTTCTTCTCCATGATAATAAGCCACTCTGGCAAATTGTTGGATAGGAACACTATATGCCTCTATTTTGGGCACCCCAAGCTGTGTGCCTATGGCTGTATGAATTACATTCCTGGTTCCTGTTTCTCCCACCACCAGGCAAATCCCCAGGATCAGGATCCCCAGTTTTTCTTTTTTCGGCCGCAGGATCAGCAGAAGTACCATAAACACTGCCACCGCATATACTGCATTATTGCGGAACTGCATCATGAGACAACCTTCCACTACCAGAAGAATGTTCAGAATCATTTTCTTTTTTCCGCTGCTGAAATAGTTTCTCTCCAGGAACAGTAAAAAGAAAAGGGTAAACAAAATCGTAAATAATGTATCCTTTGTTGTACATACCACCAAAACAGTATTATACGGAAAAACCGCAAAGAACAAAGTGGTTATCACCACCTGCCATTTTTTTGCACTCATTCGCCAGATCATGGCAATAGCATAAGCCATTACCAGTGCATACAGAAGCATCTGAAATACCGCCATGCATGCCATTCCTGTCTGATAGGATCCCAATGCCGAACCAATTTGCAAAAAGAGCCAGATCAGCCAGGTATGTGCAATCGGCTGCAGCGGATAAAACCATGCCAGTCCCTGATAAGCCTCATTCACCTGTCTGTGAAAATCATACGACATAATGATGGGATAATAAGCAAGCCACACCGGAATCAGACATAAAAAGATGATCGCTGCTGTAATTGCAAACAACACACCCGGTTTCCAGCCTTTCCCCATCTTCTGCAGGTCTGCGGATTTCACCTGTTCTATTCCTGCAAACAACAGATTGGCAAACGGGAATGCCGCTGCTCCCAGACAGCAGGCACGGATCAGGATCATTCCCTTTCCGCGGACACCGCACTCTGTCAGTCCCTGGTTCTGCAGCTGATATCCCATTACCATAGACAACGCAAACAGGAAACTGATCACTGCCACATAGCAGATCCTGCGTTTCCTGTCTTTTTTATCCGTTATCTTCTGTAAACTTTTTTCGGTCTGCTGCAACAGGGAAAAGATCCCCACTGCCAACAGTACATTCAGAACACTGTAATAGATCCGGTTCGCCGGCTGCAGGCTGAACAGATATGCCACACCGTAGACGCCACACATGGCCAGAACAGCCTTCGTGATCATTCCTTTATATTTCATCCAGAATTCTTTTGTAATTTTCAATCTCAAGATGCCCCCTGAACTATTTATTTACATCTCTTTAACTATATTGAAATTTACAAAATCTGTCAATCATTGCAGCCTATTTCTCCTGCACTTCTTTGCATTTCTACAGTCCCAGTACCAATAACACGGGTTATGAATTTATACAAATTATATAAATCAGTAATGATTCTCATTATTATATTTTGGTGATTTTGCGAATTTATTTTTTACAGCAGACAAGGTATACTATAACCATCAGGAAGATACCTGAAATTAAAATATGGAGGTACAGACTATGACAAATTTATATACCATTACCTTAAACGGTGTAACCAAAGAAACTTACGACAAGGCGACGGATTTTATTCAGGCGCATGCGATCCGCTTAAACTACCGCCCGGAGGTCTCTGCCATTGATGTGGAGTTCCCCGCAGACTTAGATCCCGCCAAGGTGCCGGAGCTGAGCGAGGCTGTGATCACAGCGGTACATCAGACACTATAAGCTCTGTAAGTTCAAAATGTAATGAGCCGGTCACTATCAAATGGATAATGACCGGCTGTACATATATATCCAGCAAATCATACTCTGCTGGTTCTGCCATCCTGCATTGCCTTATAACCTTCTCCGATCAATCTATACAATTCCAATTTTGCAGTATCTGGTGTCTCCGCTACAGTCTGTGGTTTTGTTGCTATCATACAATCACTTCTTTCTCTTGTTTTTCATTATGCCATGCTTGTTATTTTACAACAACAATTTATGCTGTATTTTCCTTTATTATATGTATTATTATATTGAAATAAACATATCCTTTCACGGCTTTGTTTAATTGCGAGATTGCCGTGCAAAACCGTCATAAGCATATATACACCCTGTTCTGTAAACACATAATGTTTGCGGTCAAAAAATTTGACCACAAGTTATATTTGTTTATCCGGCAGCAAAAGTAATCTATCTATTACCGGATGAATAATTGCGGTTTCTGTAATTTGATTAATTGCACAAAGTTTCTTCCCTGCATCTTTACTGGATGCTCCGCAGTGATAAACCAGTTCTGTCTCCTCACCATAATCAAGTACAATTAACCTATCATGACAATCTGGATTAGGCTTAATTTGAAGAGACGGATATTCATTTTGAAAATCTGTCACTAAAGATTTTGTAAGAAATCCCTTCCCACCTTTTCCATTTTCTGTGAACAAAACAACCTCCACACCATCAGCCTTCTGAGAAAGATGTTGTAATGACTTTGCATTCATATAATCATCTACAACATAGATTGATTTCTTTGCTTGCTGATAGATTTCTATGTAAGCAATGTCAGCCTCTAACTTCTGTCCTTTATAAATCACAAAATTCTTCTTGTCTTTATCGGTAATAAAATTATCTGCTAAGATATTCACATCTTTTTGAATTGAATCTACCTTATTCTCCATTCGGTTCTGCCTCTCCGTTATCGTTCCTACCTTTGCTGTTAAAAGATCCATTTCATTTCTGGTAACAAACTGCTGATTCTGCCTAATATAGTGACGCATCTCCCTAAAAGTACGCATAATAAATATACTCTGTTGTTCCGCTAATTTTCCACGAAGAACTGTTGCAAGCATATAAATTCCTTGCTCTGTAAATGCGTATGGTAAATATCTACGTCCGCCTTCCTGTCCAGCAAAAAAATCTTTTTTCCGTGAGGTCACAATTTGTGACCTCACGGAATCAATTTCACTATTAGATAGTCGAAACATAAAATCTTCCGGAAATCTTTCTATATTTCTTTTTACTTGTTGATTTAACTTTTTTACTTCATAGCCATAAATTTCTGCCAAATCTTTATCCAGCATTACCTGCTGTCCACGAATTATATACACTTTACTACGAATATCATCTGTAGTAATCAATTCTTTTGTTTCTTCCATTCTTCCTCCAAACAAATCGGTTGCAATTTCTATAAGCTGCTTATATCGTTCCATTATCGTGAAGCCACAAATTGTGATTTCACAGGTTAATCCTCCACTATACTCTCCATCTGTTCCAACTTCTGCAAGGCTTTCATATACGCCATCAATCTTTTATACTGCGCATCTCCAAGGCTGTGAATCTGCTTTAATATCTTAATATCCGACCTGGTAACTTCATAATCCATATCTGCATCTTTATATTCCGGATCAATTCCTTTTCCAGTCAAAAGCTGTTCGGGAGTAATCTCCAATGCATCACATATAGACAACAGA
>Ga0129310_1001692_pt1 | contig 18374 bp, 17 predicted proteins | sample Go1ome_2_FD_94433 | JGI IMG/M metagenome (GOLD analysis project Ga0129310, IMG submission 94433) | Western lowland gorrila individual fecal microbial communities from Wisconsin, USA - Go1022A metagenome | ecosystem: Host-associated > Mammals > Digestive system > Large intestine > Fecal | place...
AACGAATGGTTTAAAACTGGCATAACAAAGTGGGGAATTTTCTCCGCCAAAAGTGGGTATTTTTATTATGCCATTCACAATCATGGAGGTTACCTCCTGAGGAGATAGCTCCAAGGTGGTGTTCACCAAGTCGGCAACGGTATAGTTTTTAGTAAGACGTCTGCACAGAGTATCGGGCGCACAGCGGTGCTCGGTTCTGCCCAAAAGATAGTCAGTGGTAACATTAAAGAAGTCCGCAATCCTGCATAAGGTATTTAGGTCGGGATAATGAATGCCCTGCTCATAGTTGGAGACAGTGCCTATGGATACATTTAAGTATGCTGCCAGCTCTTTTTGATAAATGCCCTTTTCAACACGCAGCTTGGTTATTTTTTGTCCAATATCCATTAAGCATACCCCCCTCCGTTTAGCAATTTATGACTATAAAACTCATTTTATATGATTTTAGAATAGAATAAATGCAATTTTAGAAAACGAATAAAATAATGAAATAAAAGATGTATAAATTTATGTTTGCTAAAATAAAGGCCATTATTCATACGTTTTATATAAATTATTCCTTTTGTACAAGCTATTCAAATATTTTAAACATATATACACAATATATGTCGCTTTCATGTGGAAACAACCACCATATCTTGTATGTTCTCATTGACTTTCGGGGAAGAAAATGGTAAAATTACAGGCATAGTGTGGGAAACATGCAGAAGAATCACTTATGTGGGAGGTACAATATGTTTCAGGTAATCAAGAGAGACGGCAGCAAAGCTGATTTTACACTGACTAAGATTAATGATGCAATCATGAAGGCTTTTACGGCGACGCAGATGAACTACAATAATGATATTGTAGATTTACTGGCACTTCGTGTGACTGCGGATTTTCAGCCCAAGGTAGTGGACGGGGCTGTTCATGTAGAGGATATTCAGGACAGCGTGGAGAGAGTGCTTGGTCAGGCAGGCTATGAAGAGGTGGCGAAGGCTTACATTTTATACCGTAAGCAGAGGGAGAAGATGCGTACCATGAAGTCTACCATTCTTGATTACAAGGACGTTGTCAACAGCTATGTGAAGGTGGAGGACTGGCGTGTGAAGGAGAATTCCACCGTCACCTATTCGGTGGGAGGGCTTATTTTAAGCAATTCAGGAGCGGTAACAGCCAATTACTGGCTGTCTGAAATATACGATGAGGAGATTGCGGAAGCACACAGAAATGCGGATATCCATATTCATGACCTGTCCATGCTTACCGGCTATTGCGCAGGCTGGTCTTTAAAGCAGCTGATTAAGGAGGGGTTGGGAGGAATCACCGGCAAGATTACTTCAGCTCCTGCAAGACATTTGTCGGTTTTGTGTAATCAGATGGTAAATTTCCTCGGTATTATGCAGAATGAGTGGGCGGGTGCGCAGGCGTTTTCTTCCTTTGACACCTATCTTGCTCCTTTTGTAAAGGTTGATAATTTGAGCTATGCTGAGGTTAAAAAGTGCATTGAAGCATTTATATATGGCGTAAACACTCCCAGCCGCTGGGGTACACAGGCTCCCTTTTCCAATATTACCTTGGACTGGACAGTACCTGATGATTTGGCGGAGCTGCCTGCCATTGTGGGCGGTGAGGAGATGGATTTCAAGTATAAGGATTGTAAGAAGGAAATGGACATGGTCAACAAGGCGTTTATTGAGACCATGATTGAGGGAGATTCCAACGGAAGAGGCTTCCAGTATCCCATTCCTACTTATTCCATAACCAAAGATTTTGACTGGTCGGATACGGAAAACAATCGTCTGCTGTTTGAGATGACGGCAAAGTACGGAACTCCTTATTTCTCGAATTATATTAATTCCGATATGCAGCCCAGTGATGTACGCAGTATGTGCTGCCGTCTTAGATTGGATTTGAGAGAGCTTCGAAAGAAAACAGGAGGCTTCTTTGGCTCAGGAGAAAGTACGGGAAGCGTAGGTGTGGTAACAATTAATATGCCCCGTATTGCATATTTGTCTTCAAATAAGGATGAGTTTTTTGCCAGATTAAATCATATGATGGATATTGCAGCACGGTCTTTGAAGATTAAAAGAGGGGTCATTTCTAAGCTGCTGGACGAGGGGCTTTATCCTTATACCAAGAGATATTTAGGCTCCTTTGATAATCATTTTTCCACTATTGGTTTAATCGGTATGAATGAGGTGGGCTTAAATGCCAACTGGCTGCGTGCGGATATGAGCGACAAGCGTACTCAGGAATTTACCAAAGAGGTTTTGAATCATATGCGTAACCGTCTTTCCGACTATCAGGAGCAGTACGGGGATTTGTATAATTTGGAGGCAACACCTGCGGAAAGCACTACTTATCGTTTGGCAAAGCATGACAGAAAGCGTTTCCCTATGATTAAGACGGCGGGAAAGCCGGGGGATATTCCTTACTATACCAATTCCTCCCATTTGCCGGTGGATTATACTGCGGATATTTTTGATGCTTTGGATATTCAGGATGAACTGCAGACCCTGTATACCTCAGGAACTGTGTTCCATGCCTTCTTGGGTGAGAAGCTTCCCGACTGGAAGGCGGCGGCTTCTTTAGTGCGTAAGATTGCAACCAACTATAAGCTGCCCTATTACACTCTGTCTCCCACCTATTCCATTTGTAAGGAGCATGGTTATCTTTCCGGTGAGGTGAAGAGCTGTCCGCATTGCGGCGCTAAGACAGAGGTTTACAGCCGTATTACAGGCTACTATCGTCCGGTACAGAACTGGAATGACGGCAAGCTGCAGGAATATGAGAATCGCAGGGAGTATGATATCGCAAATTCTGTATTGAAGCGTCCTACTAGAAGCGTTGTGACTTTGTCCAATTTTGCTGAGAATGTGGAGGTCAGTGTGGAGGAGCCTCACAATATCAAATACCTCTTTACCACCAAGACCTGTCCAAACTGTAAGCTTGCGAAGGAGTATTTGAAGGATATTAAGTATGTTCCTATTGATGCAGAGGAAAATATTGAGTTGGCGAATCGTTATGGTGTCATGCAGGCACCTACACTGGTCGTAGTAGATGGCAATAGTCATAAAAAATATGTGAATGCATCTAATATCAAAAAATATGTTGATAAGCAGGCAGAGGTTTTGATACAATAAGAAAGAAAAAGGCGTTGTATGAAATGCAACGCCTTCGCTATGCATAAAGCAGCGCAGAAATGGAGGATAAAATGATAAATAAGCTGGTAGCAAAAATTGAGAAAATGAACGCTCCCATAGTAGTTGGCTTGGATCCTATGATGAAATTTGTGCCGGAGCATATCAAGAAGGCAGCCTTTGCAGAGTACGGCGAGACTTTAGAGGGGGCAGCAGAGGCTATTTGGCAGTATAATAAGGGAATTGTGGACGCAATTTGTGACTTGGTGCCGGCAGTGAAGCCTCAGATTGCCATGTATGAACAGTTTGGCATTCCGGGAATCATTGCCTTTAAGAAGACAGTAGATTATTGTAAGAAAAAGGATATGGTTGTAATCGGTGATATCAAGCGCGGTGATATTGGCTCTACCTCTGAGGCGTATGCAGTTGGTCATTTAGGTAAGGTACAGGTTGGCAAAAATTCCTTTTATGGCTTTGACGAGGATTTTGTTACGGTAAATCCTTACCTTGGCTCGGACGGTGTGAATCCCTTTATAAAGGTATGCAAGGAGGAGAAAAAGGGTATTTTTGTACTGGTGAAGACCTCCAATCCCAGCAGTGGTGAGTTTCAGGACCGTCTGGTGGACGGAAAGCCCCTCTATGAGATTGTGGGTGAAAAGGTTGCCGCATGGGGTGAGGAGTGCATGGGTGATTCTTACAGCTATGTAGGTGCTGTTGTAGGAGCTACCTATCCTGAGCAGGGTAAAATTTTGCGAAAGGTGATGCCGAAGGCGTTTATCCTGGTGCCGGGCTATGGAGCACAGGGCGGCAAGGGCGCTGATTTAGTTCATTTCTTTAATGAGGACGGACTGGGTGCCATTATCAATTCCTCCCGTGGTATTATTGCGGCTTATCAGCAGGAAAAATATTCCAAGTATGGTGAGTCAAATTATGCGGAAGCCTCCAGAGCGGCAGTGCTGGATATGAGAGAGGATATTGCACAGGCGCTGGCAGCCAGATAAACACAGAGAAGAGTTAATAGATAGTGAAGCCTGCATATTAGAGGATATGCAGGCTTTTTATAATGTGAAGGTATTTTATAAACAATACTTAAGAATTGGGGAAAGGAGTTGCAGTTGTAGCTGAGGGAAAGTATAATTTGCTATAAGGGAAGATAAATAAAGAACAATCATTTTGGGTATAAATAGTAAGTGACGTAGGATAAAAAGAGCAGTGTTATAGTGGAAAGAGTTTAGATAATGGTTTTTAGCAGCTTTGAATTTTTATTCCGGTTTTTGCCGTTTTTTTTAATTATATATTATATTGCTCCAAGGAAATGTAAGAATCATATATTGTTTGCGGGAAGTATTATCTTTTATGCAGTGGGAGATGCGGAATATGTACTTCTTTTGCTTTGGTGTGTTCTTGTGAACTATTTGGCAGTGCGTGTTATGGGTGGGGCAGCCGTTAAGGAGCGTACGGGGTGGAAAAAGCTTTTGTTTATTCTGACGCTCTGCTATGATTTTGGGGTTCTGTTTTTGTATAAATACAGCGGTATTGTTGGTGAACTGCCGCTTGGAATCAGCTTTTACACCTTCCAGATAGCAGCGTATGTGATTGATGTATACCGGGGCAGAATTCCGGTAGAAAAATCCTTTGTGAGGCTTGGAACCTATCTGACAATGTTCCCTCAGCTGATATCGGGTCCCATTGTCAATTATTCGGAGGTTCGTCTGGCATTGGGACAGCGCAGGGTGATGCCGGAGGATTTTGAGGACGGCTTAAAGACGCTGATTATAGGGCTTGGTGCAAAGGTCATTATTGCAGATAGAATCGGGATACTTTGGAATAATGTTCAAATGATTGGATTTGACAGCATTTCCACCCAGCTTGCATGGCTGGGAGCGGCTGCATATTCTTTGCAGCTTTATTTTGATTTTGCCGGTTATTCCATGATGGCGATGGGGTTGGGGAAAATGCTTGGATTTCAGATTCCGGCTAATTTCCGACAGCCGTATATGTCCAAGTCGGTGTCGGAGTTTTGGCGCAGATGGCACATTACATTGGGTAGGTGGTTTCGGGAATATGTTTATATACCCCTTGGTGGTAATCGTAAGGGGCGGGCAAGAACCTTTTTGAATCTTTTGGTGGTGTGGAGCCTTACTGCCCTGTGGCATGGGGCAGAGAGCAATTACCTGATTTGGGGTGCCATGCTTCTTTTCTTGCTTGTGATAGAAAAGCTGTTTTTGCAGCCGTGTTTGGAACGTAGCCGGGTTTTAGGGCATGTATATGTGCTGTTTGTGATACCTCTCACATGGATGGCATTTGCCATTACGGACATAGGGCAGCTGGGACTTTACTTTACGCGGTTGTTTCCCTTTGCGGGTCAGATGGGAAATACGATAAATGCGTTGGATTATGTCAGGTATGGGAAGGAGTTTCTACCGCTGTTCCTGCTTGGAATTCTCTTTGCAACACCGATACCTGCTACTTTCTATCAGAGGGTAAAGGAGAAGTGGCTGGGAAGTATTGCAGTGGTAGTGATTTTGATGCTCAGTATGTACTATTTGGCAGTTTCGGTAAACAATCCTTTTATGTATTTTAATTTTTAGCACATTGACAGTAAGGTGCTTGGTATGAGATGGAGAAAATTGAAAAGATTATTGCAATGCAGGGTGACGATTTTTGTGCTTTTAGGCTGGTTGGCGTTATCTGCAGTGGGATATATAGGAAAAGATAATATTTATAAAAATTATAAGCAGGACGTGCGGAAACAGCCTTACTTTGTCTTGGTGCTTGAGGGGGCAAAGGACGGGGTCTATCCATGGAGCGCGGAGAAAGGGCAGAGTCTGCCTAAGCCGCAGCAGAAGCCCATGACGGAGACGGAATCAGCAGAACAGATAGAGAAGATGCACACAGAGGAACTACCCACAGGGGTAGCACAGACAGAAGAAGGGCAGGAAACACAGCAGTCGGAATCACTATCGCAGACAGAGGAATCCGAGGAGCAAATTCCCCATGAGAGGGAATTCATAGAGGTAGATGAGAGCTATTTTGATGATGCGGTATTCATTGGAGATTCAAGAACAGTCGGCCTGCGTGATTATGGAGGCTTGGAGCATGCAGACTTTTATGCTACGTTGGGTTTGAATGTATTTGATATGTGGACGGAAAAGTACTGTGAGGTAAACGGAGTGAAAACCACACTGGAGGAGGCGCTTAAGGCAAAGGAATATAAAAAGGTCTATTTCCAGATTGGTATTAACGAGATGGGAAGGGGAACCATAGATACCTTTATGCAGGAATACGAGCAGGCAGTAAAGAAGCTTAAGGAGCTGCAGCCGGAGGCAGTTATTTATGTGCAGGGTATTATGGGGGTCGCAAAGAAAAAGTCAGATTCGGATTCTATATTTAACAACGAAGGAATTCGTTTACGCAATGAGCGTATTGCGCAGCTGGCAGATAACAGGACGGTTTTTTACATTGATGTGAATGAAGTAGTGTGTGATGAGGAGGGAAATCTCAAGAAGGAACTGACCTTTGATGACCTGCACCTATACGGCTCTAAATATAATATCTGGGTTGATTTTCTTAAGACAAAAGGGCTTGAATGAATTGAATCAATTCCCTAAATACTATTGACAAGTTATCCTTGTCTCTCTATAATAGTCATTAATGTATATTGAATGATATATATTAATGACTATTGATATTGTAGAAAGGAAATGTATAAAATGGCTCCGAAGAATAAGTTTACGAGAGAAGAAATGGTCGCAGCTGCGGTGCGTGTTGTCCGAGAAAAGGGAATCAATGCACTTACGGCGAAAGCATTGGCTGCCGAGCTTGGGGTTTCCACCCAGCCGGTATTCACCTGTTTTCATACGATTGAGGAAGCAAAGCGTGAGGTCTGCTCTGCTGCCGCAAGATTGTATGACAGTTATGTGACAGCCGGACTTCATATGCCGATTCCGTTCTTTGGTGTCGGAATGCAGTATATCCGTTTCGCAAAGGAAGAGCCTGAGTTATACCGGTTACTGTTCCTGACAATGCAAGCAAATGGGAACGATAGTGTAATGACTGCTCTTCGTCATTCACAGGATTTGGTCAGAGAGTCTTTGCAGCAGACATATCATATTGATGCTCTGACTGCGGACCGCTATTTCCGCGATATGTGGCTTGTGGTGCATGGTTTGGCAACATTAATTGTAACCGGAGGCTGTCCATATTCCGAGCAGGAAATAGGTGAGATTCTGACGGGCTTTAGTGTCAGCCTTTACAAAGCAATCAAGGAAGTACCGGGATTTGTAGAGGGAAATTATAATCGGGATGCATTATTTCGTGAACTGGTGGAGAAATGATAGATGAAGTTAAGAGCTGAAAAGGTAGGATTGAGCAGTAAAGATGTAAAACGCATCTATTTTGAGGCATTTTCTAAAAAAGAGCGAATGCCGTTTCCGGTGATGGTGGCAATGTCTAAGCTGTGGAATACAAGTTTTTTAGGGTTCTATGACAGAGATAGCTTATGTGGATTTGTGTATTTGGCTCAAAATAAAAAAATGGTATTTATTATGTTTCTGGCAGTGGATGAAAAGCTTCGTTCAAAAGGAAATGGAAGTGCCATATTGCATGAAATTCAGAAAATATACCCTGATAAGAAGATTATCATATCCATTGAGCCCTGTGATGATAAGGCGCCCGATATAGCATTGAGAAAAAGACGTAAGGCATTCTATATGAGGAATGGATACATAGAAACAGGATATTTTATGAAGCTGAATGGTGTGATGCAGGAAATTATCATCACAAACGGCGAGTTTGTGAAAGGGGAGTTTCGCCTGTTTTTTATACTATATAGCAATGGCACCGTGTGGCCAAGAATTTGGAAACAGACATAAGGAGTGTAAGTGAGTGAAGGCTCGGAAGCTAAGCTACGCAGATGATACTGTTGTAAACCGTGAACTGATTGAGCCGTTAAAGCTGTCGAATACATTCCTTGGAACATTAGATAACTTTGACAGACTTTTTCTCCTATAATCCCTATGCTATCAGATAAATACAGAGTGATTACACTTGATTTCCTTGGGGGTGGGCAGTCTGACAGATTATCTGAGTGGCTGGCTGATTTGTGGTATCATTGGGGGAACAGGCTTTTGTTTTATGTACATTTATGGGACTTAGGAAGGTCAATGTCGTTGGCAGTAGTGGTGGAGCAGTAACCGCAAAGGAATGTTTGGAGTCTCTTGAGTCTGGCATCATAAAGTAGCTACATATGCTGCTACGGGCTTTAATGCTCTATGAGGGCAGGTGCATAGAAGCTGCAAGGCTGGCTGTGGACAAGAAGTGCGATGATATTAGAGGTACTGAGAAGAGAGGTTAACAGAATGGATTTTTATAATCAGATATTTAAGCGCAAGTCGTTTCATTTATTTAGTGACCCCGGAAGAATAACCCTTGAGGATATGGAAGCTATAAAGGCTTTTTCAAAATCTGTTGCTCCTCTTTATCCCGATATTAAAATATCCGTAAAGATTGTTCCGGAGAGTGAAACCACCTGCAAAAGAGGTGCCGAGTATTGTCTTCTCTTTTACAGCGAAAAGAAAGGGGAATATCTCAGAAATATCGGATATATCGGTGAACAGTTTGATTTATATTTTGCTTCAAGGAATATTGGCGCACTTTGGTATGGAATCGGAAAACCGGAACAGATGTCCATAGATGGATTGGATTTTGTGATTATGCCGGCAGATAAGGTTCTATATTATAATCGTATAGATATCGGAATATTCCTATTTTTGCTGGACATCTGTCTTGAGCATGAAGGAATATCTTTTAAAAAAGAATTATACAATGAAAATGCAGATGATTCTGTTGAGAAAGTAGTCATTGCAAAGTACAAATTAGCATGAAAAAGGGAGATATGTTTGGTGTCAGCAATGGCATTTGTTTCATTACGAAATCTTACATAATTAGGAGAGAGGTTGAACAATGGATAATAACAAAAATAAGATTCAAAAATATACGACGATATATATGAGCATAGGGATGTGTTTTGGCGTAGCAGGTGGATTGCTATATGGAACGCTTTTATATCCTGATAACACCGCAATGGGAATGTGCATGGGAATTTCGTTAGGAATGTGCATTGGTATGGCAATCGGTTCTGCAAAGGATAAGCGACTTTCTGAACATATGATGAAAATAAGCAGAATAGAAGATGTGTTTGAAGCATCGGATAAGCTTATTTACGCCATAGATAAGAATGGTGTGGAAAAAGAATACAGGGTTACAGAACAAAAGATGAAGGAAGAAAAATTTACAGTTGGTGCTCGAGTCGCCGAAGAAACAGATGGCACTTTAGTATCCTTGGAAGATAAATAGGCAGATATACATTTGGCTGAACTGCCGGATTACTTTCCGCAAACAGATTGATTATTTCAAAGTTTTATGATAGTATAAAAGCGGCATTTGGGGAAAGGCACTTCTAATAGAAGCATAGCGGCTTAAACAGTCCGCAAATACAGGAGGTTTTATCAAAATGGAACAGTACAAGCAGGAATTTATCGAATTCATGGTGGACAGTCAGGTGCTTAAGTTTGGCGACTTTACCTTAAAGAGCGGAAGAAAGTCCCCTTTCTTTATGAATGCGGGTGCTTATGTGACAGGAGCACAGCTAAAGAAGCTGGGTGAGTATTATGCGAAGGCTATTCATGATAATTATGGAGATGATTTTGATGTACTATTTGGACCGGCATACAAGGGTATCCCTTTGAGCGTGGCTACCACAATAGCATACAGCGAGCTTTACGGCAAGGAAATTCGTTACTGCTCTAATCGTAAGGAAGAAAAGGACCATGGTGATGTAGGTATTCTGCTTGGCAGTAAGATAAAAGACGGCGATAAGGTAGTGATTATTGAGGACGTAACTACCTCCGGAAAATCCATTGAAGAGACTTTTCCTATTATTAAGGCGCAGGCAGATGCAGAAATCGTAGGTCTGATGGTATCCTTAAATCGTATGGAAGTGGGTCTTGGCGGTCAGATGAGCGCTTTGGATGAGATTAAGGCAAAGTATGGCTTTGAGGCGAATGCCATTGTAAATATGGAAGAAGTGACAGAATATTTGTATAACAAGCCTTATAAGGGAGTAGTATATATTGATGATGCGGTTAAGAATGCATTGGATATGTACTATGCACAGTATGGCTGTAAAAGAGCATAATACAATAATTGAGAGCAGAGAGGAGACGGGCATGGAGGAAAAGATATATAAGACCATGAATGGCGCCGGTGCCATGAATATTGTGTTGGGTGTGATTGCTTTAGCGGTAGGAGTTGCCACGGGAGTACTGTTGATTATCAGCGGTTCTAAGCTGCTTTCGGGCAAATCCAAGATATTATTTTAAGTTAATAGAAGGGTCAGCAGCAGGCATTTCCGTAGGGGAGTGCCTTTAGACTTTATGGGAAAGAGTCATTATGAAAAGAAAAAATTACATTTTTACAAATAAAAAGCACTCTGACAAGGCTATTATGTCGACAATTTTGGGAATCATAAGTATGGTTTCCATGATAATTGTCATTTACCTGACATACCTGCAGGAGGGGAATGCCACAGTCGGATATGGAATGACAGGGGTCTTTGCTACCATTTTTTCTCTGACAGGACTAGGGCTTGGGCTTGTGTCTCTGCGGGAAAAGGAGACTTATAAGCTGTTTCCTTGGCTTGGAACTGTCATAAATGTATTGCTGCTGGCGGGCATTGCTTTTTTGCTATATTTGGGAAGAATGAATTGAAGGAGATAAAAAATGACGGCACAAGAGCAGGAAATATACTTGGAAAGATTATCTCTGGCAATGGAGAGAATTCATCAGATACAATCAGAGCATTTCGGAAATGAGGAGTTTGAAAAATATTTTGCGAGGGTGGCAAATTTTTTAATACAGATAGAAGAAACGAGAGGCTCCCTTTTGGAGGGGGGACTGGCAGAGGCGTCCTTAGAGGAGCTGCTCGCTCAAAACCATCGTCTGTATGAAGATATTCTCCCTGAGAATTATGAGGTAAGCTATGCCAATCCTGCTTATGCGGTAAAAAGGCTGGGCGGGGAGTTTGGTGCCATGTTGTCCTTTCTCTATACGGAGATGAGAAGCCTGATAGGCTTTACCTTTGAGGGGGAGCTTTGGGAGCTGGTTATCCGTATGGAGCTTTTTTTGGAGGTCTATGCAGCATTTGTATATGAGTGGCAGGAGAATAAAAGATTGCCGGAGTATGAAAGTATCAGGCTTATTATTTATTGGTTTGTCAGTGATTATGCTGATGTGGCAGCCCAGCGGCGCACAGGAGAACTGGTAACGGCACAGTATCCTTTTGCAGCGGATATTATCATGAAATCAGACCTGACAGACCCGCGATATTTGTTTGCTTATGGCGAATATGTGGGTGAAAATGAATTAGCTATGGCAGACTTTATGGCAAAGCTGCCCAAGGAGACAATTAATCTCATGGCAGACACCTATACGGAGGGCTATCGCATTGGTTTTGTGCTGGGCAATAAGGATTTGAGCAAAAAGAAGATAGTGGATATCCGTTACAGGCTGGGCTTTGAGCGTATGATAAGACGTGCTATTGAGAATTTTGATAAAATGGGACTTAAGCCTTCCATTTATCGAAATCCTTACAGTATTCTTTATAATCCGTCTATTTTTAAGACGGGGTTTTACGGCGGAGAGCCTAACAGACAATATGATTTTGACCATAAGGACGATAAAACCCTGTTTTTAGATAAGACTTATGTAAATCGCAGACTTGAAGTGAGCCGCACCGCCTTTGAACAGTACAAGGAAGAGGCAAGTGGTTATGCGGGTCCTGCTGTGGTGGAAACCTTTGGGGAAAAGAAATTTGAACCGGTGAATAAGCCGGAGAGTCTGAAATTGACAGAAGAACAGAATGCTCTTTGGGTGGAGTACCGTTCTCTGGCAGGGGAGCTGCAACGTGGCTATATATTGGAGGAGGAGAGGAGCTTTACTATCATTGCCTTTCCCATACCGGAAATCGGGGAGATTTTTCAGGAGCTGTTTAAGGAGACAATCCGCATCAATACATTAGACTATAAGCTTTATCAGAATATACAGCAGACTCTGATTGATGCTTTGAATACAGCGCAGTATTGTGAAATTAAGGGGCTTGACGATAATCGCACTGATCTTCGTGTGTCATTGTACAGACTGCAAAATCCTGAGAAGGAGACCATTTTTGAAAACTGTGTGGCAGATGTGAATATTCCTGTGGGTGAGGTGTTTACCTCTCCGGTATTGAAGGGGACAAATGGTATTTTGCATGTGAAGCATGTCTTTTTAAACGGACTGGAGTATCATAATCTGGCAGTTACCTTTGAGGACGGTATGATTGTGGATTATACCTGCGATAATTTTGCAAGGGAGGAAGAAAATCAGGCATTTATTAAGGAAAATATTCTTTTCAGACACAATACGCTTCCAATGGGAGAATTTGCCATCGGAACGAATACTACCGCCTACATGACGGCAAAAAAGCTTCATGTAGAGGATAAGCTTCCTATTTTGATTGCTGAGAAAATGGGTCCTCATTTTGCAGTGGGTGATACCTGCTATTCTCATGCAGAGGAGGTGCGGGTTTACAATCCTGACGGCAGAGAGATTGTGGCAAAGGATAATGAGATTTCCGGTATGCGGTCTGTCAAGCCGGCAAAGGCGTATTTTAACTGCCATACGGACATTACAATTCCCTATGATGAGTTGGGAGAATTGAATGCGGTTAAAGCTGACGGTACCAAGATTCCTATTATTGCAGGAGGAAGATTTGTGCTTCCCGGTACGGAAGCTCTGAATGAGGCGTTTGAGGCGTAAAAATAAAATTTAGCAAGATAAAGGTTGCATACAACATTTAATTTTAGTAAACTAAAGAGTAGTAATAAAACCAAAGGAGGACATCATGGCAAATACGGAGAATGTATCAAAGGTTGGCATTGTAATGGGAAGCGATTCGGATATGCCGGTTATGGCAAAGGCGGCAGATATTCTGGAGGAGCTGGGGATTGATTATGAGATGACCATTATCAGTGCCCACAGAGAACCCGATGTGTTTTTTGAATATGCAAAGAGCGCAGAGGAGAAGGGCTTTAAGGTAATTATTGCGGGGGCAGGCATGGCGGCACATCTGCCGGGTATGTGCGCGGCGATTTTTCCAATGCCCGTAATCGGTATTCCCATGCATACGACCTCTTTGGGAGGACGTGACTCCCTGTATTCTATTGTACAGATGCCCTCAGGTATTCCTGTGGCAACGGTTGCGATTAACGGTGGAGCCAATGCCGGACTGCTTGCGGCAAAGATTCTTGCAACCTCCGATGCGGCATTACTGCAGCGTCTGAAGGACTACAGCAAAAAGCTGAAGGAGCAGGTGGTTGCCAAGGATAATAAGCTTCAGGAGACAGGCTATAAGGCATATCTGGACAATATGAAAAAGTAATTAAATTGAAATGATAAATAACAATGAGGAGAAAGAAAAAATGGATTATAAGAACGCAGGAGTAGATATTGAAGCCGGTTATAAGTCAGTTGAGCTGATGAAAAAGCATGTAAAGGAGACTATGCGCCCCGAAGTGTTAGGCGGTTTGGGCGGGTTTTCAGGTGCTTTTTCCATGAATTCCTTTAAGAATATGGAGAATCCTATTCTGTTATCGGGAACCGATGGCTGCGGGACTAAGGTAAAATTAGCTTTTCTGATGGATAAGCACGACACTATCGGTATTGACTGTGTGGCAATGTGTGTCAATGATGTTGCCTGTGCAGGCGGTGAGCCTCTGTTTTTTCTGGATTACATAGCATGTGGAAAAAATTATCCGGAGAAGATTGCTACTATTGTAAAGGGCGTAGCAGAGGGCTGCAAGCAGGCAGGAGCGGCGCTGATTGGCGGTGAGACGGCAGAGCATCCGGGGCTTATGCCTGAGGACGAATATGATTTGGCAGGCTTTGCGGTTGGTGTTGTGGATGAGAAGGATTTGATTACCGGTGCTGATATTAAGGCAGGTGACACTTTGATTGGTATTGCTTCCTCCGGCGTACATTCCAACGGCTTTTCTTTGGTTCGTAAGGTGTTTGAGATGACCGAAGAAAGCTTGAATACATATTATGATGAGCTTGGAAAGACCCTTGGCGAGGCATTGCTTGCGCCTACCAAGATTTATGTAAAGGCACTCAAAGCTGTTAAGGAGGCAGGCGTTACAGTGAAGGGCTGCAGCCATATTACAGGAGGAGGCTTCTATGAGAATATTCCCAGAATGCTTCCCGATGGTATTTGCGCTGTTGTGAAAAAGGACAGCTATGAAATCCCTGCTATTTTCAAGCTGTTGCAGAAGACCGGTAACATTGCGGAGGAAATGATGTATAATACCTACAATATGGGTCTTGGCATGGTGCTTGCGGTAGAGCCCGCAGATGTTGATAAAACCTTGGAGGCAATTAAGGCGGCGGGAGAGACTGCATATATTGTCGGCACCTGTGAAGCAGGAGAAAAGGGCGTAACAATATGCTAAGAGTTGTGGTTTTGGTTTCCGGTGGCGGCACCAATTTGCAGGCAATTATAGATGCAGTGAAGGACGGCAGCATTACCAATGTGGAGCTGGTGGGAGTGCTGAGTAATAATAAGACCGTGAAGAGTCTTGAGCGGGCGCGCAATGCAGGAATTGCTGCGGTCAGTGTATCTCCCAAGGATTTTGCAGACAGAGCAGCCTTTAATGAAGCATTCTTAAAAAAGGTGGACGAGTTTGCTCCGGATTTGATTGTTTTGGCAGGCTTTTTGGTAGCAATTCCGGAGGCTATGGTACATAAATACAGCAATCGTATTATCAATATTCATCCTTCTCTGATTCCGTCCTTCTGCGGAGTTGGCTATTATGGACTTAAGGTACATGAAAGGGCATTGGAACGTGGAGTAAAAATTACCGGTGCCACGGTACATTTTGTGACAGAGGGTATGGACGAGGGACCGATTATCGCACAGAAGCCTGTGGCTGTGGAGGATGGCGATACTCCCGAGCTGTTACAGCGCCGGGTTATGGAGCAGGCGGAATGGAAAATCCTTCCTCAGGCGATAGATGATATTGCTAACGGACGTATCTGCGTGAAGAATGGCAGAGTAGTAAGAAATTAAGCAGCAAAAATGGCGGAAAAGAGGTAAATGCATGAAAGTATTAATTGTAGGTAGCGGCGGCAGAGAGCATGCTATTGCGACTTGTGTGGCAAAAAGCCCCAAGGTTGATAAGATATATTGTGCCCCCGGCAATGCGGGAATCGGACAGATAGCAGAGTGCGTGGACATTGGTGCTATGGAGTTTGACAGGCTGGCAGCATTTGCAAAAGAAAATGCCATTGATTTTACTATAGTAGGGATGGACGACCCTTTGGTAGGCGGTTTGGTAGATGTCCTTGAAGCAGAGGGGATCAGAGTATTCGGTCCAAGAAAGAATGCTGCTATCTTAGAGGGAAGTAAGGCATTTTCAAAGGATTTGATGAAAAAGTACAATATTCCTACAGCAGCCTATGAGAATTTTGATAATGCTGAGGATGCCATTAGGTATCTTGAGGAGAAGGCGGTGTACCCCACTGTTTTAAAGGCAGATGGTTTGGCATTGGGAAAGGGTGTATTGATTTGCAATACCAAGGAGGAAGCACTGGAGGGTGTGAAATCCATTATGCTTGATAAGAAGTTCGGAACAGCGGGTAATCGCATGGTTATCGAGGAATTTATGACAGGCAGGGAGGTTAGCGTGCTTTCCTTTGTAGACGGGAAGACTATTCGCATTATGACCTCTGCGCAGGATCATAAGCGCGCGCAGGACGGAGACAAGGGCTTGAATACCGGAGGCATGGGTACATTTTCTCCCAGTCCCTTCTATACGAAAGAGGTTGACGAGTTCTGCAAAAAAAATATTTATCAGGCAACAGTAGACGCTATGGCGGCAGAGGGAAGACCCTTTAAAGGGGTTATTTTCTTCGGACTGATGCTGACACCAAATGGCCCCAAGGTATTGGAATATAACGCAAGATTTGGCGATCCGGAGGCGCAGGTTGTACTGCCCCGCATGAAAAATGACATTATTGAGGTCATGGAGGCGTGTGTGGACGGTACGTTGGATAAGATTGATTTGCAGTTTGAGGATAATGCGGCGGTATGCGTGGTGCTGGCAAGCGATGGTTATCCGGTTTCTTACGAAAAGGGCTTTGTCATTGAAGGACTGGAGCGCTTTGATAAGGAGGAGGGGTATTATTGCTTCCATGCAGGAACAAAGCTTACTGATAAGGGAATTGTCACAAATGGCGGACGAGTGCTTGGCATTACAGCAAAGGGAGCTACCCTTCAGGAGGCGAGAAAGAATGCTTATGCTGCAACGGAATGGGTTTCCTTTGAAAATAAGTATATGAGACATGACATTGGCAAGGCGATTGATGAGGTATAGTTTGAAAGCCGTCTGCATGACGGAATGAGGGAAGCTATGGACGATTTTGACTTGGTGGAGCAATACCATATTCCAAAAAAATGTTCAAAATGCGGAGGTGTAATGGTATTTAAGGGAGTTGGTGAATACCAGTGTGAGGACTGCCATTTTTTGGACTATGATGATTACGGTAAGGTCAGAGCATATATCGAAACACATAATGGGGCTACTGCTGTGGAAATCGAGGCGGCAATCGGAGTTTCGCAGAAAACAATACGAAGGCTTTTAAGGGAAGCACGGATTCAAGTAGCAGAAGGTTCCAAGAGTTTTTTGCACTGCGAGATTTGCGGGAAGGAAATACGCAGCGGAAGGTATTGTACGCAGTGTGAAATGATGTTGCATCGCAATGTGGAGGAGAAGCAGCGGGAGCTGATTCGCAGGGACATGAAAGGTTATGGTGCAGCCTCTTCACCTAATGCGGGTGCGAACGGCCAAAGAAGATTTCTTCGCGACGAAAATGAGAGATAGAGAAGATAATAATATTGGTTAGCATAGGGTAATTGTTTACAGAAGGAAAGGATAGCATATGAGCAGAACAAAAGAAATACGTTGGGGTTGGCGGATTGGCTATGGAGTAATGACAGTAATTCTGGTATTTATGCTGGGACTTTTTACAGAGCATTTTTCTATAGTGAGTCATGCGCAGAGTCAGGGCAAGGTGACTGCAAGCAGTGCCAATATCCGTAAGGAAGCGAACGGAAGCAGCGCTGTGGTAGGCAGCGCACTTAAGGACGCTGTTGTTACGATTAACCATCAGATGAAGGCTGCGGACGGAACTACATGGTATCAGGTGTTTGTGGACTCTGATACATTGGGTTATATCCGTTCGGATTTAGTACAGATTACGGATGGTACTACACCGCCCACTAAGGAGGCTGATGCAGGTGCCACTACGACTCCTACAACGCCGAGTACAGAAGAAACACCGGCAGAGGTTGAGGCGTTGAATCCTGTCAGTGCAAGTGTAACAGGTAGTCAGGCAGTGCGTGTAAGAAGCAATGCGTCCACTACCAGCCAGATTGTAACAACGGTGCAGAGCGGCATGGTTATGACGGTGACGGGCAGGGCTGATGGCGCAGATGGTAAGGTTTGGTATCAGGTTAATTTCATAGCTAACGGAGCAACGGTGGCAGGATTTATTCGCTCTGATTATGTATCGGTTTTGGGTGATTTGGTTCCGGCAACAGCTGAAGAGCCCACAGCAGACCCGGAAACGCCGTCAGAGCCTGAAGTGCCTGCGGAGCCGGTGGAGGTTAAGGATTACGAGACAAAGTTCCAGAATGATACATGGTATCTGCTTGACAATAAGAGTGGCAATCAATATAAAATTCAGGATATTTTTGATGTGGGAACAGCCAATCAAAAGCTTTATGAGGAAGAGCATAAAAAGGTGAGTAGCCAGAAGGCGGCAATTATTATTATGGTGATACTGATGGTTGCCATGGCAGGAGCTATTGCTTACCTGATTTTTAAGATAAAGGATATGATGGATTCCGCATATTTCTCGCAGGTGGAGAAGGAAACAATAAGAAGACGAAGCAGCGAAAAGGCACAGGGTGGCAGCCAAAGGGTTATGCATACGGTGGGAGTTGAAGGAAAACGTCCTGCGGGAGCAAGACCTGCAGGGCAGCAAAGACCTACCTCACCAGCGCCCACACAGGGAGGAGCAAGACCCGGAGGACAGCAGCGCCCGGCTCCGCAGACACCCGCACAGGGAGGGGCAAGCCCTGCAGGACAGCAG
>Ga0129310_1001693_pt1 | contig 18364 bp, 17 predicted proteins | sample Go1ome_2_FD_94433 | JGI IMG/M metagenome (GOLD analysis project Ga0129310, IMG submission 94433) | Western lowland gorrila individual fecal microbial communities from Wisconsin, USA - Go1022A metagenome | ecosystem: Host-associated > Mammals > Digestive system > Large intestine > Fecal | place...
CTTTCTTCAGCGATACCTTCTTCGCTTTCAGAGCGTTCTTCTGTTCCTCAATCTCTTTCTGGATGGATGCGATCTCGGTGGTTGCAGTAGCCTCCTGTTCTAACTTTTCCGTTATTTGGGATGCGTAGTCAGTCTTGGAGATTGAGTTGTTATTGGTTTTGGGACGGTTTTTGCTGCCTTTCGTTCTGGGCATAGGTGATAACCTCTTTCCTTTTTTAGTGGTTTAAGTATAGCACTGTGTGGATATTAATCCAATTTATAATGATAGGCTCCTGCTGTTGTCATCGTCTGTACTTTAAAATCAGAATCTTTTAATGCACTTGTTATAAGTGTTTTCTTATATGGAACATGAAGCGTTGCGACTTCAGACATACTATCTCTGAAAATAGGCAAATTATCCCAAAGGTCTGTTACTTGTTTTTTCATACCATTGATTCCCCATATATCTGATTTTTCTTTAAAATCAGGATATATAACAATCACTGGAAGTCCTTTAGTATTAATTCCGTAATCAATTTCTTCACGCAAGGCCTGACTATTTTTCGTATTAGAGCTCAAAAACAACACAATATTTTTCGAAGCATCAAGCCGCTCATGCAGCCTCTTTTTCAATGTATCCCAAGAACTATCATCTCTAACATTATATGTTTTTGCATGTGCATCAACAAATGGGAAAGAACTATCTGCACCTTTCCATGCACGTAACTGATTATAATACACAAAATCCGGAGTAGCATTAGCCCCCAAATTCGACTCATTAAAAGGGGTTTTTACATAAAATGCTGAATAATTAGCTGTTCTATTTGCCATATTTTTACCTCCTTGAAATCACATTAATTATGTCTTTATATTCATACAATGGAACATCCTCTGCACTTCCATAGAGTACAATTTTAATTTTTGAATTAAGACTCACTCCACTACTATTAAATGTACATAGCATACATCTTAATAAGTCATCTTTATCTTTTGGTCCATCATCAAATCGGGAAATGCCAGTTCCCAAAATGGGTAAAATCACATCATTACTGGCATATACACGATCAATCTCTTTCCACATTTTCATAAGCATGAGTTCATACTTAGCCATATTGGTATGCGACTCATAATTCTTATCCAACCCTGTTAATGCAAGCATCAAATAAGTTTGATCATCGACACAACTATCGTATCTTATAATTGTTCCTAGTGGGAAATCATATAACCCTTCTGAATTTTTTGTTAAGCCCGACTTCTTAGCAGTCTCTTGAATTTTGCTTTTTACATCATCTATATTTGCATGCTCCAGCATCAATTTCCCATGTAATGAATTTTTTGATATAATCACATCATCAACTCGTGTATCAAAATGTGTATCACATCCAATCACTTTGTATCCTGGAGTCTTAAAAATATCCCCGCAAGATATTTCAACTGGTGTTTTTGCAATGGTAAGCGCAACAGAGTCCTTATACACATTACCAATCACAACATAATATCCCATTGCAAGTACAAGCGCACTTAGAGCAATAACACCAATACGAAGCCATAAGTTGGCGTTCAAATCCTTAAGCGATACTCCAAGCACTGTGAACATTGTTGAGACAAAGCCCACAACACTTACTGAAAAGTAAACACTATCCTGAATCCGTTTCGGCAATTTATGAAACCATCGATATACTCGTTTTAAGCTGTTCATCAGTTGCCTCCTTCGTAATGCCTTAGCATCTTTACTCACATCTTCGCCGATCATAAGATCGTTGCCTGCTGCTCACCACGGAGAGGTGTGTGATATTATTTACGAGCAGCGTAGGGAGCTACCGCTCCCAGTATATCACAAGTCTGCAAATAAATCAGCCTTGTACACGCTTTTTTCTAACATTTTCTTGAAGCTGTCCTTCACGGCTGCGACATCTTCGTGGTAGGTCATTCCGTACCGAATGTTATTAGTCTTACGTTATATCATCAAATTACTCTCGCAAGCTCACATTTTATCAATATCAAAAGCAAAATATTCATATCCCTGCTCTTTAATGATAATTCGTGGTTTTTCCAAAACAACAGTTGCATTATCTGGAATATCCTGAAAGACAATGCAATTAGCTCCTATTCTTACATTATTTCCAACTCGAATTCCACCAAAGATTTTTGCCCCTGGGCCAATATAAACATTATTTCCAATTACCGGTACTAAATTTTTTGAGCGGCCAATCGTCACCTGATGTGAGATTGTCACATTATTTCCAATTTGTGCCCCCCCAGCTATCACAATTCCTTTAATACCGTGTGGCAATATTGGATGTGCTTGAAAATTATTTCCATTTTCAGCGACAATATTTATATCGGCACCATTTTTTGCATCGACCCTGCGCAAATAAAACTTGTAATACGCCCTTAATATACGAGGAATCCTTGAATCAAAAATCTTATCTCTCCTATTCCAATATTTATCATAGTTAAATCCTGTTGCTATGGATTTTATATATTGTTTCAGACTCATTTCGATGCTCCTTCCAGGTCTGGACTAAAATCACTCCACTGTGACGCTCTTTGCAAGATTTCTCGGTTTATCCACATCCAGCCCCTTTGCTACACTTACATAGTACCCAAGAAGCTGCAGCGGAATCACAGCCAAACTGCCCACAAAGTGCTCATCCACCTTCGGAACATATACCGTAAAGTTCACCTGATCTTCAATCTCGTACTTGCCATAAGTAGTCAGTCCCATCAAATAGGCCCCACGGCTCTTGCATTCCAGCATATTGCTTACGGTCTTCTCGTACAGTTCGCTCTGGGTCAAAACACCAATCACCAGTGTCCCCTGCTCGATCAGGCTGATGGTGCCGTGCTTCAACTCACCTGCTGCGTATGCTTCGGAGTGAATATAGCTGATTTCTTTCAGCTTCAAGCTACCCTCCAAGCAGACTGCATAATCAATGCCACGGCCTACAAAGAACACATCATGCGCATTGGCATACTTTGCGGCAAACCACTGGATACGCTCCTTGTCTTCCAAAATCTTATGTATCTTCTCTGGAATAGTCTGCAATTCAGAAATATAATAGCTATACTGCTCATCCGTGATTTTGCCTCTGACCTTTGCAAACTCAACAGCCAGACAGTACATGGCTGCAAGCTGTGCACTGTATGCCTTAGTCGTTGCAACAGAAATCTCCGGGCCGGCAAGTGTATAGAACACTTTGTCTGCTTCACGAGCAATGCTACTGCCCACCACATTGACGATTGCCATTGTGGTGATGCCCTTCTCTTTTGCAAGACGCAGTGCTGCCAGTGTATCTGCCGTTTCACCAGACTGGCTAACAACAATCACCAGTGCCTTCTGATTGAGCGGCATCTTACGGTAACGGAACTCAGATGCAAGTTCTACACGCACCGGGATATCCGCCATATCTTCCAGCACATACTGAGTAGCCATCCCTACATGCCATGCTGAACCGCAGGCAACAATATAAATCTGCTCAAAGTTCTTGATCTCATCCTCAGTAATTTCCACACTGGACAGGTCGATTGTGCCGTCCTTGAGCACAGAATTCAGAGTATCCTGGACAGCTTTCGGCTGCTCATGGATCTCTTTCATCATGAAATGTTCAAAGCCGCCCTTTTCAGCTGCCTCGGCATCCCACTTGATCTCGGTGGTCTGCTTTTCGATTTCATCGCCATTTAGGTCATAGAAATGAGCCTCACCCGGAACAAGTTTTGCAAACTCAAGGTTGCCGATGTAATACACATTGCGAGTGTATTTCAGGATTGCCGGAACATCCGAAGCCACATAAGTCTCACCGTCTGCAATACCGATGATCATCGGGCTGTCCTTACGTGCCACCCAAATCTCGCCCGGATAGTCCCGAAACATCAGCTCAAGAGCATAGGAACCACGGACACGAACCATTGTCTTTGCAATGGCATCGATAGGGCCGAGGTTATACTTCTTATAATAGTAATCAACCAACTTGACAACTACTTCTGTATCGGTCTGGCTGTAGAAAGTGTAACCGTGCTTCAGCAGCTTTTCTTTCAGCTCTGTGTAATTCTCAATGATGCCGTTATGTACACCAACAACCTCTGACTCCACTTCTCCAGAGCCAGAACGAGTACAATTACCAGAAACATGAGGATGTGCATTTGTCTGGCTCGGTTCACCGTGGGTAGCCCAGCGGGTATGTCCGATGCCGCAAGTTCCTTTCAAAGCATTACCGTTATCCGTTTTCTCGATCAGATTAGACAGGCGGCCCTTTGCTTTCACGACCTGCGCCAGATTCTCTCCGTCGCGGACAGCAAGTCCAGCTGAATCATATCCTCTATACTCCAGTTTAGACAGACCATCCAACAGGATCGGTGCTGCCTGTCGGTTTCCTGTAAAACCAACGATTCCACACATAGGTTTATCCCTCCCGTTATTTAATTCTCTCGTCTATTACACTTTCCCTCTATTATGCAAAACGGCTCTGGATAATTGCCCAGAGTCGTCATTGACCTTATGCTTTATATCCCTTTTCGCAGATTACATTGACCACTTCGTCAACATATTTCTGGCAGGTATCATGGTCAGGTGCTTCCACCATAACACGAACAACCGGTTCAGTACCGGATTCACGCACCAGAATACGACCAGTATCGCCCAGTGCTTCAGCTACTTTATTTACAGCTTCCTGCACGGCAGGATTATTCTGTGCGGCCTTTTTATCGGTCACACGGACATTTTCCAGCACCTGCGGATAGATCTTCAGCGGTGCTGCCAGTTCACTCATTGGCTTCTTCTTAGCCAGCATGACTTCCATCATCTTCAAGCTGGTCAGGATACCGTCACCCGTGCTTGCGTACTTGGAGAAGATGATGTGTCCGCTCTGCTCACCACCGATACGGCAACCGTTCTTGGCCATATACTCGTAAACATACTTATCGCCCACAGCAGTCTTTGCGTAGCCGATACCCTGCTCATCGAAAGCCTTGTACAGACCAAAGTTGGACATAACAGTCGTGACAACGGTATTGGTTAGCAGCTTGCCACGTTCTTTCATATAGCAGCCATAGATGTACAGAATGTGGTCGCCAGTGATGACATTCCCCTTCTCGTCTACGCACAGGCAACGGTCAGCATCACCATCGTAGGCAAAGCCAACATCCAAGCCCTTCTCCACAACAAATTTCTGAAGGCCCTCGATATGGGTTGAACCTGCATTGTTATTGATGTTCAGACCGTTCGGATTATTATTGATAACATAGGTATCTGCGCCGAGGGCATCGAACACGGACTTAGCAATATTCCAGGAACTGCCATTGGCGCAGTCCAGACCAACCTTGACACCCTTGAAAGAATAAACCCCCAGAGAAATCAAATAACCCATGTAACGATTACGGCCTGCCACATAATCGACCGTGCAGCCGATATGCTCACGATGAGCAAAAGGCAGTTCCGGCCAGTCCTTATCAAACACATGGAGCTTACCGTCGATGTAATCCTCCACCAGCAGCAGAGTCTCCTCCGGCATTTTCTCACCGTAGCAGTCGATCAGCTTAATGCCATTGTCGTAGTACGGATTGTGGCTGGCAGAGATCATAATGCCGCAGTCAAAGTCATCTACGCGGGCGATGTACGCCACAGACGGAGTCGTAGTGACATGAAGCAGATAAGCATCTGCACCAGAAGCGGTCAGACCAGCGACCAGACTGTACTCAAACATATACGAACTACGACGAGTATCCTTGCCGATGACGATACGAGCAGGATTACTGTCACCATTGCGCTCACGGAGAGCATTATAGTACCATCCTAAGAAGCGGCCAACCTTGTAGGCGTGGTCCGCTGTTAATGTAATTCCAGCTTCACCACGGAAGCCGTCTGTTCCAAAGTATTTTCCCATTTTTCTCCTTATTCTAATTAGAACTCACTTACTAGAAAGAATATCTGCGATTTGCTTGCAGGTTTGACCATCACCAAACAAGTTGTTTGCTCTGCTCATTGTCTCGTACTCACACTTATCCAAACGCAGTCGACCGAATTCATTGTAGATGGAGTGATTATTCTCTTTTCATGCAAGATTACCACTTAACTCGCATTATTTTTAAATAGTTTGGAAATGTATAAGCACTTACACTCTTTGCTCTACTATGCCTTGATTAATAAATTTCACAACATCAAAGTATCTATCCCAATAATATGTATCGTTGCTTATCTGATCGTCATTTTCAAATCCTTTGTAATACACAAGGCACTTATCTTTTTTAGCCGTTTCAGCATCCTTCACAAAGCAAATCTTTTTCCCTGGCAGTTGCATTTTGATAAATGCGTCCAAATCTTCTTTTGTGCATTGATTCATGTAGGAAAATTTGAAAATCAAATTGGAACGATTCACCCGTTGGACTCTCCTATTCCAAGTATTTTTTGCCACCTCTGAATTTTTGTAGTGCAAAAAAGCAATTTCCACATCATCTAGCACACCGATTGGAACATTTTTCATACCAGAGTCTGCTTTCCAAAGAAAGTAATGTCTAGCCTCCTCGACGCTAATAATTTTCAGTTCCTGTTCCAAATAATAGTCTAAATTTGCAATGAATTTAAGATAATCATCTGCCATAATAAAGCAACCCACAGTAGGGCTGAGCTTTTTTATTCCGAAATGATTATAGCAGACCCCCCCCCCAACAATTGTTGGAGATTATTGTAAAGTCTGTGTTATTTAATTTTGCACGTTTGAAATCCGCGAATAATGGAATCGTCTTTTCATCTACTTTGTGTGCTATTCTTTCTAACAATGTAGGTCTAAACACAGCATATTCTCCTATCAAATGAATTTTACAGATTTGCTTCCAAAGCATCTGCGATTCTTTCGCAAGCATGACCATCCCCATACGGATTACTTGCTTTACTCATTGCATCATATTCCTCTCTATCAGAAAGCAGCCGACTGAACTCGTTGTAAATCGTTTCTTCTTCTGTACCAACCAGCTTCAACGTACCCGCCGCAATGCCTTCCGGACGTTCTGTGGTATCACGCATAACTAAAACTGGCTTGCCAAGAGATGGAGCCTCTTCCTGAATTCCACCAGAATCCGTTAAAATCAAATAACTTCTGCTCAAGAAATTATGGAAATCAAGAACATCAAGTGGTTCAATGATATGAATACGGTCATCATTACCTAAATACTCGTTGGCAATTTCACGTACAACCGGATTCATATGAATAGGATAGATTGCCTTAACATCCGGATGTTCATCCATAACACGGCGAATTGCCTTAAACATATGCCGCATTGGCTCACCAAGGTTCTCACGCCGATGCGCAGTAATCATAATTAGTCTGCTGCCATCTGCCCACTCTAATTCTGGATGTGTATAACTTTCTCTGACAGTCGTTTTCAGCGCATCAATTGCAGTATTTCCCGTGACATAGATACTTGCCGGGTCTTTGCCTTCTTTCAAAAGGTTTTCCTTTGACAGTTCTGTTGGGGCAAAGTTAAATTTGCTAATAATTGAAACCGCCTGACGATTAAATTCTTCAGGATAAGGGCTATAAATATTATAAGTACGCAAGCCAGCCTCTACATGACCAACTGGAATCTGTAAATAGAAGCAAGCTAAGGCTGTTACAAACGTGGTAGATGTATCACCATGAACCAGTACAACATCTGGCTTTTCTTTTTCCAGAACATCTTTAATACGATTTAAAATATTAGTAGTTACATCAAATAGAGTCTGCTTGTCTTTCATAATAGACAAGTCATAGTCTGGAGTAACATCGAATGCTTCCAGAACCATATCGAGCATTTGACGATGCTGTCCTGTCACACACACTACAGTTTGCAATTCCTTCCGCCTTTTCAGTTCATTGACAAGCGGACACATTTTAATAGCTTCCGGTCGAGTACCGAAAACAAGCATAACTTTCTTCATATTGATTTTCTCCTTATTTCATTTTGCTCTTTGCATATTCACAAAAGGATTCATAGCTATCAAATTGGGGATTATGATTTTTTAAGTAACGCAAACATTCTTCATAATTTCCATTTTCTTTCATCTTTGATTTATACAGCTCTGTCAGTTGATCATTCGAAGAAAACAGATAGAAGTATTCATGAAAAATTGATTTATCTTGCACCTTATCGAATCTTTGATAATAAAGTCTGTAAATATCAACAGCCTCTTTTAATTGGTTTGCATTTCTCTTTTGAATATACTCTTCTATTGAACAAATCCGTTGTGCCGGATTGCCAGCGTAAACTGAATTTGATTCAAGTCTACCCGAAACCACGGCATAAGCTCCAATAATAGTATTATTTCCAATCACTGTTCCGGGAAGGATTACCCCCCCCCAACCAATAAACACATTATCACCGATTATTACCGGCTGCTGTTTACCGAACAATCTTCCACCGCTCATATGATTAGCAACAAATACGCTGTAATCATGTGTCAGTATTGACGCTGGCCCAGTAATCGCAACATTATTCCCAATTTTTAACAAATGCGGATTCAAAACATCTATTGTAGTGCTGTGCGGAACAAATATTATGATGTTGTCTCCACATTCCACACCTGCAGACTTTAAGTATTCAACATATGTTTCGCTTGTTGCCTTATGCTTATATATTAACTTTTTAATTTTTTGCTTTATCATAGTTTCCTCAATAAACCTTTTTCACATTAAATATCAAAAGTATCGTTAATAGAAGTTCTGCAATGCAGGTGGAGAAAGCAATTCCAAACAATCCCCAAAGTTTTCCTAGTACAACATATAAAATCACAGAACAGATAGCACTCACCAAAAAAGCATTACTGTATTCTTTCTGATGTCCCGAAGCAACTAATATCTGAATACCGAGGAAATTATTAATAACACTCAATACAAACCATGCTGCTAGCGGAACTAAAATGATGCTGTTATTTGCATATTCATCACCAAATAAAAGCCAAACAATAGGATGATGAAAAAGTGCAATAATAACTGCGGCTCCCGCAAACAGCGGAACGACCAATGCCGCTATTTTTTTTACTCGTTTATAACCAGTCTCCTTTGATTTGCTGAAAGCTGCACTGATATCCGGATATGTGGCCTGGCTAATTGGATTAAAAAACAGTGCCATAGTATATGGGATTTTGTAAACTGCCGAATAAATTCCGACTGCACTGCTTGTTGCTGTCATACCTAATACAGTGACACCAAAGCCACTTAACACTTTTGACATTGCCTGAGATATAAATAGTGGCCAGGCTTCTACCAATGCGCTCTTCGCATCCTTAAATCCACACAGTCTTACTTTCAGTCCATACATTTTATTTGCCATATAGAGTCCAATAACAGCAGACAAAATATAGGTGCAGGAGTAAAGGAAACAATACAGATACACATCTCCTGCGTGTTTAACTAGTGCAAAAATTAAAAGGACTGAAATGGTTCGAGATGCAGCGTTGATCATTGTAATAAACTTCATATCCTGCATTCCCTGGAAAAGCCAAGTCAATTGAAATGTAACCCCTAGAACCATAAGAAACAGAATGCACATGCATATAAAATGACTCAATTCTTTACCGCTAAATGCATAAACAATACACATCGCTACAAACGAAAAAAGAAGTAACACGATTCTCGCCGTAATGATTCTGCTAAATGTATTTTGCAGCTGTTCCTTACCAGTTGTTGCAACCTTTCGAGCTCCCCAATAGCCAAAACCATATTCTACAATTACTTGAAAATACAGTATCCAGTTTAATGCTAACGAAAAATCACCATATCCAGAGGCACCTAATATTCTGGTGACATACGGCAGTGTAATCATTGGCACTACCGTATTAAATACTTGTAAAACAAATAGCCATATTCCATTTTTTAAGAGCTTTGAATTTCGTATTTTGTTCATTCTCTCTTTTACCTACTTCTTTTGTTATTTATTTTAATAACAATCTTTCTTTTTCCTATAAATTTAGCTGCTAAAAACTGTACAACAATAAGCATTAAGAATCCAACATATGCATCTGTGCTTTGAGTAATCAAGACTATAATAAAAACCAACATCAGCATTTGATACGGGATTGATTTGATTTTATCGCACCATTTACAAAGAAGCGGTATAAAGCCAATTCCTATCAAAAATCCAAACCACGAACAATTTGCAATACACATTTCAAACCATGAAGGCGTTGTACCCGCCGGTAGTTTATCTATAGATCTACCTAAAATGCTTGCCGTTAAATACATATAATGCGGATATGGTTTGTTTGGCCAAATCGCACGAGGCACAAATGTCAAAAATGTCGACAGGAATGTTTCGCATCTATAATCGAGAATAGGCGATTTTTGAAACAACTCCTTATTGATAACATATTTAACTACATCATCTCTTCCAAAATCCACTCTTAACATATCGTACACGCTATCAAACGACACATCTGACAACGGCTTGATTGCAACCAAATAGTAATAGCTAAACAATACTAACGCAATAAATAGAAGTGGCGTATAAATTTCTAGTTTTTTTCTCGTTTTGGTGCTCAAGTCACTTCTTGTATAAAAGAACAGATAAACAATCAGCATTAACGCAATGATAAAACGTTTTCCATTAATCCAAGCAACAGCCAAACTATATAGCAAAAGTATTAAAAAGCGCCCTTTTGTAATCGGTTTATTGAAAAACTGATAACAAAATGCATAAAGGCTAAATAAAATTAGCATCGAAAGATATGTTGTAAATTTTGTGTCTTCTATTCCTCTTCCACCTGCTGAAGCATAAATTAAATACGATGTCAATTTTCCAGACAATAATATATATATAATTGGAGAAACAATAACTAGTGTCAGAAATACTTTATTGTTGAACAATCCATTTAGTTTAATATCTTCATATTTTTTATATTTAGATTTTTTGCGATCATAACTTCTGGCGTAGCAATAAAGAAGCACAATACTAGCTAATATATATATATCATATATATGTGCAATCGCTTCGCTTTCCATACTAGGCAAAAATGGTTTGTACCATGAAATATATTTATATGTTGGTATCCCTAAGCAATAATTAAGCAAAATTGGGACACACAAAAAAATATATTCAATTAGCACAATAAAATGTGCCATAGATGAGCACTTATTTTTTACAATTCTTCTATATGAACTTACTGTTATAAAGGACGATATTAATATCAATGCCCAATCTAAAATTAAACACATTCCATTTATTCCTTTTCTACTCGTATGTCTTCAATTATCTTATTAATAGTTTCTTCATTATCAACTGCATTATAAAGTGCCAATGCGTTCGCACTATATTGTTCGTAATTGTCATCAATTTCCTTAATTGCATTCATTAACTGATCACATTCAAAATTCACGCACTTTCCTGCATTAAATTTACCAACAGTATTTTCCAACCCTGGAATCTTGTTGGCAAGCATCGGAATACCAAAACCAGAATACTCATAAATCTTGTTAGGAGCACAAAAAGCCTGATTTAAAGAGAAGTCATCATAAAATACTAAGCCGATTTTAGCATGACTTGTAACCTCTAAATGCAGCGGTGCAGGTAAACTGGAAAGTTCGATTACTTTGTCATAGATTTTCTTCAGTTCTTCGTAAGCATTTGTTTTGTAAAGATCGAAGCCCATGAGAACAATATAATAGTCACTGTTCATCTGTGACAAAGCTGCCGCCAATGCTTTCATATAATCAAGCTTCTGGAAAATCCCCTGAAAGATGATGAACTTCTTTCCTCTAACAGCTTCAATCGCCTGTTTTGTTTTCTCACAGGACGGTTCCGCGTTTTTAGAAGCTCCCAATTCATACGGCTTATTCGGCATCACATAAGGCAGCTTCTTTAGGGCAAACCAGTATTTCATAATGTATGCTCTGGTTACCTCACAGGCAACAACAGCTTCTGCTTTCTGTGCCAGTTTTCCAAAAGTCGTGCGTTTAAATTTATTGTTTTCACCGTCAAGAAGTTCCAGCATGGTAAGATTATAATGGTAATGCTGCAGAATTCCATACAGTGGAATTGCTGACTCTGCGGTTCCTACCCACAACAAAGTATGATCCACTTCAGTCGGCGCTATTGTTTTCAACTGGTGTTTTACATTTTTTCTAAATTCCAGCCAATTCTTCAATTTTCCTACTTTTGAATTTACACGTGGTGACTCCCCTAAACATACATAAGGGATTTTTTCCTTATCCAGAATTGTCAACGCCGATTCATTTGAAGATGCAAACCAAACTTCAATATTTACACCACATTTTTTCATATATCGAATCTGCATCATGCATGGAGGATAATAGTGCAAATCTGTTTTTACAATATATATAACTTTATTGAACATTCCCTCTGATTCCTTTCCTTAAAGCCGCATTCTTACTTATATTTCTTTAACAAATCCGAATACAAATTTTTAAGTTTTTTCGCTTGATTTTCAATTTTATATTCCGACAGGTTTAAACTCTTTGCAATTGTTTCTCTGTTACAATCTCTTAATTCTGCAATGTTTTCCGCCCACAATTTTGCATCTGTGATTGGCAGAAATCTAACGGAATCAGAAATCTGTGTTTCAGTGGTAATCGTATCAGCCAACAAAACCGGAAGTGCTGCTACCTGCGCTTCTATTCCAACAACAGGTAATCCCTCGTACAAAGATGGTAAGATGAAAATATCTGCCGCTGAATAATAATCCATAACTTTTGGATTCGCTCCCCAGAACTTTATATACTTATCAACGCCTTTTTCACTGGCATACTTATGAACTTCTGGCTCCAATTCACCATTTCCGAACCACCAAAAGGCAAATTCAATTCCCATCTTGCTCAGTTCGTCTACAATATCAACAATAAACATTGGATTTTTTTGACGGGTGAATCTTCCAACTGTAGTAACAACCAACTTTTTCTCACAATGTTCCTCTTCTCGAAGAAGATTTCTTTTTTGTTGATCGTATGAATACTTGTCAATATCTATTGCGTTTGGTATTAAATAATAATTGTCTTTTCCAAACAAATAGTCTCCTGCCAAATGTGAGCATGAAAAATATGTATTTGCGTTTTTTAAACTAACTGCACAAAAAAGCTTATTTCGAAGTTCCTTCCATTTTTTATCACCCGTCTGCGTTGCATGACTATGTAAAATGCGAACTGGTACTTTATGTATCTTAGCAATCTTTAGAATTACAGAACCGCTATTCATTACATTACAATGTACAACATCATATTTATTATCCGTGAACAGGCGATTTAAATATGGAATAATTTTAAATGGTTCTTTCTTGTATGAAGGCATGAAAAACACTTTGTTTCCGCTTTCTTCGATTTCCGAATAGTACGGAGAACCCACATCACTGATTATTAAAAAGTCGAACTGAATATCTGAACCATTTAATTTTCTGTAATAGTTCATTGCATAGCTTGCTACCCCGTTCGAAAGACGCATATTTTTTACAACAAATAAAATCTTCACCTAAGTTTCTCCTTGCTATAATATGATAGTATTCTAGAAATTGGAGTAAACAAGACCTTCGCAAAATTCTGTTACATTGATTTTACGATATTCTAAATCTTATATAATCGTCTCCGTGCTATATCCTATATTATTTCCATCATTGTATAAATTTTTTTAATTAGACATATATTTCATACTTAAAATCATACGTCTATATGCTTCTTCTAATCCAATCTCTGGTTTCCAACCTAATTTTTGAAGTTTGTCCGAATTCAACTTCATCTTAGTATCAGCAGCATATCCAAATGTATTGGATTCTGGTATATCGAACACTACATTTATCCTTCCACCACCAAATTTTTCGCAAACCATTTTTGCCATGTCTGCAATAGTGGTATGTGTTTCCGGATTTGCAACATTGTAAGCCTCGGCATTTACTCCTTTAAGAAGGACAAAAAGAAGCCCCATAATAGTATCTCTGGTATAGCAATAATTGCCTTCAGACAAACCTTTTGTATGAAGAACAATATCTTTTTCTTCTATTGCGCTCTTTGCAAATTGTGCGAAAACACGATTTTCTCCTGGAAGAATACCTGCACCAAATGTCTGCGAAAGACGTGCAATTTTCACCGGCACTTTATATTCCGTATAATATGCTACACACATATTTTCACAGAGTCTCTTGCTTTCTGGATAGTTGCTTCTAACAGCAAGCGGATTGATATACCCTAATTCTGTTTCTGTAACATTATCGTTTGCTTCCGTGAATGAGCCATACATCTCCATTGAAGATACATAAACAACGGATTTACAATTATTTTCTTTTGCAAATTCAAGAATGTTTTTTGTACCGTCAACAGAAGTCAATAGTGTTTCCACCGGATTACTTACCATAACTTTTGATGCTGTTACACTTGCACAGTGAAATATGTAATCTACTCTCTGCGGCACAGATATTTTTTTAGTCACATCCCCTAAGATTAAGGACAGTTCTTTTTTCTTCAAAAGGTTTCCGTAAATAGTCTCTGCTTTTTCTTTATTTCTAATTAACGCAAATACCTGAAGATTTAGATTTCTGACTCTGTTAGCACACAGTAGTGCTCTAACAAGCGATACTCCTATTAGACCTGTTGCACCTGTAACAAGTACACTAGAATTTCTTAAATTATCAAACGGTATCTCGCTGTTTGCTATATAGACTAAATCCTCTTGCAGTATTTCGTCATTTCCCGCTTCGCATATGTAATCACTCATCAAAGCCATATATCTGTGCATTCTCCTTTGCTTCCAAGATTGCCCGCATAGTATAGAAATCTTCAGGCGTTGTAATTTTAATATTCTCTCCAGGACCGTCAACCAAATGCAAGCTGAACCCATTTTCCTGCATCATCGTACAGGAATCGATGCAATTCGTAATACCTTTTGCAAGCATTTTCTCATGTGCAAATAAAATATCATTAAGCCAAAAACTCTGCGGAGCCCTTGCCACTCTGGAATTATTTCGACTCGGAACATAATCAATTGTTGAGGTTTTTGGATCAACAACAAGAATAGTTTCTTTTACGACAGCTGTAGTGATTGCTGATCCATACTCCATCACGCTATTTATGTTATCTGTAATCACTTTATCATTTATTAAAGGTCTTACACCATCATGAATTAAAACAATGCTCTTTTCATCACCTGCAATCTCTTTTGCTGCTTTTAATCCGTTGTAGATTGACAACTGTCCTGTTTTTCCTCCCGGAACAACAGCATTTACTTTTTCAATACGAAATTTATAAAGAAGAGACTTGCAATAATCAATCCAATCAGCAACACAAACCAATGCAATTGCATCAATCATTGGATGATTTTCAAAATATTCAATAGTATGAATAATAATTGGCTTATTATACATTTCTAAAAATTGTTTTGGTTTTTGCTTGCTATGCATTCTACTTCCTACACCACCAGCAAAAATAACAGCGATATTCATATTCTAAACTCCTGCTCTTAATGAGATAAATTCTCATTAGTAATTGGTCAATTTTGTTTCTTCTTTCTCCATGCTTTTAAATGGTGCGTCTGCCTTTTTTCAATCGGAGGCAATTTCATATAATTGCCATAAAGTCCAGTTAAATATTCTTTCCAACATTTAGGTGCTTTAAAATAATGTTTTTCGAATTCAACCTCACAAGGAGTTAAATAAGATGCCTTGTTTAATCGTTCACCGGGGCCATATCCCCAAAGGGCACCACCTATGTAAGCCGTTTTCTCACCATTATAGGACTGTGCTATTTCATTTGATTTTTTCACAACATTTCTCTTTCCATAGAGATTTGCATAAATCTTTAATGTCAACTTTGCGATTTTCTTTTTAACACTTTTTTCTCCACTCAATTTTGTAGTCATTGATATAACTACCGCCCGCCAAAAACGTGTTTTTTTAAACAATTTTCGTAAAAGTTCATCATCTTCTGGCAAATTATCCATAGGAAATATATCAATCCATATACCGTGCTTCGAATAATTATCATCCATCTCCGCAACAGTTTCATTATTACAGAATTTTGCAAATGGATAAAAGTAGTCTGGATCTCCTGGTACCAAAAAATCAAACTTTGAATTGTTTTTTCTATCTCTCACTATTTGCAGCATTCGGTTATAATCTTCCCTTGGCATCATGACATCAATATCATCATCCCAAGGTATAAAGCCTTTGTGTCTTATAGCCCCTAATAATGTACCACCTGCTAATGTATAATACAGACCTTCTTTTTTGCAGAAATTATCAAATTGGATAAGGATATCCAATTCAGTTTCTTTTACTTCATCTAATGTAAGATAATTCATTCTTTTCCTCTTTTTTACATTCTCTCAAACAATTTTCCATGCTCTTCCGAAACTCTCCGAGCATTAAATCTGTTATGTACATCTTTCATGCCTTGCGCCACCAATCTATCTTTCAGTCCATCATCCTGATAGATTCGCAACACAGCTTTACTCGCTCCGGTAGCATCATCCACCTCAACAAGCAAGCCATTTTTTCCATTCCGGATTATATTAGGAATGGCATCCACCCGGCTTGCCACAATAGGCTTACTTGCCATCATATACTCAGGCAAAGCTAATCCGAAGCCTTCCCAACGGCTCAATAGGCACGCCACATCAAATAGTTCAACATAGCTCATCGGGTTATCAACCCAGCCTGTAATATGCAGGCTGTTCGAGAAACCATTGTCCTCCACATACTTTCTAATTTCGGCTTCTTGATTTCCGTTGCCAACAATAATGAAGTGTGCATTCGGAACTTTCTCCTTTACTTGCTTTGCCATCTTAACAAAAACATCTGGTGCTTTCTGTGGGCTCATTCGTCCAACCATGCCGACAACAAATGCATCATCCGGTATGTTCAGGTCTTCTCTCTTAACAGCACCATGTACTCCATTTTCATAAGCGTCAATATCAACACCGTTAAAAATGACTTGCAGCTTATCTTCTCTGCATATCTTCTTCTCCAATGCTGACTGCTTCTCTGCATCCGAAATGCAGATGATTTTATCGCAGAATGGAGCAGCTATCTTTTCAATAGCTGTGTATATTGCCTTTTTCTTTGCAGAACATCGCATGTTAAATGCCCATCCATGTGGGTTATATACACAGCGATTTTTAAGGCCAATATCTGCAATGCGAGCGATTGCCCCAGCCTTGCTAGAATGAGCATAGACGATATCAGGGTTATATTTCTTTATCAGTGCTCTAACCTCTTTAATTGCCTTTAAGTCATTACCACCAATGGCTCTGGTCATTTCGACCTGTTCAAAAGAATCTACCAGACCTCTGTAGTCTTCTTCATGGAAATCTTGTGAGCAAACCAATATATTCTCGAATTTTTCTTTGTCCAAATACTTGAGAAGCATTCGGATGTAGCGATCCACTCCACCTGCAGCCTGCGCCACATGTAAAATCCTTATCTTTTTCATTACGCCACCGCCTTTGCAGTGACACAATGAACCGACTCAATGCTAACAGAATATGCAAGGGTGTACGGTCTGACAACCGCAATACAACGGATTAAGTCATGCCGTACCCCCCCCGTTCATTCAGCGCACTTTCGTACCTTTTGCTGTACATTTGCGCCATCACTTTTGTGTTATATATCTTCAGGATATCCTGATATGCTCGTTCTGTCAGTTTTCCATCTTCACTCCGGCAATCTTCGATAGCCTTTACGAAGTCTTCCACTTTCGTGCACACAAAGCCATTCTCACCATTGTGAATGACATCTCGATTACCGATTACATCACTTACCACGCATATTTTTTTCATATACATAGATTCCAGCAAAGATATCGGCAGTCCTTCCCACCTGCTAGGGAGAAGAAAAACATCGGCATTGACTGCATATCTAATTGCAGTACTCCGATCAGCCCATCCTGTAATTTCAATATTCTTGCTTGTAAGTTGTTCTCGAAGCTCACCATCACCAATCCAGACAAATTTCACATCTGGAAGTGATTCAGCAATCTCATTAAACAGCGCGGGATTTTTCTGATAACAGATTCTTCCCAACGTATAAACAGTAAAAGGATGTTCTTTCTTTTCTGTCTTATCAATAATCTCCTGAAGTTCTGCCATGTTGATGCCATTATTTACATAAGTAGCACGTTTGGTAAGTTTCAGAGATTCTTGATGCTCACCCACGCTGCAACTGATGGTCGTGCAATTTCGCTTTGCACACACCGATTCAATCAGCTTAAACATTCTACGCTTCATCGGTTTATAATTTTCCATCAGAAAGCTATAACCATGTGGGGTATAGAACATTGGAATTTTCCCATTAAATGCCACCCGGCCAATCGCACCAGCTTTACTTCTATGTAGATGAATCACATCGGGCTTAATCTCTGCCGCTATTTTTTTGACTTCAAAAAAAGCGGCGATGTCCTTTGAAGGGTTAATCGCACGAGCAAAA
>Ga0129310_1001695_pt1 | contig 18346 bp, 11 predicted proteins | sample Go1ome_2_FD_94433 | JGI IMG/M metagenome (GOLD analysis project Ga0129310, IMG submission 94433) | Western lowland gorrila individual fecal microbial communities from Wisconsin, USA - Go1022A metagenome | ecosystem: Host-associated > Mammals > Digestive system > Large intestine > Fecal | place...
AACAGCTTCAGTACTTCCTTACCGCTGGTCTGATCCAGAGCACCGGTAGGCTCATCCGCTAACAGGATCGCCGGCTGTCCCACCAGTGCTCTGGCAATGGATACTCTCTGTTTCTGTCCGCCGGACAATTCGTTGGGCTTATGTCCGATACGATGATCCAGCCCCAGCAGTTTGATAGTATTTTTACACTTTTCTTCTGCTTCCTCATGCGTCATGCCACGCATCAGCAGAGGCATGATAATATTCTGCATGACATTATAGGTCGGGATCAGCTGATAGTTCTGGAAAATGAACCCGATCTTCTGATTGCGTACCATGGTCAGATCGTCCTCTTTGGTCTCGTGGATTGCCATACTATCCAGATAATATTCCCCACTGTCCATCACATCCATACAGCCGATCATATTCATTAACGTAGTCTTGCCGGAACCGGAAGGGCCTAGGATTGCCACATATTCACCCTTATTTACCTGAAAATTGATGTCCTTCAGGATCGGCAGACGTTCCTCCCCCAGCATATAGCCTTTATTTATATTTTTCATGGTGATCATTGCGTTTTCCATCATAATCCTTACGCCTTTCATAACCTGCAAACTTTGGGCCATCGGCACAAAGTTGCGTGTGAAAAATTTATTTTTCACACTACTCCTGATTTAAAGCTTCTACGGGGATCAGTCTGGATGCCTTATATGCCGGATAGAAGCCGAAAAGGCTTCCGGTGAGGACACCGAACAGCAGTGACAACACGGCTCCCTGTACCGACAGTGACACCCTGACATTGAACAATTCCACCAAAGGAGTGATGCCCAGAGAGAGTAAAACTCCCAATACGGCACCCACCAGGCTGGTAAAGCTGGCTTCCAACAAAAACTCCAACAGGATATCCTTTCGGGAGCAGCCCAGCGCCTTCAGAATACCGATCTCATTGGTACGCTCCTTAATGGATACGAACAATACATTCATAATACCGATACCGCCGACGATAAATACGATCACCGCCATGGAGATCAGCAGTAATGTCAAAGTCTCGTTGGAAGCGGAGGCCGCCTCCATCTTACTTCCGGCATCACTGATGGTGAATGTGGTGTTGGGATAGCTTTCTTTTAAGGCACTTTCCACATCTGTCATTACGGCATCCACCTGATTCACATCCTCTGCGATCACAGTAATGGTGGGACTGATGCTCGTACCGGTGATGTATTTGATGCCGGTTTCGTAAGGTACATAGATCGCCGTATCCGGGCTGATGCCGGATGCCACAGTTCCCATCTCGGATAGTACCCCTGACACTATATAGGGGCGCCCATCAATATAGACTATACCGTCATAAGCATCGTAGGCGCTTCCGAAAATTTCCTTTGCCACGGTGGCACCCAGTACGCACACCTTTTCCTTGCTCTCATTGTTTTCTTCTGTAAGGAAATCCCCGATGGCCATTTCCAGATTACTGATGGCAGTATAATTGTCCTCCACACCGGCAATGGTGTAATAGGAAGCAGAGGTCATGTCGCCTCCCTCCACCGATGCTGTAGTGGAATAAGAGATCGTTGTTGCGGAAATTCCGGAGACAAAGGTCGCCAGATCATCACAGTCCTCGGAAGTCAATGTCACAGCCTCGCTCTCTTCCTCTTGGCCAAAACCAAAAAATCCGCCGAAATCCATGCCACCAGCGGGGCCTCCCTGCATACCACCGGAAGATCCGCCTCCGCGATTTCCTCCCATATTGGTGATCGTAACGCTTCCGCCGCCTCCCGGCATGTCAAAGCTAAATCCACTGCTATCACTGCTGTCACATGATATGTCAATAGCTCCGGCATTCAGGTTCTTGAACTGTTCCGCCACTTCTTCTTTTCCGCCGGTACCGATCGCCAGCACCAGCATAATGGTGGCGGATCCCACAACGATACCGATGGAAGTCAGGATCACTTTGAATTTATTCTGTGACAGGTTCAGCCACACCAGACGCAATATTTCGGATAATCTCATAATTTACTTCTTCCCTTCCATTGATTTTCCGCAAATCACTTCTCTATTTCGTAATGCTGCTTTCGATCAATACGGTATCTCCTTCCGCAATATCTCCGGAAATCTCTATATTGGAACCATCTGACAGTCCTGTCGTTACTTCTTTTTTCTCGACACTGCCATCTGCAGTCTTCACTTTGACATAGGTTTTATCATCCTCTGTGATAATGGCTCTGCGTGAGACATACAGTACGTCTGCGGTCTCTTCCGTAACAAAGGTCACATCACCTGTCATGCTCTGGAACAGTCCGGAGACATCTCCTTCCAATGTGACAGTCACGTCATATGTTATGTTTCCACTGGAATCGGAAGTGGCATCTCCGATGGCTGTCACCTTTGCCGTAAAGATATCATCCGGGTACGCTGTCAATGCGACATTCGCCGCAGACCCCAGGGAGATGTCCGTCATATCATCTTCCTCTACCGTCACGGTCATGGTCACTTCATCCATATCATATAAGGTGACCAACGAGGTTCCCGTGCTGATCTTGTCTCCGGCTTCCAATTCCACGCTGGTGATCACACCATTGTATTTCGCACATACGGCATTGCCATCAATATAGGTACTGAATTCATTCCATTTTTCCAAAGTCTCATCATAGGTATCCTGTTGATCAGCCAGATCCTGCGCCAAATATCCCAGTGCAATATCGTAGGTCTCCTGTGCAGTATTGTAGGCCAGTGTACGCAGTTGTTTTGTCTCCGTTGCGGTCAGCTTTCCCTGCGCCAGCTCCCGCTTTGCCTTATTGTAAGTATTCTCGGCAGTCGTCACATTTTCCTCCGCCTGCTCTACTTTCTGCTCTAGTTCTTCTTTCTGCTGCGCCAGGGAATCCACAGTGGACTGCGCCTGCTCCGTCAGCTGTGCAAAATAGACATAACCATAGGTGTCATCTGCGGGATCTGTACCATTTAAGCTGTATTGGCAATTAGCCAGCAGCTGTTCCGCATCTTTGTAGGCCGCCGTTATTTCTGTCAACTGTGCCTGATAATCTTCCAGGCTGCTCTTCGCCTGCTCCAGGGTACTCTCTGCAGAATCTGCCGTATTCTGAAGTTCCTGCAATGTCGTGCTGTATTCCGTATCAATATAACTGCTATAAGCAGTACTGCTGTCATAAGTGTATTTCGCCTGCTGTCTGGACAAGGTCTGGTCGGCTTCCACCGCTTCCAGATCCGCTTTTGCTTTCTCCACGTTAGATTGCAATTCCTCTTCCAACTCTGTGACACTGTCTTCTTCCAACAGATACAGGGGATCACCCTCGCACACCTGCTGTCCCACGGAGACCACTACCTCAGCCACGGTCAAGGTGGAATCGTCACTGCTGCTGTTAGAACTGCTGCCGCCCATATTGAAGATTTGTCCGAACATGTCTAAGCCTCCCTGGGCTCCACCGCCGGATGCGCTCATGCCGCCAAATCCACCGGAACCGGAACTGCTGCCGGCAGTACTGCCGGAGGAGCCGTCTGAAGAACTGCTGTTGGAAGAATCTGTACGTTTCAGAGCACTCATATCCAGATCGAAGGTCTGATCCACTGTACCGATATCCACAGAACCGCTCTCGGTCACACCCTTGACCAGCGTACCATATTTTACCGTTGCCTCTTTATAGATGACTTCTGTATCAGAACCACCGGAGATGCTGATGGTGCCTGCTGTCACAGCAATCACGCAGACACCACAGATACCCGTGGTGAGCTTGCGCTTTTTCGACCAGCTTTTCCATGACCCGATCCGGTTCATCCGATTCTGAATAGTTTCCATGATCTTTTTCCTATTTTCATTCTGCTTCATAGCTGTTCCCAATCATTCCTGTCTGCTTCTCAACATTTTGTTCCGTCTGCCGCATTTATTGTCCACCTGGAGCTCCCGGCATTCCACCGCCGAAGCTGCCGGAACCGCTGCCTCCGGGACCACCCTGCGGCATGTCACCGCCTCCCGGCATCTGCATACCCTCCGACATCTCGAATTCCATATCACTGCCGGCTGCGGTATCAGTACTGCTGCCGGAATCGGAAGCTTCCTCCGTACTCTTGACTTCCTCCTCAGAGCTGACTTTACTTGCCAGATAGATGGTATCGCCCTCTTCCAGTCCTGACAGAATCTCAATGTCCACACCGTTGGTGGTACCGGTCTCTACCTCTGTCAGTTCTTTACCGCCCAAAGCCGTCTTGCGATATACATAGGTCTTGCCGTTTTCTTCTACGATGGCTTTACGGGATACATAGAGGACATCTTCTCTTTCATCCGTAACGAAGATCACATCCGCAGTCATCCCACCGTAAAGCTGTTCCAGCGCACCCTCCACGCTGATCTCCACGGTGTAGCTCACGGTGTTACTGTAATCGGAAGTTGCTGTGGTATTGATAGACAGAATGCTTCCGGTGTAGGATTCCTCCGGATAAGCCGTAAATGTAATATCCACCGCATCTCCTACCTGCAGATCTACGATATCCTCCTGTGTCACATCCACAGAGATCCGCATATTATCAGATGTAGCGTAGGAAAATAAGATACCTGTGGCAGTCAGGCGGTCCCCCTCTTCCTGACTGACCTCCGTGATCACACCGTCCTCCGCAGCGTATAAAATACCATCGCTTCCGACAAAATCTTCAAAGTCCTGTAACTGCTCTTCTCTTTTTTCCTTCGTTTCTTCCGCTTCCTGTAACGTCTCCTTCAGATCTTCCACTGTAGCATTGTATGTGGTCTGCGCATTTTCTCCGGTGATCACTGCTTCCTGATACGTCTCTTCTGTGTCCAGCTTATCAATCTTTTGCTTCGCCTGTGCTGCTGCCAGCTGATTCTGCAGATCCGTGATGGCACTTTCATTTTCTGATAAAGCGTTCTCTGCCTGCGTCAGCGCCGATTTCGTCTGCTGATACTTGGATCTGGCGCTGAGATAGCTGGTCTGGTACGTCATAAAGTTCACCGTATTGTCCATTCCGGTGCCTTCATAACCTTCCTTTGCTGCTTCGTAATCCTCCAGTGCTTCCTGATAATCTTCCTGTGCTTCCGCCAGTTTTTCCTGCAGGGAAGCTGTATTTGCCTGCTTCTGCTCTAACTGCACCTGTAGGGCTGCCACGTTGTTCGTCACACTCGTTCCGGAAGTATTGCGGATGGATGCTGCATAGGAAGCACTGATTTTCTGTGTATCATAATCGGTCTGGGCTTCCAGCAGGGACAGTTCATAAGTACTTTCTGCCTCCGCGTAGTCGGACTGTGCCTCCACTACCGCATTCTGTAACAGAGCCCGAACTGCCTCCACGCTGTCATCTGTAAACTTCAGAAGTTTCTCGCCTTCGGTGACACGCTGGCCGCTGGCGACGTAGATCTCCTCTATCTTCAGATATTTCTGTACGGTATCATCGTCATCCTCATCGCTGTCATCCTCGTCATCGTCGCTGACGTCCAGATCCAGCTCATAATCTATAGATTTCGTGTTGTATTCCAGGGAACCGCTCTCCGTAACACCCACCTTTAAAGTACCTCGCTCCACCGTCTCTTCCTTGTAGATCCACTGTTCCTTTTGAAGTAACGGCGCAATGAACACCGTATAGCAGGCTGCCAGGATCAGCAGAAGTAATGCGATCCCCGCCAGAATCAGTTTCTTCTGCTTTTTTGTGAGGGATTTCAGTTTTTCAAAATGTGGTCTTTTTAATTTCATGACTGTGTCTGTCCTCCCTGTTGTTCATTTGCATTTTCCGTAGATTCCCCGTTGTCGGAGCCGCCTTTCGGCATGCCACCGTTTTCTGGCACTTCTCCGCTGCCCGGGACTCCTTCCGGCATGCCACCGTTTTCCGGCACTTCTCCGTTACCCGGGGCTCCTTCCGGCATCTCACCATTTTCCGGCTTTTCTCCGCTCGGACCGCCCTGCGGCATTGCGTCGCCACCTGAGACGTCTCCGGGTCTGCCCTGCATGCTCTGCTGTAACTGTTCAATCTCTTCCTCCGTCATGCCGAAGACTACGGTGACGGATTCGTTGGCATTTAAACTGTTCTCTTCATCCTCTACCGTGATCTGTACCGTCACGCTGTATGTGACACTGGTACGGCTGTCAGACGAGGATACCGGATCAATAGCTGTGATCACACCGGTATATCCGCTGCCTGCGGAGGACTGCACATAAGCACTGTCGCCTACGGTCAGTTTTGCAATATCCGACTGATCTACCGATACGGAGACAGTCAGCTCCTTCGGATTGCTGTATACAAATACGACTGCATCGGAAGTCAAAGCCTGCTCCGCCCGCACCATAGTCCGCAGGATCGTGCCGTCCTCAGACGCATAAAAGTATCCATCCCCTACGCTGCTTTCAAACAGTTCCAGATTCTCTCTGGCATCTTCATAAGTACTTTTCAGTGCTGCCAGATCGGACTTAGCTTTTTCCACCGTGGTGTTGTAATCGCTCTCTGCCCGTTCTGCACTGGACAGGGAAGTCTCATAGGTCAGCTTTGCCTGTGCCAGCTGGATCTCATAATTTTCTTTAGCTTCCGTCACTGCCTGCTGGAGACTGGGAAGCTTTAACTGCAAAGTCTGTAATTCAAAAGCAGCATTAGTTAATGCATCCTCATATTTATCTTCTGCTTCCTCCAAGTCCTTCAGATTCTGTTCCAGAATACTGTAAAGAGAAGCTAAAATGCTGGCATTGGAAGTTCCGCCGCTCTGAGGCTGCGCATTATTTCCGGAAACATCAACGCTCATCTGCGTCGATCCACCGCCACCACCACTGCCGGTGACCTGGGACCAGCCCACACCCCACTCTTCCATCTTTGCTGTCAATGCTTTCAGGTTTTCATCATAAATAGCCTGATACTCATCCACTTTAAAATAGCTCTTATAGGAACCGTCACTGACATAAGATTCGTACTCCGCAATGTCATCTTCCGCATCCTGCAATTCCTCTTCCGCCTTGGTCACTGTGCTCTGCAGGCTTGCCAGAGTCTCATCATAGATTTCTTTCGCCTGTTGTCCGCCAAGGATTGCACTGTCTCTGGTATATTCTGCGGTGATCAGGTTCTGTTGGTATTCAATCTCACCGGTGCGGTATGCCAGTTCTGCATCCTCCAGCGCTCTCTCCAGCTCTTTTCTGGCTTCCTCTACACCGTCATCCGAAAGCTTCAGAACCTTGTCCCCGGCGCTTATCGTTTCCCCGGAGGCCACGTAAATTTCCTCAATCTCCAGCTCCGTGGTCAGATTCTCCACATCGAAGGTTTCTTCTGTCATGCCCACATTCGTAACCCCTGAGGCTGCGATCATATCCTCTGTGAAGGTCAGTCCTGACAGGTTATCCGGCAGGGTGAATTCTGACCGGCTGCTGCTCTTATGTAATATCATCACCGTTGCAACGGAGCTGCCCAATGCAAGTACCAATATCAGCGCTATAATGATCCTTTTTTTCCGGGCTTTCTTATTTTTCTGCCTGGCACTGTCCTTTTTATGAGAAAATATCAGTTGTTTGATTTCATTGATTTTCACGGTGAACCTCCGGTTGCAATTTCGTCCAATATTCATTGTTTTCTCAAGTATAGGGGAATTTTGTATTGAAAAAGTGTTCATTTTGTGAAAAAACTGTGTCCTGTAGGGGATTTTATCCCCGCACACATCTATTCACCTGCACAAACAGAACACAAAAAAGACAGCGTTATCAGCTCCCTTTGGGGAAAAACTCTAACACTGCCTTCTATTATATAAATCTATCTATAAGTTTGCGAATTCGTTCACTAATGAGCCCAGGAAAACAAATGTCTGTTTTACAGCCACTTGTTTTTCCCTATAGCTTATTTATTTTTGCGAGAGATACAGATATCCTCCAGATTCTGCGCTCCTTCCGGTCCGATGGGTCTGCCGCCGGTGGTAATGCCCCATCCGGCACGGATCTTTATGATATCGTCAATCTGCCCCTGAGATAACAGGGTCTTTTTTCCTAAGATAAAGTTATTCATCATCAATATCTTTGCATAATATTCCGTGGTCTCCATGCGGTAATAAGCCTGCATGAGATTGTCACCCCAGGTCAGTGCGCCATGGTTTGCTAACAGTACTGCATTGTATTCCCGGCAATAGGGTGCCACTGCTTCCGGCACTTCCTCTGTGCCCGGCAGGGCAAAATGCACTAACGGCACACAGCCCAGTGACAACACACCTTCCATCAATACCGGTTCTTCCAGACTGATGCCTGCACAGGCAAATGCCGTCGCTGTCAGAGGATGTGCATGTACCACGCCCTGTACCTTCGGATTTTCTTTAAAAACTCTGAGATGCATCTTTATCTCGCTGGAAGGCTTATGCGCTCCCTCCAACACATTCCCGTCCAGATCCAGCTTCACCAGCATGTCCTCTGTCATAAATCCCTTAGAAACTCCCGTAGGTGTCGCCCAGATCTCATTATCTCCGGCTTTACAGGAGATATTCCCGTCGTTCGCTGCTACGAAGCCGCCCTGATACATCCTGCGTCCTACCTCTAAGATCATCTGTTTTGCCTGTACATCTGTTATATATTCCATACTAATCTCCATTCCGCAGACGATTCCTTCCATCGGAGGAATCCTCCTTTTCCGTTCCGGCATGCATTAATATATTACCTTATTGCCCTCCTCCTTGTCCAGCTGATATTCCCAACAATCTTTTATGCATGCTTCCTGCCATATTCTTTCGTAACTAATTATCTTTCCCTAGGTATTGTACCAAGTCGCTGGTGCGACAGCCAGCCCTAAGTACATCAAACCACTACTTTTTTACCTGTCAATACTGCATTATATCTTTGATCTCACCTGCCTTTAATTGCAGTCTTTTTTCGGTCTCCTTATATTTCACCATAGTATCCACATCCGAATATGCAGTAAAAACAGCACCGGTGATTCTTCCGTCTTTCCAGCTCATGGAAAGTTCCAGATTTCCTATCAGATGCATTCCCCGTACGGAGCCGGTCTTCCATGCAGCCGGCAATGCAGGGAGAAGCAGGATTCTCTCCTCATTGCTCTGAACCAGCATCCCATTCATGGCAGCGCAGATCCCAAAATTGCCGTCAATCTGGAATGGAGGATGTTTGTCAAACAGATTAGAATAGGTCGAGACCTCCAACATCTTCCGGATGTTGTCATATGCTGCTTCAGCGTCCCACAGGCTGACATAGTGATTCGTGATCCATGCCCTACTCCATCCAGTATGTCCGCCGCCGTGGGACAGACGGTATTCCAGGGTCTTGCGGCAGGCCTCAGCCAGTTCAGGGGTGCCGTCTACAGTAATCTCTCCAGCGGGGTACAGCCCATACAGATGGGAAATATGGCGGTGTCCGGGTTCTGCTTCCTCGTATTCCTCCATCCATTCCATCAGGCGTCCGTCACTGCCGATCCTGTTGGGCGGCAGTCTGTCGTACATTTTGCGGATTGTTCCCATCAGTTCCTTTATGTCACCGGCTTCCGGAATCTCACAGGCTTCCGGCACCTGTTCTCCCAGTTCCTTCCAGGCTCCCAGGCATCCTCTGAACAGATCCCGCAGAATCTGATTATCCATGGTTGCACCGATACAGCAGCATCCTTTTTGTCCATTCGGCAGGATATATGTATTCTCCGGTGAAACAGAAGGATTTGTCACCAGATATCCGTCTTTTTCTTCCAGATAATCCACAAAGAATAGTGCTGCCTCTGCCATGACAGGGAAAGCTTCCCGTAAAAATACCAGATTCTTTGTATAGCGGTAATGCATCCATAGGTGCGTACACAGCCATGCTGCTCCCATCACCCAGTAAGTCCCGGGATACCATGTATCCTGTGGTGCGGTATCTCCATGAATATCCGTATTGTGATGCGCCACAAATCCCCGGCACCCATACATTTCTCTGGCGGTATATCTGCCGTTCTTCTGCACCTTTTTTAACAATTCAAATAAGGGAATATGACACTCTGGCAGATTACAGTTTTCCACATGCCAGTAGTTCATCTCTGTATTGATATTGATGGTATACTTACTGTCCCATGCCGGGAAAAATTCACAATTCCAAAGTCCCTGCAGTGTGGTCGGCAGTCCTCCCTCCCTGCTGGCAGCAATCGTAAGATAACGTCCATAATCATAGAGCAGCTTCATCAATCCCACGTCTTCTGTCTGTTCTGTTTGCTCCTGCTTCCCTTTCCGAAGTCTCTCAAGGCGCAGATCCGTAGGCAGATTCTCGTACCGCTCTGCGCCTTCTACTTCAAACACAAAACGGTCATATAAAGATTTATGATCTGCCACATGCTCTGCTTTAAGGGTATCATAAGACAGAAGCATCGCCGCCTTTAGGCGCTGATCCATTTTCTCTGCCAGAAGTGTCTGCATTGCCATCTGGTATAGGAACTCTGTTCTTGCAGAGCCAGTCAGTTCTTCATCCAGCCCCACAGGCAGTTCCCTGCCAGCTTTCAGATACGCTTCCGCATACCTATCCTTTTCTGGTGTACTGTAGTGATAAGTGGAATCTGCAGTAAACCACAGCACCACTTCCTCTGCCCCTTCTGCCCTCAGACATTCCCCCTGGGTCAAAATCCGTCCGCCAGTAGACACAGCACGCAGTTCCATGGCAAATTCATATCCGCCTCTTCCCAGATTGCCATAAAGTCTTATGCCATTCTCTCCAACCTTACAAGTTCCATCAAACCAGCTCTCTCTTCGAAGTTTCGCTAGAAAATTCACTTTCCCCTTGCCCCTTGTGCGGAAGCGCATCACCAGACAGTCCGCCGGGTGAGAAGCAAATATTTCCCTCTCATATATACTGTCACCAACAGTGAACTCTGTCCGGCAGATTGCCGTTTCCAGATCCAGACATCTCTCATAATGTTTTGTTCCTTCACAGAGGATCATATCCCGCAGTTTACCGCTTTTCCGTTCTCTGCCGCCTTCGATCCCATCAAAGAAAAATTGTACATCCCCAAGTGTCTGATAAGGATGCATTCCTTCCGGGCAGGCCGATAATGCGGTCTCCATCAGATGCTCAGCCTCCGGAATTCTGCCGTCCCGAAGGAGTTGTCGTATCTTCGGCAGGTTTGCTTTTGCATCGGGATTGTGACGGTTTACAGGTCCACCCAGCCAGATGCTCTCTTCATTTACCTGGAGCCGTTCTCTGTCCGTACCTCCGTAGACCATGGCACCGATTCTGCCATTTCCTATAGGAAGAGCTTCTTCCCATTCCGATGCCGGATGATCATACCATAACCTACTCATGCCATTTCTCCTTTTTTCCTGTTATTATATATTTTTTTTGCACACATTTCCCTGATCCTGACTGTATTCTAACATGTTTTTCTTAACAGCAAAAGCATCCGCTTACCGCCGATGCTTTTGCTCCTGTTCTTATCAGCTGCCTTATTCTGTTACCACACCTTTTTGTAACATGATATTGGCATATAGTGCACTCTCTCCGGTTGCAATAATGGCATAGACCTTTTTTGCCTCCTCATAGAAGGCAAAGCGCTCGATCTGTCCAATGGCACTGCCACCTCGGGAATCGTATTTTGCGATGATTTTTTCATAATTCTCCCAGATCGGCGTCTCCACCGGATCCCCAGGCATCACCTCCATCAGATTCAACGGATGCTCCACATAACTATCCAATGGAAACACCTGCAAAATGGCATCCAGAATCTCAGTCGTACCATGTCCGTCCATCCGAATCACGATTGCATCTTTCCCCATGGACTCAGCCGGAAAATTACCGTCTGCGATAACCAGTCGGTCACTGTGTCCCATTTCACAAAGTACCTTTAGTAACTCGGGAGATAATATCTTCGGAATTCCTTTTAACATGCGCTTACCCCTTTCATGACGTGATTCCTCCGTCCACATCCCACAGATCCTGCCAGTCGGTTGCGCCGGGCCACAGAAATACCTGACCTTTGATCAGGCGGCAATTTTTGTCTGCTTTCCGGATCGTCTCCATCTCTTCCTCTGTCAGGGGATCTTCTGTGATGCATTTCAGATTATCCACATATTGATATTCCTTTACCGAAAAAGGAATCGGAATCTGTCCTCTCTGTACCGCCCACTTCAGGCAGATCATGGCAGGATGTACGTGATGATGCTCCGCAATCTCCAGAATCTCCGGCATCCGGGTATCTGCAATATCCTCTGCCGTCCGGTCTCTCTCCGGTCTGGAGGGCGATCCGATGGGGCAATAACCGATGGGTTGAATCCCCTGTGCCAGTGCATAGTCATACAATTGCGGCTGCTGAAATCCGGGATGGAGTTCCATCTCCAGGAACATCGGCTGAATCCTGCACAGTGGCAATACTGCCTTCAGTTTCGGTACTGTCATATTAGACATGCCAATGTATTTTACCCTGCCTTCTTCCACCAGTGCCTCACACTGTCTCCAGGTATTCAGGAATTCCGTCACAGAAAACGGTCTGGAATCCGGATTACGGGAATCTCCGTCACAGCCGGGAGCATGATAATTGGGAAAAGGCCAGTGCACCAGATACAGATCCAGATAAGATACCCGCAGATCCTTCAGGCTCTTCTCACAGGACTCCTTCACTCTATTGTGCATATCATTCCATACTTTGGAGGTGATAAACAAATCCGCTCTGTCCACGATTCCTTCTTTCAGGACACGCTCGATGCTCTCTCCGATACGATTCTCATTCTGGTATACGGAAGCACAGTCGATCATACGATATCCTGCCCGGATGCCGCCATATACAGCTTCTGCAATCTGATCGCTGTTATATTTATCGGATCCGAAGGTTCCAAGTCCGATTGCCGGTACCTTAGATCCGTCCACCAGAGTCCGCTTTGGGATCCGGCTCTGTTCTATGATTTCTGCCATATGATAACCTTTCTTCCCTTAGTCTTCGGGAAATACCACTGCTACCTTGCCACAGTTTCCACTTGCCATCAGTCTGTAAGCTTCCCCTGCCTGCTCCAGAGGGAATTCGTCCGTGATCAGATCTTCCGGATGAATTCCCCAACGCACCAGTCTTTCTACCAGTTCTTCCATTCTCCACAGCGATGTTACCCAGCTGCCGTAGATTGTCTTCTGACCATGAATAATGTCCGGACTGGGATTGAAGGTACAGGTACCTCCCTCTCCCACGAATGCGATCCGGCCCCATTCTCTGGTAGCACGGATTGCCAGCTGTCTTCCTGGATCACTGGCGCTGGCATCGAACGCTCTCTCCACACCATTGCCGTTTGTCACTTTCATGATCTGATCATAAGCCTCATCCGGTGCAAATACATAATCAGCCAGTCCCATCTTCTTCGCCAGTTCAATACGGTACGGATTCGTCTCTACGCCGATGAGCATATTGGCTCCCAATGCTTTTGCCAACATCAGTGTTGCCAGGCCGACAGGCCCCAGACCGGTTACCAGTACTGCATCATTGCCGCTGACACCTACCTTTTCGATAGCTTCATATACGGTACCGAAACCACAGGCCACCTGTGCTCCATCCTTGTAGGTCAGTTCATCTGGCAATGCGATCAGATCCTTCTCATCTGCCAGAATGTACTGTGCCATGCCACCGTTTCTCTGCCATCCGTATGCCTGACGGAATCTACTCTTGCAGGAAATATAATAGCCTCTTCTGCAATCGTTACATACACCACATCCGGAAATGTGATAAATAATAACACGGTCGCCCTTCTTGAATCTCTTCAGGCCTTCTCCTTCCTCTACGATCAGACCACAGGGTTCATGACCTGCCACAGTTCCGGGAATATAGCCTTCCGGACCTTTTCCCACATGTTCTCTGTAGATGCAGCGGATATCACTGCCGCAGATAGTTGTAGCCATTGCCTTGACCACAACCTGTCCATGTCCCGGCTTCGGCATATCGAATTCTCTAAGTTCCACTGTGCTGTTGCCCGGAAGAATTGCTCCCATCATCTTTTTCTGTTTCATTTCCTGTCTGTCCATCTGTTAACCTCCTTAAAAATAAAATGTTATATGTTCTTCTGTCATATTTTCTCTTCCCGTGTGGGTTGCTGTGATACATTCATTCTAATCCCACAAACATACGATTAATAGACATATTTGCGACATGAGTTATGCGTGTTTGTCGTGTTATCGTACTTTTTTAATTGACTTTTTTCTTTGCCGTTGCTACACTTAATATCATCAGACAAGTCAAGGTAAATCCGGACAGCAGGAGGCTCCATGAATCAGACAACGAACAATACCATCTATGGTCTCGATGTGAAAACCACTATCGACAACACAACTTTTCTAATTCTGAATATTGCTTTCGAACACTTTTTCAAGCCACTGCCACGCCACAGCCACGGTAACAACAGCTATGAACTGCACTACATCCCTAAGGGGCTCGGACAGGCAGTCATTGATGGCAGCTCTTATGAGCTTACGCCTGGCACACTATATATGACAGGTCCCCATGTGGAGCACGAGCAGATTCCAAGTCCCCTGGATCCCATGACAGAATATTCCATCTATTTTCAACTGCAGGAAGAGGATGCTCCCCTCGTCCCTCACAACAGCACTGCGGATAAATTTCTGAAAAAAAGATTCTGGATCGGTCCGGATACCCAGAATCTTGGTGTACTGATGGAGCAGCTCTTCTATGAATTAAAATATAAATATACCGGCTACATGATTCAGGTAGAGGCTCTGTTACAACAGTGTCTTGTAAAAGTTGTCCGCAATTACGAGGGAAATCGTTTCTCAAAACAGCACTTTGCTCCCTCCAATCTCATTGACGGTAAGACCCTGATCATAGAACGGGCCTTTCTCTATCATTACGAGACCATTACTCTGGAAAACCTGGCAAAGACTCTTGGGTTAAGTGTCCGCCAGACGGAACGGTTCCTGAAAAAATATTACGGCAAGACCTTTCAGCAGAAAAAACAGGAAGCCCGAATGTCTGCGGCAAAAATCTATCTGACAGACAACCGCCTGAGCATCACGCAGATTGCGGAGAAACTGAATTACTCCACATCCCAGCATTTCACCCAGGCGTTTAGACAGCATTACGGTATCACTGCCCGTGAATACCGCAGACAGCTCCAGGATTCGGTGGATTAAATCCAGATCCTGCGCAGTTCTCCCTGTTTTAGATAATAACATGCATCGTATTGCAATACCGGGCAGGAAATTCTGACCTCCTGATCCTCATAAGATTCCAGTTCTGCTTCCAGTATCTTCTTCTCCAGATCCCATGCCAGCTTCCGGATGCAGATTCTTGTTCTGGCCATCAGACCATCCACACTGCCCTGCTTCCACTCCTCCGGAAGTGCTGGAAGGAATTCAATCCAGCCCCGTTCGGAATATACAAGCGCTTCCTGAATAATTCCCTGCAATCCAAGGATCGTATCCGTGCAATAGACGCCTCTGCAGCGATCCGTATTATGATCCGTCAGAAGACTGCTGTAGAAAATGTCACTGTACACCAGCAGACGAAGGATCTCTCCAAGGCCTTCACTGTCCTTCAGTCTGGCAGCCACCAGTCCCTTATGGATCCAGCCATGGGAGGCCGTATCATCCTTGCCGACATTCCCTGTATTTCGATTCCTGATGGCCTGTCTGCAGCTTTCCGCAAGTCTTACATCATGCTGGGTCTCCACTCCCGGCCATGCGCAGTAAAGATGACTGATGTGGCGGTGCTCGTGATTGTCACGCATCTGTGGAAGTGACCATTCTTTTAAGCCTCCGGTCTCGTCCGCCTGATATTCCGGCAGCTTTTTTGCAAGTTCTCTGCAGGCTGTCAGACGCTCCGTCGATCGTTCATCACCGATCCTCTCCTCCAGTTCCCTGATCATACGCAATACATCAGACGCAGCCGCAATATCCATGGCTGCATTTGCAGTGATCGTACTGGTATAACCAATGGGATGATTCTCCGGAGAATAGGATGGAATGATCAGATACCTTTCTCCGTCTTCCAGAAATGTCTTTCCCTTTTTATAATGGGGCTGTCCTTCTTTGTCCGTATAATATTCCGGTGTACACAACTGCTCCCAGAAGTGAAAAGTCTTCCACAGCAGGGGGCGGAGAATCTCCTGTTCCAGATCCAGGCTTTGTTTTCCACAGGCTTTGGCCAGATCCTCCGGCAGTAGGATCTGCCGGTTACCGAAGCACTGCCAGTATTCAAAGATCGGCACCATCAGCCAGGAAGCTCCGGCATTCCAGTACTGGAAAGGATAGTCAATATCATACTCTACCATAATTGCCCGATTACCGTCAGTATTCACCGGTGCCAGCAGGGCATCCCACATGCCGTAAACAGCTTTTGCATTCTCTGTCCAGTCCCCGATCTGGCGGAGGATAAAATACATATATCCCCAGGCCGCTTTTTCCATGTGTCCGGTATTCATACCGGATATCTGAATATTCACATTGGCATCCATCGTATAGGCTCCGCTCCAGCCGGGATTCCATTCCCCTGTCCACAGTCCGCACAGCCTCGGTGCGGAATATCCGGCGCAGGCTGCCTGCACATATCTGCCTGTCCGGTAGATCCGTTCCATCAGTTCCTGCAACATCTGCGGCGTATTTTTCTGCCGCTGTAACAGTTCCGTATTGTTCTCCTTTTCTACGCCTTCCTCTCCGGAATCCGCTGTCTGTTCTCCCAGATGAAAACTTACTGTACCATAGGTCTCCCTCTGCTGTTCCTTCTGCAGTGCCAGCGCTCTCTCATAATCCCAGCTGCCTTCTTTTGTACGATATTTCGCCACTGCGCTCTTCAGGTCTGCCAACACCGCATCGATGGTTTCCTGTGCTTTCACCCCCGGAAAATCTTCCATTTCTCCCATTTCAACCTGGGCAGCCGTTTTCGCAAGGATCCAGACCGCCCGTGCCCCTCTGATATGGATTCTTTTTTTGCCTTCCGTCTGTTCCAGACTTTTACTTCCTCCCATATGCAGGACCCGTACCATGGTCACATATCCCTTATCCTGCAATTCACTGTCCGAAAATACCGGATAATGAGCTGCCTGTCCGAGATAAGAGGCCGCCTTATCATAGACCAGTTCATATTTCATATTTACTTCCGGTCCGATTCCTCGCTTTTTTACTCCGAATTTAGGCAGGCTCTCCGGCGGGTCTATGGAAATCGTCAGTTCCGGAAGCTCCTTTTTTTCATCTGCCAGATACTGTGTCACCACACAATCCTCTCTGGAAACAAATGTATGCCGGCTGAAGTCCCCGGTCTTATCCCGATAGTCCATAATGACCTCCCCGGTCTCTCCTACCATCCGGCAGCTGTACGCTTCGATCTCCTGCTGCGGTGTCGTGATCCGAAGCTGCATCCCCGGGTGAAAGGCATAAAGATATGTTCTTTTTCTGCCATGCACATTCCAAGTATCATCCATATGCAGCACTGCCTGTCTGGCCTCCTGCAGCTCACTTCCCACTTCCGGCGGAGTCATTCTGGGTTCTTCTGTCGGCATCAGCAGTTCTATATTCTGATAGGTCAGTACCTCTTCATAGGGATCACAGGAGCAGATCACTCCGCTGTGTCCATTGCCTGCCACCAGTCTCTCCTGCCAGATTTCACCGGTTTTCAATTTTATTTTCTTTTCGTCCATTTGTCTTCTCCTCGTTTTGAATGCTTTGTATTCTATTTTGAAATATGTTATAATCTGCGTGTTATCTGAATATTACCTTACACGTGAGGAACCTGTTATGTATCAAGTAATCATCGTAGATGATGAACCCCGTATTCTGGAAGGGATCATTCATCTTTTTCCCTGGAACAACTTCGGCTTTGAAGTCGCTGCTTCCTTTACCAATGGGAAAGAAGCTCTGGAATATATCAATGCCCATCCACAGGTGGATATCGTTATGACCGATATCCAGATGCCTGTCATGACCGGTATCGAGCTGTCGCAAAAGCTGAAAAACGAAGATATCATCGTCATCTTTTTCAGCGCCTATCAGGATTTTGAATATGCCCGGGCAGCAATTATCAATCATGTCACGGACTACCTGATCAAACCAATGAAATATGACGCCATGTCTACCTGCTTTGAACGCATCCGGAAAACCCTGGACGAACGAGAGAAGGGTCATTATCTGCCTTACGAAGCCAATGCAGACGAGGCGGATTATGTGACGATTGTGAAAAACTATATCAAATCCGATTATAAGACCGCAACACTGGAAGCGGCCGCTTCTCTGGTACACTACTCACCGGCTTATCTTTCTTCCGCTTTCAAGACGGATACCGGTGTCAGTTTCTCCCGTTATCTGCTACAGGTAAGGATGGAACAGGCCATGCAGATGCTGTCGGATCGATCTGTCAAATTCTACGAAATTGCAGATGCCGTCGGATATCTGAACCCCAAAAATCTCACCCGTAATTTCAAGGAATATTATGGGATCACACCACAGGAATTCCGTGC
>Ga0129310_1001696_pt1 | contig 18344 bp, 22 predicted proteins | sample Go1ome_2_FD_94433 | JGI IMG/M metagenome (GOLD analysis project Ga0129310, IMG submission 94433) | Western lowland gorrila individual fecal microbial communities from Wisconsin, USA - Go1022A metagenome | ecosystem: Host-associated > Mammals > Digestive system > Large intestine > Fecal | place...
CAATATAGAGCGGTTTTGCACATCTTGCGTGGCTGAGCAGGATCGCGCCCGCATGGTCAAGCTGCTTCAGCTCCCTTATCTGAAAAAAATGATTCAAAAACACCGCATCTACGAGGTGCAGTTTCTGGGTTTGTCCCGCACTGGACAGCGCCGATTTTTTCTCATGCGCTTTCAGTATCTCGGCAGCAGCTGCAACATTATGCTGATCACCCGGCAGGATATTGACGACGTTGTAAAAAAAGAGCAGCAAAAGCAGCGGCAGCTGGAGCAGGCTGTGGCTGCCGCGAACCAGGCCAGCCAAATCAAGAGTCAATTTCTCTCCCGTATGAGCCACGAGATCCGCACCCCGTTGAATGCCATTATCGGCCTTGCAATCCTGGGGCAGAAAAATCTGGCCCGGCCGGAGCCCAACCTGGACGATACCCGGGACTATGTCCTGAAAATTTTGGATTCTTCTCATTATCTTCTCTCCATCATCAATGACATCCTGGACATGTCAAAAATTGAAAGCAGTAAAATCACGCTGTCATGCCAGGTGATGGACTGTCCCCATGTTCTCAGCAGCATCGACACCATTATCGGCACACAGGCAGCGGCAAAAAACGTTCGTTTCAAAATCCGGCAGCAGGTAAAATGTCCTGAACATATGCTGGGGGATGTTACCCGTGTGGAACAGGTCCTCATCAATTTGCTGGGCAACGCGGTCAAATTCACGCCGGAGGGCGGCGAGGTGAGTCTGACCATAGACAAGCGTTGGGAAAACCGGGATCAGGTGTGTCTGGAGTTTGTGGTTGCAGATACCGGCGTTGGGATCTCGGAAGAATTCCTGCCGCATCTCTTTAAACCTTTCACCCAGGAAAATGCAGAGATCACCTCCGCCTATGGCGGAAGCGGGCTCGGCCTTGCCATTGCCAGGCAGCTGACCCGGCTGATGAACGGAGACCTCACTGTAAAAAGCCAAAAGGGAAAGGGGTCCGTCTTTACCGCCGTCATGTGTTTTTCCATTCAGCACACCTCTTCCGACGCCGGGGACGAGTCTCCACCCGCCGGGAAATCTTATTCCAGTCTGCGGAACCGAAAGATCCTTGTGTGTGAGGATCACCCGCTCAACACCATCGTGGTCAAACGGATGCTGGAACAACTCGACTGCACAGTCGACACCGCGGCAAACGGGAAACTGGGGATGGACGCCTTCCGTTCCAGCAAGTTGTGGGAATATGACGCCGTGCTGATGGATATCCGTATGCCGGTAATGGACGGCCTTTCCGCTGCCGCGGCCATTCGGGCAAGCAAACGCGCAGACGCCAAAAAGATTCCGATCATTGCCATGACGGCCAACGCTTACGAGGAGGACATTCGCCTTTCCCGGAATGCCGGCATGAACGCCCATCTGGTCAAACCCATTGAGCCGGATCCGCTGTATGAGACTCTGGCGGAGCTGTGCCGGAAACAGAAAGGACAGGATGTAAAATGAATCCAAAACTTCAGCTTCTTGAGCAATGGGGGTGTGACATCAAGGGTTCCCTCCCCCGCTTTCTGAATGACGAAGAGTTTATGCTGGAGTGTATCACCGAAGTCTCCAAGGACCCCGCCTTTGACGCACTGGAAAGCCATCTCCTCCAAAATGAGGTCCGGCAGGCCTTCGATGCTGCTCACACCCTCAAAGGGATCATTTCCAATACTGGCCTGACTCCACTTTACAGGTACATTGTCACAATTGTGGAGCCGCTGCGCGGAGGGTCTGCCGCAGGACTGCTCCCACGCTGCGAGGAACTGCAGACCGCCCGACAGAAACTGATCTCACTGTTGAAACGTTGATCCGATCCCACCGGACTGCACATTTTTTCAAGAACAGAAGAAGTCCAGCAAACTTATCGTTTGCTGGACTTCTCCGTTGGCGGAGCGGGTGGGATTCGAACCCACGTGCCCTTGCGGACAACCTGATTTCGAATCAGGCTCGTTGCGACCACTTCGATACCGCTCCATAAAAGGGCGCCTCATTCAAAATGTCCTCGACCGCCCCCGGAGCCCTCCAATCCGGCCCCTTTCAGGAACTGCCTCTGCCTGCGCCCTTAAAAACACTTTATGTAGAATACCCTATTTTTTGTCACTTGTCAATATTGCTTCCCATGAGAAATCAGGATATAATATTTTTGCTTACGCCAAGTGGGGTGACAGCATGGGAAACCTGCGGGAAGTCAATCTGGAGCTTGGTCATCCAACTGTGGATGCTGCAATCCGCCGTTTGACCTTTGAGATCAATCACAGCCGAATGATCGGGGACGCCGTTGTGAAAATCATCCACGGTTACGGCTCCACCGGCGCGGGCGGCCGCATCCGGATCGAGGCCAGAAATTATTTGACCCGCCTTAAAAATCAGGGGAGCATTTCCGGATTTATTCCCGGAGAATGTTTCTCCATTTTTGATGCCTCCACCTTGGCCGCCTTTCGCCTGTGCGGAGAACTTCGGCGGGATCGGGACCTGGAGCGCAGCAACAACGGCGTAACTTTTATTGTACTCAAAAGAGAAAAAGGAGTTTGAATTATGCTTGCACCCGATGGGATCCTCACTCTTTGTGAAAAAAACGAATTTATGAATTACAACCACATCCACCTGAAGGAGGCGGAACACGGCCGAACCGTCATGGAACTGACTGTTGTCAAGGAGAGCCTGAATCCTTACGGCATCGCCCATGGAGGGGTTCTTTACACCATGGGAGACTGCGCCGCCGGCCTTGCGGCCCGCAGTGACGGCCGCAGGTACGTCACCCTGTCCAGCAGCTTCAACTTCCTCCGCAGCGGACAGCTGGGCGACACCATTCAGGCCACAGGCACCATCCGCCACCGCGGCCGCACCACATGTGTGGCAGAAGTCGACATCACCGACTCTCAGGGGCGGCTGCTGGCCAGCGGCAGCTATACCTTCTTTTGCGTTGAAAACCGCTGAACAGGAAAGGGAGGCGGAGGTCTGATCGACCTCCGCCTCCCTTCCACTTTCCGTCCGGAAGAGCACTCCCCACACTCAGCCAGCCAGAGTCAGCACCGGGGCATCCGGAGCCGTCACACCTGTATATAGAGAACTGCCGTTCCGCTGACACCTTCCAGCGAGTCAATGGCGGCACCATCCGCAACGCTGGGACAGATCCCATTTTCCGCTCTGAGCACAACACAAGCGGGCTCCACACCCCCTCCGGAATAAGGGACAACGATCTCTTTCCATCCATTGCTTACCGTGTCGCTGACCACAACAGGCATATGGGCCAGGGTAAGCTTTTGGAGCACCGTGAGCGCACCAGCCTCCTGCTTCACAATCAGCGCGGAGCCTCCGTCGGCCCTGCTGGTGTATGGGCCCATTACAACCGCAGAACCTTGTCGGTTCCGCCTCCGTCCAAATCAACGTAATTGTAAAAATAACGGGTGTCCGCCAGATAGTCCTCCGGGGTCTCACAGGCATTGACAATCCGGGCACGGATCACCTCATTCTTTTCCGTTTCCGCCGGCAGGGCGGAGAACTCTTTCCCGTAAACAGACAGCAGCCCCGCCGCCCTTCTTGGCGCCGCAGGCCCCTGCGGGCGGGGCCATCAAACCTGCCAGTCCGGCAGCAATTTTTATGGTCCATGCTCCATTCCTCCATATCATGACTTTAGGGGTGAACGGCATCCTTTTCCGTTCACCCCCAAAGTCTGTCAGCAGAAGAAATTCGTTGCAGGTTTGAGCCACTTTTTTAGGCGCGCAGCTTCCCCATCAGCGCGCCAATGTTTTCCGTCAAAATCAGATCTGCCTGGCTGTCGTAAGGCGTGGGCGTCCGATTGATCAAAACCAGGCGGTTTCCTCTGTAATACTGGATCAATCCCGCGGCCGGATAGACCGCCAGAGAGGTCCCGCCCACCACGAGCAGATCCGCCGCCTCGATGCGGCGCACCGCCTCGCGGAGTGTTTTGTCATCCAGCGACTCCTCATATAAAACCACATCCGGCTTCACCACTCCCCCGCAGACATCACAGCGGGGGATCCCGGGCGCATTCTTCACATATGCGGCGTCAAAACTCTTATGGCACTTCATACAATAATTTCGATGAACGCTCCCATGGAGCTCCAGCACGACCCTGCTGCCCGCCTTTTGATGCAGCCCGTCAATATTTTGCGTCACCACCGCCGCCAGTCTGCCCGCCCGCTCCAGTTCGGCCAGCTTGCGGTGCGCCGCGTTGGGCTCCGCATCCAGCCAGAGCATCTTCTCCCTGTAAAACCGGTAGAACTCTTCCGGATCGCGCGCAAAAAAACTGCGGCTGATGATGGTCTCGGGCGGATATCGGTACGACTGATTGTACAATCCGTCCACGCTACGGAAATCCGGGATCCCACTCTCTGTTGACACCCCGGCCCCGCCAAAAAATACGGCACTCCGGCTTTCGTCCAGCCATTTTTGCAGCTTCTCTAATTCTTCCATGGCAATACCCCCCGCTGAATCGCCCGCTCTTTGAAATGGGCTGGCTCTGATTTTTTTAGGATAACACAAAAAGGGAAACCGTACAACCGGACAACTTCCTTTTTGTGAGAGGGTTTTCCAGTTTTTGTTCCGTCAGGCGTTATACACGGCGGCGATCCTCACCGGATAGGCCACCGACGCGGACAGGCGCAGACACTCGGGAGTCTGGAAAAAGTATGTCACGGACACCGCTGTCATAAAGGTCGCCGGCAGCGGCCCAAATCAGGGCAATAATTCCCTCCGCCACCATCGCGCCGCGGAAAACGGTCCGGCCTTCCTTCTCGCTGGTAATACAGCGCTGGGCAGCGTGGAAGCCGGAAATGGCGCCACAGACCACCGTGACAAGCATCATGGACCACTTGGGCAGGTTATTGGGATGCACCGCCATCAAGGCAGCAGCGGTGAGCTCGGGCATATCGGAGCCGTAAAAGATCATCGTTGTCCCGGCGATCCCCAGCCCCATAATGATCAGGGATACGCCAAACACCGGGTAGAGCTCACCGGTAATTTTATCGATGGGCAGGAACGTGGAAACCATGTAGTAGACCATGATCGCCACCAGCCAGAACATGGTGCCCAGCACCTCAGGAGTCAGTCTGGCCAAAAGGCTGGCCGGAGCAACGGAGAAATTGACGCCCGCCGTTACCAGCAGCACAACGGAGAACACGCGCATTATAAAGGCGATCACCTCTCCCATGTAAAGTCCCCCCCGGAAATGGAGCCATCATTGCGCTCGGACATCATGCCGGACAAGGCCCCGTAAATCGGCCCCAGTCCCGCAATGTTCAGCAGCTGCACCAAAAAGATGCGCTACGTCTTCATGGGAACGTAGTCCACTTCATCCGGATGGGTTACGGCGGGAGTCTCTCGGTCACCGATGTGGAATACCTTTTCCACCAATTTGCTGTAAGTGAAAAAAACACGATCAGAACAACCAGACAGACAAAGAATGTAACCATGCAAACTCTTCCTTTTCAAATTTCATTCCGCCTCTCTCCATAGGCAAAATGCCGGTTCAAAGCCGGAAACGCTTCCAGGTTTTGCGCGTTTTTATTGTCGTTCCCTGAGTTTTTCCTTGTCCATAGTAACCTTTCTTCACGGGATATTTCCCCGTTTTTCCCAGGACTTTTTCCATCAGATCTCATAAACGATAAGAAACGGACGGCCTTTTGGCCGTCCGTTTCTTATCGTTCGCGCAATTTACTTGTCTTCTCCGTGGTCGTGGTCACAGCCGCAACCGCAGCCATCGTCTTCATCGCTCAAATCAATGGCAAACTTCTCCCCACAGTTGGGGCACTCCACGCTGCCGGTCTCCAGCACGGACTCATCAATCTCCAGGTCCTCCCCGCAGTTGGGGCACTCCACCTCAAAAAAATCCTCATCCTCACAGCCGCAGCCGCACTCGTCCTCGTCGTCTCCGTAAACGATCTCCTCCACGTCGGCCAGGTCATCGGACACAGCGTCCAACTCCTCGCCCAGAGCGGTGGTGTTCTCGTCCAGATCCTCCAGGGACAAGCCGACCTCCTCCAGGATGCCGATCATCACGGAGATGAGCTTGCCCTCCTTGGACTTCTCGGTATCCAGGTTCAGGCCCTCGGCCAGCCCTTTCAGATACGCGACCTTCTCAGAAATGGTCATAGTAAACTCCTTTCAGCGGCGGGCCTTTCAGGGCCCGACTTTCAGCCACATTCGCCGTGGCCTCGCGGTAGGGCGGGTCTCCCCGCCGCCCAAACGGGATTCCGGCCGGCTGATTCTCAGCCCTTGCAGCGCTCCAGATACTCTCCGGTGCGAGTGTCAATCTTGATGCGGTCGCCGGGGTTGATGAACAAAGGCACCTTGATCTCGGCGCCTGTCTCCACGGTGGCAGGCTTGGTGACGTTGGTGGCCGTATCGCCCCGGAAGCCGGGATCGGTCTCGGTGATCTCCAACTCCACAAAGTTAGGGGCCTCAACGCCCACGACCTTCTCCTTGTAAATCATCAGCTTGCAGACGGTCTCTTCCTTAACGAACGCAAAACCGTCGGGCAGATCCTTTTTGGACACGGGAACCATGTCGAAAGTCTCCTGGTCCATAAAATAATACAGGTCGCCGTCGTTGTAGCTGTATTGGGCGTCCTTGCGCTCAATGTAGGCGCTCTCAAACTTGGCAGTGGGGTTGAACGAGGTCTCAGTCACGCCGCCGCTGAGGACATTCTTCATCTTGGTCCGCACAAAGGCAGCGCCCTTGCCGGGCTTGACGTGCTGGAACTCGACCACCTGCATGACCTGACCGTCCATCTCAAAAGTCACGCCGTTGCGGAATTCACTGGCAGTAATCGTAGGCATTGGTATTCATCCTCCAAAATTTGATTTCATAAAATCATGCGAAGATATTTTACCCCATATGCACATAATTTGCAAGGGTTTTTAGACCATAAGGCAAAAAATATGGGGAATTCTCCCCCGGTTTGCAGTTGACAGCGATCTCAAAATGTGTTATTATAACTTTCGCATCTGATCGATCTTTCATTGAGGACAGGCATGGAGAGATGTCCGAGTGGTTTAAGGAGCCAGTCTTGAAAACTGGTGACTCGCAAGAGCCGTGGGTTCGAATCCCACTCTCTCCGCCACGATTTTTCGCTCAGGTGCACAGACAGATTCGGCTTGGAGAAGTACCCAAGTGGCCGAAGGGGCTCCCCTGCTAAGGGAGTAGGGCGGGAAACCGTCGCGAGGGTTCAAATCCCTCCTTCTCCGCCATTTCCCGAAACGTTGAGCAATCAGCGTTTCGGGATTTTTTTGCGCTGACCCTGATCTTCGCAGAGCAACCAGCCTCCCCGTCACATTCTAACTGAAACCCATCTGTTATTACGTATATCCTTCACCGGACCGGGAAAACTAGCCGATACTATGACGCACCGAGGAGGAACCATAATGTCAGCTTTCCATAGACGTCCGGCCGCTTTGATTTTATCTCTCTCACTGATACTCTGCCTGTCTGCCTGCGGCAGCTCCCAGGTAACGCCGACTCCCACGGCAGCAGTTTCTTCCATGCCAACCGCAGCGCCCGCCAGAGCGGAAATGACTCAAAGGCTTATTAAAATTCTGGAGGAAAACCCGAACGTAAAAAACCTGCTTCAAAAAAGCATAGACGCAGCCAAGAAGATCAATCCAGATCCATTGACAAATCCAGCGCAGTCTCTGGAGGAATATTACGATTATATCGACTGGGCCTGCACCGCAATGCCGTGGAACATCTCAAAAAATGTGAAGGCAGAGGGCCTGTATGAAAAGATCGACCAATCGCTGAATTATTTCTACTTTATCAACGACCAGCCTCTTGATGAACTGGAGGGGCAGGGTCTTTACAACAACTCCTTACAATATGCGGAACCTTACCGTTCGTGGCTCATAGAGTTCACTCGGGCGTGGGGCGAGTATCTGAGCACCCCAGAATCATGGAACGAGGAATACTATCAGCTGGCCTACGCCGATGAGCGCTTCGGCCTGCAAACCGACTGGTATGAGTCGCCGGATAACTGGACCACCTTCAATGAGTTTTTCTCACGGCGTCTCTCCTCGACCGATCAGCGCCCCATAGCCGCCGTGGGAGATAACAGCGTGGTGGTTTCGCCTGCCGACTCCACTCCGCAGGGGGTATGGCAGATAGATGAAAATTCCATGATCGTACAAAAAGCCAATGACAAAGCGCTGATCAAATCCCGCGAGTTTGATTCCATCGCAGCACTCATAGGACCAAACAGCAAATATAAGGACGCCTTTGGGGGCGGAGTTCTCACACACACCTTCCTCGACGTCCACGACTACCATCGATACCACTTCCCGGTCAGCGGAACGATCCTCGAAGTCACCCATATTCCTCAGGACGATGCCGTAGGCGGTTATGTGACATGGGATGAGGAAAGCGGCAGTTATATTCTCAACGCCGAGACTCCCGGCTGGCAGATGATAGAGACGCGGGACTGTGTCATCATGCAGACGGAAGATTACGGGCTTGTTGCACTGCTCCCCATCGGCATGTCTCAGGTATCCTCTGTGAACTTCGAGGACACGGTAAAGGTGGGGGCCACAGTGAAAAAGGGCGACGCGCTTGGATATTTCCTTTTTGGCGGCAGTGACTTTGTCATCATTTTTCAAAAGGAAGCAAACTTCCAGATCACCGCTCCGTCCGGGCGCGATGAGACCTACGACCACATTTTTATGGGTCAGGAGTACGGGATCCTGGGGCAGGCACGATCCTGAGCGTCAAAGGCGCGCAGAGCCGCCCGGACTTGGAAGGCCCTTGCTTTTCACAGCGGATTATTATGATCATCCCGCCTTTTCCGCCCAAATAAAATGGCGGGTCCCCCCAGGGACCCGCCATTTTTCTCATGCGTCCGGTTCAGAGCGGAAGTCCGGCTCCAGCCTGGTGTAGCGCAGGCAACCTCCCACCCGATGGGAGTGAAACAGCGCCGCGCCGGAGGAGTGCGCCGGGACAGGCGGCTCCAGTGACCCCGACAAGTCCTTGCCTGCCGAAAAAACGACTTTTCGCCCCAAAGTCAAATGAGGCGTATAAAGCCGCTCCTCCAGCTCGAATCCAGCCCTGCGAAGTGCGGACTCCAACGCCGCCTGCCCCTTCAAAAGCGTCGGGCAGGTCCTGGGCGCCAAGTAACAGATCCCGCCTCCAAACTGCCCCAGCCGGTCAAAGAGCAGATCGATCGGCGGGATCGGATTTTCACGCAGGATGGTCCCCAGCGTCTTCAGGCGCTCCTCCTCCACCTCTCCCAGAAACGCCAGCGTAAGGTGAAAATTGCCCGGATCTGTGAATCTCCCCCGCTGGGCGCATTCCTCCAGCCGGCTCTGGACCCGCCGGACGGCGGCGCAGGTTTCCGCGTCAAAGGGCAGGCCGAAAAAAAGCCTCATTTCAGCCTCCCGCGATGAGGGACAGCTTCTCTGCCCGGGTCATGCGTTTGACGGCCGCTTCCCGCCTCAGCGCCGCGGAACGATCGGTACAGGCCTCCCGGTACACCACGGTCAGCGGCCCCCTACCCCGGGTATATTTGGCCCCTTTCCCGCTCTGATGGACCGCCAGACGGCGCTCCACATCATCCGTAGTGCCGGTGTACAGCGTGTTGTCTCCACATTGAAGAATATACAGCCAATAGGACATGAATCTTCCCTTCTTATGTAGGCCCCAAACGGGGCCGGACTGCACTCAGCGGCAGCCGCAGTTGGATCCGTGGTCGCCCAGCTGGAAGGAGGCGCACTCGGTGGACTCGCAATCGCAGACGTTCTGCCTGGTGCAGCCAACCTTGATTTCATTGAGCGTGCACAGGCCGGTGCCGCTGGCATGGTAGGCACAGGAATTGACAGAGCACTTAATGCTGGGGTTTCCATTGATATTGCGCTGCATACATGATTCCTCCCTTAATTTACGTTCCGTCCGGGAACAGTTTTAGTATGGACGCAGAGAGGCAGAATATGTACGGAAATTATGTGGGATCCCCGTCCGTGTCAGACGGCATGACCTGTGGGATAAACCGTCTGGCAAAACGGCCCCTGCCCCGACGCTTGACATAGAAATAACCGATCACGGAAAAGACTACGGCGCCGATAAAATTGACAAAAAGATCCTTCATGGTGTCCAGAAGCCCAATATCCAGGTATCCGCCCAGCCCAAGAGCTTCCTGGGTCCCATCGGAGTGGACGATGATCACGTCGGCAATGTCCCGGATGGCGGTGGGCACATTGCCGCCGTTGGGGTCCAGCTTCACCGAGCTGATGAGATTGACCACGGTGTCCTTCTGCATATCCAGAAGGAAAAAGTGGTCAATGGTACACTCAAAAAATTCCCAGAGCACCCCTACTGTCATGGAAAAGCAGAACGCCACCACGGCCATGTAGGCCGGAGTGAGGGAAAAGCGGGTGAGCTTGGCGTTGCGGTTGAGGATGTCCACCAGAGAAAAGCCGATGGCGGCACAGAGAAATCCGTTGAGCGTGTGGAGCATGGTATCCCAGTATGGAAAGGTGATATAATAAGCTCTGATCTCTCCCAGGATCTCCGCGGCATAGATAAACAGCAGAATGATGATCTCCAGCGTGTCCGGCACATCGATCCGGAGCCGGCGCTCCAGAAAATTGGGGATGAGAAACAGCACCAGCGTGAGCACACACAGGAACACGCTTTCAAAATCGCGGTTGAATGCCTGCGCAATGAGAATGCCCACCACGGAAAACCGCAGACAGAAGTAAACCACGGCGAGCGCCTTGTTCCGGGTACCCGAAACGGGGGAGTCCCCCTTTCCTCGTCTCACCGAATCCCCTCCTCTGCCAGCGGAAGCTCCTCCCGCGCCAGCTCCGCATAGTGGCTTGCGGAACCACGGTTGTCCGCCAGCTCCGCCTCTGTCAGCGCCCGCAGCACCTTGGCCGGCGAACCCACCACCAAAGACCCGGGCGGGATCACCTTGTCCTGCGTCACCAGCGCACCCGCGGCGACCAGCGATCCCGCGCCGATCACACAGCCGTTGAGCAGAATGGCCCCCATGCCGATGAGGCACCCGTCCTCTACCGTGCAGCCGTGGACAATTGCCCCGTGACCCACCGTCACGTTTTTCCCGATATGGGTGGGATGAGACGCCTCCACATGGATCACGGCGTTATCTTGAACATTGGAATTTTCCCCCACAAAAATGGGGGCGTGATCCGCCCGAATGACCGCTCCATACCACACACTGGCATTCTCCGCAAGGGTCAGATCTCCTATCAGATCGGCACTGTCCGCCAGGCGGACTCCCGGGGCAAGCCGAGGAAATTGATTATGAAATGAATACTGCATCGACAAAAACCACTCCTTTTTTCTCCATTATATCCCGGTGGAGAAAAACTCGCAAGTCAAAATCCCGGGCTTCCGTCATAGGATGGAGTGGAGGTGAGACCCATGGATCTGAAAAACAATAAAATCACGGTGGGGGAACTGCTGGACTACGCCCCCGCCCGGGCGGTGTTTCAGCGTCGGTTCCCCACGGTGCTGCGCCATCCCCTGCTGGGCGCCGCCCGAACGGTGACGCTGGAACAGCTCGTCGCCTTTGCCGGACCCTACGTACCCAGAAAGACCATTGTGGAGACTCTGACCGAACTCAGGCAGATATAGCGCTCAGGACGACGGGCGGCCCGCCCGAAAGCCCTGACGCCATCGGAGCGCCCGGGTCCCGCCCCGTCGGAGCAGGAAAAGAGACGTGGCCGCATCCCCCAGATAGAAAAGAGCTGCCGGGATCGTGACCGCCGGTGGGATGCGGGACACCCACCGGAGAAGCCAGGGCTGAACCCCATAGACCAGGGGAAGGGCAAGCAGCCCCCAGAAAAGACTGAAAAGGAGGCACACCCTTCCGTTCAGGTTCCATGGAAGCGTGTGGTAATCCCAGAAGGCCGCTCCGGCGGCCTTCTCATAAAACCAGGACAAGCCCCACTCCGCCGCTGTACACACCGCCGCCCCCGCAAAAAACAGGAGAAACGGGTAGGCTGTGACCGCGGCAGGCAGAAGCAGAATGGACAGGGCCCCTACCCCGTAGACCGGGCAGACCGGCAGCAGCACATGGCACCTGCGGTCCTGTTTAGGACTGTGGGTAACTTTGGCAAACCCAACCTCCAGCAAAAAGCCGCAAAAGCTGTAAAAAAGGAAGGTCCAGAAAAGCGTCCCCATGCGGCATATCCTCCTCCGGTTTTTGTTTAGCTTTACCATCGTTTTGGGAAGCATACCGAGAAGATTTTGTCAGGCCGCAGGGCCCCGCACCTCTTGTACGACCAGCGGAAATATGGTATCATGACTAAAATGCAGAAAGAGCGGGGCGATGGATCATGCGGCATCTGATCGACTTTGGAGACGTAAGCCGGGCAGAGTGGGACAGGCTGTACCACCGGGCAGTGGAGATCATGGACCGCCCCGGAGATTTTATGGACGCCTGCCGGGGAAAGGTCATGTCCAGCCTCTTTTATGAGCCGTCTACCCGCACCAACTTCTCTTTCCAGGCCGCCATGCTCCGGGTGGGCGGCACTGTATTCGGTTTTGCCGACCCCAAGTCCTCCTCGGTGGCCAAAGGCGAGACGCTCAAGGATACCATCACCATGGTGTCCGGCTATGCCGATGTAGTGGTGATGCGTAATCCCCGGGAAGGGGCCGCCAAAGCGGCCTCCCTCTACTCCTGGGTCCCCGTTGTCAACGCCGGCGACGGCGGGCACATGCACCCCACCCAGACCACCGCCGACCTCACCACCATCACCCGGCTGAGAGGCGGGGTAGACGGCCTGAGCGTCGGCTTATGCGGAGACTTGAAAAACGGCCGGACCGTCCACTCTCTCATCAAGGCCATGGCAAAATTCAAGGGTGTCAAATTTTTCCTTATCGCTCCCCGGGAGCTGGCGGTCCCTGAGTACATGCGGGCCTTCATGCGGGAAAACGGTATGTGGTTCACCGAGGTGACCGGCCTGGAATCGGTCATTCCCCAGCTGGACGTGCTCTACATGACCCGCATTCAGCGGGAACGATTTGTGGATCCTCTGGAATACGAGCGCAACAAGGGCGTGTACGTCCTCACCCGTCGGAAGCTGGAGCGGGCGAGAAAGGATCTGCTGGTCATGCACCCCCTGCCCCGGGTGGATGAGATCTCCATTGATGTGGACGACGATCCCCGGGCAGTCTATTTCGAGCAGGCCCGCTACGGTATGTTCGCCCGCATGGCGCTGCTCACCGATCTGGCCAACCAGCCCCGGCAGAAGCCTGAGGCAGTAGAGATCGGGCATGGCCCGGTGTGCTCCAACCCGAACTGCATCACCCAGACTGAGCTCTATCTGCCGCCGTTGGTCAAGCAAAACGGAGGAGTGGATTGCTGCGCCTTCTGCGACGCCCCCCTGCGATAGGCATTCCAGCCCGGCGGCCGGCGGAATGGGGCAAAAGTTCATCCCGCTGTGCGGGATTTGGAAAAAAAGGATTGACAAAGGTCGCCTTTCTATGCTATTATATCCAGGCTGACATTGAGTGTCGGCCCTGTGCGGGTGTAGTTCAATGGTAGAATCCCAGCCTTCCAAGCTGGTCGCGTGGGTTCGATTCCCATCACCCGCTCCAAGGCGAAAGCCTTTTCCGCGGGCGTCCCTGCCAAGGTGGTGTTTCGATACGCGCCTGTAGCTCAGGTGGATAGAGCAACTGCCTTCTAAGCAGTGGGCCGGGGGTTCGAGTCCCTCCAGGCGTACCACTCACCCCGATCTGCAAGCGTGTTTCTTCAGATTGCACTTTTTCTTGGTCTGTGACTCCCTTGTCCCTGTTTCGCTTGTCTCCTTTTTGAATATGGTGGGCGTAGTTCAGTTGGTAGAGCATCGGATTGTGGTTCCGAGTGTCGTGGGTTCGAGTCCCATCGCCCACCCCAGAAACAAGGCGGCAGGGCCGGAGCGGCGGCTCCGGCCCTGCGCTTTCCTCCATAGTGGGGTGTAGCCAAGCGGTTAAGGCACGGGACTTTGACTCCCGCATCGCTGGTTCGATTCCAGCCATCCCAGCCATAAAATGCGAGACCTCCGTCTTTTTATATGACCCGGTAGCTCAGTTGGTAGAGCACCTGCCTTTTAAGCCGGTTGTCCGGGGTTCGAGCCCCCGCCGGGTCACCAAAATGTGCAGACAAAAAAGATGCACAGCGAAAACGCCGCACTTTTGTGCGGCGTTTTTACATTTTTCAAGAAATGACGAAAGAAAGCGAATAAAGCTATGAAAAGAAGTTTAATCCCCCTGATATACTTCTCTTCTGCCCTTTTCATTGAGAACTGTTTGCCAGTTGATTCAAAAAGTGGTTTCTGTGCAGCTCGCCATTCCTCTTTTTTGATATTTGGGCCATTATGATTGCAAGGTAAACCGATGGATTTTCAGTTGGTGGAACACAAAGAATCCGCTTGGATAATTCAAATCATATCGTTTGAGATATTTCTTGCTGCGAGCATTCCCATACTATGACTGAACATATAGATCGGGCAGTTGGGGCACCGCTTTTCAAATTTCACCAAAGCATTATTTTCCCCCATAACAATTACCCCATTCAGTACTTGCGGTCCTTGCCCCAAAAGAACAACGCCACTGTGCCAGGACCGGTATGTGCGCCAATAATTGTGCCGATCTGATAAACCCGAACACCGCCAGGTATGCAAGGAAAATTCTGATTCAGCAGTTCAGCCGTCCGCATTGCGAGTTCGGGGCAACCAGCATGCGCAACAAAGCAGGCTTGATCATAATTTTGACCTTTGTCTGCCAGTAGACGCATTTTATCGTTCAAAGCCAAAATGGCCCGTTTTGTTCCTCTGATCTTTTCCCGAGGGATCAGCCGTCCATCGGCGTTTATGTCCAGCAAAGGGCAGATCCCCAGCATGGTCCCTGCCGTTCCGGCAGTTTTCGAGATTCTTCCGCCCCGGATATAATATTTTAGGTCACTGGAGAAAAACCAGTGGTTGACGCGAAGTTTATTTCCTTGTACCCACTGCCATAACCGCTCAATGCTCATTCCTTCATCCCGTAAATCGGCCAGTCGTTCCATCAGAAGTCCGCTGCCTGCGGAGGCAGCTAAAGAATCCACAAGATAGATATGCCGGTCAGGATATTTTTCCTCCAACTCAGCTTTTGCCATCCGCGCGGCATTTAGCACCCCTGTAATGCCTGACGACAAGCAAAGGTGCAGCACATCTTTGCCATCCGCAAGGAACCCTTCAAAGTACCGGGTAAACTCATAGGCATTGATCTGGGCAGTTTTGATATCAGCGCCTTGCTCCATTGCATGGTAAAAATCCTTCAGAGGAATTGTCTCTCCTAAATCGTCTTGATAAAATTGGCCGTTCAGCTCATAGGGGTAGCCGATATAGAAAATTTTTCTTTTTTCAAGATGCGCTTTCGTTAAATCTACTGTTGATTCGCAGCTGAGTATGTATTCGCTCATCTTTTTCCTCCAAATCTCGACTTACCGCTGCCTCCCCCAATATACCAGCGCCAGCAGTCCCGGCCCGGTGTGGGCACCAATCACAGGACCAACGGAAGCTGTATAGCATTGGGCTTTGGGAAACCGTGAGGTCACTGCATCCCAAAGCGGCTTGATCCGATCATAATCCCCACTGTAGGCTATAGCTACGAAATCAGAAATTCGGGGAGTCCACTGCTGTTCCATTTTGTCAAGCAGTTCCAGCAGTGCGTGTTTATTGCCTCGTGATTTTCCTGCAAACTCCAGTTTTCCAGCGTTATCCACTCGCAGCAATGGCTTGATCTGCAATGCAGTGCAGGTAACTGCCGCGGCGGTGGATACGCGGCCTCCTCCATGCAGATAGGATAGGCCATCCACTGTAAACCAATGGCAAACCTGAAGGCGATGCTGTTCTACCCAATCAGCCAAGTCATCCAGAGAGACCCCATCACGTTGCCTTTTGGCTGCTTCCAAAACCAGGAAGCCTTCTCCGGGAGCTGCACAAAGAGTGTCCACACATCGGATCTTGCGCTGAGGGTATTGTTCGGAAAGCATTTCGGCAGCCATACAAGCGTTTTGATACATCCCGGACAAACCGGACGAGAATCCGTCAAATCAGGTGCCGCATCGGCAACGATTTGATATTGCCGCATCAATTCATTAAATTGAACGATATGTGTAAGCAAGTCATCCTGATGCGTAGAGAGATATTCTTGTAGTTCTCTGGATTCCCGCTCTGTTAAATTAGGATATTCCATGCTTTTCCTCCTGATCTGATGTGCTTTGGAACACTCCGGAACCATCCGCTGCACACAAGCGCAGCCCAATTTTTTCTGTCACAAATGCACTGATCAGAAATGGTACAAAGTAGGTGGAAAGGCGATAAAGAATCAGTACAGAAGATGCATCTGCCGGGTTCATATACTGGGAAAAAAGCAGTAGGAAGGCTGCTTCTACCGAGCCCATTCCCGCTATATTGGGCAGAGCATTTGAAATAACATGGGTCAATGCAGACAATACCTGTACTTGAATGAACGATAGGTCATTCAGTCCAATCGCTTCTGCACATAGGTAAGGAACGGAATAAAGAGACAGCAGCTTCAGGGCATTGATACCCACGCTGGCCCAAATTGCTTTTGGAGCGTGCAGTAAATCTCTGGCTCCGACATACAGTGCGTCTGCTTGCAGTTTTAAACGATCGGCACGCACAGTCCACTCCGGGACTTTTCCTAATTGCAGAATCCCTTTGCAGGTCAACTGGTAGAAGCGTTTCCATGTGCATACCAAAATCAGCAATACAATAATAGCAATGCACACGAGATAGCCAAATAAAATATATGGAAGTAGATTTTGGTGTCTCTGAAAAATATCTTGTCCCCCCAGGAGAAGCAAAATCCCGCCGCAAAGCAAAACGGAGGATTTATGAAGAACATATTCCATACTCATGATCCCAGCCGCTTCTCCCAGAGCCATGCCCCGGCGATGCAGATATGCGCTTTGCATGGGGAGGGAGCCCACGGATAAGGTCGCTACATTTCCGAATACGCCTAACAATGTGACTTCTAGAGCCTGCCGAAAAGAAAAACTCTTGATTTTCCTTTTTACTAATACACGGCAAATCATACTTTCCAATAACGGATAGGCAAGCCCCATGATAAGGATCCATACCAATCCTCCTGTGCTGGCCGCGTAGATATTATGCAAAATCTCCTTGTAGTGATTTCGGAAAACCAACCAAAACAAGACCAGCAATGTCAATAGACTGAGAGCTGCAGAAAAAGCAATTTTTTTCTTTTGGGACAGTCTTTTTCCCATGGGGGCACCTCAAAATATAAATCGTTGTTATCTGGTGCGCTTCAAAAACCTTTCAGTTGAGAGCAAACAGAGTGCGGATGGCCGTTGTCATAAAGCCCATCGCTCATGGAAAAGCCGCCGGATCTCTGCCTCAAACAGAAATTCCGACGGCTTGCTCTGTCAGGGGCAACCTTTTGGATCGCTACTTACTTTTTTTGTTCTGCCACAGCCGTTCTGCTTCCGGGGCCCAGCAAGCGGCATAATCCCGGCACTTATCACACAAATGGTCAGCGCTCTCCGGGGACTGGAGGTCTGTGGAATGGGCGCCGGACTGACGTACCATCATCTTCAACATCTCCGGGTTTTCCAGCATAGGACAGGGCCGCAGATGGTTACAGTTGAAGGGCTGATGATTGTGGTAGGCCATGAACAGAGGGGACTGGAATGCCTCCAGCAGAGACTTTTCCCGGATGTTTGAGTCGGAGTAGTGAATGAAGGCGCAGGGTTCCACATCGCCGTTGGCGTTGATGTGCAGGTAGTTGCGGCCTCCGGCAATGCAGCCACGCACATACTCTCCATCATTCTGAAAGTCGATGGTGAAGATCGGTTTGGTGGAGCGGTACTCCCGCACCTTACGGTACATGAGCTTGCGCTGCTCCGGGTCTGGCAGCAGGTCGGTAACTGCCTCATTCCCGACCGGCATGTAGTGGAAGAACCAAGCGAACTTGGCGCCGCAGTCTACCAAGTGGTCAATAAATGCCTCCGAACTGATGGAATCCACATTTTTGGATGTGTAGCAGCAGGACGCGCCAAAGGGCAACTTGTGCTTCTTGAGAATGGTCATTGCCTCCATAATGGCCTGATAGGTGCCTTTGCCGCGGCGGAAGTCGGTGGCCTCCTCAAAGCCTTCCACACTGATGGCGGGAATAAAGTTTTTTACCCGCAGCATTTCCTTTGCAAAATCCTCGTCGATCAGGGTGGCGTTTGTGAAGGCAAGGAACTGACAGTCGCTGTGCTCGGTACACAACCGCAGAATATCCTTCTTGCGCACCAGCGGTTCGCCGCCGGAGAAGATATACATATAGGTTCCAAATTCTTTCCCCTGCCGGA
>Ga0129310_1001697_pt1 | contig 18338 bp, 20 predicted proteins | sample Go1ome_2_FD_94433 | JGI IMG/M metagenome (GOLD analysis project Ga0129310, IMG submission 94433) | Western lowland gorrila individual fecal microbial communities from Wisconsin, USA - Go1022A metagenome | ecosystem: Host-associated > Mammals > Digestive system > Large intestine > Fecal | place...
CGCATATAGACAAAGCAGGAGCACTGTGATAGGCTGTAACTGTTCAGAGCATGATTGCTTTAATTTCTGAAAATAAGAATTCTTAATAGACCAATCGGTCAACATTCCCAACTTTTTTGAACAATACCTTTTATTTTTGTACGCAAATTCAGGAAAGATTTGCAAAAACACAGAGCTGAAAGGATGGGGGGACAATGACATACGAAGAATTTAAGAAAGAATTGTGCCGAAACGCGCAGAACATGGAAACGGCACGGAATAAAACAATACGTCTGCTGGAACAGCAAAAGTTCTGTGTGGACTCTATGACGGTACATATGATGAATGTGATGAACCGCTGTATGTATGGAAGAGAGAATATGCTGATCCGGGAGGATATGCTGTGTGCGTTATGGAACCGGGAAAAGAGAGAACAGATCCAACATTGGCTGGTGCGGCCATTGTACGAACGCTATAAGCAGGAGGGCTGGCAGAGCATTCTGCCGGAGATATCCGCAGGACTGGAGGAACCGGAGGAAGAACGGGATGTGTTTCCGACAGAGGAGAATCTGAGTTATGCAGTCTGCAGAAGTCATATGATAATGCGGCCGGTGAACTTCGACAGATGCAGACAGGAACTGGGAAGTGCGGTCTATCGTAAGATTGGGGATATGGCGCTGGTGCTTCATCTGCTCACCTGCGAAAAAAGCAAAAGCAGTCTGACGATCCAGTTATCCCGTAATACAGTAATGCCCTGGAAACTGACAGAAAATCAGTTGATCACGGAAGCTTTCATGAATACCTGCCGTAAAATGCCGCCGAGACTGTTTCACGGTAATGACAAACGAACCTTTTTTCCCTATTCCGAAGGAGTCCTCATGGCAGAGGAGAGAGGACGTCCTACCAAAATAGCAGTCTGGAATGATGTTGAGGGGAAAAGGGGATATCTCCTGACCACGACAGAGAGAATAAATGGGGCAATCGCTTTTTTCTATCCCGGAGTAAAGGATATCCTTGCAGAAAAAATGGGCGGTGACTACTATGTGGTATTTCCAAGCAGGCACGAAGCAATGATCCATCCGGTGGCATGCACTAACGCCAGAGAGGTCAGGGCTTCCATACAGCATATCAATGCAATATACGGGGAAGGAGAGATGCTGTCGGACAGGGTCTTTTGCTACCATAGGAACCGGAGATTACTGCAGTTGTTGTGAAACAGCTTGTAAAGAAAGAATAAAATCGCTATACTATAGTAAACATAGGAAAGGCGGTGGAGAGGATGGAACCAATGACGGATAATGAACTGAAAAGTATTCTGATAGAACAGTATACAAATCTACAGCGTATTAAAAAAGCAAATGGGAATGTTACAAATGAGGAATTGGACTACCAGATTAAGACAACGACCGCAAAATTGTCGTCCATGAGTGTGAATGTAGAGGATTTAGCTTTATAAACAAAGTACCCCAGATACTTGTGTGTTATCAAGTAATCCGGGGTACTTTTTTATCCTAATATTTATACGGTAGGATTTTCCATTAAGAATTCCATAAATTTGCTTTCGTCGGAGCTGTCGGAGCAGAACAATTCAAGCTCATCGCCATGCTGACCAAGCAGAGCGGCAATGGCAATATACTGGGAAAGTTTACTCTTTAAGTTAAAGATATCACCGTCTAAAGACCTCAAAGTAACTTCTCCCTTACAGCTGTCGACGATAGAAAGAAATTCGTTTACCTGTTCAATTTTTGTTAATTTCATGGGGAATCCTCCTTTTGGTATATATATTTGAAACATTTTAAAATAGCATCTTTTTGAATCCTGTTTTGTGAATATTATACTCATTTTGCGTGGACAATGCAAGGTTTTCACACAACATTCCCTGCCATTCTTTAATTCCGTTTCATGGCTTTGATCAAATTCAAAAGAGCATCTATTTCTTCCTGTGACAGGCCGGATAAATCTATTTCCTGTTTACGCTCTAATCCTAATAAATAATCAGTGCTCACACCATATATTTTCGCAATATGAATCAGGATGTCATAAGACGGAAGACGTAAGCCTGTTTCGTAAGCACTGATCACGGATTTTGTAAGACCTAATTTGTGGGCCAGCTGTGCCTGGGTCATATCTTCTTTTAAACGTAATGTTTTCAGTATGTTTCCAAAGTCAACCATATAAAAACCTCCTACAAGTGCATAATACTATATAGTGTGTTTTGAATGGGTGTACTATGTATTGATTTAGTTGACTTTAGAAAGGCAGAGATTTATAATGATACCAAACGTATCTGGAAATATTTGAGTGCGTAATGTCAACAAAATAATAGATACCGAGGAGGGAAAGCATGGATTTTTTAAAAAGAAACATGTCCAAAACAGAAGTACAAAATGATGGCAGTTCTAAAATCCGGGAAGCAGAAAATGGCTGGATGAAAGCCAAGAAGTCGATTGATGATGCCTTTTATGAATTGGGCAAGGCATATTTTGAGGCGAACAAGGATAACAAGGAATCGGAGTTCGCAGAGCAAATGGAAGTCATCAATACCAAGACAAAGGAAGAATATCTCTGGCATCAGTACCGGCTGGAACTGGACGGGCAGAGGATGTGCGACAGCTGCAAGGCTTTCATAACGGCCGATAGTGCGTTTTGCAACAGATGTGGCGCATCGGTCGCACCGATAGATTATTCATCCATATTGGGTACTGCAAATGATACACAGGAAACCGGTAATTCCAATCAGGGACAGAAATGCCCCAAATGTGGCAGAAAGCTTGTAGAAGGCGCCCTGTTCTGTGAATCCTGCGGAACCAGGATCGTATAAGCATAAGGGGGGAAAATCATGTATTGCAGTAACTGCGGAAAAGAGATCAATGATACTGCCGACTTTTGCCCTTATTGTGGAGCAAGGAAAGCAGCGAGAATGCCGGAAATGCAAGCGGCAGCAGTGAGGCCGGAAATGCAGGCGGCAGTAAGGCCGGTTCCGGTGGTGGATAATACAAATGAAAACGAGGTACTGCCTGTTTATAAGAGGAAGGAAAAAGGGGCTCTTCTGGTAGCCTTTGTTCCCCTCATAGGTATTTTTTTTAAGACAGTAATAACGTTATTCTTATATATGTTCAGGGCATGAAAATAAACATTGAGGGAGGTGCACAATGAGTGCAGCAGGTTCTTATATTCAAATCCTGGTAATTCTGTTTGAAATTATCAGTGCCGGGATTCTGGCGTACGCCATCGCCACTTCGAAAGCAGATAGTAAGAAAATCATAAAATCGGTTCTGATCGGAACGGGAATCTACATCATAGCATCCCTGATACCGGTCTTGAACATTATTTTGCCCCTTGTTGTATTCCCGGTCGTGTTCTGTATACTGGGCAGTCAGACAGGACATAAGTTTAACGCAGGTGGATTGATTTCTCTGATTGCTTATCTTGTTTCCCTGTTTGTCCTGCCGGTGGTATCGAACAAAAACGAGGATTCTCTGGTGTATCAGCTGACGGAAGGGATCATAGATGAGCTGGGGGTAAAGCTTACTCCGACACAATTTGAGATACTGAGTGGCTATTCCGGTCTATCCGAGTACTCGGATGCTATTGCCAGTTATTTTTCGATCATGTATGTCATGCTGGTCGGAATTGTTCTGTTTGCGATCCTGCTCTTTGACATGACACTGTTAAGAAAGAATACGGCGCAGATGGTCATGGGGAGCATTCTGTCCCTTTTCGCTGCAGGAATGCTGTACCTTGACTATTGTATCTTTCATTCCAATTCCCTGGGAGGTAAACTGGCGGGAATGGCACTGGCTAAAATGGGATTTTCGTTGTCCCCGGTGTGCATTCTGATACTGCTCTTTGCCCTGTTGACAGTGTTCACTGCTTCCAGATGCAGGAAAAAGGAAGCAGCAGATAATTGAAAAAAACAATATTCTGAATACAAAAGAAAGAGGGGGGAAAGCAGATGTATTGCATGAACTGCGGTGAAAAAAATGACGACCAGGCCAGATTCTGCATCAAATGCGGACAGCCGCTGACCGGCGGCACCGTTGTGGAAAAGAAAAGCAGCCCGGTAAAGAAGAAATCAAAGAATGCCAATATGATTACCGTTTCACTGATTCTGGTGGCAGCCATTATCGTGGCATCGGTATTTAACTTGTGGCCATGGAGCGCAAGGACAGACAAGGATACGAATATTGCCCAGGCAGGGAAGGAACAGGGACAGACGAAAGAACAAACGGAAGAACAAGCGACTGCAGACGCAGTGACGTTTGACAATTTTTCCCTGGATGAGATCGTCGCACAATGTCCGGATTGCCAGGCGGCGCTAGAGACCTATATCGCAACCATAGCGGCATGTCAGGACTGGACAACGTCGCAGGAGACGATCCAGGCCCTGGAAAATCAAAAGTGTGCGCAGATGCAGCATTTCTGTACGGCGCAGGCCATCTATGTGGAAGATATTCCTTATGCATATCATGGCAGCTACGGATTCTACACAGGAGACTGGATCGGCGCAGGTCCTGCCGGAAAGGGAACCTATTCCGGATCGATCTATGACACCAATATTGTCTCCTATACCGGTGACTGGGGATTCGGTATGCCTAATGGCGAGGGAGAACTGTATCTGCAGAATTATTTTGGACCATGGGATATGACCTACACGGGCCAGATGAAAAACGGTATGCGTGACGGCACCGGTTCCTGGTTTGAATATTATGATGATAGCGGATTTCACAAGCCGACGTTCCGGATCTATGATGAGGCAGTATATAGTCAGGATCAGCTGACCGATTGGACGGACTGTGTGAAATATGACGCAGAGACAGGGGAGATCCTGGAATATTGTAAGATGAAAACGGATGAAAAAGGATGGCCCGTGCAGGGGTCGGTGTGGGGACCGGATGATCTGAGTCCAGAACAGGAAAATGCACTTGGCATTGTGGGATCTTTATTTATTGTGGGTGTCACTGCTTATATGGCCGGAGAGATGGTGCAATCACTTACAGATCCCCATTATGCGGATAGTATATATAAAAGTAAGACACCGGAAGAACAGCTGGCGGAATTGAATCAGTATAACGAACAAAAGGCAGCGAAAGAGCAGGAGAGACTGGAGAGAGAAAAACAGCAAAAAGAATCTGACAAAGCGTGGGCTGGTGGAATGTTAGACAAGCTGGATGCAGGCGAGATTCCTTACTATGAAAATAATCGCAGCTATTATGAAGCAATTTACTATGGAAACTAATGAATCGGGAGGAAAAATAAATGTTTTGTCCAAAATGTGGTAATGAAATATCGGCGGATACAAAATTCTGTCCAACATGTGGTGAGCAGATTGGGAAGGAGACTGCAGCGGAAAAGGCGGAAGAGAAGTCTGCTTCTCAGAAAGCAGACGGAAAGAAAATCCTGCTGTTGGTTCTGATTGCAGTGGCAGTGCTCCTGCAGGTAAGTTCGTTAGTGAAAAATATAAAAAGGCTCTTCACGACCGAAATGTCAAGTGAAGCGACCACAGATGCCGGGAAGATGAGTACCTCATCAAAGGGGAAGAGAGGCTTTTCATCCTATGAGGATGCAATTGATGCGCTCTTTACAGCCGCATATAATAAGGATGTGGAAGGAGTGATCTATTGCTTTCCGGAAGAAATGGAACCTTACGCAAAAAAGCTTTACAATGCATATCGTACCGCAAGCAGTGGAGGCGGCTGGAGTGGAGACCTTTTATATTATACTACAGGTATGTTTTTCAGGTTCGAGGACCTGAATATGGATAATAAATATTGGTATGAAATCGAGGAGGTAACGGAAGTCGAGGAGGCTATTGAGCAGGGTATTGTAAATCCGCCCTCCGAAAGTAGATCTGTATTTACGAATAAAGAATTGCAGGCAGAATATGGACTGACCTATGATGAGGCCTATATAGTGAGAGTGTGTTCCAGGGCGGAATATGACACGATACAATTTGGCGAGAACGTACATATAACTAATGGTTCAATAGGGAATTTTGAAGTAGCAAAGATAGGAAAGAAATGGTATGTACTGCGAATTGATCATGCATGGGATAGCGACTGGTGTGAATAGTAAAATGAAGGTATCAGCGGATCGTGACCCGGGGTATTGCTATTCCCGGTGCATCATATTTTGATCTGTCAAAAAGTACAAAAAAGAGGAGAACTAAAAATGAAAAAGAAACTTTTAACCGTTACTCTGGCAATTCTCATGGTATGTAACCTTGCTGCCTGTGGTGGCAATGGGAAAGACTCTGAGGAAACGGTTGCCGTGAAGACAGTGGAAGAGGAAACCAGTATAGAAAAAACAGTAGAAGCGCCTGCTACAGAGGAGCAGGCCACAGTGGAAACCACTGTCGTAGAAGAGGTAACTACCACAGAGTATCAGCTGACACAGATGGATACCGGATTTTATGGTGGCATTGCATGGGCAACCGTTTCCGGTGATGTGGGATCAAAACATGTACTCATCAACAAGGATCTTCAGGTGGTATATGAATTGCCGGAAGGAATGGAAACAGGGGATATTTTTGACGGGAAAGCGGTAGTAATCTACTCTGACCAGACGGCCAATCCGGGATTCATAGTACTGGGGACAGACGGAAATGTACTGTATGAATGTACGGATGTGCTGTGTGCAGACGAATATCCATGTTATAATGTCAACTTCACGAAAGATGGCAGTATGATATATGAAAAGCATGAGAGCGGATTAACAGGCAATAAGGTTACAGCATGTATTTTAAACAGTAATTATGAAAAGGCTGCAGAGCTTGAAATTTCCATGGAAGGTATTTCAAAAATGACGGGCTGCGAAGAGTATATGTGTATAGATTTTGATAGAAAATACGTTTACCTTTCCGATGGTATTTATGGAAGCTATGTTGAAGGCTTACCTAGTGATGACAGATTTGAGAATCCGCCAGTTTCGTTACTTAATGTTAAGGAAAATACGGCAATTGACCTTTGTGATCGTTACCGCTTAAGAACGTATACTGATATGGACAGATGCGTAGGCTTAAGTGCTTATGTTGATTTGAATGTAAACAGATGGGCAGGCCTTATGGGAGATGCAATTGATTATAATGGAATTAGTGATGCAGATGCATTATGTGAGTTCATAAGGTCAAACGGAAAGGAATATACGGATTATGATAATGGTAATGAAGTCAATTTTAAACATGGCTACATTTTACACACAGAGCAGGAAGGGGAACATAATATAACGAGTATAGAAGGATTTACACTTCCTGACTTTGGTGCACCAATCAATAAATTCTGGTTATCAGATGACGGAAGGTATGCATCACTTTCGCTTAAGGGAGCGGATGGAAATACCTATACCACGGTAATAGGTAATGACGGACAGAAATTATACGAGCCGGTTGTAGCTAAGGAGTCAGGTTACTACAAAAGATGTGTCTGTGACGGATATATCCTTACAGTAGAAGGAGAAGGCTTAACACCGGAGGGCAAAGAGTTTAAGTTAGGAGACGGCACCGCCCTTGCAGGAATAGGAGAGAGCTCAACAGCATACATAAAGGACAATAATGGGAGACATTTCCAGTTATCAGACGGCTATATTGTCTGCCAGAACAAATTGTATTCACTTGACGGAACAGAGGTTACAACGGTAACTGCTGTAAACCAGGAATAGCCAAAATCCATAAATTTCAGTCATAAAGTCCGTTTAAAAAGTGATGTCGCTTTATTGAAAGATTGGAAGAGGCATCACTTTTATATCGGCTGCTCATTGGCGAAGGGTGCGTTGAAGTATTGAATTAGTGTACCTATATGGTATATCAGGATTGAGGTGATACAATGCTTTTTAATAGAAGCAACAGGAGGAAGATTTTCAGAGTGTTGCCAACAGTTATGGTTATTGGTATTATGGTTCCCATGCTTGCCGGGTGTGGCCGGGGAAAGCAGGAGGAAGCTGTGCCGGTGACTACAGCCGAGACCACGGTGGAAGCTGTGGCAGCCCCGGAGGAATCGAAAGAAACGAAAGACACTGCTTCCGATGTAACCATATCAATTTCCGGAATAGATGCTATTTCCAATAGTACGATTGGAGAATCTGTTACTTTTGGAAACTATGAACAGGATAATGATATGGGTAACGGTCTGGAACCTATAGAATGGATAGTGCTGGATCATCAGGAGGGGAGGACGCTTCTCCTGTCGAAATATGGTCTGGACGGTAGGTGGTACAATACGGACAGGGTCGATGTCACCTGGGAAAACTGCAGCCTCAGAAGATGGCTGAACACGGACTTTTACAATATGGCATTTGACGATACAGAGAAGGACCTGATTGTCCAGACCACCAATGAGAACCCGGACGGCAGCTCTTTTTGGGAGTCTGCGGGAAGGGAAGTAGAATCAAGTATCGGTGGAAATGATACGCAGGACAATGTGTTCCTGTTAAGTCTCTATGAGGCACAGGAGTATCTGGGACTGTCCGGAGATGGAAGTTCGGAAGGCGCCTGTACTGCCACGGCGTATGCCAAGGCGCAGGACGCTTATTCTCCCGGAATGGAATGCTGGTGGTGGCTGAGATCCCCCGGTAGTGAAAGATGCCGTGCAGCAGTTATCGAAGATTCCGGAAGGGTTCTTGCGGAGTTCGTCTATCACGAAGATAAACACCCCCCTGCTGTCCGCCCGGCTCTCTGGGTCGGAGAAGGGATACATGGGGAAATAACAGATCTTCCGCCCGTTGCGGAGCCTGCAAAAGGTGACATACCGGAGGCACCTGCTGATCCTGCAAATGAAATAACCGCAGATGGATGCGGCGGCCTTTACAGCGGGTCACAGCAGGGCAGGTATTATTATGTCTGGTTGGAGATGGGAGAATTTTCCGGAATTGACGCTCCCATGGGAACGATACGTCTGCTGTGGGAAGGAAACGCACCCTATACCGAAGGCAATGAACTGGTGCAGGATTCCCCCCGTAATTTTTACATGGGTGACGTCGATGACGTTTATATGATAAAGCCGGGTTGGAATAATGAGGATTCGAGCATCCTTACGATTGATCAGGATGAATTTGGAAAATACAGTGGTAAAATATTCTGCTTCGGCTTCTGGCTGGACAAGGAGGATTCCATGATATATGACGGCACATCCTTACATTACAGGAATTGATCCATGCGGTTACATAGCCGTACAGAAAAGGAGCCGGTGGCCTGACTTTTGGGGTGGGAATCAGTTCTCTAATCGGGAGAGGAGAATTCGTATGAGAAGAAGACGTGGAAGGTATCGTGGAAAGCTTATTAATGTACACGATGAACATAGGGAACAAATTAGAAGGAATGGAGAAAAAGCTGAAAGAAAAGAGAAATTTATATTCACTGTAAAGTGGCTTGCCATCGGCTTTGTGGTAGGACTTGTACTTACCATGCTTACAAGCTGTGGTATTTCTGATCCCTCTATGAGTGCATCACGGGAAGAAACTACTGTGACAGAGTCCGTCCAGGAGCCTGTCGCAGCCACAATCCCTGTACTGGCAACGCAGGAACCGGAGACGGTTCCAGTGTCATCCGGTGAGCCTGCCGCAGCCACAGTCCCTGCACAGGCAACGCCGGGAGCCGGGAGCCAGACCGTAACTGTGCCGGAGGGGACACCTGCTGCGGCAGAGACCCACGAAGCACCTGAGGCAGTCTGGCATACTTCTACAAAAGAGCACGATATCACCGTCAACAGCATCCTTACTTATGAGGATGGTGCTATCTGGAACTTCGCAGACTGTATGCTGTGAACATCAATACCAACAACAGCATTGCAACAAATGCTGTTGACAGAAGACTTGTACTTGCAGAACTAATGGAAGAAGCTTATTGAATTTCCAAGGTGTATAAAATTTGAGATGTAAATAAAATAGGACATTCTGCCGGTGCAGGATGTCCTATTTTTGCTTCAATAGAAACCTTAATAATATGCAACAGCGCTGGCTGCTGCACCGCCAATGATGGCAACCACGATTGCGAAAATCACAACCAGGATCAGGAGGCAGAAATAAGACCTCGCAAAGTTGCGCAGGTTTACATTTTTCGTGCCACCGAAAGAAAACACCAGCAACAGAATGAAGCCTACGATAGGGATAGAGAACAGGATCTCGTATCCGAAGTATCCCCACATGCTGATGGGACGATATTCAGGAGGGAGATTGTTGTAATCATTTGCCATAATAAGTACCACCTTTCCTCATAAGTGTGTGACAGGCAAGCTGTCCGGCTATTATTTACAATTGCATTATACCACCGATCTACGAAAAAACATACTCTTTCGTAGAAAACGGAAGAACATTGGTACTTTCAAATAAAGTCTTTGAAAGCACATTTTCATTACTAAATCAACATTAAAATGAGAAAAAATCACATTATGACGTTGATTTATTGAAAGAAATGGATATAATAAAAGATAGAAAAGAAGATGAGGTAGCAATTATGTTGATACAGTTTAACTTTAAAAATTTTAAATCTTTTAGAGAAGAAGCAACGTTGGATCTATCTGCTGCTAAGATGACAGAGTTTTCTGAAAGAGTTGTGACCATCGGAAGTGAAAAGATACTGCCGGTTGCTGCCATTTATGGAGCAAACGCAAGTGGTAAGTCAAATATATACAGTGCATTTGAGTATATGGCTGAGTATGTAGTGGATTCTTTCAAATACGGAGATGAGGAAGAGAAGTTTGAGGAGTACAGACCTACTCCGTTTTTGTTTGATTCCACGTCAGCTGATGCAGAATCCAGTTTTGAGGTCTATTTTACCATTCCCGGAGATAAGAATGAAAAAACATACAATTATGGATTCTGTATTGATAAGGAAGGCGTAACAGAGGAGTGGCTGAACTCCAAGGCTAAGACTGCCAGAAAGTACAGTACAGTATTTTATCGTGGGAATTCTGACAGTGAATTAGATTTGTCGGGCTTACCGAAGAACAGCAGGGAAAATATAAGGATCGCACTTGAAAAACAGGTGTTGATCGCTTCTTTAGGGGCTAAGCTGAAAATCAGTAAATGTAAGGCAATCAGAGACTGGTTTGTTGTTAACGAATTTGCAGATTTTGGAAATCCTATGACAAACTATTTTTTATCTCGAAGACTGCCCAAAGGGTTTGTCGAGGATAAGAATGTTCAGCAGAAAGTAGTAGAATATTTTGTATCTTTTGATGAACATATTAAGGACTTCAGAGTAGAGAAGGTTCCGAATGATGGCGAGTCAAAGGAAGATAAATATAAGATCAATGCACTTCATAAGATGATTGACTCTGACAAGATGGCAGAAATTCCTCTGGGTGCAGAGTCGGCAGGAACATTGAAGATGTTTGCTCTTTATCCGGAATTGCAGGAAGTATTGGAAAAGGGAAGTGTATTTTTTATTGATGAATTAAATGCACGATTACATCCGCTTTTGGTAAGAAACTTTTTGCTTACATTTTTGAATCCGAATATTAATGTTAATCATGCACAGCTGGTATTTACAACGCATGATACCTGGCAACTTTCAAATCAGTTGCTGCGTCGTGATGAAATCTGGTTTACAGAAAAAGATGACAGAGGTGTTTCAACATTATATTCACTTGCTGATTTTGTAGACGAGGATGGGGTGCGTATTCGCAAGGATGAAAGTTATGAGAAGAATTATCTGATTGGTAAGTATGGTGCTATTCCGACTTTAAAGAGTATTGATATGTTTAAGGGTGCGGGGTGTCCGGGGGACATTGGTTCAGCACCGACCGAAATGGAACGGAGAGACTGAGCATGGCAAAAGAGGATAGAATAAGTTATTATTGGGATATGTAGTATCGTAGCTATTGTAATAGTTGCAAAATTATTGATTGGGATTAAATAATGAATAATTAGCCAAAGTTTCAGTAAAAGTTGAAGAGAATGTGAACCGATAAAATATAGAAAGTTGGTAGATTTATGAAGGAAAAGGAACATCAATCTATAGAGTGGAAAGAGTCCTGGCAGGACGAGTATTTGAAATGGATTTGTGGATATGCAAATGCTTACGGTGGAACTATATGCATAGGGATTGACGATAACGGTAAAGTTGTAGGAATTGATAATGCAAGAGATTTGTTAGAGAGAATTCCTAATAAAATCACGGATACAATGGGAATCATTGCAGACGTGAACCTTTTGTACGAAGGCGAATTGGAGTATTTGCAGATTGTAGTGGATAAATATCCATCGCTCATCAGCTTTCGTGGAAAATATTATTATCGTTCCGGAAGTACCATGCGCGAAATTACGGGAAAGGAATTAGAGAGAGCATTGTTAAAAACGCAGGGAAGAACATGGGATGGTGTTTCGCTACCGAAGCTGTCTGTGGCTGATTTGAAGCAGGATGCGATACAACTGTTTAAGGAAAAGGCAGTAAAAAGAGGCAGACTGACCAATGAAGAAGTAAGTGTCGAAGATACTATTCTGATGGATAACCTACATCTTATTGATGAAGATGGATATTTGATAAGAGCTGCAATGTTGGCATTTTATAAGGACCCGGAGAGGTGGGTAACCGGTTCTTATATAAAAATAGGTTATTTTGGTAAGTCAGATTCAGATTTGGTATATCAGGATGAAGTACATGGTCCATTGATTGAGCAGGTGGATAAGACGGTTGATTTGGTTTATACAAAATACATGAAAGCCCTTATTGCCTATGAGGGAATCCAGAGAGTGGAGCAGTTTATGTTTCATAAGGATGCTTTCCGTGAAATTTTGCTGAATGCAATTGTGCATAAGGATTATAGTAGTTGCAATCCTATTCAGATTAGTGTCTATGAGGATAAAATATACATTTGGAATGACGGAGAGATGCCACCTAATCTTGATTCTACAGACAAATTGTTTATGAAGCATTCATCTAAGCCATATAATCCAAAATTGGCAAATATCTTCTTTAAAAGCGGTATGATTGAAGCTTGGGGAAGAGGATTTGAGAAGATTAAAGAAGCTTGTGACTTGTACGATGGTCCGTTGCCAGAGTATGAGATAAATGAGTCCGGAATTATGGTGCTGTGCAAGGCTTGTGATAAGTATTTGGCATTGTTGTCTGGAAAAGAGAAAGTCGATTCAATCATTCCTGATGAGCGAATTGTGAGCGAATTAAAGAAAGAACCAATTGTAAAAATTGTAAATTACTTAAAAGACAATGAAGAGGTTACTACTGCAAAAGGTATTGAAATTACAGGAAAGTCAGAAGCACAGGTAAGAAGATATTTAAAAGTTTTATGTGATTTGGGAATGATAAAGAGTACACGGACTACCAAAGGAAATGTGTATGTAAAAGTCTAAATAATTCGCTCATGTAAATGAGCGAATTATGACTGGATCATCCTTTCTGCGACTGGAGGCCTATTATGATGAGATAATAAAACAAATACATGAATCAGATAGGTCGCACAAAGGATGAATTTATGATAAAAAAAAGAAACGAGCAAGCCACAACAATAAGTGTGGTGAAAACCCATTCCTTAGTTAAAATAGTAGCAAGAAGTTGTTAACTTGCCAATCCCTATCATAACCCCTCAGATACTTTCATACCCTGTAAAAAGTATCTTGAGGGGTTTTTCTTTGAAAGACTATATTGAAGAACGAGCTATAGGACAATGCTATGGTGCGGCAGACGGCGAAGGCTTTCAGTACGGTGCATGTGGTAGTAACAATATAGAATGTTTAAAGAATACATTAAAAAAGTGGTTCATTTTTATAACTGTTCAAGAAACGTTAGCAGTGCATTATACTGTTCGGAATTCAATTTAGAAGAAGCAGCTAACAAGGCGGATTGCTTTTCTGTAAGATGGATCGCCTGCTCGTCATTTTCCAGGAAAAACTGTGAAACTGTAATACCGAAAGCATCACATATTTTTACAAGAGAAGGAATCGTAGGAAGCATTTGCTTACGATACCAGGAAGAAATGGTGGACTGTGTAAGTCCGGAATGCTCTGCAAGCTGATATTCTGTCCAATGATGTGATTCTCTTAATTCTGTTATACGTTCCAGCACATTTATCATTTTTATCACCATACTTAGTTTATGCGTTAATTATAGTAAATATTATCGTTGTAAAATAATACTAAAAGACGTATAATAAAAACGATAATAAGAAGCAATAATGGATTTAGTGGATTCATCGTAATAAGAACCAGAAAAAATGGGGAGGACATTAACTATGTATTGTTGTAACTGTGGTGCAGAAAATAGTGAAGGAGCGGTTTTTTGTGAAAAATGTGGTCAGAAAATAGACGGCACAGCATCTGTCAAAAACACATCGGATGGGAATATACAGAAATCCTCTAAAAAAACAGTAGGTATAATTATTCTGATTATATTTGCGTTGATTATATTATCTATAGTTTTTCTATGGATGAGGAAACCTAAATCTGACAGTAATGTGAGCGATACCATGCAACATGCCGCAAATGTTGAGCCTGTTGAAGACATAAAAGTCGAAGATATAAAAAATGGAGAAGATGATGCTGGGGGCCTGAATGATACTGTGGTTGCAGAAAACGATGGATATATGTCTATTCATGCAAATAGTCCTTATATTTTTTCGGAAGGTTATGCATGGGTAAATATCGAAAATACAGACAGGCTTGCAGTAATCGACATAGATGGAAATGTTAAATTTACGCTAGATAATGCATCGGAAGGAATAAAGATCAGTACAGGAGATCATGCGGCCGGAATCATTTACGACCCAATCGAGGCAACGCCTTTTTATGACGGTGCTTCAGCGGTGTATCCTTCCAGAAATTTGAATGCGTATGGATATGCAATCTATGACATCAACGGCAATCTTCTGACATCAAGTGATGACGGAGATGATACGACGGACTTAAGATTTCTTGGAGCGGGGGAAGGCATTTATCTCATCGGAAAAGAAGAGAGCAACAGTACCGAAGATAGTAGTGTAGTTTACTACTGTATTGATAAAAATGGAAATATGGTAACTGATGAAATAGAAATATCGGGAGATTTAACATCCCGTAGTGGGGGATGGAATTATATAGGTAATGGTAACTTTGTCAACAGCGGATTTGAGGGTATCATTGACGGGAAATATATCGACCTTGCAGATATTTATGACTCATTAGATGATTCAAATTTTGATTTTGATACCTATATGGACTGGGTGGTTCCAATCCAGGGACATGATGGGGTGATTTCGAGGGCGGATATTGAGTGGCTTGCTGAAGCAGCTTCGTGTTTATCAGAAGAGTTTTGTGACAAAATAGAAAATTTGCCTGTGGATGCATGGTGTGATAAAAATCTTGAGGTCGTTGTAAGCTTGCCGGAATTTTCCGAAGATTTTGAAGTTGACGAGATTGGTAATTTTAATGATGGATTTGCACCTGTACAACTGATGGGATCGGATGGAAAATATTATTTTACCCTGATAGACAGGTCCGGTAATCAGATATACCAACCCGTTGGTGGTTTTGAGAAGGCAAGTACATTAGGATGTACGGACTTTTTCACAACCGGAGGTACTATCACCCTGATAGCTAATGAGAGACCGTGCATTATTGATAAAGACGGTGTTGTTTATGATGTCTCTGAAGATATTTCCGGCTTTTCCGGAGCCGTATATTGCAATTATGGTGTTAGAGACAAAGTGATTGCAATTGCTGAAGGATTTAAGTATTCTCCGGATGAAAGTACATGCTATAGAAAATTGGATGGAACGCCTCTTGACCGGGTCATGATTGGTGATGACGTTTTAAATGTTGAGTTTAGTCAGGCATATAAAAAGTAAGGATGGTAATTCGATATGTTTTGTACGAACTGTGGAGCGAATAATAACGAAGGAGCAAAATTTTGCACAAAATGCGGTCAGCAATTATCTTATAGTTCAGCTGTTGACAATGCAGCTGATAAGAAAAAGAGAAAATCGAGAAATGTGTTTATGATTTCTATTTCCCTTGTGTTGGTTGCGACAATTGTAACCATATCTGTTTTTGATCTGTGGCCATGGAGTAATGGGACAGATAAGGAATGGAGTAATGAAACACAGAATGATATGGGGGCTGCGCAGGAGAAAGCAAATCCGGCATCAAATGACGGAATGTATTCCTTTGAAAGTTTTTCTCTGGATGCAATTGTAGATGAATGTCCGGATTGCCAGTCGGCGATAGAAACATATATTGAGATGATAAAAGTCGGTCAGGACTGGACTACATCGAAGGAAGAACTGGAGATGCTTGAAAACCAGAAATGTTATCAGATGCAGCATTTGTGTACTGCTAAGATTATTCAGGTTGAGAATGTTCCCTATGTGTTTCGTGGCGGCTTTGGACTTTATACCGGAGACTGGATGGGAGCGGGACCCTGCGGAAAGGGTTCTTTCAGTGGAACTACATATGGAAACATTGTTACCTATGATGGGGACTGGGGATTTGGCGTACCGAACGGAGAAGGTGAGTTATATGCCGAGAACGGTTATCTCAGAGGATGGGATACCACATATACCGGGGAATTTAAGAATGGAATGCGTGATGGTGTAGGCTCGTGGTTTGAGTATTATGATGACAGTGAGAAAGCGGTAGATCCTCAACCGCGCTATAGAATCTATGACATATCTACCTATAGCAATGATATGCTTACCGATTGGGTGAATTGTGCAGATTATGATGCAGGGACAGGCGAACTTCTCGGATATTGTAAAATGACAACGAATGAGACGGGAGCTTCCCTTATGGGAGAACGATGGGGAGCAGATGAACTTAGCCCGGAAGAAAAGAATACACTTGGGGTAGCAGGATCCTTATTTATTGCAGGAACAGTGGTTTACATGGGTTCTGAAATGATTAGTTCACTCACAGATCCACATTACGCAGACAGTATTTATAAAGGGAAGACACCCGAAGAACAGATGGCAGAACTGAATCAGTATCGCCAGCAAAAAGAGAAAGAACAGGAGGAACAGAAACGATTAGAAGCGGACAGGCTGGCGGATGAAAAAGCGTTTGCCAATACCCAGCTTGACAGGTGGGAAAACGGTGAAATTGACGCTTATGAAAATGATATAAATTATTGGAACAGTATAGTATATCAATAATAGGGGAGAAGAATAAAATGTTTTGTCCAAAATGTGGAAATGAAATAAAAGAAGGTGCAAGATTTTGCACGAAGTGTGGAAATCAGATGGGAGATGGAAATGCTCCGATGCCGGAAAATCTTCAGGGAACGGCGGGGGCAGGGAAGCAGGACTATCGGAAGATAATTATGGCGGCCACGATTCTGGCCTGTGTAATATTGGTCGCAATTCTTGCAATGAATAAGCGGGCTTCCAATAAAATTGTGGAGAATGTGGATAATCAAAGCATCAGTACCGATGAGAAGAAATCTTCAGATGAGGAGAAGCCTTCGGATGACAAAAACAGGGGTTATGATTCCATAGAAGATGCAGTAGATGCTCTTTTTTCAGCCGCATATAATAAGGATGTAGACGCTGTAGTAGAATGCTTCCCCAAAGAATTGAAGCCCTATGTTCAACAACTCTATACGGAGTATCGTAGTGCCGCTTCCGGAATGGGTGGAGTCAGTACAGGCCGGGCTTTGTTTTTTAAATATGAGGACTTAAATCCTGACAATGAATACTGGTATGAAATTGATACCGATTCGATGGATGTGCTTGATTTCTCGGAGGACTATGCAAAACGCCCTCTATATTATATAACGAAGGATCAATTCCGGGAAGAGTATGGGCTGACAGCAGATGAAATCTATGTGGTGTTAGTATATTCTATGGGAAAATATCATGTGACAAGTCCCGAGCCCGGCTATATCACTACGGGTTTAAAAGGTTGGTTCGAAGTAGCAAAAATTGGGGAAGCTTATTATATTGCTGCACCTGATGATGTTTTTTTATCTGAATTTTGTGAATGATGATGCTGTGGTATAGGATGAGCAAGAAGCAGAACCTTGCTTTTCTTATTATGGTAGTAGATGAAACACAATTACCCACCAGACTGCAACAATTACAAAAGAAATCATCATTGCCATCTCTGTACTGATGCCGATCCATCCGGCACCGAGAACAACTCCGAGACATACAATAAACGGCACGCAGCTGCCAATATATCCCCATGCATATCCTTGTGAGGATACATCGTCCATGCGATCCTTGGTGGTAACATCTTCAAGCATAGAGTCATAAAAGATCAGACTTCCGGAAAATCCGGTCTTTGCAATAATATAGATCAATAAAAAGGCAATCCATTGTCTGGCAAATCCAAGTGTAAGACGGCCAAGGACACCAATCAGCATGGTAATTGTGAATATCGGTTTTTTCAGTCCCTGTGTATCTGCCAGTGTTCCGAATACCGGACCGATAAGGGCCACA
>Ga0129310_1001699_pt1 | contig 18321 bp, 19 predicted proteins | sample Go1ome_2_FD_94433 | JGI IMG/M metagenome (GOLD analysis project Ga0129310, IMG submission 94433) | Western lowland gorrila individual fecal microbial communities from Wisconsin, USA - Go1022A metagenome | ecosystem: Host-associated > Mammals > Digestive system > Large intestine > Fecal | place...
AACATTAAACTTTGGTCGGGATAATGCGTTTAGGAGGCTTCTTATAGATGTATTTTATTACAACGAAAAGAATGTTGGAAGTGTGCTTTTCAGCACACCCCAACATTCAGTATAGAACCTTTTATTGTCAAAAAGTACGTAAATACGTTATTTTAGGGAATTTATCCACAAAGAATTTATTTTAAATAGATATTATCAAGGTGGGAATTGCAGTTTTCAACAGCAATTATTTCATGTGCAATGTGTTCATATTTTTTAATGGTTTCTATACTTTCATGCCCCATTAAAATGCTCAAATCGTAGACACCAGTAATTCCCGTTCTGTGATAGTTATCAATATTTTGAAAATATACCCCAAGGGGACTAAACGGTCTTTGCAACCCTTCCCAGTGACTTGTAACGCACCACGGTCAAAATCCAGCCCTTTTTTTACTAATGTGCATACTTCATTCTGCCTAAGACCAGAATCCAGCATTAAAGCGATTATAGCCTTATTTCTGGCAGTCAGCCAAGGGACAGAGCATTTTGCAGAATCCAATAAATATTGTATCTCAGCAGAAGAAAGCACATGGACATTCTTTTTGGGAGGTTTAGGAACCTTTATCTTTACCGGGTCAAAGCTAAGACCATATTCAGCATGCACCCATCTAAGGAATATACGGGCATTTCTGACATATGTAGAAATAGTGGCCTTGGAAAGTGAATGGTGAAGCAATACCATGATAATTGGTACGTTTAGCAGACTTAAGGGACTCACGCAATTGGACACAAAAATATGTTGCAAGCTATTTATGTGTAGCTCAAAGGTCATATGGACATTACGAAAATGGCACTCGTTCACTGCCTTTAGAGCATTTGATAAAACTAACCGAGTTATATGGTGTAAGCTCTGATTATATATTAGGTATAACAGATGAAAAAAAGCCGTATTCCAAACCCAAGAAAAGGAAGTATTATGTTGTAAAGATATAATCAAATATAGTATGATAGGTTTGCTGTCTACCCTATACCGCACAGCGGAAAGGGGGTGTGCAACATGTCCGATGTATTAAACTTCCTGGTATTATTATATTATACCAATCCTGCCAATATGTCAAGTAACCTTAAATGGCTTAAATATACTGCCTTTTAATTAAGTTGTTCCGGGTTCGAATCCCGGCACGCTCATTGATGCCCAGATAGCTCAGTTGGTAGAACAGAGGTCTGAAAATCCTCGTGTCGTTGGTTCGATTTCGACTTTGGGCATTTAGCACTTATCTTATTGATAGGCGCTTTTTTGTTTTATTGTAAGATTTCCTTCATTGTAAAAATGTCGGAAGTCTGATAGTATAAATAATGTTTTAAGAATTTGATATGCTATTAACAAATCATACAACAAATGATACCAGGGGAAAATAAATGAGCAGACGGCGTAAAAAAAAGGACTCACCAATTAAGACCGTATTTTTGATTATTATGGCAGCCATTATTATGATAGCAGCCGTATATGTAATCATGTCCGTGGTTGGGAAAATCCGGTCGGATTATAAAAATCTGGATTTCACTACAGAGGAAAAGGAGATGCCTTCTATCACCATAGATACAAAGGATGAGCCAAAGGACGGATGGAATGAGACAGATAAAGGTTGGATGTATTATCTGGATGAAAAGGAATATGTGACAGACCAGTGGAAGGATATAGAGGGTTTCCTCTATTATTTTGACAGTGATGGTATTATGGCTACCGGAGAGTTGAAACAGGAAGGTCAGACATATACCTGCCATGATACAAAGGGATATCTGAAAAATATCCAGATTGATCCGGACTATGTACCTGAAAGCACTGGTGAAAACCTGGACAGTCTTGTGAGGACCAATGCATTCTGGTGTTATCTGAGGGCTGAGGACACAGGACTTTTTAAGACCATTCTGTACCGCAAGACAGTGGAGAACAAGGTAGTGGTGCTGGGAGGGGAGACTGCCCCAGAAAAGACCACAAGGAATTCTATGCGTGCTTACGGCGATTACGTATATTTCCTGCCTAAGGTAAAGGAAAGCCAGAAACAGGGCCTTTCTGAGGCTGAGAGGGGGCTTTGTGATAAGTTGTTCAGGATGAGGCCGGGAAGTGATACCAAAGAATTGATAGCTGAGAATGTGGATGGCTATATGGTACTGGGTGATATTATCTATTACTCTCAGGGCGGTAAAATTTATCAGACTACCTCGGGCACAGAGGTTGCTACCGGGGAGGCCAGGTATTCGGTGGTTATAAAAGATGGAAATTGTTATCTGGTAGATGACATGGGAAATCCCGCAGTGGCTGAAAGCGGCAGCAGCGTCAGCATAGGAGACCGGGTTTACAGGATTGAGGAAGATGGAAAGATAAAATATGTAAAACACGGCCAGGTAACCATTGACGGAAAGACCTATTATCTGGGCGGCAGCGGAACTAAATCTTCTGTCTGCGTAAAAAGCGATGGGAGCGATACTGCTGTTATCAGGGAAAATTATGGTGTACAGAGCTATTGTATTGTGGATAACCAGATCTACTACAGCAGTTATGTGGATAAAGGTACCGGCGGAGAGTGGTACAGCCAGATTTTTAAAGCTGGTTTGGACGGACAGAATAAACAGGCAGTGTCAGAGCGTTTCCCTGGTGTCATGCAGAATATGTATTACTATGAAGACGAGGGCCAGATATTCGGGGAATACAATCCTGCTATATGGAAACAGGCGTATGGAACCGTTGTCATGATAGCAAGAGATGGAGGAATTTATCAGATAGAGGATGCATCCGCACGTACAGGTAAGCATGTGGACGGAAATGACATGCTGGAAATTATAATGGCCAGGGACGGCAAGGTCATCTGCCTGTGGCATGATTGCCAATGGGAGAGAAACAGCGGAATAACCAGTATCCTGTGGAGTAAAGCCATTGAGCTCAATGCAGGGGACAGACGCCTGATTGATATGGTTCCCTCAACAGAATCCGCAGAGAGCAGTGAAGCCCAGGAGCCAGGTGACATAATCCAGCCAATTGAGACTATGCCGCCTGCTTCCACAGAGACTGTCTCACCGGTGGAACCTTCTATCAATAACGACCCTGTCATCAGCACGGAGGGACCTCATACAGATACAGCTGTGCCCACGGTTCCGGCGCCTGCTCCCACGGTTCCGCCGGTGACGGAACCATCTGCTGAGGTGAAGATAGTGCCGTTGGGATAAAGAGGGAAACCGGTATTAGCGGGGTTCGTCCTCATCAAAATCTACTATCACATAGAATCCCCGGGAATTTTCGCGGATGTCTTTTACAATTCCGTATTCGGATTTAATGCGGTAACGGGCGGCGAAGCAGCCGGACATGGCTACGGCCGGATCAATGATATAGCTGTAGCTGCTGGTTCCTTCCCGCTCGATTATTTTTACTTTATCTCCTTTATTTACAAGTCCCTGGCGTTCCATTTTAAATTCAATGGTTCTCATTGATACCTGCTTCCTTTCCTACTTCATCACATACCATATTGATATAATCAGATAAGGTACTGTTCTGGCAGCCTACAATGTAATGATTGCATCGGTTGACCGGAATCAGTATCTTATATGCTTTACTGATGCCTATGGCTGTGGCCATGGCAGGCGTAATCTCCCCCAAAAGGGAATTAGCCATGACAATTCCGATAGGGCCGATGATGATATCTGCGTCCTGTGCATTGACAATAACCGGATTCTCACCAGTAGCGCCATAGGTGGCGCCTGCTTTCAGCATGGCAGATGTGGCGATGCTGTTTGTTCCGATGGCATATGTCTCCAGGCCTGGAAAACGCTTTTTCAGCTGTTCGATAACTGATTTACCCATCTTCCCGCCCTGTCCGTCTATGATGACAATTTTCATGGATTCACCTTCTTTTCTTTTGTGCTGGGTATATTTTAACAGAAATACAGGGGAAAGTAAATGTTATCCACAGATGGGCGGAGTATGAGGGTGGAATTGTGGATAAAGATGAGCGGAACAATCTTATATGGGAATAAAAAGCCTTGGAAGCCGGTCTTGACAAATCAGAGTCAGGTGATATAATCAAGAATAGCAATAAGCAGCAAAGGCATTGAGGGAAACAGTAGTCAGTGGGAAGTATCCAGAGAGCAGGCCGGTTGGTGGAATGGCCGCATACCAAAGATTGACGAATACCAGTCCTGAGCCGCGTCAGGGATGTCCGGACATGTGTTACAGCATAAAGAAGGATGGGAAATGGCGCCGTACCCCGCGTTAAGGGATAAATGAGTGAAAATCAAGGTGGAACCGTGTGAATGCACCCTTGGACATAAGAATATGTCCAGGGGTTTTTATTTTCCCGTTTTTTCACAGGATTCCGGCAGCGGACATATTCAGAAGGAATGTTTTTCAGCAGAACAGCCGGAATCATCATATCAGAATAACACCAAAGAGATGGAGCCTGAAATGGCCCATAGAAGAAAGGAGATTCGTATGAAGATCATTTTACCAGACGGAAGTGTACAGGAAGCTGAGGATGAATTAAGGGCCATACGCCACACGGCATCCCATGTGCTGGCACAGGCAGTGAAAAGATTGTATCCGGATGCAAAGCTGGCTATTGGACCGGCTATTGATGACGGCTTTTACTATGATTTTGACAGGGAGGGAGGCTTCACGCCTGAGGACCTTGAGAAGTTAGAGGCAGAGATGGCTAAGATTGTAAAGGAAAATCTTCCGGTTAAGCCTTTTGTGCTTCCAAGGGCTGAGGCTGTCAGATTCATGGAGGAAAAAGGCGAGCCGTATAAGGTAGAGCTTATCGAAGATCTGCCTGAGGAGGAGACCATAAGCTTTTACCAGCAGGGCGAATTTGTGGACCTGTGCGCAGGACCCCATATCATGTATACAAAGGGTGTAAAGGCATTTAAGCTTACGAGTATTGCGGGCGCGTACTGGCGAGGCAGCGAGAAGAACAAGATGCTTACCAGGATTTACGGAACCGCGTTTGCCAATAAGACAGACCTGGAGAGCTACCTGACCATGATGGAGGAGGCAAAGAAGCGTGACCACAGGAAACTGGGCAAGGAGCTGGGTCTGTTCATGTTTGCAGAGGAAGGACCTGGGTTCCCATTCTTCCTTCCAAAGGGTATGACGTTAAAGAATACCCTGATTGATTACTGGCGCGAGATTCACTACAGGGACGGCTATCAGGAGGTTTCCACTCCTATTATTCTGAGCCGTAAGCTGTGGGAGAATTCAGGACACTGGGATCATTACAAAGACAATATGTACACCACGGTCATTGACGAGGAAGACTATGCTGTCAAGCCTATGAACTGTCCGGGAGGAATGCTGGTTTATAAGAATCAGCCCCACTCTTACCGCGACCTGCCTTTAAAGGTAGGCGAGCTGGGACTGGTTCACCGCCATGAGAAGAGCGGACAGCTCCACGGTCTGATGCGCGTGCGCTGCTTTACCCAGGATGATGCCCATATCTTTATGAGGGACGACCAGATTGAGGATCAGATTAAGGGCGTAACAAAGCTGATTAATGAAGTGTATACACAGTTTGGCTTTGAGTATTTTGTGGAGCTGTCCACCAGGCCCGAGGATTCCATGGGTTCTGACGAGGATTGGGAGATGGCTACAAACGGCCTGAGGAAGGCGCTGGAGGACATGGGCCTTGATTATATTGTAAACGAGGGCGACGGCGCGTTCTATGGTCCTAAGATTGACTTCCACCTGAGGGATTCCCTGGGCAGGACATGGCAGTGCGGTACCATCCAGCTGGATTTCCAGATGCCTCAGAGGTTTGACCTGGAGTACACGGCTGAGGACGGTTCCAAGAAGCGTCCAATTATGATTCACCGCGTATGCTTCGGATCCATTGAGCGTTTCATCGGCATCCTGATTGAGCACTTTGCAGGCAAGTTCCCGGTATGGCTGGCTCCGGTACAGGTTAAAGTAATTCCTGTTTCTGAGAAGTCTATGGATTATGCAACTGGTGTATATGAAAAATTAAAGGCTGCCGGCATCCGCACAGAGCTGGATCACAAGGACGAGAAGGTAGGCTACAAGATCCGCCAGGCACAGCTGGAGAAGGTTCCCTATATGCTGGTTCTGGGTGAGAAGGAAGCGGCAGAGGGAGCAATCACGGTGAGAAGCCGGGATAAGGGCGACCTGGGTGCTGCGGGACTGGATGCGTTTATTGAAGATATTAAAAAGATGATTCAGATGAAAGAGAAATAACAACCGCAAAAAGGCGTTTAAGATAAGGTTATATCCGTATCTTAAGCGCCTTTAAGCATATATGACTATTGGAGAAAGGGAACCTATGCCATGGGAACAGTCCGCCCATATCCATCTGCAATTCTGCGCAGTACAGCACCGGATGTATTCCCGGCAAGTGTTTCTATGGTTAATGCTGTAATATCATCGACAACACATTTGTCCGCTTTTATACAGACCTGTATTGCATTGACGAGACAGTTTTGGGATTCTTTGTTTTTGCCGGCTGCCTGAATCTCATGGTTGATTTGGTTTGCAATGCTCTGGCAATGGTCTCCTTTTGCTTCATATCATCTTTCCAGGTTATTTTAAGTTTCACACCGTTTTTTTCATATCATGAGTTTAATTCCGTACCAGGCTTCCATCCGTCCTCACGGTCACAACCTGCCACGGAATGAATTTCCCGCTGGCCTGGAGGGCGCGTTTCGCGGCATTTTCAATACCGCCGCAGCATGGAACTTCCATGCGGACAATGGTGACATCCCTGATATCATTGAGACGGATGATTTCCGTCAGCTTTTCAGAGTAATCCACCATATCCAGCTTTGGACAGCCGATGAGTGTGATGCGGCCGGCTATAAAGTCATTGTGGAAATCACCATAGGCAAAGGCGGTACAGTCAGCTGCTATCAAAAGGCGGGCATCCTTAAAATAGGGAGCCTGGACAGGAGCCAGCTTAATCTGCACAGGCCACTGGGTCAGACGGCTTTCCGGACATTCTCTGTGAAGGGGGGCGTCGGAAGGGGACAAGTTCCGGCTCTGGTGCATACGGGCTTTTACGGCTGCCTCATCATAGGCAGCTGCCTCCCTTTCCTCAAAGGTAATGGCCCCTGTAGGGCAGGTGGGCAGACAGTCGCCAAGTCCATCGCAGTAATCGTCCTTTATAAGCCTGGCTTTGCCATCTACCATTGCAATGGCGCCTTCATGACATGCGTCAGCACATGCGCCGCATCCGTTGCACAGGTCTTCATTTATCTTAATAATTCTTCTGATCATTCTTTTATCCTCCTCGTTATGAGTACTTTAGCCAATGGATGTTATGATAGAAGTATACAATGAAGAGGACGGATTGTATGTTGTTACAACAACATTTCATATGTGGATTTTTACCATTTTTTAAAGCAGGCATGACAGCGGGAAGATAATGGCGATGGCCGGAAGGATATTTAAGACCTTGGTCCGTTTGATTCCTGCAATTTTTAGTCCCACTGCCAGGGTGATGATCCCGCCGCAGGCCTTAAAATTAGCCAGCATGGTATCAGTGACCAGGGGGAGTATGTAGGAAGCTCCTCCAAACAGAAGGATGCCCACGGCAAATTGCGGAACTGCGATAAAGCCTACCAGATAGCCTGCGGTGGTTCCGAAGATAATGGCTGTAAAGAAATCCATGACAGCTTTGGCATAGAGGATGGAATGGTCGCCGGTCATGGCTGAATTCATGGCGCCGAATACCCCGGTGCCGCTGAAGCAGAACAGGATAATCATGCTGATTAATACATCCATCTGTTCGTCATCCAGGTTCACGGGAAGTTTTTGCTCCAGCTTGTGAAGTCCCTTTAACAGATTATCCTCCAGGTTCAGAAGTTCTCCTATGACCGTTCCCACGATAAGGGCCAGTACCACGGCTGACAGACTTTTTAACATGATAATAAGGCTGATTCCCATGGTGATGGCCGACAGACCAAAGATATTGGGCAGGGCTTCTTTTAATTTCTGTGGAAAATAATTTTTTAAAACTGCCCCCAGGATACCTCCCAGGAATACGGCAGCGCAGTTGGTTATGATTCCATATGGCATAGGGCATTTGTCTCCTTGTTTGATTTTAGATGTAATGTTTACTTTGTTGGTTTCCCGGTATCAGCGTGATTTTCCATTCTTTGATATAATTCCTGGAACATTTCCATAAATTCACCAACCTTTTCAGTAGGGATATCCTGAAAGGTATATTCCTCCAGTCTGGCAAATGCCTCCGTTACCTCCCTGCCCATTTCCCTTCCGCGGTCAGTCAGAAAGATATAAAAAGATCGCCGGTTGCCGTCCGTTCTTCTGCGCTCAATAAGGGATTTTGCCTCCATGCCGTTGAGTACGGAGGTGAGGGTAGCGGCTTCTATATGGCAGGCATTTGCTATTTCTTTTTGGTTTGCCCCATCGTGTTCCATGAGATAGTCCAGGACCTTGGGCTGTCCGGGAGTCAGCCCGGTATGGTACAGCTCCGCCATGAGCTGCTTCAGATATATGGCATGGCCTGCCATTAAAAGATAGTGAAATGTCATGAATATACGGACCGCCTTTCAAAATATTTAGAATGCTAATGATTATAATTCAAACTATATACTGTGTCAATTGGATTTTGCCTATGCTGCCGATATTTATTACTTTCCCCGTACTTTACAATCTTCTTAAATTTTATCATATATCAATATTAATTTATCGAATATCAATAAAAAGATATTGAAAAATAATATAAATGGTGTTATATTCCAAGTAAGGAATCTCAAGTAAGAAATTCCAGGTGAGGCTTTTACCAGGGTAACCCGCAAGCCCCACAAGCCCTTTTGCAGGGCACATAAGCAATACAGAAAGGTGGATTTAGTATGAATATGCGTTTGGTAAGGTTTACAAAAGGGCTTCTGGACATCATGTTTTATGTGGGGATGGCTATAACAGCGGCAATTCCGCTTATTTTCCATTATGTAGGTATGTATATAGAGAAATTCAGGACCTACTACGTGGTTCAGTGTGCGCTTTACATGGCGTCCGGGGTGCTGGCTCTTTTTCTGGTGCTGGAGTTGCGGCGGATGTTTGCAACTGTGCTGGCAGATGACGCATTTGTGATGGAAAATGCGGCATCCTTAAAACGAATGGGGAAATGCAGCTTTCTCATAGCCGTTCTGTCTGTTCTCCGCCTTTTTGTGGCGTTTACTCCGGCCACAGCAGTGATTATTATTGTGTTTTCAATCGCAGGCCTTTTCTGTTTTGTGCTTTGTCTGGTATTTGAACAGGCGATCCGCTACAAGCAGGAAAATGACCTGACCATATAGACAGGGAGGAATGACATGGGAATTGTAATCAATCTTGATGTGATGATGGCCAGGAGAAAAAAGGGCCTGAAGGAATTGTCTGCGGAAGTGGATATTACCATGGCAAATCTGTCCATCCTGAAAAATAATAAAGCAAAGGCAATCCGGTTTTCCACTCTGGAGGCGATCTGTAAAGCTTTGGACTGCCAGCCGGGAGATATATTAAGTTATGAACAAGAGGAAGGAGAGGATGAGAATGGACGATAAGGTGTATTTGACCGCAACAGCCCAGGGGGAAGTAAAGGTCACAGGGGGACGGGCAGAGGAGAAATTAGGCGCACGTCTGCAGCGGATTGGAAAGGAGTTTGGTTTTTTCGGCGTTCTCAGCATTTTTTATGGTGTAAGCGCCAGCTTCTGCCTGTTTCGGAATCCTCTGGGGATTACAGTCCCTTTGTTTGTGGCGGTGACCTATGGGGCTGCATTTCTGATATTCAGAAAAATGGGGGTGCCCATCAAGAAGGATTCTTATTTGCTGGCAGCCGTATCCCTTTTGATTGGGCTTTCCGCCTGTTTTACGGGTAATATGGCAGTTGGTTATTATATGAACCGTCTGGCTCTGATTTTGCTGTTCTGTATTTTCATCCTTCACCAGTGCCATCAGGATAATAAGTGGAATATAGGAAAATACATGGCTTCCATTGTTCTGTATCTGGCTCAGGCCGTGGGGATGGTTCTCTACCCCTTCCGCCATTTAGGGGAATATATACTGTCCCTTAAGGATAAACGGAGCCGGAATGTGTTCCGGCTGCTGGCAGGCGCCTGTGCGGCTGTACCGGCTGTCATATTCCTGTGTGTGCTCTTGTCTGGAGCTGATATGGTATTCAGGAACATGCTGTCAGTTGTCATTTCAAAGTTCCTCAATCCGGTTACCCTGTTTATGGTGGTGATCCAGACCGTATTCTGGTCACTGGCCATGTACTGCCTGGTCTGCAGCGCCTATGGAGGAAGCATCAGCGACGGGATGGTCAATGTACGCAGGCATTCGCCGGTGGCAGCGGTCAGCTTCATGGCCATGGTGGGTTTGGTTTATCTGGTATTCTGTGTCATCCAGATTGTGTATCTTTTTATGGGAAAGGGTAGCCTGCCGGAGGGGATGACCTATTCCCAGTACGCCAGACAGGGATTTTTCCAGCTTCTCTTTGTGGCTGTCCTGAACCTTGTGATGGTGCTCATGTGTCTTAAGTATTTTCGGGAACATGTGCTGTTAAATGGATTTCTGCTTCTGGTCAGCCTCTGTACCTATGTGATGCTGGCATCCGCTGTGTATAGAATGGTGCTATATGTACAGCAGTACCAGCTGACATTTCTCAGAATTCTGGTTCTATGGTTTTTGGCCATGCTGTTTGTGCTCATGGCAGGGGTGGTAATTCTTATTTTCAATCATGAGTTTCCTCTGTTCCGGTTCTGCCTGGCTGTGGTATCCTCCTTTTATCTGGTATTTGCCTGGATGAGGCCGGACTATATAACAGCCCGCTATAATGTGGCGCACAGGGACAGCATTGCCGGGGTGGAGCAGAGCGACTTTATGCGCCTTTCCACAGATGCCGCACCGGCCCTGGAGGGAATGGAGGATTCCGAAATAAAGGAGAGCCTTCTGTCCTGGTATGCCAAAAGATACGAGGTTTGGGATGATGGGAACCCCATGGGACTTAGGACCTTTAATTTTTCAGTACTGAAAGCCAGAAATAAACTCTGAGAATTTCTCTATGAATCCCATGGTTTTTCATGTATACTATGAAAAGAAAAACGCGGATGATATGGAGCTGACAATATGAAAATAGCAGTGATGGGATACAGCGGTGCGGGGAAATCCACACTGGCTAAGAAACTGGGCAGGCTCTACGACTGCCCGGTTCTGTATTTGGACAGGATACAATTTGAGCCTGGATGGAAAGAGAGAAACCGGGAAGAAGCAAAACGTATGGCAGAGGAATTTCTGAATGAGAATCAGGACACGGGCTGGATTATTGACGGAAACTACGCTAAATTCTGCCAGGAACGGCGTCTGGAGGAAGCGGATCTCATTGTATTCATGGACTATACCAGAAGAATCTGCCTGTGGCAGGCGGTGAAACGGTATCTGGAATACAGGGATAAAACCAGGGAGAGCATGGCAGAGGGCTGCCGGGAGAAGATTGACTGGGACTTTGTGAAATGGATTCTCCGTGACGGGAGGGATGAGAACCACAGCTATCGGTCCATTAAAGCCAGATATCCCCATAAGACCCTGGTGGTCCGCAACCGGAAACAGCTGAAGGACAGCATGACAAGGCTGATATTGAGAAGCCGTGAGAGGACATTGGGATGAGACAGGAAGAACTTCTGATTAACCGCCTGGCCGCATATGCCAGGTCGGACATGTATCCCTTCCATATGCCGGGGCATAAGCGCAGGACGGGGCCGGAGGATTCCTTTATGAACTCCTGCGTGGACTCCTTTACAAATCCCTTTGCAGTGGATATAACGGAGATTGAGGGGTTTGATAATCTTCACCATCCAGAGGGCATTTTAAAGGACTCCATGAAATGGGCGGCAGATGTCTACGGGGCGGACCAGACCTATTATCTGATTAATGGAAGTACCGGCGGGATACTGGCAGCAGTATGCGGATCCGTTCCCAGAGGCGGGAGAATCCTGGTGAGCAGGAACTGCCATAAATCCGTGTACCATGGAATCTGTCTGAATCAGCTGAAAACCTCTTATGTTTATCCACAGGAGATAGAAGGATTGGGGATACAGGGAGGAATTACGGCTGAAGATGTGGACAGGATGCTTAACCGGTATATGGATACACAGGCCGTACTTATCGTATGTCCGACCTATGACGGAATTGTATCCGATATAGAGGCTATTGCCCGGATTGTACACAGGGCCGGGCTTCCGTTGATTGTGGATGAGGCCCACGGCGCCCATTTCCGGTATGACGCCATGTTTCCTGCGTCTGCCCTGGACCTGGGAGCAGATGTGGTGATTCAGAGCGTCCACAAGACCCTTCCCAGCCTGACCCAGACAGCCCTGCTCCATATTAAATGCAACCGGCCGGACGGAGGATGCTATGCAGACAGGGAGCGGATTGACCGGTATATCCATATGGTGCAGAGCAGCAGCCCTTCTTATGTGCTAATGGCCAGTATAGAGAACAGTATATACCAGATGGAACAGACGGATATGGCGCCCTATGGGAAACAGCTTCACAAGCTGCGCCGGAGACTGGGTCAGATGAGGCATCTTCGTCTTGCGGATACAGGGCTTATAGGACAGGCCGGAATCAGGGACCTGGATATCTCCAAAATCGTGGTGTCTACCAGGGGAACCTGCCTGTATCCGGCAGAAGATGGATTGACCGGATTTACAGGCGCGCAGCTGGATGACATTCTGCGCAGAGAATATCACCTGGAGATGGAGATGTGCGGGGCAGATTACGTGACAGCCATTACCACGGTTATGGACAGCGGGGAAGGCCTGGAGCGGCTGGGGGATGCATTGACCAGGATTGACAGCCAACTGACGGATGCCGGTTATAAACCAGACGGGCGCAGCGGGAACCAGAAAAGTGTATACAGTATGCGGTGCGACACGGCCATGTCCATGGGAGAGGCCATGGAGGAGAACATGGCGTCTGTCGGTCTGGAGGACAGCGCAGGGTGTATTTCCGGGGAGTTTGTCTATATTTATCCGCCGGGTATCCCCATTGTGGCTCCCGGGGAATGGATCAGCAGACCCATTCTGGAAGTGATCCTGGAATACAGGGATAAGGGGCTTCCGGTACAGGGGCCTGCGGACCAATCCCTAAGGACCATCCGGGTTGTGCAGAAGGATTGATTTTATATTAAGACAGAATGAGAACTGACTGAGATTAGAAAGTGCAGAGAGAATCATGGGAAAGATATTTTATGTCATGGGCAAGAGTGCCTCGGGAAAAGATACCATATATAAGAAGCTCCACAGCAGAATGCCGGAACTTAAGACAGTTACCATGTATACCACCAGACCCATACGGGACGGGGAACACAATGGGGTGGAGTATTTTTTTGTGGACCCCTCCTATCTGGACCAGTGCAGGAAAGATGGTATTTTAATTGAATGCCGGACGTATGACACGGTATACGGCCCGTGGAGTTATTTTACAGCGGACGATGGGCAGATCGATCTGAAAACAGGCAATTATCTGATTATGGGCACTCTGGAATCCTACGGGAAGATGCGTGCTTATTATGGAGAGGAAGCCCTTGTCCCTATCTATATTCATGTAGAGGATGGATTGAGGCTGCGCCGGGCTTTGGAACGGGAGCAGCAGCAGACCGTGCCTAAGTATAAGGAAATGTGCAGGCGTTTTCTGGCAGATGAGGAGGATTTCAGCCCCAGCCATCTGGAACAGAGCAATATAACAAGGCAGTATGAAAATGTAGTGCTGGAGGATTGTCTCAGGGAAATTGTGCAGGAGATTGGGAGAGTTTGCCATACGCAATCAAAGGCAGGACAGCCGGAAGTTCAGGACATCTGAAGCCGGATATTATAAAATACGTGCTGTGAAAGCCAACTGGATTCGGCTTTCGCAGCACGTTATTTTTGTATGAAAAATTATTATGTAAAGAATCAGTGCGCCACCTGGCCTCAGATACTGTGCACCGGCTTCTGGGGTCTTCCGGTCTGCGGATTCTCCAGATTATATTCATTAATCTTATTAAACAGCTGCCTGGCGCTGATGCCCAGCTTATAGGCGGTGGCTGATATGTTCCACCCCATCTGGTTAAGTACCCACTGAAGGTACTCCTTCTCGCTGCGGCGCTTGAATTCCCGCCAGGGGACGATTCCTGCCTGGGTAAAGGCGGTGGAAGGACTGTCGTCATCTGTTGTCTTCAGATTATAGAGAATCGGTATTCCTTCCGTGGTGATGACATGGTTCTTGGAGAGGACCACCATCCGGTCCACATGGTTCCTCAGCTCTCTGATGTTGCCCGGATAATCATAATTAATAAGAAAATCCCAGGCCTTCTCGTCGATGCTGTCGATTCTGATTTGGTTTACCCGCTGGGATTCCTCCAGGAAGAAGTGAATCATGTCCACCAGGTCCTCCTTCCTCTCCTTGAGGGCGGGGATGCGGATGACAATGGTACTGATACGGTAAAAGAAATCTTCGCGGAACGTACTGTTGCGGACCTTGGCCACCAGATCGCGGTTGGTGGCGGTTATCAGTCGGAAATCCAGCTGCTTGCTGTTGTTGCCGCCGATTCGCTCGATTCTCTTTGTCTCAATGGCCCGCAGAAGCTTTACCTGGGTGGTCAGGTTGATGTCGCCCACTTCATCTAAGAACAGGGTGCTCTTATCAGCCAGCTCGAATTTTCCGGCCCTTCCCTTGATGGCGCCTGTAAACGCGCCCTGTTCATGGCCGAACAGTTCTGCTTCCAGAAGGGATTCCGTATAGGCATTACAGTTGACCGCTATGAGCGGCATATCGGAACGGCGGCTGCAGGCATGGATATACTGTGCAGCCACATCCTTGCCGGAACCGGATTCACCGATAAGGAGGACGTTTACATTGGAAGCTGCCACACGTTCACAGTCTTCCAATGCCCTCCGGTAGGCAGGGGATTTTGTGTTGAAAAAAAACTTTTTTTTCATATCGTTTTCGTCCATAAGCGTGTCTCCTGTACTTGATTTTTAAAAAATTATTAATTATGCATAAAATTGAGAAAAAATTAACATGAAAATTGTAAAAGAAGGGAAATGTGGAAGCAAAAAATAAAAAGAATCCCTCCCTACCCCCTATTATAACTGAAATTTATTTCACTATCAAGAAAAATAGTTCATGAAAAAAAGGAAATTTAAAAAGGCCAGAAGTTAAAAGAATGACAAAATAGACAATATAGAAAACCTATAAAGGACGGAAACCCGATAGAAAAAATGTATTTCCGTTGGTTAAAAGGTAAAAAAATAAAAAAAATCCCGCTTTAGAAAAAGTTGGCACGATAATTGCTCTAATATTATGTGGAATGGAATCCTATGCCTAATAAATAAGAAAGATCTAAAGGGTGAAACATCATGTACATCGTAGTGACAAACAACGTGAAGTGCAGGGACAGATATCAGGACAAATTAAAAGTGGACTTCCTGGAAAACGGTTCCTACATTGATGTGTTAATCAAGGTGAGAAACTATATACATAAAGGTTATCGCCTGGAAACCCATCCTATGGCAGGGAGCCTGAAGCCTAACCAGATTCCTTACAAAACAATCATAATTTCCGACTCTGAGGTTGAAAAAGAAGAATTTTACCAGTTTGAGATGGTGATGGAGAACAGTATTCAGTCCTGTGAGAAATTCATGAAGGACAGACGGACTCCTGATTGGCCGGAAAATATACTGGAAGACTTCAGGGACGTGGATTTATCCTTGATTGAAGGAGCTGTAAAAAAAATAATATACAAGGAGGAGTGATTAGATGAAACTTGAGTTGGGGTGCGTTCAGATTAACGACATTCAGTTTGCATCGGAATCAAAAGTGGAAAACGGAACTATTTATGTTAATGCAGAAGAGTTGAAGGCACTTTTGTTGGAAGATGAAAACCTGAAGTCCGTTGAGCTGGAGATTGCAAAACCAGGAGAGAGTGTCCGTATCATGCCAGTAAAGGACGTGATCGAGCCACGTGTAAAAGTCAACGGAGGTGGAAACTTATTCCCGGGCGTTATTTCCAAGGTGGAGACAGTGGGAAGCGGAAGGACCAACGTATTAAAGGGTTCCGCAGTTGTTACCACAGGTAAGATTGTTGGCTTCCAGGAAGGTATCATCGACATGTGCGGCGAGGGAGCTAAGTACACACCATTCTCCCAGTTAAACAACCTGGTTGTTGTATGCGAGCCAATTGACGGACTTGCAAAGCATGCTCATGAGAAGGCTGTCAGATTCGCAGGCCTGAAGGCTGCTGATTATATCGGCAAGCTGGCTAAGGACGTAGAGCCTGATGAAGTTAAGGTATATGAGACCTGTTCCGTTAAAGAAGGAATTGAAAAGTATCCTGAGCTTCCAAGAGTAGCTTACGTACTTATGCTTCAGAGCCAGGGCCTGATGCATGATACATATGTATACGGAGTAGATATGAAGCAGTCCCTGCCAACCATCTTAAACCCAACCGAATTAATGGATGGTGCTATCTTAAGCGGTAACTGCGTATCTGCATGCGATAAGAACACAACCTATCATCACCTTAACAATCCTGTTATCGCAGACTTATTTGAACAGCACGGAAAGACCCTGAACTTTGTAGGTGTAATCATCACCAACGAGAACGTATACCTTGCTGACAAGATGCGTTCTTCTGACTGGACATCCAAACTTTGCGAGTTCTTAGGCGTTGACGGCGCTATCGTTTCCCAGGAGGGCTTCGGTAACCCAGATACTGACCTTATCATGAACTGCAAGAAAATTGAAGCAAAAGGCGTTAAGACTGTTATCATCACAGATGAGTACGCAGGCCGCGACGGTGCTTCCCAGTCCTTAGCAGATGCAGATGCAAGCGCTAATGCTGTTGTTACAGGCGGAAACGCAAACATGGTCATCAACTTACCGGCAATGGATAAAGTAATCGGATATCCTGAGGTTGCTGATATCATTGCAGGCGGATTCGACGGAAGCTTACAGAAAGACGGTTCCATTGTTGCTGAGCTTCAGGTAATCACAGGAGCAACAAATGAGATGGGCTTCAATAAATTAAGTGCCAGATAGGAGGATAAGATGTCAAAGTTAAGAATTGTTCATTATATTAACCAGTTCTTCGCTAACATCGGCGGCGAGGAAAAGGCTGATTACCAGCCAGAATTAAGAGAAGGCATTGTAGGCCCTGGTATGGCGTTTAACCAGGCATTTGGAGAAGAAGCAGAAATCGTAGCTACCGTTATCTGCGGTGACTCCTATTTCAACGAGAACGTTGAAGCTGCTAAAAAGACCATTCTGGATATGATCAGCAGCCAGAAGCCAGACGCAGTTATCTGCGGACCGGCATTCAATGCAGGACGTTACGGCGTTGCCTGCGGTACTGTTGCACTGGCAGTTAAGGAAGAGTTAAACCTTCCGGTTCTGACTGGTATGTACAAAGAGAACCCAGGCGCTGACATGTACAAGACCAAAGTATATGTGGTTGAGACCAAGAACAGCGCAGCCGGCATGAGAAGTGCAGTTGCCACCATGGCTCCTCTGGCACTTAAGCTTGCCAAGGGTGAGAAGCTTGGTTCTTCCAAGGAAGAGGGCTATATGCCAAACGGCATCCGTGTCAACTTCTTTGAGGACAAGAGAGGCTCTCAGAGAGCAGTAGAGATGCTGATTAAGAAGCTGTCCGGCAAGGAATTCACAACCGAGTTCCCAATGCCTGACTTCGACAGAGTAGATCCGAATCCGGCTGTTAAAGATATGGCTCATGCAAAAATCGCTCTGGTTACCTCCGGCGGTATCGTACCAAAGGGCAACCCGGACCACATCGAGTCCTCCAGTGCTTCCAAGTACGGCAAGTATGACATCGACGGTGTCATGGACCTGACAGAAGCTACCTATGAGACTGCTCATGGCGGATACGATCCAGTATATGCAAACGAAGACGCAGACAGAGTCCTTCCTGTTGACGTTTTAAGAGAATTTGAAAAAGAAGGAAAAATCGGCAGCCTGCACAGATATTTCTATACCACAGTTGGAAACGGTACATCCGTAGCTAACTCCAAGAGATTCGCTGCAGAGTTCGCACAGGAGCTGAGGAATGACGGGGTAGATGCGGTCATTCTGACCTCTACCTGAGGTACCTGTACACGTTGCGGTGCAACGATGGTAAAAGAAATTGAAAGAGCAGGAATCCCTGTAGTTCATATTGCAACTGTAGTTCCGATTTCACTGACAGTAGGAGCTAACCGTATTGTTCCTGCTATCGCTATTCCTCATCCTCTTGGCAATCCTGCATTGACCATGGAAGAAGAGAAGGAAATCAGGAGACATATACTGAC
>Ga0129310_1001703_pt1 | contig 18267 bp, 6 predicted proteins | sample Go1ome_2_FD_94433 | JGI IMG/M metagenome (GOLD analysis project Ga0129310, IMG submission 94433) | Western lowland gorrila individual fecal microbial communities from Wisconsin, USA - Go1022A metagenome | ecosystem: Host-associated > Mammals > Digestive system > Large intestine > Fecal | place...
ACCGAATAACTGCTCCGCAGTTTATCAGAAGGAGCTTGCACTCCTCCTGATACAAGCAAGTCCCCACCCACTGCTTATTGCTTTTCGCAATTGAAGCAGGGGACTTACTTGATTCGGTTAAATCCTATGGAGTATGTAAAAATTTATGAGCTCCATAGGATTTTTTTTCATTAGTTTTCATGATTTTCAGCCCCTGTTTTTGACAGATCCGATATGGCTTTGAAAGTCAGACTATGTTATATTCTATACAATCCGCAGGCATCAAAATCGGAGGCTTCTGCCCCCGATATCTTTAAATCATATCTTAATCAAAGTTCCGAAAGGATTCATTCGGGAGGTTCCATGAAAAAAAACAGAATTTGGAAAATGCTGGCGGCAGCCGGCTCTTTTGTGATACTCGCAGAAGCGCAGCCGATAGTATGTGCCCTTGGCGCCGGCCCCGCCACAAAAATTGAGGATACGCAGTATATCGTTTCGGGCAAAGAGGAATGTCAAAGGCTCCTGCTGGAGCTGGTATCCTCCGTTTCTGATTCAGAGCGGCACGAATTTTATGTTACGGGCGAGGATTATGAACCGGAAACGCTGGTGATCGCAAGGCTGTTTCCGGAGACGATCAACATATCGAACACAAAAATGTCGGAAAGGAGGGAAAACGGCAGGAGATATATAAAAAACAGGATCGGCTTTGAAAGAAGCAATAGACAAAGCATACAAGAGGATGAAAACGGAGTTACCATCGGTTCTTGGAGAGAAGGAGATATCCAGATAAGAAGGATCGGGAAAAAGGATTACCGTTTTCGGTGCGTGGATGATGATTACAGGAATCCACGTTCAGAGGATCAGATCTGTGCCCTGTTTTTATGCGAGGATATAATCCGTTCGGATGTGGACAGCAATGAGCTTGAAACAACGATAGTTACGTTCGGGGAAACAAATAATTACAGGACATCCGACGTAAGAGCATGGCTCTTGGATCAGTATGCCGGGAGTGCTGCAGATGAAGCGGAGGCTCCAATTAAAATTGCTGTCGTAGATACCGGAGTAAATGCGGCATTTCTCGGGAAAACAGCAGAAGGCAGATACGGAGAAAATGCGGAAACGGAGCTTTTGAAAAAAGAGCTGCCGCTCCAGACTATATCCGATCGCTTGTTTCTTCCGTCGCTGGAGGAAATTTTAAACTATGGGGACAACGGAAATCGAAAAAGCGCGATATGGAATGTCAGGGATCATAAAGAATCTCCATATAACAGGGGATTCTGGCTGCGGACTCCGGTGTTTGAGCCGGATGAAAACGGAAATTTCCGATACGGGGAGCAGGTGTATGCGGTGGATCTGGAAAAGAAATGTATCACACCGGTAAAGACAGATGATCCAACAATTGGGATCCGGCCGGCGTACTGCCTTGTGCAGGAATGACGGCTTCAAAATCGGGGGCTTTTGCCCCCGATATCATAAAATGGAAAAGGAGAAAAGAAAATGTTAAAAGCAGGACGATCAGGAAAAAGAGCAGCAGTATGTATGACCGCGCTGGGGCTGTCCGGTGCGCTCTTATGGGGGATGCCGCAGAAAAGCTATGCGGAAAACGCAGCCGTTGATATTTGCCGGGCAACGCTGTCAGATGCGAAGCGGCTACCGGCTGTATCCGCATTAACGGATGATATCTGGAGCGGCTGGATCGGGGATATCAGCTTCCTGAGCGGGAGATACGGAGACGGTTCCAAAGAAAAGCCATACCAGATAGCGACGAAGGCACAGCTTATGGGCCTTTCCGAGCTGGCGTCCATGGGCATGAAGATCGGTGAAAATGAGGGGACGTAGCCGGGGGACTATAGGGGAGCGTATTTTAAGCTGACGAAGGATATCGATCTTGGAGGAAGATCGTGGATCCCCATCGGGTTTTATCGAAATACTTCGGAGATCGGAAATCAGAAGCTCTCCGGATTTGAGGGACATTTTGACGGAAACGGGAAAACAATATCAAATTTCCGTCTGTATCATCCGGATTGGAATTATGTGGGGCTGTTTGGCGCGATCAAAAATTCTGAAATTAAAGATCTTACGATCAAACCGGGTTATGTGATCACAGCAGGAGAAAATGCCGGGATCCTTGCAGGAAGTGCCGAGCATAGTGTGATTCGAGGCGTTCGGACGATGGGAGCACTGAAAATAATGGGAAATACAGGTGGGCTTCTTGGTGAGATCTCGGAAAATACCGTGGTGGAAAATTGCGTTGCAGATCATATCGCAATGGATGCAGGAGAAGCGAAGGAGATCTATGTCGGAGGGATCACAGGAAAGGCGTCGGAATCTCTGATCGCAGACTGCACGGTAAATACAGGAGACAGCCGGAACGCACGGATCTGCGGAGGCGGATATGTGGGCGGGATCACAGGCTTTCAAAACGGAACGGATATATTTAATGTCAGAGTTTCCGGAACCATAGGAGGTGCAGGCTCACAGGCGATAGGCGGTGTGACCGGAAAATACGCATCCGGAAAAATGAAGGTTGCAAGATTTGAAGGGAGGATCGCAAACTCCGGTCTGGGATATGACGCCAGAGAAGGTACATTTATCGGCACCCACGATACAGGATTTCATTTTCGATATGGAGCAGAGGCGCAGGCAGATCTGGCATATCTGTTTGCCGATAAGGAGGAGAAGATACGCGCAGGAATCTGCGGCTCCGGTATCCGTGAGGATAATCTGTTCCCTTACGGAGCCCATATCGGCTTCTGGCATGCGGGAGATAATCATTTTACATTGATTCAGGGAGACGGGGAACAAAAGGAGGAACAAAAATATTTTTATGAGGAGCTGGAGGATGGGATCTTACATCTGACGGATACGGAGGCTTCCGTAAGGTCGGATCAGTTCTTTCCGGATCATTTCGCCCCCGGGCCCAGCGGCCGTCCGGTGACCGGACATCTGGTTTCGGTGCTGCAGATCGATACAGCGGCAAATGTGGAGCAGTATTATGATGTGGCAATACTGACGGCCAGAGGGGAGTCCGCCTACAGTAAGGAGATGGACAAGTCCCATAGAGGCGCGGTGGCAGCCGGAGATCTGGTGACCGTAGTGACGGCACCAAAAAATACAGAGGAGGCGAAATACCAGATGGAGGGAACGCCGACTTATACAGATAAAAGCGGAAGGAAACGGAGCATGGCATATCAGACAGGAGGCTCCTACAGCTTTGTGATGCCGGATTGTGACACAGAGATAGCCGCTGTCTATAAAAAGGTTGCAGCAAATGTCTGCGTTGCTCCGGAGGAGCTCTGTTTTCGGGTAGTACAGGAGCGTTCCGGAGACAGAAAAAATCCTTCCGTGGTGACAGAAGTAAAAAATGCATCGGGAAAATTGATTGCCAGATATATCAACGGAAAATTGGAAACGGATACACAGGTACAGGAGGTGAAGGTAAAGGCAGTTGTGGATAAAAACAATGATGTAGCCGACAGCAGGGTGCGCTGGAGCGTGGATGACAAAGGACTGCTCTTACTTAAGCATAATGACGATGAAGATGCGGAGGGCTACACAGATAAGAGTGCATCGTTGGAGCTGAATCTGCAATCCGATTTTTTTCAGGATATTCTCAGAAAGGCAGAGAAGGAGCAGATAGAAAAGAATTACAGATATCCGATATCGGATACAGTCTATGGAAACGGAGTAGGCGGAGGCGTTGCGGTATTGACCGCAGAGACCAGACCTGCGGCGAGCTTTGAGGGAAAGAGTTTGACTGCAAATTGCAGGATCGCAGTCACCTTTCAGATAAAAGACAGGACAAGAGTTTCGGCAGACGAAGTCTGTTTGGATAAAAGTGATATCCGGTTTACCGTTACAAGAACGCTGTCCGGAGACAGAAAGGCTCCGAAGGAATCGATATCTGTTTCAGGCCCCATTACTCTGAGCGCTTCCTTTGGGCCGGAATATTTTGATAAAAAAGATATTTCATGGTCTGTGAGTGATAATAGTATCCTGAAGCTTGAGGGGGAAGGCTTTGGTAAAGAGGATAGCAGCAAGGATTACCGAAATGTCAGCGTCTATGCGAAAAAAGACAGCAGATGGATCCGGGATATCATGGAGGCGGATGATGCACGCTGCCAGACCGATCCCTATGCACGCAGAAAAGGCTCCGGACAGAAGACGGCAGAGATCCTTCTGCAGGCAGAGGATATACTCGGAAATAAAAAAACAGCGGTATGTAAGGCAGAGGTTCAGTTTATAACGAAGGATCAGACGGAGGTAAGAGCGGAGAGCATTGAAACAGATAAAGATCATCTGGAATTTGATATGATCCTTACAAAGACAGGGCGAAGCTCTAAGCCGGATATGAAATGGAGTGGGGCAGAGGCACAGATACTGAATGCCCGTGTACTTCCCGAAAAAACAAAAGATCGGGAGGCGGAGGATATCTGGCCGCAGATCTCATGGAGTGCGGATCCTGCGGTTCTGACTGTGGATGATAATGGAAAGGTGCAGCCGCAGACCGATTCGGCATGGATCCGGGATGCCATGAAGTCTTACCCGTATACAGCCGAAAAAAGGACGATCCTGACGGCGGCTGCCGGTGATAAAAGGAAGGAAATACCCGTGACTCTTAAGTTTAAACTGGTCAATCATATCCGTACTTCTTCCGGCGGCGGGAGTTCTCACGGCTCTGGAGGAAGCTCCGGGGGCAGCTCCGGGAAAAAGTATTCTTCTGGGATAACAACGGAAGGTACAGTGAAAACCTCAGTGTCCGCGCCGGAGAACAGTTTAACCGGCATCTGGGTAAAGGATGGAGCAGAGAGATGGCTTTTCATTAACAATGGCAGAACCTTTGCGAAGGAGTGGGGCTATATCCATAATCCTTATGCGGGAGCCGGACAGGAAGCAGCGTCATGGTTCTATTTTATGGAGGATGGGACTATGGCGACCGGCTGGTATCAGGATCCGTTAAATAAAAACTGGTATTACCTTCATGATAAAAAGGATGGAAGCCGTGGATATATGTATACGGGATGGCATCAGATCAACGGAAGCTGGTATTATTTTGAGAAAAACGGAAGAATGCTTGCCGGGACAAAAACTCCGGACGGCTTCTATGTAGATGCTTCCGGCGCATGGATCGAAAATAAAAAGCAGAGTCTGAGGTATAGGCAGGAATAATAGCAGGGAGGCATGACAAATGGAGAAAATAAAGGCGCTTTTAATGAGAGAAAGAAGAAAAATCGCGGGATTTTTAGCTTTAGTCATATTTCTTTCCGCATTAGGTATGCCGATCCCGGCGGAGGCATCAGAGATCTGGCCGCAGAAGGCAACTGCTCCGTTTTACTGTCTGGATGGAGGCAAGAGCTGGAGACAGTCTGATCGATACGATATTTATAAATATGATACGCTTCCGTCCCCTCTGACAGAGGAGCAGGCAAAGCGTCTTTTCTGGGCATACCCCACCAATTGGAATGCTTTAAAGAGAGCGGCTTCAAAGTATGATCCGGAATTGTATGCCGGGATCGCATCGCAGGCATCAGGGCCAAATGAAGTAAAAAAGATCAAGGATAATGCAAAGACTAAATTTGCATGGATCGCAGATGATCCGGACCGGGAGTCCAGAGCGATCAGGGCGTTGGAGAAGGAGGCAGCTTCCGGAGAAAGTCAGGGAAAAGAAGCTCCGGAAGCGATACGGGAAGCGACCTCCGAGGAGAGGGCAGTTTCTATTGTTATTGCGCCCTTCTCAGACGGCCCGGGTGCACTCGATACGGAGCTTGTACTCGGAAGCAGGTTTATCCGTGATATTGCCGGGATCGAACCGCAAAGCGTTTGGGATAATGGATCCGGAGGAGGAAAAGAAGGATGGCTGGATGCCTCTCAGGATAAGAATATCGCAAAATCAGTAATGGGAGAGAGCCTGTATGAGCTGACATGGAGCAACGACTCGATCCGGATCCACAACAACGGCTCTGCCACGGCAAATGACAGTGCTGTCGGGAGCGATCTGTCTGAGGAAGAACGATATAATAAAACAATGGTGCGCTATAAGATAACCATGAAAAAGAATTCCGGGTGGTATACGGAGGGAAGCTGGAATGAGGATTATCTGCATCAGTGGATGGACTTTAAGGCCTGTGTTAATGCCCCGGAGCATCAGAGGCTTTATCAGGCGGATATCCGCATCGTACCGTCAGATATGGTGTTCTATCTTGTGATCAGTCAGGGAGAAGGGGAAATTCCGGATACTCCGGGATATGGAATAGAAGATCCGGAAATGGATTTTCGGATATTTCGCCATAAAGAAACCTTTTCAGCTACTTATAATGTAAAGCTCAAGAAGCTGGATGATGAGACCGGAATGCCCCTGCGCGGAAGCCAGTTTTATCTGTATGAGCGATTTGAAGATGCGGACAGCCTTGTAAAAAAGGAAACGGAAGGCAGGCTGCTGGAGGAAAATCTGAGCTTTGTCCCATGGGAGGGCTTTCAGATATTTGCCGAGGGGACAACCGATGAAAGGGGAGAACTAAGCCATAGGGATGAAAGAAAATACACCTACGACAAAACATATTGCGATGGTCATGGGATTCCAAAATGGGCAGAGTCTTCCGACACCTCAGATCCGGATCCGGAGGCAGACGAGCAGATCGAGGATAAAAACCGGGCGGCGGCAAAGAGATGGCTGGAGCTGGTAGATGCGTGTGCAGATTGTGCGGATACGAAAGCACATTTTCACTGGCTGGCAGATGAAAATGCGTATGAGGAGGTCTGTCAGGTACTGGAAACAGGAAAGCCTGGAACGACCGGCGGAGGAAATACAGATTCTTCTGCTGCTTTTGTGGCGTCCGGCTGCCGTGCAGACTGTGAAGCGACTCGGGATGCGTTTATTCATTTAAAATTTACTTACACATGGAAAGAGATCAAAGCGCGGACAGGATATATTCTCCATGATATCCATCCTGAGGATGTTCCGATCGAGCTGGTAACGACGACATCCTCCGAAGCCGGGGCAGACGCGGTTTTGGCCAAGGGCTCTGTCCGGGATGTCAATACGGCTTACTCGAGTACGAAAAAACCGATGGCTGCTGCATCCTCGGATACGAGAAGGCCGATGCTCTCTGCGACCCGGTCAAATGCGAAAAAGCCGGATGCTGCTGTGTCCTTGGATACGAGAAGGCCGATGCTCTCTGCGACCCGGTCGAACGTGAAAAAGCCGGAGGCTGCTGCTGCGTCCTCGGATACGAGAAGGCCGATGCTCTCCGCGACCCGATCGAACGCGAAAAAGCCGGAGGCTGCTGCTGCGTTCTCGGATACGAGAAGGCCGGTGCTCTCTGCGACCCGATCAAATGCGAAAAAGCCGGAATCGTCATCCTTGGCAGAAGGCTCCACGTTTTTGTCTAAAATATGGCGGATATTAAAGGCCGCCTTGACCAAAGGAGGCATTTGGAGGCCGGAGAGCGGGGAAGAAGCCATGGATGTGGCTGAAAGCAGGCTTTTGAACGAAGAAGCTGATGGAGAGTGGGATTCTGATACGGAGTGGGATTCTGATACCGGGGCCGACTTTGAGGCTTATCTTGGATCGGCCACAGAGGACGGGATCCGTCATCTTCCATCCGAAAACCGAGAGCTTTATTCGCATTATGATGCGGCAGACGGAGGAAAGGATTTCTGGGAGATACGGGATCACAGGACAGAGGGAGAGCTTTATATCAATAAACGGGATCTGGATCTGTACCGAAAGGAATCCGATCAGTATTCCTCTGCCGGAGATACGGAGGGAGACGGGACCTTAAAGGGAGCGGTATACGGACTGTTTGCTGCGGAAGATATCATCCATCCTGACACGGATATCCGTAGTAATGGGACAATGACAAACACGGGGATCGTTTATCGAAGGCACGATCTGACATCGGTGGCAGTAACGGATGAGGATGGAAATGCTGCGTTTCTGAGTTATACAGAAATGCCGGGAATGACCTTTGATATGGAAACCGGGAAAATAATGAAAAGAAAGGATATAAGCTGGAAAGGGCCGAAAAACTGTTATTCGGAAAATGATCTGAAATATGGAAATTATTGGATCAGCAGACCACTGCTTCTTGGAAAATATTATGTAAAAGAGCTGTCAAGGAGTGAAGGATATGAGCTGTCTGTAAATGGTCTATCCTCCCGTTGGAGTAACAGCAGGGCAGGAACAGAGCTTCCGGATATTTTTTCGGCGGGATCCGGGACTGCGATCGTATCACTAAAGGAGATGGCGGCCTCCATGGAGGGAGAGGACGGTGGCGGAACCGGATATGACCAGATACCGTTTACTGTATCCTCAAACGGAACCGGAGGCTACACGCTTGTTCTTTCCGGATTTCCGGAAAACACGGAATTTTATCGCGTAGATTCGGGAGAAAAGGAGGTAACAGCCCTTCGGGTGACAGGAACTATCGAAACACCGGTAAAGGATGCAGAGGGAAGGCAGGTATGGGTCACTGCCGAAACAGACACTGACTATATAAAATACAAGCCGGAATATGCTGCAGACGGCTCTGTTTCCGGACAGACACCTCAAACACAGTTGGAGCCGCAGATGGTAAGGGCGTACCAGATCCCGCAGCAGGCAGCGATGAAGCTCACAGATATTGATATTGATGAAGACGATCCGATCCTGCACGAGAAAATGAGTGAACATGATATTAAAGATAAGGAGGACAGGATCTTCTTCTACCTGAAGGCGGAAACAGAAAGGATACTGAGAGAAAATGGGTACGGAACCCCAATCACGGCTGATGGCTGCTTTTCCACGGAGAAAGAACCGGTATACAGCAGAGGAGTAAAGAAAGGTCAGCCTGATCGATATGGGATGACGACAAAAGCAGGGGAAACGGCAGTAAAAACATATTACGGAGCTGCTGTTCAGGAGATACGGATCCGGGAGACAAAAGAAGGGATCACGACAGAGGATATACTGGCAGAGCTGATCGGATGGTATGGCAAAAATCCGCAATGGAGCTTTGGCGGACTGGATTCTGTTAAAAAAGAGCAGGATGGATATCGATTCGTCGTATATTCAGGCATATCCGCCGGAAACAGTAAATGGCTTTTTACATTAAAAGAGGCGGGCGGAAAAGCAGAGGTCGATAAGATATACGGAGTTCTTGAGGATCCGACAGCACTTCGCCTAGTCTACCGGGAATATGGAGCTGCCGGAACACATCGGTATCAGATCGAAAGACAGTATTGCTTCGGCAGCGGAAAAGAAAAACGGTATTATATAGATGCTGTTTTAACGCCGGCAGTATTGATCGATAAGGCGGGAAAGCTTCAGGACATTCTACATTCAGTGATGGTATATCATCGTAGAGGAGAGGCAGTGCGTGATTATCTGGACGGAGATCCGGATAATGGGTATAAGGTTCCTCTTAGGAAGATCTCGGACAAGCTGGAGGTTACAACGGAAACAGAGCTGGTGGAAACAGATGTAAAGCTGGAGGCTGTTTCTTATGATAAAAAAAGTGGGGTATATCGGGTACGCGTAGAAACAGAAGGAACAGACAGCAACGGAGCTCATTTTTCCGATCGGGACAACAGACTTATGCTTTCTTTTATGGCAAAGCTTCCCCAAAAAGAGAAGCTTCTTACCGATAAAGACGTGGAAGCTCTGGAAAAGGGAAACGTATACGGATATTCTGTGGGAGACAGGATCGGTTATGGGGAATATCTTACCCATATCCGGGGAGTATCGATGAGCGTGTCTTTAAAACCGGATAAGGAAAAAACGGACAGCTATATTGCAGTAAAGGAGCTGGTCTATCGCAGACAAAACCGGGTCAAGGAGGATGCTGATACCGGTAAGATTCGCATGCAGGTGCTGGAACGTCCCATCAAGCAGAAGGTTAAGGTAGTAAAATATATTAAAGAGGAAGAAGCAATCGGAAACTTTCGGTTCAAGATATATCTGAAATCGAATCTGGAACGCCTGTATTGCAGCAAAAATGGCGAGATCAGATGGACGGATAAAAAAGGAAATGAGATCAATATTCGGGAATATCGAGAACAGTATCCGGAATTAGTGCAGAAAATCTATACCCGGAAGACAGACCGCATGATTTTAGAAAAGACAGAAGAAACGAAAGAGCCGGGAGCTGGTGAAAAGTATAATTATGAAAAGTTTTTTGATGCGATACAGACAGCCGATACAGATAAATGGAAAAATAAAGGAGTTGTTTTGAATACCTCTTTTAAACCGTTTGCTTTTGCCCGATATACGGGAACAGAAAATCAGATAAACAGTTCGGAGGCAGCCAGACAAAACGCACTTAGATCAGATGCGGTGCGTCAATTTGCAGTAAGCTGGTATCTGAAGAATCAGGTTAAGACGGAGAATAAGGAAAATATACGGTATTCTGATGAGACGTATGATAAGGCGTTATATCAGGCAATTTTAAAGGCAGAGGAATACCTGCTTCCGTTTTTTCAGTATGATATCGGATCCATATATGAAATTGAATGGGATGATGAACTATCCGGCGGGATCGACAGGGACAAGGCCACGCTTTCTGCGTGTCAGCTAAATAAAAAAGGCGGAAAGGCGGAGTACGCATTCGGAATTTCAGCCTATTTACCCTATGGACAATATGTGATCGTTGAGCAGCAGCCGTGGCGGGCAGAATGGATGGATCTTGAAAATAAACACTACAGATGCGATAAGCCAAGAGAAATTTCACTGCCTGCGGTGTATGAAGAAAACGGGAAGGGGATCCCGGAAAAGCTATCAGAAAAGCTTCCCTCTATCAAGGTTCCTTGGAGTGTGACAGAGAAGGAGGAGGACAGTATATTAAACGGCTTCGCCTATCCGGTATTTACAAACAGAAAATACCGGGTCAGTCTCCGGATCGAAAAGCTGGATCGGGAGACCGGAGAGCCGATCCTTCATGACAGCGGTGTATTTGCACTCTATAGGGCCAAAAGAGAGGAAAATAAAGGCGGAAGCGGAGATGTGGTGCGGTATAAGACAGATCAGAGCATAGAAGGAAGCCGGAAGTTTCTGGAGGCGATGGGGGCTTATCATATTACTCCCTTTGCCCGTGAAAATGGGCTCGGTGCCGGAGATTCTTATTACGGAACGGTTCCGGCCGGAACACCTGTCTGTAAAGAGAGTGACAAAGTAATATTTCATGATGAAAGCGGAAGTCAGACCAGTGAATTTTCTGCCCAGTCAACTGTTTTTGACGGAGCCGATAAAGACGTACTGGAGGTGGCGGGATATTTAGAGACACCGGAGCCTGTCAGTGCCGGTGTATATGTTTTGGCAGAATTAAAGGCGCCGGACGGATATGTGAGGAGCAAACCGATCCCCATCGAAGTATACAGCGATCAGGTTACCTATTATACAGATGGAGAAACAGAGAAAAAGGCTTCTGTTTTGCACAAGTATGAGGATAAAGAAACCGCGAGGATCTTTGTCAATGATGATGCGGTCAGTCTGGAGATCTCAAAGAAGAAAACGGAAGATACGATCCGGGGAATGAAGATTGAGGGATCGCTTCGTTATCTGGAAAACCGAAGGCAGGCGGGAGAGCACATCGAGCTGGTATATGAAAATGGGGTCTATCAGGGATATGGATATCTTATCCGCAAGCTGGATTCGGCAGAGGATAAAAACAGGTATGTTTCCGGTGCTAAGATGATCCTTTATCAGGCAATCGAGCTTTGCCCTTCCGGTGATAAACAAGATCTTGCCGTTGAGGGACTGAAGGTCATAAGAGACAGAAACGGAAATGTTGTAGATATACTGGTGGAGGAGGATTATGCCGGAAAACAGTCGGTATTTTCAGAAAAAGACGGTGTGTGGGATCTTAGGGAGCTGCCTGTCGGAGATGTTCCGGTGCTGTTTTATGATATGGGCGGTCTTAAGGTGTTGGAGAAAAATGCAGATGGGCATCTGTACGGGTTCGGAAAGGATGGCGGCAGGATCCGGATCACATCAGATACAGAATCCATATATGCTTTAAAAGGAGGGATTCCCGTTTTTGAGATCAGTGGGGGAGATTTTTCCGAGCTTGTTTATGATGAGAGGACAAGGGCATTTACAAAAATGGATGAAGAAACCGTGATCTATCATCTGGATTCCGAACGGGTTCGGGATGCACTGGTGGATGGATATACAGGCCTCGCATACGTAGAACGGTTCGTACCCGGAATACGCGGGCGTGAAGAAAGGAGGATAGCGGTATGGCCGGTTACCGTTTTAAGAGATACAAACGGAGCCGTCATACGGAGAGATAAGATCCTGACAGGTCGTCCGGGGGAAAGAAATGCAGGTTCTTCAGAGGCATATATTACCGGAACATGGGAATCAGAAACAGGAAGTCTGGAAAAAAGAATGAGCCCTGTTTTAGATGAAAATGGCCTTGTACGTTATTATCCGGCCGACCGGGAGCTTTATAAAACAGGAGAGTCCGTTTACGACAGAGACGGAGAGTATCTGACATATCGGTATGAGGAGCTTCTGGAGAATTTTAACAGAGCGGCGTATTATCAATATGACAAAAACCGTCTGTATCAGGGAACCGGAAACGGGCAGGCAGCGGTAAAATTACAACATCGAAAAGGCGAGGCATGGATCATCCCGAATATATGGATAAGCGGAATAAAGAGTCCGCAGGATCCTACAGAGACGGAAAAGACATGGGGAAAACCGGATCTTTTGCGCCGGGTGACACCCGGGAAATACATATTAGAGGAGATGGAAGCCCCGAAGGGCTATGTCAGAGCTTTTCCTATGGCAGTTTGCGTAGAAGAAAATGCAAAGGTTCAGAGAGTTTCATTGTCAGACGAGCGTATTAAGGTCGAGATCCATAAAACAGATCCGGAGGATCAGATTCTTACGGGGGCTAAGCTGGCACTTTTTAAAGCGCATCGTGTATACACGTCAGATTTTAAGCAATATCCCAAAGGATATTATTTTGTAAAAAGCAGTCAGGAGCCTGCATGTTGGCAAATAGAGGATCCTGTGGATAACCATCCGAAAGATGTCCGTGCCGTGTGGATAACAGGAAAGACCCCTAAGTATTTAGAAGGGATCCCTGCGGGAGATTATATTTTAGAGGAGCTGGACACTCCGGCGGGTTATCTGCCATCTTCTATGGAGATCGTCGTGAGGGAAACAGAGGAGCTTCAGAGCTTTGTACTTAAGGACGACCATATAAAATTAGAAATATTCAAATATGAGGCAGATAAGAATGGGATAAAAACAGCGCTGCCATGGAACTTTAATGCAGAATTGACATTATATCCGGCGGTACTGGATCCGAACGGAGAAGTAAAGATACAGGATGGAAGACCTTTGTATGAAGCGGAGCATCCGGTAGATAGCTGGATAGCAGGAAGGCTTGGAAATCACGGGACGGATATGACCCGGGCGTATGAGGAGATGTTTACGGAATACAGGGATCGCTTCCTGCGTTTTTCATGGAAAGACCCGTATGGAGGAGGCAGTGCAAAGCGGGTGGAAACGTTTTCTTATGGAAACGGGGAGATCGTACATCAGGTATGGGAGATGGAGGATGGTCGTGAATTTTCCGTTACGGTATCGGAGAAAAAGGGATCATCATTGAAAAACCGGGCCACCTTGAAGGAATCGGTGAAGGACAGATATGTATTTAAATATCAGATACATAAAAACAGATATGCTCTTGGCAGCGGGACAGCAGAAAGCTATGATACGGCAGACGGGATCCACAGGATCGATAAGATACCGGCCGGTAAATACGTTCTTGTAGAAACAAAAACTCCGGATGGATATAAAGCGGCTGCACCGCAGATCATAAATGTGCTTCCGATCCGTGAGCTTCAGAGGTATTCCATGGAAAATATAAAAAAGCAAAGATATATCGATAAAAGGGATAAGGCCGGAAATCAGCTTGCAGGAGCGGAGCTGTCTTTATATCGGGCCGGAGAAGACGGGGAGCTGGATCTTAGCGAGGAGCTTTTGGAAGATCGCTGGATATCGGGAAAGGAAGGCTGTTACAATGCAGATGACTTGGCAGACGGAAAAATACTGCAGGGATACGGGATCGGAGATATGCGTCTTCATGAAATCCCACCGTTAAAGTATGGGAGCTATTATCTCGTGGAAACGAGAGCACCGGAATATTTTATAACGATGCAGCCATTAAAGATCATACTGAACGAGGAGACTGCGGATGTTATCACTGCCGTCAATCAAATGGCAGAAGGAAAAATAGAGATCAGAAAGACGGATTCGGAGTGGTATGAAAAGCCCGTTCCCGGCGCATGGTTTGAGATCAGAAACAAGAGGACAGAGGATACGTTTCTGATGCGGACAGATGAAACGGGAGCTGCAAGCTCTCCCCTGCTTCCGACGGCATATATAGATCATACATATAATCCGGTTCCGTATGAGTATGAGGTCAGGGAGGTGAGATCGCCGGCAGGCTATCAGCAGTCAGACAAAATATGGAGAGTTGTGTTTACCCCGGAGGAAAACGATGTGCTTGTATACAGGATAGCAGCCGAAAATGACCGGACAAGATTGTATATTTCAAAAAGTGATTTTGAAACAGGAGATTTTGTTCCGGGGGCAAAGCTGGCTATTTATAAAGCAATATATAAAGATGGAGCATACATTCCGGATGGGATCGCCCTTGAGAGCTGGAGCAGCAAAAAAGAGCCTCATCCGTGCACCGGAAAGCTATCCGCCGGAGAAACTTATTTTCTTATAGAGGAAGAAGCCCCGGAGGGTTATCTGGTATCTCCGGCCACGTTGTTTACAATATCGAAGGACGGGAGCCACGTTATAGAGATCGCTAAAGAATCAGGAAAGATCATTATGGATACGGAGGAAAGCACCGGAAAGCTGAAAACGTTGTCTGTTTTATGCCGCTCCGTCACAGGCGGACGATTTGTTCTTAAAAACAAGGAACAGGTCATTTCTGCCGGGGAGATGCATGGCGTGATCGAGATTCCGGATCAGATCCCGGAGGGTGAGAGCCTGACGGTCAGCCAGTGGGTTACTTTTTCAGACGGATCGGAAAAGGCAATAAAAAATGAAAGCTTTCGTGTATACAGAAAAGTCGGAGGCTGTCGCATAAATGTAAAAGCTCCGGTGAAAACAGAGTATCTTCTTTCGGATAAAAACGGAAGAAGCATCGCATTATGGGACGGGCAGGAGAATGAAAGAAAGCGGATAGAAAGTTCCCTTTGGACGGAGGGAATCTACAGACTGGAGGAGCGGCTCGTATTTGATGATGGGAGCAGGATCCCAGTGGAAAGAACAGACCTTGGAATTGGAAACAGAAAAGCTGTCGATCATCTGGATATGAAGGATCGCAAAACAGAGGTGAGGATCAGAAAAACAGACCGGGAGAGCGGAAAATGGGTTCCGGGCGCAAAGCTTTCGATTAAAGACAGGAATGGAAAGACAATTGCATTATGGAATTCCGGTGAAGGTGAGTATCTTCTTTCCGGCATCTTAAAGCCGGGAGAAGAATATCGGCTTGTGGAAGATCAGGCACCGGAGGGATATTGGAAAGAGGAAGATATTCTATTCACGGTTTCAGAGGATGGCAGGACAGATCTGATCCGGATGGAGGACAGAAAAAAGGAAACAGAGCCTCCGAAGGAACCGGAACCGCCAACAAAGCCGGATGTGCCGGATAGACCAAAGCCGCCGAAAGAGCCGGAAAAACCGGATTACCCCGGAGATTCTAAGGATCCTCATCCCCCGGTGGAAACGCCGGATGGCCCGGGCCCGGGAAACCAGCCGGAGCTTCCTACAGAACCAATGAAGCCGGAAAAACGTCCGGGAGTTATTACTGCAAAATATGTCCCTTCCACAGGAGGAGCGGGATATGCAGATCTGAGAAATCCGGGTAAAATAAGAGGTAAAACCGGTATTTATGTGCCTAAAACCGGAGACAGCCGAAATCCACTTTTATATATCGGCGGAATGCTGGCTTTTATCATAGCAGCCGCAGTGAGCTCTACGCTTTCAGGGCAGAAGGCTGCAGATAAAAAAGGTAAAAAGACAGGTAAAACAACAGATAAAACGACAGATAGAACAACAGATAAGACAACAAGTAAAACAAGGGATAAAACGAAGCGAAGGTTTTATATCTTTCTTTTCACCGCCTTTCTGGTAATGGCAGGCTTCCAAAATATAAATGTGTGTGCGGAGGAAATATCCGATCCTCTGGAGAATGGACGAAATGTAAAGATTTATGAAAGCCCTGTATTTGTCGGGGAAAGGAAAGATCTGATCCCCGCAGATGTTATTGAGGAGGATGGAAAACAATACCGGCTGGTGTCGATGGAGGAAAAGGACGCCGTCAGAGAAAAAGAAATCACGTATGCGTCAGCCGACATCCCATACTTATTGGAAGGCAGCCAGAAGCCGCCGGATACTGCTTTGATCACACTAAAGGATGAGTATGCCCAAAGTGAATATGAACGGGAGGTCCCCTTGCTTAAGGTCACGGAAAAAGATGTTTTCTGGTCGGATGACTTTCATTTTCCGCTAACGGTAACCGGCTATGATGCCGATTACTTTCGGATCGGAGAAACAGAGATACCGGCCGAGGCAGATATGATACGGTACGAGGATGCCTTTTTAGAATATCTGGGGCTTTCGGCCGACTGTTATCAGATCAACAAGATCGAATGGAGTGGGGAGAGCTATGAAAAGGATGGAGAAAAATGCCGGGACGGAGAGGCAAAGGGAAAAAAGCTCGTCAGAAGCGTGTCTGTAAAATACGGAGGTCAGGTAGAAGCTCCAAGGCTTGAAGGCAAACAGTATGTGGCACTTTATGAGGAGATCGCAGGGGCAGATATGGATACAGAGGAGACAGAAACAACAGTTTCGGAAGAAACAGAGGCATCAGCAGGATCGCCGATCGATGCCGAAGCTTTACAGAAATTTTCTTTGGCAGAAAGAGTTTTATCATGGATCCGGGAATACCGGACGGTAATAGCGGTCAGCATTTTCTTTCTTCTGTTTCTTCTTTCGGCACTGCTTCTCTTTTTTCGCACCGGAAAAAAAGGTAAGTATAAATGATTTCTCCGGGGAATACATTATCTCAAAAAAGGAAAAATTAAAAATATGAAAATTTTGATCTTTTTATCTGAGTTTATGGTTCCTTTGACCATCTTTTATATTGTAGGATTCGGATTCCTTTCCAAACGACCGGTGTTTGATGATTTTTTAAAGGGCGCGGCAGAGGGAATGAAGATCGTTTCGGAAATCATGCCGACCCTGATCGGATTAATGACTGCTGTGGGGATATTAAAGGCATCCGGATTTTTAGAGGCAGTTGCCGGATGGATGGAGGTTCCGGCCGGGTATCTTAAGATTCCGGCCGCGGTACTTCCGGTCATACTTGTCCGGATCGTGTCCGGATCGGCAGCTACCGGGCTGATCGTGGATATCTTTAAAAATTATGGGCCGGATTCGATCGTGGGGAATATGGTTTCGATCATGATGGGATGTACGGAAACCGTGTTTTATACGATGAGCGTGTATTTTATGACCGCAGGGATCCGAAAAACAAGATGGACTTTGCCGGGAGCTTTGCTGGCTACGGCTGCCGGGATCGGGGCCAGCATTGTGCTGGCAGGAGCCATGACCTGAAAACTGGCAGAAATTGCAAAGGCTTTTCTTGCGTTACTATGCTTTAATGTGGTATCATAATTTTGACGATGCCACGATTGTGGGAGTGCGTAGCACGGAACAATCCGCAGGCATCAAAATCGGGGGCTTTTGACCCCGATATCATTTTGACAGAGATAATACAGATAGATAAAATGAGAGAGGGCTTGTTATCAGTGGATAACTATAAGATCTTTAATGAAGTGCTGGTGCGCTTGTTTCGGGATATTATGAATATTGAGGAGCGGTCTCTTGTGACACCGGAATTTAAGGATATCACAAGCAATGACATGCATGTAATTGAAGCGATCGGAGTGGGCTCGCCCAAAAACATGTCCACGATTGCCAGAGAGCTGTCGGTTACGGTAGGTACATTGACAATTGCAATGAACAGTCTGGTAAAAAAAGGCTATGTGATCCGGGAGAGAGGTCTTGAGGACAGGCGTGTTGTGTATATATCTCTTTCAAAACGAGGACTGGAGGCTTACGAGCATCATGCCGCGTTCCACCGCCGTATGGTAGAGGCGATAACACAGGACTTGAGCGAAGACGAGATGAAGATCCTGGTTCAGGCTTTGTCCCGCATAGACAAATGGTTCAGAGATGAGGAACGCGTATAATAATACATCAGGGGGATTCAC
>Ga0129310_1001704_pt1 | contig 18266 bp, 15 predicted proteins | sample Go1ome_2_FD_94433 | JGI IMG/M metagenome (GOLD analysis project Ga0129310, IMG submission 94433) | Western lowland gorrila individual fecal microbial communities from Wisconsin, USA - Go1022A metagenome | ecosystem: Host-associated > Mammals > Digestive system > Large intestine > Fecal | place...
TGATGAATTTCTATATTTGGGTGGCAATGAGCAGGGGACGCATAAATATGTCAGCGAACTTCTGGGAAAGGCAACGATTGACACGAACACCTATGGAAAGTCAACGGGACATTCCGGGAACTATTCCACCAATTATCAGAATACAGGGCGGGAGCTGATGACACCCGATGAAGTTCGCATGTTGGATAACCGATATGCGATTCTTTTTATTCGTGGAGAAAGACCGATTTTAGATGAGAAATTCGATATTTTAAAACACCCTAATGTGGGACTTACAACTGACGGGAATGGAAAGCCATATCTGCATGGAGCAGTTGACCGGGCAGTGGCAAGTATCTCACTGGGAGACAGCTTAGAAGGTGAACTCACAGACGATTCACTGGAATCGGAAGATTACGAATTATTATCCGATGAAGATCTGGAAGAAATTATCCAGAAATATGCGTAAATCCAAGAAAAATATATAGGAGGCTATCAAAAAATGAAGTTAGATATGCGAAAAAAGCAGGAGAAGAAAGAAACCACAAAAGTAACGAAGAAGCTGCCAATGACAGTAAAAATGAAACGTGCTATGGCAGTGTATGTTGCAATGGTACTGATTATGACAGCAGGGGCAAGTACCGTATTTGCAGCAGACGATCCACTGACCGTTATCAATAATCTGTCCACATTTATCTTTGGACTGATTCGTGCCATCGGAATGATTCTGTTGGGATTTGGAATTGTGCAGGTCGGATTATCGTTAAAATCCCATGATCCAAGTCAGAGAGCCAATGGATTCTTAACATTAGCAGGTGGTGTAATCATTACATTTGCAAAAGAAATCCTGAATCTGATTACAGGTTAAAAAGAATAGAAAACAAGAAAAAGGGAATGGGACGGTGCAGGCCCGAAAGGAGCCGCACCGTCCCAACTAAGACAGGAGGTGTTTAGAACGTGTCAGATAACTGGGTAGTACAGAACTTGCAAAATGCCCTAGATACCTGGAACAGTAAACTTGCGGAAATATGGCAGATACTCACACAGTCACCGGAGACCTTTAAGGGTGGCGGTATCTGGCGGGTGATTGTGCAGATTCATGGAGCATTGCAGGCAATCGGCTATGCTTTGTTAGTGCTTTTCTTTGTAGTTGGAGTGGTCAAGACTTGTGGCAGTTTCACAGAGGTAAAAAGACCGGAACATGCATTGAAAATTTTTATACGTTTTGCGATTGCAAAAGGTGTAGTCACGTATGGACTGGAGCTGATGATGGCATTATTCAATATCATACAGGGAGTGACCAGTACGATTATGCAGACCGCAGGGGTTGGAAGTACGGAAGATACTGTTTTACCGGACGAAATCATAGAAGCGGTAGAAGATTGTGGATTTTTTGAAAGTATTCCTCTATGGGCGGTAACGCTGATCGGTGGACTCTTTATTACAGTGCTGAGCTTCATTATGATTATGAGTGTATATGGAAGATTTTTTCGAATGTATCTTTATACTGCCATTGCACCGATTCCGTTATCTTCCTTTGCAGGAGAGCCGAGCCAGAATATCGGAAGAAGTTTTTTGAAATCCTATGCAGCAGTGTGTTTGGAGGGAGCAATCGTGGTGCTTGCCTGCATTATTTTTTCATTATTTGCATCATCACCGCCAGTAGTTGATCCAGATACAGCGGCAGTGACCATGGTGTGGAGTTATATCGGGGAATTGATTTTCAATATGCTTGTACTGGTCGGAGCAGTGAAAATGTCAGACAGGGTAGTGCGGGAAATGATGGGATTGTAAAAACAAAATTGCTGTAAATTTCACTGCGAATAAGTTGAATGATTCACAGTGAAAGGGTATAATATAGAAGTAGAAAAGAGGTAAGCAATTTTTCGAGGAGGAAAGACTATGCCAAATATTAAACCTATTTCGGATTTAAGAAATTATACAACAGTAATCAATGAAGTTACCTATGGTAATAGAGTTTATCTTACAAGAAATGGACATGGACAGTGTGCAATTATAGATATGAAGGAGCTGGACGAATTAGATAAGCAGAAAGCACTTTATACATTAATGAGTAAACTAAACGAAGCAGAAGTGTCTATTCGGGAAGAAGGAACGATTTCAGCGGATGATCTGGAAGCAGAACTGGGGGTATAATTGTATTGAAAAAAATAGAATATTCACAGATTGTAAGGAAGAAACTGAATCAGCTAAAAACTGATTTAGTGCAGGACTTTGGTGTTGAAGTTTCCAGAAAATCAGTGAAAAAGATAACAGATGCGGTGAGGGGTCTGGAAAAGTTTGAAAAAAAGGGAATTGCCGTATCTGCAATGTATAATATAGAATGCGATTATCGCTATTTATATGTTAGTCACAATTATGTTTTTTATAGAATTGAGTCAGAAAAAATAATTATTGTTGAAATGTTTGATGAAAGAGAAGATTTTATGTATAAGCTTTTCGGAATTTCAACAAGAACACAGGAATCAATAGATTACTGGGGCGATGAAGATTAAATAATAACAGGGTATGTATGGAAATAAACCGTACATACCCTGTTGTGCGTTAAGAGTCTATTCTACAATATCTCCGTTATTGTTATACCGCATATTCCCCTGAGAGTCGAAATGAACAGAATTTAATGGAATCCCTCTCTGTCTGGCACGAGAAATCTGAAATGACATATCGTCTTTCATAGCTTTGTAGTATTGATGTTCCTGCCACTTGCGTCGCAGAGCAGAAATCCAACTGAGAACTGAAAAGGCAGTCAGCAGATAGAGGATTGCAAATGCAAGTTTTTCATGGCTTGCTGCCCAAGGATTCAGAATTGTGGAAACAGTAAGGAAGTATAACAGCGGTAAGGTCAGATTTAATCTGGCAGCAATCCGAAACAGCAGAGAAATTAGGAATAAAGCAATGGTAACAACAAGTGAAATCATAACAGTGATCGACATAGGTCAGTCCCCCTTTTATTTACCCAAAGTATAACAGAACAGGAAAAATATAACAAATGTGCGATTTGGAGGTGTATCGTTTTGGAAGTAAAAATTAACAAGGAAATCAGGGATTATACAGAGGCAATCTTTTTCGGATTGTCCCTGAGACAGTTTATCTTTTCAGTATTAGCCTGCGGGATTGCCGTCGGGCTTTATTTTTTGCTTCACCCATACATGAGTATGGAAACAGTGAGTTGGATTTGTGTACTGGGAGCTGCCCCATGTGTGGTGTTTGGATTTGTAAAATACCATGGAATGACAGCAGAGCAGTTTATCTGGGCATGGATTAAATCGGAAATCCTGATGCCGAAAAAACTGGTGTTCCGGTCAGAAAATCTTTATTTTGATGCAGTAGAACCAATCATTAAAAAATATGAGAAAGAAAGTCTGAAGAAGGAGGGACGCAAGAAAAATGATAAAAACGCTGAGTAATATCTTCAAGCAGGATAAAGAAAAATTTGTAATTCCAAGAAGTGTACAGCAGGTAATTCCCATCGAGACCATTTGGTCAGATGGAATTTTTAAAATCGGGAGAAATAAATTTGCATGTACCTATAAATTCACCGATATCAATTATGCGGTGGCAAGCAAAGTGGATCAGGAAACAATGTTCCTGGAATATATGGATTTGTTAAATTCTTTTGATTGTGGTGGAACAACAAAAATCACCATCAATAATCGCCGCTTAAATAAGGTAGATTTTGAAAATGCAATTATGATGCCAATGAAGGAAGATGGACTGGATTTATACCGAAAAGAGTACAACAACATGCTTTTGGATAAGGCAACCAGTTCTAACAGTATCGTGCAGGAAAAATATGTGACGGTATCCTGCTATAAGAAAACGATTGAAGAAGCCAGAACGTATTTTGCACGAGTGACACCAGAGTTGAACAGTCATTTTGCAAGACTTGGTTCTAAATGTGCAGAGGTAAATGGAGAAGATAAGTTACGCATTCTGCATGATTTTTACCGTACTGGAGAGGAGACAGGCTTTCATTTTGATATTCAGGAGAGCATGAGGAAAGGACACAGCTTCAAAGATTATATCTGCCCGGATACCTTTGAGTTTGAAAAGGACTATTTCCGCATGGGAGAGCGCTACGGAAGGGTACTTTTTCTTCGGGAGTATGCTTCCTACATCAAAGACGATATGATAGCAGAACTGACCGACATGAACCGAAATCTGATGTTGAGCATTGATGTGATTCCTGTTCCGACTGATGAAGCAGTACAGGAAGTCGAAAAACGTCTGCTTGGTGTTGAGACAAATATTACAAACTGGCAGAGACGGCAGAATGCCAATAACAACTTTTCCGCAGTCATTCCGTATGACTTGGAACAACAGAGAAAAGAAAGTAAAGAGTTCATGGACGACTTGACCACACGTGACCAGCGTATGATGTTTGGAATACTGACTATGGTGCATACAGCAGAATCGAAAAAGCAGCTTGACGCAGATACGGAAACACTTCTGACAATCGGACGGAAAAAGTTATGCCAGTTTTCAGTTCTGAAGTTTCAGCAGATGGACGGATTAAATACAGCACTTCCAATCGGACACCGGAAGATTCCGGCAGTCCGTACACTGACTTCGGAGAGTGTGGCAGTGCTGATGCCATTCCGAGTGCAGGAGATTATGGACGCAGGTGGTATCTACTATGGTGTAAATGCAATTTCCAACAATTTACTGATGTGCAAGAAAGAAAATTTGATGAATTTCAATGCTGCAATATTTGGTGTACCTGGAAGTGGAAAATCTTTTAGTGCAAAATCGGAAATCGAAGAACTGGCGTTGCAGACAACAGATGATATTTTAATTTGTGATCCAGAACGAGAATATGCAGCTTTAGCAGAAGCTTTTGGTGGAGAAGTGATTCGTATTGCTGCAGGTAGTCCGGATCATATCAATGCAATGGATATGGTAGAAGGATATGGAGATAGTGGCGATCCGGTGATTGAAAAGTCACAGTTTATTTTATCTCTGTTTGAGCAGTTGGATAAAAAAGGAATCAATGCAAAGGAACGCTCCATTATTGACCGATGTGTAGGAAAAGTTTATGAGGAATATCAGCATGGCGGACCAGTGCCGACTTTACGTGTATTACGTGAAAAGTTTCTGGAGCAGGAAGAACCGGAGGCACAGGAACTGGCATTGATATCTGAGTTGTTTACACAAGGAAGTTTAGATGCATTTGCACATGAAAGCAATGTTAATGTAAATAATCGTATTATCGTATACGATATTCTGGATTTGGGAAAAACGTTGAAAACCATGGGACTTCTGGTTATCACTGATGCAATGCTGAACCGGGTAACGGAGAACTGGAAACAAGGAAAAAGGACACATATTTATATTGATGAGGTTCATGTAGTGTTTGAAAATGATTATTCAGCAGCCTTTTTCAGTTCTGCATGGAAAAGATTCCGTAAGCGTAATGCATTTCCGACAGCAATCACGCAAAATGTAGAATATTTATTAGATTCACCGCTGGGAAGCAGCTTGATTTCTAACAGTGAATTTATTGTAATGCTCAATCAGGCAGAAGCAGATCGTGAAAAATTAGCACAACTTTTGAATATCTCAAAAGAGCAGATGAGTTATATCACAAACGCTGAGCCGGGGTGTGGATTGATAAAATATGGAAGTGTGTTAGTTCCGTTTATTAACCGATTTCCAACCAATACAAGGTTGTATAAGTTGATGACTACAAAACCGGGAGAAGACAGTATCAACCGAGGAAGAATGTAAAATTAAAAATATTTTGAATAATGAGAAGCAAGGCACTAAAAAACGTCACAGTTGTGGCGTTTTTTTAGTGCCGGAAAAGGAGAAAATATGTCAGAAATCAGATTTTCATCAAAGGAACACGAAAAGTTTTTTTATCAGATGTTAGCAAAATGCGGAAAGCACGACAGTTATTACAGTTCATTTTTTTATTGTGTGGGAATTTCTGAAGATACCAGAAATCATGTTGACCGCATGTTTGATTTTAAGGAGCGTTTGATTAAACCGGAAGCACTGCATGAAGGGTGGCAGACAGGCGGTTCGGCACGATTGACCAGACTGGCTTTCAACTTGTGGAATGGATATGTTGAGAAGGGAGAAGAAAGTCTGTCTACCCCATATGAGATGTTCGATTGTGGTTATGCACCATATTTCTATGAAGCAATCCGCATGAAGTACCCGGAATACTGCCGGGAACTGCCACAGGTGAGTAAAAGAGAAACTAATCATGAACGCTAGATAAAGATTCAAATGGAGGAAAGCGATGGATCGTAAGATAAAAACACGCCAAGTCCATAAGGATATTAAAGTATTAGACAAGACGGTTACAGTGACAGATCATGTTAAGCAGTCCTATGTCAGAACAAAAGAAAATGTCATACAATTGACGGAGAAATCCAGTGATAGAGAGAATAATCCGGTAGGTTATGCAGAAGATGCGGCCAGCGAGTATGCTGACCGCATTTTTCACGAAACAGGGCATCAGGTATGCAGACGGACAGGAAATATTATTGAACGGAAGAAAGAGAAAGCTTCTGTTTCTTCGGCAGGCGAAGAAACAGTTTACCAGCCGAAAGAACAAATACGACCAGTACCGCCTTCAGGCGGAGAAAAGGCACAGGAGCAGGGGAAAGAACTTGCTGTCAAAAAAATCAAGACCGTTGAACGGGATAAAAGAACCATCAAGACCGGGAGAGCATCGGAGCAGGTTGTAAAAAATGCCGGAAAAGGTACAATCAAGACTTCTGGAAAATCTGTCAAGACTGCAGAACAAACAGCAAAGACCAGTATCAAAACATCGGAGCAGACAGCAAATGCTTCTGTCCAGGCAATGCATTATTCCATGAAAAAGGCGGAAAAAGCAGTGCAGGCAGCAAGACAGACAGCACAGAATACCAAGATTGCAGTGAAAAAGACAGCAAAAGCGGTAACACATGCAATAAGAGCATTGCTTGAAGCTACAAAAGCATTGCTGAGTGGATTGACCGCAGGCGGTTGGATTGCGGTTGTGATATTGATTATCGTCATTTTATTTGGTGGTTTTCTATGTATGACAGGCGGGGATAATTCCAGTACAGTTTCTTCTGTCAGTGCAGAAGTAGAAGCATACGAGCCACTAATCCGGCAGTATGCAAACCAATATGGTATTGGTGAATATGTGGAATTGATTAAAGCGATTATGATGCAGGAATCCGGTGGAAGAGGACTTGATCCAATGCAGTGTTCAGAAGGGAGCTTTAATACAAAATACCCCAAACAACCGAATGGAATCACTGATCCAGAATATTCGATTTCCTGTGGAGTGCAGGAGATAAAAAGCTGTCTGGAACGTGCAGGAGTAAAAAATCCTCTGGATATGGAAAATATCAAACTGGCATTGCAAAGTTACAATTATGGAAATGGATATTTGGAATGGGCGAAAGCCAGAGGTGGGTATACCCTTGCCAATGCAGCAGAGTTTTCTGATATGATGGCACAGAGAATGGGGTGGAGCAGTTATGGGGACAAACAGTATGTACCACATGTGCTTCAGTATTATGCATTTGGAAGAATCCCGACAGGCATCGGTAATCAGGCAATCGTTCAGGTGGCAGCATCGCAGGAAGGAAAAGGCGGAACAACCTACTGGAGTTGGTATGGATTTGGAAGCCGAGTAGAGTGGTGTGCCTGCTTTGTGTCCTGGTGTGCAGACCAGAGCGGCTATATCCAGAGTGGAGTCATTCCGAAATTTTCTCTTTGTTCGGACGGTGTGAAATGGTTTGAAAGTAAAGGCAGATTCCGGGACGGAAGTTATACTCCGGCGGCAGGGGACATTATTTTCTTTGACTGGGGGAACAATGGCACGATTGACCACGTTGGAATTGTAGAGAGCGTCAGTGGTGGAACAGTGAACACCATTGAAGGCAACAGTGGGGATAAAGTGGCGAGACGAAGTTACAGTATTGGAAGCAGTAACATCTATGGATATGGTGTTCCGGCATATTAAAAGAATGGAAAGAGGAAGATTCTTGAAAATGTATCAGTAGTTTTTTATAATAAAACTAAATTTGAGAAAGAGAGAAAAAATATGTTTGACCGTCAGTCCATTCATGTTGCTTTGTTGCTATGGGGGTGCATTTTCAGCCTCATAGCGGCATTGTGCATATTTATGAGTAAGAATTTTGAAAAGAGAAAAAGAAAAGTACTACTTCATATGTTGCTTTCCTGTGCTATTTTGATGCTCAGTGACTCTGTCGCATGGGCGTATCGCGGAGAGCCAGGAAAAGTTGGATATTATATTGTCCGTATCAGCAACTTCCTTGTATTTCTGTTCAGTGATGTGATGTTGGGACTGTACCATGCTTATGTGTGCTGTTCGCTGTTTGGAACATCGGCAGTAAAAAATAAAAAGACAAATTACAAAATCCGGGCAGTGTTCCTGCTGGCAGTGATTGGAATGTTCCTGGTAATCCTGACACAGTTTACCGGACTTTATTATTCCTTCGACAGTCAGAATTTTTACCATAGAAATCAGTGGTATTTTCTGTCACTGTTGATTCCGATGCTTGGAATGCTGTTAGATTGCAGTCTGATTATCCAGTATCGAAAAAATATCGCCAAACGTGTCATGGTAGCATTGCTATCGTATATTGTTCTTCCGTTTGTGGCAGCAATCATCCTTCTGTTCTACTATGGAATTTCACTGATCAATATTGCAATCAATATATCTATGATTGAAATATTTGTGGAAGCTATGGTTGAACAATCACAAATGATTGCAGAACAGGAGCGAAGCATTGCAAGGCAGGAAAGAAAAGTCGCAGAACAGGAAAGAATGCTGGCAGAGCAGACAAAAGAATTGACAGAAAGCCGCATTTCTTCTATGAAGAGTCAGATCCGGACACATTTCATTTTTAATGTGCTGGGCTCTATCAGCGGTTATTGCAAGATCAATCCACAGAAAGCTGATGAACAACTGGCTAGATTTTCCCGGTACCTGAGGAGAAATATGCGCTTTATGGAAGAACAGGGAATGATTGATTTTCTGGAAGAAGTCAGACAAGTGGAAGATTATGTTGCGTTAGAGCAGATGAGATTTGAAGATATGATAGAATTTGGGGAAGATTTAGAATATACAGATTTTAAAATTCCGCCACTTACTGTACAGCCTCTTGTGGAGAATGCAATCAAGCATGGACTTGTGGAACATGACCGGGCGGGAAGTGTATGTCTGTTTACAAGAAAAGAAGACGACAATATTGTGATAGAAGTGGTTGATGATGGATATGGATTTGAGGTAGAAGAACTGGAAAAAGATGAATCTATCGGAATCCGAAATGTCCGGTATCGCCTGGAACATTTAGTAGGAGCAACATTACAAATGGAAAGTACGCCGGGAGAGGGAAGTAAGGCAATTATTTCTATTCCGGCACAGAGGGAAAAGTAAGTATGAGAGTAATTTACGTCGATGATGAAAAGATACAACGGGAAAATTTCAGACTGAGTTCGGAAGGTATCAGCTGGATTGATAATTTACAAATATTTGGAAGTAGTCTGGAAGCATATGAATGGGCAAAAGAAAATCCGATTGATGTTGCGCTTCTGGACGTAGAAATGCCCCATATGAATGGAATTGAACTGGCAAAGCATTTGAAAGAAATAGATCCAACGATTCGGATCGTGTTTGTGACTGCATATGAACAATATGCATTGTCAGCCCTGGAAGTAAGAGCAGTGGGATATCTTCTGAAACCATATACGAGAGCAGATATTGAGAAAGAATTAAAAAATGCTTATTATACAACACAAAAGGTACCGCAGGAGAAAATTGTAATCAAGACAATGCCGGATCTGCTATTGACGGTGAATGGGGAGACTGTTCCTCTGGGACATACGAAACAGGAAGAGTTATTTGCACTTTTAGTAGATCGTGGAGAAAGTGGAATTACCAAAGGGGATGCACTTGCGTGTCTGTGGGATGGGAAAAAACCGAGTGACAGTACCTATTGGACTTGTCTGTTCAGGTTGAAAAACATACTGGAAGAGGCGGGAATATCTGATCTGGTTAAGACAAGGGGAAATACGAAATATCTGGATACACAGAGAGTAGAATGTGATTTGTATGATATGATGGCAGGAAAACGAAAAGCAATAGATCAGTATACAGGAGCTTATCTGAGACGATATGCTTGGGCAGAAGAGAGAATTGCACAGTTGAATAAAATAAAAAATGATGCAAAATAACAAAAAAATTAAAAAAATTTGAAAAAGAGCCGGAAAACGGGCGAAAATGTAAGGGTTTTGTAAGGGGTGGTATGCTATAATACTTTTGGGATATTATAACAATATTAAAATCTCTTATAAAAATATGAAAGGAATGTCTCTTATGTATCGTACAGTCCAGGTTGACAAAATAAGGTATAAACAGAATAATTTGACCGACCGACCGACCGACCGACCGACCGACCGATAGGAAAACTGTATGCTTTTTTCATAGAGATATATGCAGGGTATATTTTACCTTCAGAGTAATCTGAGGGTGAAGTATACCCTTTTTTTCGTGTTAAATATGCGAGGAGGGGATAGAAATCAGTTTTTTGATTTACGAAGAAAGCAAAGAAAAATATAACAGACTAGAGAAAATTCTTCGAGAAATCAATAAGAAAGAAGATAATGAAATGCATATCTATCGTGTTTTAAGTATAGAAGAAGCAATCGGTTATATGGAAGAGTACATAGATGCCATTTTTGTGAGTTTAGAAGATAGGAGAGGAAATGGATTACTTTTTGCTTTCGGTATGAGGAAACATGATTCACAGGTCAATATTATAGCAATGGCTGAGAATCCGGTATACGTTATGGAGTGCTGGGAAATTCATGTGAGTGGCTATATTGACGGAGAGGTAACAAAAGAAAAGGTTTTAGACGAATTAGAACATTTAAGGGTTTTATGACAGTCGGAAAGGGTAATATATGGTAAGACATGAAGTACTATTCTGTGATGATGGATAGCAGAAAATAATTGAAACAGCTTATTCAAATACAACCATTCGTAAGAAATATGGAGGATAAGCATTACTAAAATCATAGAAAAGAAAGGAAATGCGTATGAAAAAGAAGATATTAGCAGGTATTCTATCACTTGCAATGGTCTTTACGCTCATGCCGTCAACAATGGTATCTGCGGAAGAAACGAATACTGCACAGTCTGAAACGCAGGCGGAAAACAAACTGGCTTCTGACAGCGAAGCAATAGAAGCCTTACAGTCCCGCATCAATGCCCTGCCAACAGTCGATGAATTTCAGGCAATGGCAGACGGCACAACCGTAGAGGACAGCACCCTGAATCAGAAACAGACGGATGTGTACAACGAGGCACAGGCCATTGCAGATGCACTGGATCAGCTTTCCGAGGAAGAACAGGGACAGGTAGATACCAGTAAGCTGGAAGCTCTGTTTGAGTATTTTAACAGTATGACGGAGGAGATGGCAAGTAAAGTAATATCCCCTAGTTCATCTAATTATAGCATTACGTCTGGTGGAACATATACGGTTAAAGGCGGAACATATTCTGGTCAGATTCAAATTAATACAACTTCGGCCGTTACGTTAAATATTAATGGTAATGCTACAACGGCAAGTTCCAGTCCATTGATTAGAGTTCAAAGTGCTTGCAGTAATCTTACTATTAATGGGAATGGAAATACCTTAAAAAATACTTCTAGTTATAGTCTGGCGAATGTTATAAATATTGTTACTAACGCTACAGTGCATATTAATAATTGTAATATGGTAAGCAATGGTGGGCCTACAATTGCTCAATCGGCAGGAACAATATATATTGAAAGCGGATATTACAAGCGAACTGGTACAACAGGGCAGGTAATATCAGCACCAACTGGTACATTATATATACAGGGAGGAACAATAGAAAATGCCGGCTCATCTGGTACGTCTGACACAGTTGCAATTGGTGGAAAATTGTATATGACAGGTGGTACAATTATCAGTCCGAAATCAGCAGCGGTTCGTGCGGGTACTTCCGGAGCTTCAATGAGTATAACAGGCGGAACAATTAAAAACAGTTTATATGGTGTTTACGTTAAAGCTAATAATCCATCATGTACCATTGGAAATATCACATTTAGTGGTAACACTAATGATGTCTATCTTGGAAGTAGCCAGAAATTTACTTTATTGACAGATTATGCAGGTACCAACAATATCAAAGTCGGTGTTGCAGATTCTATCGGAAATAATACAAAACGTCAGATTACAACTACTGGAACAGCACAGAGCATGCTTGCAAAGGTTTCCTCTGTAAACAGTGCATATACAGTCAATTATGACACCAGCGGAAAATACCTGTATCTGTGGAAACACGCTCATACATGGTCTTATTCAGCAAATGGAAATACCATTACCGCAAAGTGTTCTTCTGATTCAGATTGTGGATACTATTCAACTGGTTTGACAGCAACACTTACTGCAACTGATGCGACTTATTCCGGTAAGGCTTATACTGGGGCAAGTGTTGAAAATAACATTACAGATGTTACAGGAGCAACAGCAGGCTCTATCAAATATGTAGGTCGTGACGGAACAACTTACACAGAAAGCACTACTGCACCAACAAATGCAGGTAAGTATACTGCTAAAGTAACAATCGGCGGAAAAACAGCAAGTGTAGATTTTGAGATTACAAAATTAGCAATCAATCCATCAGTTACTTTGAATAACTGGGTTTATGGAGAGACAGCCAATACTCCGGCAGTGACAGGAAACACAGGAAATGCAGATGTTACTTATGCATATAAGACAAAAGATGCAGCAGACAGTACCTATAAAGATGCTACAGTAGCTGAACTGAAGAACCTTCCGGTTGGTCAGTATACATTAAAGGCAACAGTGGCAGAATCTACCAATTATAAGGGTGGAACAGCAACTTGTGATTTCAGTATCACAAGAACACCAATCAAAAATGTATCTGTTACCATGACAGGTTGGACATACGGTTCTTATGATAAGAAGGTAAATGCACCGGAATTAGGTGCTGACAGCAACCCTGGAAATGGTGATGTAACTTATACCTATTATACAGATAAGGATTGCACAACGAAGACAACAGCAAAAGACGGGGCAGAATCAGATGGTGCAGTTCCAATGAATGCAGGTACATATTATGTGAAAGCGTCAGTTGCTGAGACAGAGAATTATGCAGCAGGGGAAGCAACCACATCATTTGTTGTAAAGACCAAAGCCATAACAGCCACAGTCAGTGCAGAATCTAAGGTTTATGACGGAACAACAGATGCCAAAGTAACAGCAACAGTTGATACAGGTGTGAAAGGGGAATCCTTCACGATTTCCGGATTAAAAGGAACATTTTCAGATAAGAACGTAGGAAGCAACAAGACAGTAACTGTTGATCCTAGCCATGCAAATGCAACAGCAGGAGCAAATACAGTCGTTACAAACTATAACGTTTCTTATCCACAGACAGCAGAAGCTGACATTACACCATGCCCGGTTGAACTGACATGGTCTGAGACAGAACTGACTTATACCGGAACAGAGCAGAGTGTAACAGCAACTGTTAAAAACGCAGCAAAAGGCGATTCCTTTGCAATTACATACGAGGGCAATACAGAGACAGACGTAAATGATAATTATACTGCCAAAGTAACAGCTCTTGGAAATGACAACTATACATTAGAAAATGCAACAGGCATTTCACAGAACTGGAGCATCAGCTACCTGGGAGCAGGAGAGGCAGAGCTTGTTGGAACAAAAGGTAACAATGACTGGTATGTAAGTGCAGTAATACTTGTACCGGAAGAAGGATATCAGATTTCTAAAGATAAAAAAGAATGGTGTGATTCCCTTGGCTATGATGCACAGGGAGAGCAGGAAGCTACTTATTATCTGAGAGAGATTAAGACAGGTTATATTACCGATGCAAAAACAGCATCATTCAAGATCGATACAGTCGCACCGACAGGTGAGATTACAATCGGAACCAACACATTTAAAGAATTCCTGAATCATATTACATTTGGACACTGGTTCAAAGATACTGTATCTGTAAAGATTGCAGGAGAAGATGCTACAAGTGGAATAGATACTATTGAGTATCAGAAAGTCGGAAAAAATGACAAGTATGATGAAAATGGTAACTGGGCAGAGGGCAAGAGCCTTTTTATTACAGATAAAGACAAGTATGTGATCTATGCACGCCTGACAGACAAGGCAGGAAAACAGACAATTATCAATTCTGACGGAATTGTGGTATTTACGGATTCAACAGCAGTAGAGGCAATCAGTTATACAAAGACAACAAAAGAATCTGTAGATGCAGAGGTTGCACTGAATGGAAATACAGTTGCTTCAGTGAAAAACGGGGAAGCAGTTCTGGTAGAAGGAACGGATTATACTGTTTCGGCAGATAAGATTACATTCAGTGGAGATTACCTGGATACTTTATCCGCAGGAACACATACACTGACAGTTTCTTACAATCCACAGGGTGAGACAGAGTACATTGACGGTGACAAACCAGTAGAAAGCCAGATTACAGTCAATGTAAGCCGTCAGACAGCAAGCCTTGAAATTACAGATACCCTTGACAAAGAGTACAATGGTATTCCGGCAGATGTAAAATATGTGACAAACAGCAATGCAGAAGTAAAAGTAGAGTACAAAGTAGACGGAAAATGGCAGACAGAAGCACCGATCCATGTTGGTTCTTATGAAGTAAAAGTAAGTGTACCGGAAAATGGTGATTATACAGCAGCTTCCGATTCTAAGACATTTACGATTTCCAAGACAGATGCAAGAATCTCTACTATGACAAGCGGTATCAGCACTTATGGAGATGCGGTTGATATCAAAGCAGGTGTAAGTCTTGTAAATGGAGAGACTTATACAGGCGAAATCGAGTACAGCTATCGTCTGGCAGGAACTGACGATGAATACACAGCAGGAATCCCGTCAAAAGCAGGCTCTTATGAGACAAAAGCAACGGTCAAAGCATTTGGCGATTATAACGGAGCTTCAGCTGAAGGCACATGGACAATCAAGCAGAAAGAAGTAACTGTATCCGGCATTACTGCAAAAGATAAAGTATATGACGGAAAAGCAGCCGCAGAACTGGATTACAGTGAGGTGGCATTTGAAGGCATTCTTGCAAATGATACACTTACCGTCAGTGCAACAGGTACATTTGCTGACAGTAATGTTGCAAGTGAAAAATCAGTGATGATTACAGACTTGACACTTGGTGGAAAAGATGCAGGAAACTATGTTCTGGCAGGTGCAGGACAGCAGACAATCACAACAGCAGCAATCACTCCGAAAGAGGTTTCGGTAGAGATTACACCAAATGGCGGAACATACGAAGGAACCATTACAGGAGCAACCGCTGATTTAAGTGGTGCAGTTGCTGGAGAGAATCCAGAAGTTGTACTGACCTATACAGGTACAGCAAATGACGGAACTGTAGTAAGCGGAACAGAAGTACCAACTCATGCAGGAACCTACACCGTAACAGCAACTGTTCCAGACACAAACTACAGCCTGAAAGCAGAGGGACAGGCAGCAGAGTTCACAGTAGCAAAAGCAGCACCACAGTTAAGCGTATCAGCAGTAGCAGATAAGAATTACGGTGAGGAAGCATTTAAGCTGGAGACAAGCAACAAGGGCGATGGACTTAAATCATTTGCAAGTGATAACGAAGCAGTTGCAACCGTTGATGAAAATGGTGTGGTAACAATTGTCGGAGCAGGAAAAGCAACCCTTACCGTTACTCTGGCAGAAAGTGCAAACTACACAGCAGATCAGAAGACAGTAACGATCACTGTTAAGAAGATTGACCACAAACTTACAGTAGATAAGATTGCGTATGAAGTAACATACGGTGATCCAGAGTTCAAGATTGCAGCAAGTGCAGAAGATTCTGAGACAGCAATCAATTTTGTAAGTGACAATGAAGATGCTGCAAAAGTAAGTGCAGACGGAACTGTTACCATCGGTAATGTGGGAACCGCCAAGATTACAGTTTCCATGGACGAAAGCGGTAATTATCTTGCAGTAGCCAAAGAAGTAATCGTAACAGTCGTACCGAAGAAAGTAACCGTTACACCGGACAAGGTTTCTAAAGTATATGGAGACAAGGACGGAGAACTGACTTACAAGGCAGACGGTCTGATTGGAGAGGATACTCTGACAGACATTACACTTTCCAGAGCAGAGGGTGAGAATGTAGGAAATTACACAATCACAGCGACTCAGAAAGACGGAGCAAATCCGAATTATGAAGTAACATTTAATGAAGGTACATTTGTAATCGAGCCGAAGAATATTGAGACAGCAGAGGTAACACTTGGCGATGCGCTGAAATATACCGGAAAAGAGCAGACACAGGAGATTACAAAGGTAATCGTTGATGGTATCGAAGTTCCAGCAGATTCTTATGAAGTAACTGGAAATACAGAGACAGAGGCAGGCGTACATACACTTACGATTACAGCAAAAGAAGGAAGCAATTTCACAGGTACTATCACATGGACTTATGTCATTGCACCGACGAAAACAGAGCAGATTAAAGAAAATGCAGATGGTAAAGTCGAAATTGGAAATGGAACATTGACGATTGCAGTAAAATCTGAAGGTAATGCTCCTAAGACATCACTGGTTACAGGTAAGGCAGAAATCATTGATATGCTTGTAAAGAGTGGAGATATCACAGCCGATGAATTGACACAGATTGCAAATGGAGCAAGCGTAGACATTGTATTAACAGTCAAAGATGCTTCCGCTACTGTTTCTAAAGAAGCAAAATCTGCAATGACAGATACCGCTTCCAAAGCCGGATATACGATCGGACAGTACATTGACATCAGCCTGTATAAATACATGACAGTTGATGGAGTAACTGACGATGGTGTACAGCTTCACAGCACAGCCGACAAGGTTAAGATTTCAGTACAGATTCCAGACAGCCTTATCAATAAGGACAGCAAGGTAAACCGTACTTACTACATTATCAGATACCATGACGGAAAAGCAGAAATCATCGAAGGCACATATGACGAGAAAACACAGACATTTACATTTGAGACAGATAAATTCTCAGATTATGCAATCGCCTACAAAGATGTGAAGAAAGCAGATGCAACTGGAACTAACAACGCAGTAAAGACAACGAAATCCGTAAAAACCGGAGATACAACGAATGTATTTGGTTATCTCATTGCACTGATGGGAGCATTTGCAGTGATTCTTGGATTATTTGGTTTCAAGAAGAAAAAGAACAAATAAATAATAGCGTATCAGATGTGCGCTAATGCATGAATGAAAGCGGGGCGAGATTTGATAGATTTCGTTCCGCTTTTTAAATAACATGTGTTTACAAAAATCAGTTAGTAAATGGTTCTGTAGATGGAGAGGGTGAAAATCAATTTGAGTATGTTGGAATATATGCAGGAAACTGGAGATTTATTTGAAGATATGAGGCGGAAATTCAGATGTAATTATATTTCAGATCTTCCAAAAGTGAATAAGGAAGTACTAAGAGAACTGGAAAAAATGGGTACAGAGAAGTATCCAGAATCCGAGATTAAGAAGTTAAAAGAATATCTGGCAGGAAAATAGGAAATATCCAGAGAGGAAGTGAATTCTATCGGACGTCTGTTGGTGATTGATTTTGAGCAGCATGAGGAAGAAATATTTGAAAGAATCATTGAGATTTTGCGGGAATATCCAGAAATTGAAAAATATGAGCTTCCACATGAAAAGAATCTTAACATTGCCGGACTTGAAATCAATTATGCACAAAGAAAAGTATTTTATAAAGGAAGGGAAATTGTACTTACTTTAAAGGAATACAAATTGTTGAATTTGTTTTTAGTAAATCGTGGAAAGGTATTAACCTATGAACAGATTTATCAGAGAGTGTGGGATAATTTTCATCAGGATATAGAAAATAATTCCATCAGCGCGCATGTGTGTTCACTGAGAAATAAATTAAAAGCAGCGGGGGTGAATTTACAGATTAGATGTATCAGGGAAGTTGGGTATTGTATGGAAATAATCAGAATATAATGTGAAATGCAGTCCGAATTGAAAGGACTGCATTTTTTGTCGATAATTGTCGGAAACTTAAACAAAGTATCGTTTGAGCATCGTTAAAGAATCGTTTATGTTCGGTATACTTCATTTAGTGTTGTAGTAAAATGGGAGGAACCGTAGAACGATGTAGATAAGTGTCGGTATGTCCTCTTTTATAGAAAGGGGCGTGCAGGACA
>Ga0129310_1001705_pt1 | contig 18263 bp, 13 predicted proteins | sample Go1ome_2_FD_94433 | JGI IMG/M metagenome (GOLD analysis project Ga0129310, IMG submission 94433) | Western lowland gorrila individual fecal microbial communities from Wisconsin, USA - Go1022A metagenome | ecosystem: Host-associated > Mammals > Digestive system > Large intestine > Fecal | place...
AGATGAACTTCCTGGATGCTACTGTTAAGGTAGAAGGCGACATCGCTAACCTGGTAATCGCAGGCCACAGCATTCCCCTTCCTCCCGCTAAGTCCAAGAAGCTGATCGATGGCGGTTACGATGGAAAGGTTGTTACTTTCGGTATCCGTCCTGAGGATGTATATGATTCTGAGATGTTCATCGAGACCTCTCCTCAGAGCGTATTTACCTCTACCATCAAGGTTTACGAGTTACTGGGTGCAGAAGTATATCTGTACTTCGATCTTGACGAGTTCCCTATGACCGCAAGAGTAGATTCTCGTACCACTGCAAGACCTGGCGATACCGTTAAGTTCGCTCTGGATGTTGAGAAGATTCATGTATTTGACAAAGAGACCGAGCAGGTTATTACCAACTAGTCTTAATAAAAGATTTCAGAACCCTGTCTGTAATTGCAGACAGGGTTTTTTCTGGTTTTCGCTTGCACCGGATGCGTAAATCCATTATACTAGGCATATATAGTGACGTTAGGGTTAAATCGTGGGATCATCGTTCCGCTTTTATGCTCATAAGCATTACGGATTCGAGAACTCGATGAACGGAGAATCCGGTATACGATCATGGATATAGAAGATCACAGAAAGGCGTGGAAAATATGATTACAGGTCAGATTATACAGACAAGTATTGAGGAATTAAAAGCGATTACAAAGGTTGACCTCGGAGTCTATGATCTGAACGGATCCGAAGTAGCATCTACCATGGAGAGGGATGACATAACTACAGACCTGATCACCGGGTTTGCAGCTTCCCCGGCAGACAGTCAGGTAATAGGAGTACATCATCTGCTGAAAATCAGGGATGAAGGGGAACTGTTATATGTTCTGGTAGCAAGAGGAATGTCAGACGATGTATATATGGTGGGAAAGATTGCAGTCAGTCAGATCCAGAATCTGATCATAGCATATAAAGAGCGTTTTGACAGAAATAATTTTTTCCAGAACCTGCTGTTGGATAATCTGCTGTTGGTGGATATCTATAACAGAGCCAAGAAACTTCATGTGGAAGTAAGCTGCCCCAGAGCAATATATCTCATTGAGACAAAGGATGAGAAGGATGGCATTGTGTCGGAGGTATTAAAGGGAATGTTCTCTCCGCAGGCGGGAGATTATGTGACAGCGGTGGATGAGTCCAGTTTGATCCTGATCAAATCCGTTGAGAGTACCACCACACCTGAGGCACTGCATGAACTGGCTGAGACCATCGTGGCTATGATGAATGCAGAGGCTCTGCTGGACGTAAAGGTAGCTTACGGCACTGTGGTACAGGAACTGAAGGATGTATCGAAATCCTATAAAGAAGCGAAGATGGCACTGGATGTTGGCAAGATCTTTTATGCGGAAAAGAAAGTCATTGCTTACAGTACCCTGGGAATTGGCCGTCTGATCTATCAGCTGCCGGTAAATCTGTGCAAGATATTTATTGAAGAAATCTTTGGTGACAACGTACCTACCGATCTGGATGAGGAGACTCTGAATACCTTAAATAAGTTCTTTGAGAACAACCTGAATGTATCAGAGACTTCCAGACAGCTGTTTGTACATCGGAACACGTTGGTGTACCGTATTGAAAAGATTCAGAAGAGTACCGGCCTGGATCTTAGAAGCTTTGATGATGCATTGACGTTCAAGATTGCGTTAATGGTTGTGAATTACATGAAATATCTGGATAGCCAGGAATATTAAGGACAACCCCCTGAATAAAATGTAGTAACTGTTCCCGGACGGAGAATTTCGCCCGGAGCAGGCAGACTCATTTTAGACAGGGGGATTTTTATGTCATACCGGAAACAGATCAGTTATTTGGAACTGAGAGAGAATGGTCAGCGTATCAGAAACGTGGGATATGCAAAGCTGGAAAGCCTGGATAAAAAATATATTTTTACATTACAGATCAATGGAGTACAGGCGATAGAAGGCAGAAAAGTACAGTTATATCTTCAAAAGGAAATAGGAGAAGAACTACTATGTGAACCGGTCGTAAGCAGAGGAGAAATTGCTTACCGAAGAGAAGAGGAAAAGGGAAAAAATAATGATGAGATACAAGGAATCAGAGTTCTCATAAACGAAAATAAGGAAATTACAGGACATTTTACAAAGCCGGATATCGGGAAGAAACTGTCGAAACCGTCCGTTGAAAAAACGGATATGATATCAGAAGGAGCACAGGAAATCATAGCAAAAGAGGAAGAGATTCCGGAAACTGTGCACAAAGTGCAGGAACAGGCAGCAATTCCGAATAGAACAGAGAATAAAGTGATCATAAAAGCAGAGCATGCCGATGCCGTATCACAGGAGAGTAAAAATGTTCTACAGATGAAAGATACGAAATGGGAGCAGTTGAGCAGTATTTACCCGCATATCCATCCTTTCCGTGACACAAGAGAGTTTTTATCTGTGGGTCCGGAGGATTTCGTTGTTCTGCGGGAACGCTGTTATCAGATGACCCACAACAGCTTTCTGCTTCACGGATATTATAATTACAGGCATCTGCTCCTGATGCGGCAGGAGAAGAGCGATCAGATCCTTTATTACATAGGAGTTCCTGGAAATTTTTATGAGAGAGAAAAGCAAGTGGCACGAATGTTTGGCTTTGAAAGCTTTGAAGGAACCAGAGAGCCGGCATGGGAGGGGGATTTCGGATATTATATGATTCCGGTGGAGCTATGAAGCTTACAGCCCCCGTTCGTCAAATTCCGGAATAAAGCTTTCGCTGGCGGCACTTCCTTCCTGGCGGAAGCCTTGTTCGATACCGATCCGCTCTGCGAACCGCAGAACCCGGTCATATTCCTCTGGTGTTACTGTCCGGTTAAGTTCCTTGATATCTGCTGCCTGGGGTAAGGGGGTATATTGATTCATAATACTGATATAAATATGATTCCCGTAGGTCTCGTGGAGATAGCGCAGGATCTTCTTAGAATCCTTTGTATGCCCCGGCAGGATCAAGTGACGAACGATGACGCCCCGTTGCATCAGACCGGTCGCAGGATCTATGACCGGATCACCGGCCAGCCGATACATTTCGGCAATGGCAGCACAGGCCGTCTCAAAATAATCCGGAGCATGAGAATATGCAGCGGACAATTCAGCGGAAAAATATTTCAGATCCGGCAGATAGATGTCAACCAGACCTTCCAGATGACGTAATGCATCAGGGGATTCATAGCTGCCGGTATTGTATACCACAGGGATATGCAGGCCCTGTTTTCTGGCTGCTTCCAGTGACAGGACAATCTGGGGGAGAAAATGCGTAGGAGTCACAAGGTTGATGTTATTAGCTCCCTGCTCCTGCAGCTGCAGATAGATTTCCGTAAGATGCTCCGGCGTAATGATCCGACCGGCTTTCCCAATCGCAATATTATGATTCTGACAGAAAACACAACGCAGATTGCATCCGGAGAAAAACACGGTGCCGGAACCGGACGTACCGGAGATGCAGGGCTCCTCCCAATAATGAAGGGATGCTCTGGCGGCCATGATATCTGCCGTCTGTCCGCAATAGCCGGTCTGCCCCTGCAGGCGGTTGACATGGCAGGCTCTGGGACACAGAGTACAATCTTCCATAAGATGCGCAGACCATACGGCAGCATGGGAGAGCGGACCTCCGGTGTCAGATATTATGCAGTTGGAAACAGGAATAGGGGATGCGATATCGACTGACACAATTTATAACCTCTTATCATATCAAAAACCGTACATGCCGGACCATGATAACAGCTCCACCCAGTTTCCTCACGGCACATGGAAGGTTCTACTTAGTGCTGCTTTGTTCCCAACCTGACACGGTTCGTAGATTCCCATTGCGTAAGACCGAGTTTCATCACTGAAGCCATGGCAGCCCGACACATACGGCTTTTTTAGTTTATCGTTTATGGACGGTTTTGTCAAGCAGCGATTCCGGGGAGAAAGCCAGGAGATGTCTTGTAGAAAGTTTTTTTACAAAATTATCCAAAAAAATAAATAAAAAGGTTGAATTGACCGTAATAGTGTGCTAGAATGTCTCCAACGCAAAGAGGCGAATCAAATGTCTCTTTGCGTTTTTTTATTACCCAAATATAAGGAGGACAAAATTATGAAAAAAACCAAAGCTGTTATGGCAGTAGCTTTAGCTTCAGCAATGGTAGTCGGCCTTGCAGGCTGCGGCAGTGATGCGGCAGCTACAGCTCCGGCAGCCACCGAAGCCGGTACCACTGCCGGAACCGAAGCCGGTGCAGCTACAAAAGCTGCAGCAAGCACATCCGACATGAACATTATGCTGGAGACGCCGGTAGAGTCTCTTGACCCCCAGCAGGCAACTGACGGCACTTCTTTCGAGGTAATTGCTGATTACACAGACGGTCTGATGCAGATGGATGCAGACGGACAGGCAGTTCCCGCAATCGCAGAGAGCTATGATCTGTCTGATGACGGTCTGACCTATACCTTCCACTTACGTGAGGATGCTGTATGGAGCAACGGAACTCCCGTTACCGCAGCAGATTTCGTATTCGCATGGCAGAGAGCAGTGGATCCTTCCGTTGCTTCCGAGTATTCTTATATGCTGAGTGATATCGGCCAGGTAAAAAATGCAGCCGAGATCATCTCCGGTGATATGGACAAGAGCGAACTGGGTGTTACCGCAGTAGACGAGCATACCCTGCAGGTAGAGCTGGATGTTCCTGTCAGCTATTTCCTGTCTCTGATGTATTTCCCTACCTTCTATCCTGTAAATGAAGAATTTTTTAACAGCTGCGGCGATACCTATGGCACCAGCGCAGATACCGTTCTTTCCAACGGTGCCTTCGTTCTGGATTCCTATGAGCCTGCAGCAACCGCTTTCCATCTGACCAAGAATGCAGATTATTATGATGCAGACAAGGTACAGCTGGCAGGACTGAACTATCAGGTCATCCAGGATTCCCAGCAGGCTCTGATGAGCTATCAGACCGGAGCACTGGATACCACACTGGTAAACGGTGAGCAGGTAGATCAGGTAAAGGATGATCCTGAATTCCAGGCAATCGGTGCCGGATATCTCTGGTATGTAAGCCCTAACATTGCAGGTGTTCCCGAACTGGCTAACCTGAATATCCGTCTGGCTATGACCTTTGCGATTGACCGTGAAGCGATCACCACTGATGTCCTGAAGGATGGTTCCGCAGCTACCTTTACTGCAGTTCCCATGGAGTTTGCAGCAGGTCCTGATGGTTCCGATTTCTCTGCAGATCAGACCAGATTCTCTGATGTCTGCGCATATGACACTGCCAAGGCTGCAGAGTACTGGGCAAAGGGTCTGGAGGAGTTAGGCATCACCGAGCTGTCTCTGGATATGGTAGTGGATGCAGATGACGCACCTCAGAAGGTTGCACAGGTTCTGAAGGAGCAGTGGGAGACCACATTGCCCGGCCTGACCGTTAACCTGACTGTTGAGCCCAAGAAACAGCGTGTACAGGATATGCAGGACGGCAACTATCAGTTAGGTCTGACCCGTTGGGGACCTGACTATGCAGATCCTATGACTTACTTAGGCATGTGGATCACCGACAACAGCAACAACTACGGACTCTGGAGCAATGCAGAATACGATGCAATTATCGCAGAGTGCACCACCGGCGATCTGTGCACCGATGCAGAAGGCAGATGGGCAAGACTGTATGATGCAGAGCAGCTGGTAATGAATGATGCAGTGATCTTCCCTCTGTATACACAGTGTAATGCAGAGATGATGTCTTCCAAGGTAACCGGCGTTGAGTTCCATCCTGTTGCACTGAACCGTGTATACAAGAATGCGGTCAAGGCTGAGTAATCTTTAAAATAGAAAGTAATGATCGAGCTCTCCTTAAGAATAAGAAAATCTGTTTCAGCATTCTGCGGCAGTTTTCTTATTCGCAGGGCGGGCTCCCATCATTATAAAAGATGCTGGTTTCTTAATCACATAAATGCAGTCAGCATGATTTGACTGCATTTATGTGGTTCTGAAAAGATACAAAAAGTCGCAGGGAATAAGGGACCACAAAAAAGATCCTTGAGAGAGGAAGCAAGGAGGCAGAAGTGAAAAAATATATCGGAAAACGTATTATTACATCTATCTTTACACTTTTGGCGATTTTGCTGGTTTTGTTTATCTTGATGCAGCTGATGCCCGGATCGCCGTTCAACGATGAGAAACTGAACGCAGATCAGAGAGCAGCTCTCTATAACAAGTATGGATTGGACCAGCCGATTGTCGTACAATTTTTCAAGTATGTGGGAAATATGCTGAGAGGAGATCTGGGTGTCAGCTATAATATCTCCAAAAATACACCCATATCCCAGCTGATCCAGACAAGACTTCCCATATCCATCCGGATCGGCGGCTGTGCCGTACTGATCGGTGCGGTGGCGGGACTCCTGCTGGGACTGGTGGCAGCGCTGAAGCATGATACCATCATAGACTCCCTGGCGACCATCATCTCCGTTATCGGCGTTTCGGTACCGTCCTATGTGTTTGCGCTGGCGCTGAGTTATCAGTTCGGATTCAAACTCAGATGGTTCCCAATGTTGTTTTCGCAGCAGGATATCTTCGGCTCCAGTGTTTTGCCAAGTATTTCGCTATCTATGTTTACCATGGCATCCATTGCCCGGTTTACCAGAAGTGAGATGTTGGAAGTACTGGGCAGTGATTATATGTTACTGGCAGAGAGCAAGGGCATCTCCGGAGGCGCACTGATCTTCCGCCATGCACTGCGGAATGCCCTGATTCCCATTATTACCGTGCTGGCACCGTTGATCGTAGACCTCATGACCGGATCTCTGGTGGTAGAGAAGATCTTCGCCATTCCCGGTGTCGGAAGCCTGTTGGTCACCGCAATTCAGTCCAATGACTATAATGTGGTCATTTCCCTGAGTTTCATTTATTCCGCAATGTATATTGCGATCATGCTGGTGGTGGATATTCTCTATGGCATTATTGATCCCAGAATCCGACTGGCTAAGAAGGAAGGGTAAGGTGTAGATATGACAAGTAAAGCAATAATTGCAGAAGCGGCCGCACCTTATATTCCTGTAGATGCGGATTTCAGATTAAAAAACAGTGACGCTATCACCATTGATGAAAACTTTGCAGCACAGAGCTTCTGGAAGGATGTATTTATTCGTTTCTTCCGCAAGGCAAGTGCCGTCATAGGGCTGGTTCTGATCATCCTGATCACTGTCTTGGCTGTGATCGGACCGAATATGAATGAATATACCTATTCCGGGCAGGAGCTGAGCCAGAAAAATCTGGCACCCAGGATCCTTGCGCTGGAAAAATTCGGTATTTTCGATGGCAGTGAAAAAATGAGTACTACCACAGGCACCAAGACGGTGAACAATTACACGGACAAGGGACTGACAGATGTGGAGTACTGGTTCGGCAGTGACAATTTCGGACGTGACATCTGGACACGTACCTGGTCCGGGGCGAGAGTATCCCTGATCATTGCGGTGGCAGCCGCCATTATTGACATGGTGATCGGCATGAGCTATGGACTGATCTCCGGATATTTTGGAGGCAAAGTCGATATGGTCATGCAGCGATTCCTGGAGATCGCCAACGGTATTCCCAGACTGGTGATCGTGACATTACTATTACTGGTATTACAGCCCGGAATGCTTACCATTATTTTTGCGCTGATGTTAACCGAATGGGTCGGCATGAGCCGGATCGCCCGTGCGGAGATGTTGAAATTAAAGGAGCAGGAATTCGTACTGGCTTCCAGAACCTTGGGTGCCGGCAGCTTCTTCATTATTTTTAAGGAAGTGCTTCCCAATATCATCGGACCCATCATTACACAGGTGATGTTCTCCATTCCCACTGCTATTTTCACCGAGGCGTTCCTAAGCTTTGTGGGACTGGGAATTCCGGTACCGCAGTGCTCTCTGGGATCTCTGATTTCAGAAGGTTTTAACAGCTTTACCACACATCCGTACCAGATCGTACCTCCCATTGTGGTAATGGCACTTCTGATGTTAAGCTTTAACCTGGTGGCGGACGGATTGCGGGAAGCCCTGGATCCTAAGATGAAGGAGATGTAAGCGTGGAAAATACAGCGAAAGAACAAATTCTGAAAATACGGGATCTTGATATTACGTTCTGCACCACGGCAGGACCGGTGCATGCGATCCGCGGTGTCAATATTGATCTCATGAAGGGTGAGACCGTGGCGATCGTAGGAGAGTCCGGTTCCGGTAAATCCGTAACCATGAAAGCTGCCATGGGCATTCTGGCATCCAATGCCACAGTGACCGGCGGAACCATCGAGTTTTCCTATCATCATGCGGATGGCTTACCCGAGACCATTGATATTCTGCAAAAGGATAAAAAATGGATCCGCAGACATATCAATGGCAAACGGATCGCCATGGTATTCCAGGATCCCATGACCAGCCTGGATCCTACCATGACCATCGGAAAGCAGATCATGGAAGGCATGATCTGGCATTTTAAAACACCGAAGAAGGAAGCCTGGAATAAAGCGGTAGAGCTTTTGAAAGAGGTAGGAATTGAGGATGCGGAGAAACGCATGAAGAACTACCCCCATCAGTTGTCCGGCGGTATGCGGCAGCGTGTGGTCATTGCCATAGCACTGGCCTGCAATCCGGATCTGCTGATCTGCGATGAGCCTACGACAGCATTGGATGTAACGATTCAGGCAAAGATCATTGAATTGATCCGCAGAGTACAGAAGGAGAGAGGAATCTCCGTCATCTATATCACTCACGATCTTGGTGTGGTGGCAAAAGTAGCTGACTACGTCAATGTAATGTATGCCGGTAAAATCGTGGAAAAGGGTACGATCAACGAGGTATTCTATGATCCGAAGCATCCGTATACCTGGGGACTTTTATCTGCTATGCCGGATCTGGATACCGCAGACGAACGCCTGTATACGATTCCGGGATCCCCGCCGAACCTGCTGCATGAGAAGGAGGGAGATGCGTTTGCACCCCGTAACCGTTATGCGCTGGAAGTGGATGACAAGGTGGAACCGCCCATGTTCAAGATCACAGAGACCCATTATGCGGCTACCTGGCTGTTAGACCCCAGAGCACCTAAGGTGGAGATGCCGAAGGAACTGAAAGAACGCCTGGAGAGAATGAAGAAGGAGGCAGCACAGTATGAAGGAAAATAATGCAGCTCCGCTTCTGAAAGTAGAGGGTTTAAAACAATATTTCCGTGTCAGCGGCAGTTACACGGTACATGCCGTGGAGGATGTATCCTTTGAAATCTATCCCGGAGAGACTTACGGTCTGGTCGGAGAGTCCGGTTCCGGTAAATCCACCATTGGCAGAAGCATCATCCGTCTGTATGATCCTACAGCCGGTGAAATCCTGTTTAACGGCAGAGACATCAGCGGCAGACTCAGCAGAGAAGACAACCGGATGCTGCGGACACAGATGCAGATGATCTTTCAGGATCCTATGGCATCCCTGAATCCCCGTAAAAAGATCGGAGATATCATCGGTGAGGGACTCGACATTCACCATAGCTATCAGACCAATGCAGAGCGTGAGGAGAAGATCAAAGCGATCCTGCAGAAAGTGGGACTGGCACCTGAGCATGCCACGAGATATCCCCATCAGTTTTCTGGCGGTCAGAGACAGCGTGTCGGCATTGCCAGAGCACTGATCATGAATCCGAAGCTGATCATTGCGGATGAATGCATCTCCGCACTGGATGTATCGATTCAGGCGCAGGTCGTTAACCTGATGAAAGATATACAGCAGGAGACCGGTACAGCATATCTGTTTATTGCCCATGACCTGTCGATGGTAAAGTATATTTCCGACAGGATCGGTGTGCTGCATCTGGGACATCTCCTGGAGACCGGTACCACGGAAGAGATATTTGAAAACCCGATGCACCCGTATACCAAGAGCCTGCTATCGGCAATTCCGGCACCGAATCCTATTGTGGAAAAACAGCGTACTGCGTTGAACTATGATTACAAGACCTCCGGCATTGATTACAATAAAGGCACGTATCATCTGGTGTCCGGAAGTCATTACGTAAAATGTACGGATGAAGAGTTCTCAACCTGGAAAGGGACCATTTCTTAATGGTTCCTTTTTTTGCGATATTATGGTATGATGTAATTGCTCGGCGCCATGGAATATTGCATAATGCCCGTCGCAATTCCGTACCCATGGGATGGCCTGAAGAGACAAAAAAGACAAAATACAGGAGAGCTTTTATTGTGAAAAAGTGTAAAAGCATAAAAATACTACAGTGGCTGGTTTGTGCCATACTTTTGGTGTATCTGGCAATCTTTGGATATATGAATTTATGTAAGTACGCACAGCATGTGGATTCGGATATCGCAGCGGAAGCATTGCTGGCCCGTGAGATCTGGCAGGAGAAAAATCTGACACCGGATGACTGGATCGCAAGTACGGAGAGATATGCCGTGGGCATGCCGACCATAGCGGCACTGTTCTACGGCATGACAGGAAGTATGCAGACGGCAGTAGGGCTGGCGTGTATTCTTTTGGGAAGCCTCTTTTTGCTGGCATTTTATTATTTCCTTCGAAAGCTATCCATCGGACGACCGGCGGCAGTGACGGCACTACTGGTCTTATGTGCATTACCCATTAACGGCTGGCGGAATGAGGATCAGATGGTGCCTTTTGTCACCTTATTGCTGTTTCTTTTTGCAGATTATTATGTACTTCACAGCATTTATCTGTTTTTAAGTTTTCTCTTTTACTTACAGTTAAGAGAGCAAAAAGCGGTTACACGAAAAACTATCATAACATGGGGCATCCTTTTTGTGGCGGGAATTCTGCTGAATCTGGGCGGACAGCGTTGTCTGCAGGTGGTGATACTGCCGTTTCTGGTGATGGAGGTTCTATTCCTGTTCCTGGAATCGAAGCATTTTTCCGAAAAACTTCCGAAGGAGCGTTTCCTGGCAACCGGATTTGTGGGAAGCCTGATTTTAAGCTTTGTGATCTCTAGTCTGAAAGGATTCCGTGCCAGCTATATCGTGTATCTGGAGTCCCCCCATGCAGTTATGGAAAGACTGCTTGTGACGGTTCCGGCAGCAATTCTGGAGAATTTCGGACTGAATGGCGATGCAAGGGTAGGCAATTTTTCCTCCATTATGCAGATGCTTGTCTGGGCATTTCTGATTTTACTGGGCTATGGTATTTATTATGTGATCAAGAACAAGGAAGAAGTAACGGACGGACAGCGGATGGCACTCAGCTATCTGGGAATCTCCGTTGGAGTAACGACTTTTATTATCAGCTTCACTACTGCGGAGGCTGCACATTATTATTTCTTTATGTCATGGTTTGCAGCGGCACTGATCGTTGCGTTACTGGTGGAGCATCTTGCGAAAGACAATCCGTTTTTCACAGGACTGATTCTGGCAGCGGTGTGCCTGTTTGCATTGCTGAATCTGAAATATACCTATTACGACGCAGTAACGACAGAGGATAATCTGAAGGAATATCAGGAAGTGGCTGATTTTCTAGAGGAGGAAAGCATCGAATACGGTTATGCGGAATTCTGGGATGCCGAGAGGATCTGCCTGATCACGGACGGTGCAGTCACCATGGGACATTCGTATAATATGGCGGATCTGGCTGGTTACTGGTGGCTTACCAGTACGAAATGGTATCCTCCTGCGCTGCCCACGGACATGCGGACCGCATATGTGGTCAGGACAGAAAAAAGGGAGGCCTTCGAGGCACAGTTTGCAGGACGGGAGGCACCGGTTCTGGAATACGAAAACGAGAGGCTGGCAGTATATATCGGCAATAAGAATTACGTGGATCTGTAATCCTCGGGGATTTGATACAGAAAGAGAAAGTGCTAGAAAGGGATACGACCGAGATGACCATACAAGGACTTCCGAAAGAAGAAAAAAAAGAGTCGATATATCATCTGATGCTGGGCGTACTGTTAGTGTTTGAGTTGTCGATCATGCTGATTCTCAGCTACTGGGCCTGCAGATATTCCTATTATGAATCGGTGGATCATAATGTTCTGGTAAAGGATGCAGGCTGGAAGCATATTCTCCTTTTTCTGCTGGCATCACTGGCGACAGTGGGAATCGACAGGATTTTGCAGAAATCAGATAAAATAGCGCAGGAAAAAATCTGTGTGGCTGCGTTGATCATTACCTGCACCATCGCATTTTTCCTCGGAACATTCTATGTGTTAAAGAACCCGTATTATCCGGTAGGTGACCAGATCAGCACTACAGCGTTTTCGGCATATTGCCGGGAAGGCAATTTCATCATGCTGTGTAATGGCGGATATATCGGGATGCACCAGCATCAGAAGGGCCTGGGGGCACTGTACGAAATCGTATTTGCCATCTTTGGAAATTTTAATTATACACCGGCAAAGATCCTGCATGTCTTCTGGTGGATGCTGACGATCTGTGCAGGGTATCAGTTTCTGAAACTGACAATGGACAGGGCAGTTTTCAGGCTGGAATATTGTATCCTGCTGCTGGGGTGTATTCCGTATCTGATTTTCCTGCCTTATATATACGGAGATGTTTTAAGTATCAGCTTTTGTATGGTTCTGTTCTGGGCAGCGGCGGCATATGAACGTTATGCACAGAAACGGTATCTGGCATTGGCAGCTTTTGTATCAGCTATTGCGATCCTGGCACGGAAAAATACGCTGATCGTACTGGTGGCAGTGGGGATTTATGCAGTCCTGTTATGCCTGAAAAAAAAGAAAGCACAGTGTCTGCTGATAGGACTGACGGCGATCCTGGCAGCAGTATTATCCGTGAAGGCCGTGGATGTCATGTATGAATACCGCTCCGGCTATCCCAGTGGAATCGGTATCCCCAGCATTTTGTATGTGGCTATGGGATTACAGGATACATATGGAGAGGCCGGTATCTATAACAGATATCATCAGGCGACGTTTGCCGAGAATGACTTTCAGCAGGAGCCGGCAGCACAGCAGGGCAAAGAATATATCAAAGAAAGACTTGGAGAGTTTGCGGAAAACCCCGGTATAGCATCCGACTTTTTTAAGAGAAAACTGGAAGGTCAATGGATCGTTCCGTTATTTGAAAGCTTAAGATCCACGGATAGCTTCGCAGACGACCGGGAATTGCCGTCCTATATTGCCGATCTTTATTATGGAAAGCTGCATGATGTGGCATGGAAACTGGCAAATTATTACCAGAGTATCATGTATTTCGCCGGATTGGCATTTACCATCAGTGCAGGTGTGATGTGGTGGAAGAAAAAGGAAGCACCGGTCAGCGTATGGCTGCCCATGATCGCCATGGTAGGCGGATTCCTGTTCAGCATCATCTGGGAAGCACAGGCCAGATATGTGTTCCCTTATTACATATTCCTGGCATTGTATGTTCCGGAGGGACTTTATGTGACAGGAAGTAATATTTTGAAACTGAAAAAGCTTCGTAAGAAGAACGATGAAAAGAAAGAGGAAAAGAAAACGAAGCTACGTAGGATCGCTTAAAGCTTTTCTTGCAGCTTTCTCCTGCTTATTGCGGATGCGGAGCTCCTCAAAAAAGGTTTTCAGCATCTGACTGCATTCCTCGCCGAGAATGCCCCGGGTAACCTTCACTTGATGGTTAAACTGGGGCATTTCCAGTATATTCAGGATTGAGCCGGCACATCCGGCCTTGGGATTCATACAGCCCATCACTACTTCGGGAATCCGGGCCTGTACAATGGCACCGGCACACATCTGGCAGGGCTCCAGCGTGACATAGAGGGTGCACTCCTCCAGACGCCAATCGCCGATCACTTTACTGGCTTTATTGATAGCAGTGATTTCCGCATGGGAAAGGGTATTTTTGTCCGTGTTGCGCCGGTTGTAACCGCGGCCGATGATCTTTCCGTCATGTACGATGACGCAGCCGATGGGTACTTCCCCCAGAGCATAGGCTTTTTTTGCCTGCTTCAGGGCTTCCTTCATATATTTTTCTTCGATACTTTTTATCACTGCCATGGTATCTGTAGCCTTTCTGCGTTTTCCATCTCTCGGTTTTCCTGCTCTGGAAAACCTTTTCCAAAAATTCATGCTATATTTCGTAAATGCTGTACATTGACGAAATGCCTGTTAACTTATAGTATAGAGAATATATGAGCAGACGTCAAATGGAACAGGCATGCAGGACGTTGCGGTAACGGAGAGAAGCGGGCGCAGAGTATTGTGACCCGGAACGGGGGATTTATGGTATCGATCAAAGAAGTAGCAAAACACGCCGGGGTGGCAATTTCCACAGTGTCCAAGGTCTTAAACGGCTATCCCAATGTCAGTGAAGAAACAAAGAAAAAGGTACAGGATGCAATCAAGGAGTTGAATTATATTCCGAATTCCATCGCTGCGGCGCTGTCTTCCAAACAGTTTGGAAGAATTGCGCTGGTGCTGGATCCCAACAGACAGACTCAGGCCATCGACCAGATCTTCATGCAATATCTGGTGGGAGCGCTGGATAAGGCGAAGGAACTGAATGTAGAGGTAGTGACGATTTTTCCGTCTATGATCGCAGGAATGACGGCAGAGGAGATCACCAGATCCTTTCTGTCCCAGAGTATTTCCGGGGTGGTGATCTATGGTATGTCCAGGGAGGACAAGGTGCTGCAGAAGCTGATCCGGGAGAAGCAGTTCGCCTGTGTCGTAGTGGATGCGCCGATTGTAAATTCCAGAACCACATCCATCAGTATCGATCAGGAACAGGCCCAGTATGATGTGGCGAAGAAGACCGTACTGGATGATAACTGTAAGAGGGTGCTCTATATTGCGGGCAGGAGAGACGGTTACGTTACAGATCAGAGATTAAAAGGCATGAAGCGCCTGGTGAAGGACCTGGATCTGACCATGATGGTACGACAGGGAGATTTCAGTGAGCTGACGGCGAGAAATGTGGCATTGAAATATGCGAAAAATAAGGATGTGGTGGTCTGCGCTTCCGATCTGATGGCCATCGGTGCCATGAATGCCCTGATCGATATGGACATCTTCCGTCCGGTGTGCGGTTTCGACGGTATCACCCTGATGGGATATGTCGGCAAGCAGATGAATACCATACGGCAGGACTTCTACAGCATCTCCAGCAGAGCCGTGGAGGAAGTACACCAGCTGATGAACGGCGGCGAAGGCCATCAGGTAGTCATGCCTCATAGTATCGTGAAAATGTACTATAAGGACATTATCTGTTAAGCTATTTTGCACAAAAAATCAGGAAAATCAAAGAAAGGGTTGCGGAAAACGTTTTCCTATGCTATCCTGTGTATTGTAAGAGAAAGACATACATGAAATCTCAGCATTGAGAGGGTATGAAAAGCCGGAAAGTGCAGGAAATACCCAAGGCGCAGCGGGAAAAAGGGTATAGAGGCCGAAAAGTGCAGGAAATACCCGGGGCGCAGCTGAGACAAGGGGATGGGATACCAAAAATAAGTATAGTACCCAGACAAAGAAAAAGAATATGAAAAAATGGGTGTGGCACGGTACATTCATTTTGGAAAAATAAAACTATCGTGCAGAATGGAGTTTGAAATGAATTTAGAGCAGAGTTTAAATGAGATCACCGGTAAACTGTATGGAAAAAATATCAGTGCCTGCACCGATGCACAGCTGTACACCGGAGTATTGCAGCTGACCAAAGAGAAGATGGCAGAGACTCCCGTCATTACCGGAGACAAGAAGGTATATTATATTTCCATGGAGTTCCTGATCGGTAAGCTGTTATCCAACAATCTGATCAACTTAGGCATCTATGAGGAATTGAGCGATATCCTGAAGAAGAACGGCAAAAATCTGGCAGACATCGAAGAGGCAGAACCCGAACCTTCTCTGGGTAACGGAGGCTTAGGCAGACTGGCAGCCTGCTTCCTGGATTCCATCGCTACTCTGGGACTTCCCGGAGACGGCATTGGCCTGAACTACCACTTCGGTCTGTTCAAGCAGGTATTCAAGGATCATCTGCAGAATGCCGAGAAGAACGACTGGATCCAGAAGGATTCCTGGTTGAACAACACAGGCACAAAATTCGAAGTAGCTTTCGGCGACCGCAAGGTGACTTCCGTACTTTATGACATTGATGTCGTAGGCTATGAGAACGGACTGAACAAGCTGCATTTATTTGATGTAGAGACCGTAGATGAGAGCCTGGTAAAGAAGGGCATCACTTTTGATAAGGAAGCCATTGAGAAGAACCTGACCCTGTTCCTGTACCCCGATGACTCCGACGAGGCAGGCAATCTGCTGCGTATTTATCAGGAGTACTTCATGGTATGTAACGGTGCCCAGCTGATCCTGAAGGAAGTAAAGGAAAAAGGCTATGATCTGCATACGCTGCCTGAGCATGTAGCCATCCAGATCAACGATACCCATCCTACCATGGTTATCCCTGAGCTGATCCGCATTCTCACCACAGAGGAAGGTTTCACTATGGATGAAGCTATCGATGTAGTAAGCCGCACCTGTGCGTATACGAACCATACCATTCTGGCAGAAGCGCTGGAGAAATGGCCTCTGGCTTATATCGAGGAAGTAGTGCCCCAGCTGGTTCCCATCATCAAGGAGCTGAGTGACCGTGTGGCAAAGAAATACAAAGATGAAAAGGTACAGATCATCGACAAGGACAAGAGAGTGCACATGGCACATATCGACATCCATTATGGCTACAGTGTCAACGGTGTGGCAGCGATCCATACCGAGATTCTGAAAGAGAGTGAACTGAACCATTTTTATAAGATCTATCCCGAGAAGTTCAACAACAAGACCAATGGTATCACCTTCCGCAGATGGCTGCTGTCTTGCAACCATGAACTGGCTGCTTTCCTGAGCCAGACTATCGGTGACGGCTATAAGAAGGATGCGGATGAATTACAGAAGCTGTTAGAGCATAAGGACGATCAGGCGGTACTGGATGCCATCTACAACATCAAGAAGACCAAGAAGACAGAACTGGTATCCTATATCAAGGAGAAGGAAGGCGTGGAGCTGAATCCCGATTCCATTTTCGATATTCAGGTAAAGCGTCTGCATGAGTATAAGCGTCAGCAGATGAACGCACTGTATATCATTCATAAATATCTGGAGATCAAGGGCGGCAAGAAGCCTTCTACTCCACTGACCTTTATTTTCGGTGCCAAGGCTGCGCCCGCATATGTGATCGCTCAGGATATCATTCATCTCCTGCTGGTAATGTCTGATATTATCAATAACGATCCGGAAGTCAGCCCTTACATGAAGCTTGTTATGGTAGAGAACTACAACGTAAGCTATGCCGAGAAGCTGATCCCTGCCTGCGATATTTCCGAGCAGATCTCTCTGGCTTCCAAGGAAGCATCCGGAACCGGTAACATGAAGTTCATGCTGAACGGTGCTGTTACCCTGGGTACCAGTGACGGCGCAAATGTAGAGATCCACGAACTGGTAGGCGATGACAACATCTATATCTTCGGTCAGGACAGCGATACTGTCATCAAACACTATGAGAAGGCAGATTATGTCTCCAAGGACTACTACAAGAAGAGCCCTGCCATCAAGGAGGCTGTAGACTTTATCGTCAGCAAGGAAGTGCTCAAGGTAGGCAAAAAGGAGAACCTGGAGCGCCTGTACAACGAGCTGTTGAACAAAGACTGGTTCATGACCCTGCTTGACTTAGAAGACTACATCAGGGTAAAGGATCAGGCATTTGCTGACTACGAAGATCAGCAGAAGTGGAAGAAGATGATGCTGGTGAACATCGCTAAGGCCGGATTCTTCTCCTCCGACAGAACCATCGCAGAGTATAACAGAGATATCTGGAAATTGAAATAAATAGAAAGTTAGTTGAATGCCGCCCGGATGACTTGACTTTGTTGTCTTCCCGGGTGGTATTTGGGTTTTGATGTTCCGATCTTTACCGCCGGAATGGAAGCATCCTATGCCGAAGCAGTAATTTTTAGAACGTTTTCATGGATTCTTCGATAAAAATACTGCTTGGATTTCTAAATGCACTTTCCGGCAGTAATATGCTTGTTCTACAAACTTGAGAGTTACGCAGGCAATCAGCCGCAGGCATTCTGCATTTTTTATAATATCTGAACATCATAGGTATTTCTGCTTCTCTATTACTTTGGCGCAAATCGCATCAAAATAGCAGAATCAGTACAAAAAACTTCTAAATCAAGCATTTTTTGTACTGATTTTATTATTTTTCCCATTTTAGCGAAAATAAGCTCTTATAAAAGGTCAAAATCTACTGTTTTTGTATTTTTTTGGCGAAAAATG
>Ga0129310_1001706_pt1 | contig 18261 bp, 17 predicted proteins | sample Go1ome_2_FD_94433 | JGI IMG/M metagenome (GOLD analysis project Ga0129310, IMG submission 94433) | Western lowland gorrila individual fecal microbial communities from Wisconsin, USA - Go1022A metagenome | ecosystem: Host-associated > Mammals > Digestive system > Large intestine > Fecal | place...
AGGAGCCGCGACGGAGCGTGAGAGAGGTGGTCTTTTTTGATAAAAAAAGGCCGCCGCGAACGAAGCGCAGTCCGCGGTAACCTAATTAGCGTACTGATTGAGTTGAAGTGCTTCGTAACCCCCGCGAAAGGTTGTTAGCGACAGGGAGCCGTAAGCGAGCGCGCTTGCAAGCGAGTAGGCGACCGGAGCGTGACCTTTTGCGGAAGAGGAGCCGCGACGGAGCGTGAGAGAGGTGGTCTTTTTTGATAAAAAAAGGCCGCCGCGAACTAAGCGCAGTCCGCGGCGACGAGGTGGTGCCGGTGGCCGGACTCGAACCGGCACGCCATCGCTGGCGGTGGATTTTGAGTCCACTACGTCTGCCAATTCCATCACACCGGCATAAACCATAGTTTATTATAACGGATTGAAATGAAAAAAGCAAGAGGAAGATGCGCTGTGCATCCTCCTTTCTTGAGGGGAGAAGAAAAATGGAAGCGGATATGCTGAATCTCAAGCGTGCCCTGCGCGGTGACGAGCGCGCGTTTGAGGCGCTCATCAGCCCGTATGCCGACGCAACCTATCGGCTGGCGCTGCGCATGATGGGCAATGAACAGGACGCAGCGGATATGGCGCAGGAAGCTCTGCTGCGCGCCTGGCGGTCGCTGTCCTCCTATAAGGGGCAGTCCAGGTTTTCTACCTGGCTCTACCGCATTACGACCAACGTCTGCTTGGACGAGCTGCGCAAGCGGAAGAATAATCAGAATATGTCCATCCAGGAGATGGAAGAAAGCGGCATGGAAACGGCCGATCCCGCCGAAACGCCGGAACAGGCGCTGGAGCGCGGCCAGCTGCGGCAAGAGCTTCAAAGCGCCATCGGAAAACTCAACGAGGAACAGCGAGCCGCCCTCGTGCTGCGCGATGTGCAGGGTTTGCCTTATGAGCAGATTGCCGAAATCCTGAATCTCAATCTCAATACCGTGAAATCCCGCATTTCCCGTGCCCGTGGCGCGCTACGCGCAATTTTGACCGGAAAGACGGAACTTTCCGGCAAAAGGCACGTCTAATGGAACAGAAGGGAGGTAACAGGCGGCAATGAAATGCGATTCTTTTCAAGAATACCTGGACGGCTACCTCGACGGAAGCCTGTCTGAGTTGGAAAATGAAGCCATGCGCGCGCACATGGATTCCTGCGGCGCGTGTAAAAAAATATATGAAGAACAAAAACAGCTGCTGGAAGCGTTGAATGATCTGGACGACGGCGTTCATGCCCCGGATGATCTGGTGGCAAACGCCATGGCGCGCATCCACAAGGAACGCGGCGCTTCGCATAAAAAGTCCTGGTGGATCGCAGGCGGTTTGGCCGCGGCGCTGTGCCTGACGTTGGGCTTAGGCACACTGCTCTTGGGCGGCGGTGCGAAATCAGCGGCTCCGGCTGCGATAGGATCGGCGCCCAATAATAGCGGCATCCAGGACACAGCCTCAGGATATGTTGATCGCTCGGATTTTGCATATATGGAAGAGGCGGGCGCTGATGCCGACAATGGGTGGGCGGACGGTACAGCGGCGGATGACATGAAAATGGAGGCTGCTGCGGAAGAGCCGGCTCCGGAGGCAGCGGAAGCGCCGAGTGCTGCGGAAGACTCCTTGATGACGCAGAAGAGCGCGGAACCCTCTTTAGAAAAGACGCAGGCCGCGCTCAAGATCATCCGCGAGGCCAATCTCACGATGGAAACCGAGCAGTACGACGACGATATGCAGGCGCTGCGTGCGCTGGTGGAGGAAAACGCGGGCTTCATTACATCCAATGAGGAATGGGGCTCCGGTGAATATACTCGCCACATGATACTCAACATCCGCGTTCCGGCCAGTTCGCTGGATTCCTTCATGGAGCGGGCTAAAGCCATCGGCAGCGTGATCAGCAGCGCCATCACGGAAACCGACGTCACCGATCGATACACCGATACGGATCGCCGTCTGAAAGCCTATCAGAAGCAGTATGATCGCGTGCTGGACATGATGGATCAGGCGCAGACGGTGGATGAACTGATCCAGATTGAATCTGAGTTGTCCAGACTGGAGTTGAACATTGAAGATTGTCAGGGGGCGCTGAACTACTGGGACGAGCGCATCCAGTATTCCTCCGTGACCATTTACGTAGATGAGGTCAAGCGCGCTGCTCAGGAGGATCAGCCGCTCGGCCTGCAGATGCAGAACGCGCTGGAGGATTCCTGGGAAACCTTCACGGAAAACGCGAAGGAGACGCTGGTCAATACCTATGCTGCGCTGCCCTATATCGTGACCTGGTTGATTGTGCTGGTGATCGTTGGCGGCGTCGTGCTGATTGTCGTGCTGACCCGCAGACGCAAAAAGCGGAAATAACAGAAGATGTTGTTTTGAGCCTGTGCTTTCCGGAAGAGGAAGGAAGCGCAGGCTCTTTTCTGTGAAAAATGCGTGATGGGCGGGCAGAAAGTTTCTTAAACCGCAGCGGTTGTGGTATACTGTAACCAAAGGCAGGATGTTTTTTCGGAGGGTGGAATTTCATGGACAGATTGGTTCTGATTGACGGATATTCCCTGATGCATCGCGCGTTTTACGCCATACCGGCGCTTTCCAAGGACGGCGTATACACCAACGCGCTGTTTGGCTTTTTCAATATGCTGCTCAAGGTGGTGAGCGACGCTGCGCCCGATTACCTGATTGTGACGCTGGACGCGCACGCGCCGACCTTTCGCCACAAGCAGTTTGCCGACTACAAGGCGGGCCGCAAGCCCATGCCGGAGGAAATGCGTCCGCAGGTGGAAATGCTGCGCGGGCTGCTGAAGGAAATCGGCATCTGTCAGGCGGAAATGGCGGGCTTTGAGGCGGACGATTTGATGGGTACGCTGTCACGCAGCGCGGCGGAGCAGGGCACGGAGTCCATATTGGTCACGGGTGACCGCGATTCCTTTCAGCTCATCGGGGATCACACGCGCGTTTGGTTTACGCGCAAGGGACTGAGCGAGATCGAGGATCTTTCGCCGGAAAAGCTTGTCGAAGGCTACGGCGTGCGTCCCGATCAGGTGCCCGATCTCAAGGGACTGATGGGCGATGCGTCGGATAACATCCCCGGCATCCCAGGCGTGGGCGAAAAGACCGCTCTGAAACTCCTGGGGGAATATGATAAACTCGAAAACGTGTTGGAGCATGCAGGGGAGATCAAGGGCAAATTGGGCGAGAAGGTTCGCGCCGGTGCAGAGACGGCTCGCCTGAGCAAGGAGCTGGCCACCATCGACCGCAACGCGCCGGTGGAATTCGATAAGCGCATCGCGCTGCTGCCGCAGGCGGAAAAGTTTGTGCCGGTGTTCCGCCAGCTCGGCTTCCGCTCATTGCTCGACCGTTTGCCCAAGAGAACGGGCGCAGCAGTCGAAACGGAAGAAGAGCGGAGTTCCTTTGGCGAAGAGCAGGTGCTGGACACGGAGGAGGCAATTGCCTCGTTTATAGAGCAACAGCCGGACACCTTTGCGCTGTTCGCGCGGCCGGATGCGCTGTGCCTGGCCGACAGCCTGAACCGCTGCGCACGCATACCGCTTCAGGCAGACCTGCTCAGCGCGGGACTGGATGAACAGAAGGCATTGGAAGCGCTGCGCCCATGGCTGGAAGGCAGCGCGCAGAAGCGCGTGTTCGACATCAAAGCCTGGCGCACCAAGCTGGCGGGAATGGGCTTGGAGATGCGGGGACCGTATCTGGACGTGTGCATCGCGGGTTATCTCATCGAGCCGTCGGACAGCGCCAGCGTGGAAAAGCTCTGCGACCGGCAGCTGGGCGCGGAGGCCTCGGCAGTCAATCTCTATCGCCTGGCAGATGTGCAGATGGAAAAGCTGACCGCACAGGGCATGAAAAAGCTCTTTGACGAGGTGGAAATGCCGCTGGCGGGCGTGCTGTTTGATATGGAGCGCGAGGGCTTCCGCGTGGATCGCGCGGCTCTGACGCAGCTACAGGAGCAGTTTGGAGCGAAAATTGCTGAATTGCAGCAGGCGATTTACGAGGTTTCCGGGGAGAATTTCAACGTTCTTTCGCCCAAACAGCTGGGCGTGGTGCTGTTTGAGAAACTCGGCCTGCCTGCCGGGCGCAAGACCAAATCCGGGTATTCGACCGATGCAGAGGTGTTGGAAAACCTCGTCAGCGCGCATCCTGTGGTGCCGCTGGTGCTGCAATACAGGGCGTTTACCAAGCTCAAGTCCACCTATGTGGACGGGCTGCTCAAGCTCTCGGACGAAAATGGATTTATTCACACTACCCTCAACCAGACCGTCACCGTTACCGGGCGCATTTCCTCTGCCGAACCCAACTTGCAGAACATCCCCGTGCGTACGGAGTTGGGGCGCGTAATGCGCAAGGTCTTTGTGCCGCGGGACGGGGAGCATCTGCTGGTGGACGCGGACTATTCGCAGATCGAGCTGCGCGTGCTGGCGCACATGGCGGACGAGAAGAACATGATCGACGCCTTCTTAAAGGGCGAGGACATTCACGCGCGCACGGCTGCGGAGGTCTACGGGGTACCGCTTGATGAAGTCACGCCGCAGATGCGCTCTTCGGCCAAGGCGGTCAACTTCGGCATCGTCTACGGCATCAGCGATTTCGGTCTGGCAAAAAACATCGGTGTTTCCAGAAAGGAAGCGCGGGAGTTTATCGAAAAATACTTTGCGCGCTATCCGCGCATCAAGGAATATATGGATTCCTGCGTGCGGCAGGGACACGAGCAGGGGTATGTTACGACGCTGTTCGGCCGCCGCAGAAACCTGCCGGAACTTTCCTCTTCCAACTATCAAACCCGTTCCTTCGGCGAGCGCGCCGCGATGAACACGCCCATTCAGGGCACGGCGGCAGATATCATCAAGATCGCCATGGTGCGCGTGGCGGATGCGCTGCGCAGGGAAGGACTGGAAGCCAAACTCATCCTTCAGGTACATGACGAACTGATCGTTGATGCGCCGAAGGACGAAGCGGAGCGCGTGAGCGCACTGCTCAAAAACGAGATGGAAAACGCCGTGCGGATGCAGGTGCCGCTGACCGTAGAGGTCAAGACCGGCCGCAGCTGGTACGAAACCAAATAAAGCAAAAGAAAAGAGCGGGATGGAGTTTATGAAAGTAATTGGGCTGACCGGAGGCATCGCCAGCGGAAAATCGACGGCCTCGGCCTATTTGCGGGAGCTGGGCGCGACGATTGTGGATGCGGATGCGATTTCGCGCGCAAGCACACGCCGCGGCGGCGCAGCCTTTGAAGCGGTCTGCGCGGCCTTTGGCGATATTCTCGGAGCGGACGGCGAGATTGACCGACGCAAGCTGGGCGGTATCGTGTTTGCCGACGAGGACGCGCGACGCAAGCTCAATTCCATCGTTCATCCCGCGGTGATGGCAGAATCCCGCGCGCAGATTGAAAACGCGCGCGCATCGGGCGTAAAGATGTGTATCCTGGATGTTCCGCTGTTGTTTGAAACCGGCATGGAAAAGCTCTGCGACGAAACGTGGCTGATCTATGTGCCGCGGGAGGAACAGATCCGCCGCATAGCGGAGCGGGACGGTTTGGACGCTGCCGCTGCCGCCGCGCGAATCGACAGCCAGATGCCGCTGGAGGAAAAGCTCAAGCGGGCGAATGTGGCAATTGACTCCTCCGGCACCATCGAGCAGACGCGGGAAAAGCTGCGCCGCCTGTGGGAGGAAAGAACATGACCGCGAAGAAGAAAGGGCAGAAGGTCACAAAGCGGCAGATATGGTTGGCTGTTTCTGCGGTGGCGATAGGACTTGTTGCGGTTGCAATTTGCTGGGCGTTTCGCTGGGCGCCGAAGAAGCAGGAGATCGTCTATCCGCTGGATTACGAGCAGGAGCTGCTCTCTGCGGCGGATGAGTTTTCCATTGATCCCTGTCTGCTGGCGGCGCTGGTCTATTGCGAAAGCAGCTTTCGACCGGATGCAGTCAGTTCCGTCGGCGCGGTGGGGTTGATGCAGATCATGCCCGAAACCGGGCGCTGGCTCTCCGGGAAAATCGAGCTGGACGCGCCCTATGACGACGAAATGCTCTATGACCCGGCGACCAATCTGCGCCTGGGCTGCTGGTATCTGGATTTCCTGCACAAGCGCTACGACGGCCGCTGGCAGGAAGCGCTGACGGCCTATATCGCCGGTCAGGGACAGGTGGATCAGTGGCTGACCGATTCGGAGCTTTCCAAGGACGGAAAAACCTTAGATGTAATTCCCGGGCAGGACGTCAAAGAATATGCTGCAAAGGTAATGAGAACGCATGAAAAATACAAAACGGCTTATCCTGATGTGCTTGTGTGCACTCTTGATGACGACGATGACGGGCTGCAAGAGTGAGGAAGCCTTCAACTGGTCCCAGCTTTCGGCGGGGACGGCAAGCGCATCGCCCGCGCCGACGGTGACGGAATCTTCGGAGCTGAATGTCGGTATGCCCACGGCATCGGGAGAATTGAACCCGCTAACGAATCCCTCCGCCTCCATGCAGGGGCTGTTCAAACTTGCCTTTGAAGGCGTGATGCGTCTTTCCGACCGCTATCAGCCGGAAAATTGGCTGGCGGAAAGCGTTACGCGCACGGAAAAGGGATATACCATTATGCTGCGCGCGGGCGTGCTCTTTCACGATGGAAAGGGGCTGACGGCGCAGGACGTGGTGGATTCCTTTGAGGCGATTCGCGATGCGGAAGCCAGCCCGTGGAAGAGCGTGATCGCCCCGATCACAGCCATGACGGCGGAGGGGGAGCGCGAGCTTTCCGTGGAAACCGAGGCGGGTTATGCCGCGCTTTACGCGCTGACCTTTCCGGTGGTCAGCTCTCAACAGGGAAACACCTTCCCGGCGGGCACGGGGCCCTATCGCATCGCGGGGTATACGCAGGGCGAAACCATGGATCTCTTCCGCTGGGACAGCTGGTGGCGTACGCCTGCGTTGATTCCCTCGATCCACGTTATGGCTCGGGAGGATGCGGAATCGGAGCTGGCGACCTTCCAGGCGGGCGCGCTGGACGTGTGCACGGCGGATATGCTGACGGTCTCCTCCGTCACGCAGCGCGCGTCGGTTTCGAAACAGGATTATTTGACCGGGCAGGCGGAGCTGCTGCTGCCAAATCTGCACGGCGTGCTGGGCGATGTGCAGCTGCGGCATGCGGTGGCGCAGGCATTGGATAAGAGCGATGTCATCACCAACACCTATCAGAACCACGGCGTGGCGGTGGACGTGCCTGTGCTGCCGGACAGTTGGCTGGCGGAGCGCACCGAGAGCATCGAGTGCGATGTGGACGCGGCGCGAGAAGCGTTGGCGCAGCTCGGATGGAAGGATTTGGACGGCGACGGTTATGTGGAGCGCTATGCTTCCGGTCAAAACGAGCCGCAGCAGACGCCGCAGCCCACGGATGAACCGGCGGCAACGGATACGCCCGAGCCGCCACCGGCAGACGATGTGCCGGAGAACACCGGCAACAAGCTCGATTCTCTGCTGGGCGATGCAAATCAGAACAATACCTCGAGCACGATGAATCGTCTGTCGTTGACCATACTGACCAATGAAGAGGATTCTTCCTCTCACAAGGATGCGGCCAGCCGGCTGGTGACGCAGCTGGGCAAGGCGGGAATCGAGGCGACGGTGACTTCCGTGGCATTTGACAAGTTGGATGCAGCCGTTGAAGCTGGGGAATACGATCTGCTGCTGATCGGCTATCAGCTGCCGAAGAACGGCGACCTGAGTTCCCTGCTGCGCTCGGACGGCACCAATAACCGCACGGGGTACGCCAGCAGCGCCATGGATGCAGCGTTGGACAGCCTGCATACGGCGCAATCGGCGGAGGACTATTACAACGCCATGCAGAAGGTCTATGACCTCATCATGCAGGATCTGCCGGTCTATACGCTGTGCATGCGCACACGCACGCAGGTGGTGGACCGCAACGTGATGGTTTCGGCTGTGGCGCACCAGGATGAACCGTATCGCGGCATAGAAACCTGGACCAACATCAAGGAAGAATAAATCAAGGACAGAACAGACCACCGGCAAAGCCGGTGGTTTTTCATTGTCACGCTGATACGATCTACATCTGCATAAGATGGTTCCTTGCTACTCTTTTGCCAATAGGCTTCCGGTGAACTGCTCGCCTGTGAGTGAATTTCGAGTTTACAACAACAGCCTCATCGGAATTTTCCGATGAGGCTGCTGTTTATGGGGCTATGAAATTACTTCGCGATCAGGCTCTCGCCGGTCATTTCAGCGGGCTTGGGCAGACCCATCAGCTCCAGCATGGTGGGCGCCAGGTCGGCCAGACGGCCGCCTTCGCGGAGCTTGGCGTCCTTGCGGCTGGGATCAACCAGGATGAAGGGCACCTTGTTGGTGGTGTGCGCGGTGAAGGGCTCGCCCGTGGTGGGGTCGATCATCATGTCCGCGTTGCCGTGGTCAGCGGTGATGAGCACCTGACCGCCGGTGGCCAGAACTGCCTTCACGACGCGGTCCACGCAGGCGTCTACGGTCTTGACGGCCTTCTCCGCCGCTTCGAGCACGCCGGTGTGGCCGACCATGTCGCAGTTGGCGAAGTTCAGGATCATCACGTCATACTTGCCGCTGCCGATCAGTTCCACAGCCTTATCCGTGACCTCATAAGCGCTCATTTCGGGCTTGAGGTCGTAGGTCGTGACCTTGGGGGAGGGGATCAGCTCACGGTCCTCACCGGGATTGGGCGCTTCCACGCCGCCGTTGAAGAAGAAGGTGACGTGCGCGTATTTCTCGGTTTCTGCGATGCGCAGCTGGGTCTTGCCGTTGGCCGCCAGGTATTCGCCCATGGTGTTGGTCAGGGTCACGGGCTTGAAGGCGGTTTCGATGTTGGTGAAGGTATCGTCATAGCGCGTCATGCCGACAAAGGTGACGGGCTTATAGCCACCCAGGCGCTCAAAATCGCTGAAGTTCGCGTCGATGAAGGCGCGGGTGATTTCGCGGGTGCGGTCGGGGCGGAAGTTGAAGAAGATCATCGAATCGCCGGCTTCCACGGTGGCGACGGGCTTGCCGTCCTCCTGGATGACGCAGGGCACGACGAATTCATCGGTCTTTTCGTTCTTATAGCTGTTCTTCATCGCGCAGATCGGGCAGTCCGCCTTGTCGCCAACGCCGCAGGAGATGGCTTCGTAAGCCTTCTGGATGCGGTCCCAGCGCTTGTCACGGTCCATGGCCCAGAAGCGGCCGGAGATCGTGGCGATCTTACCGAAGTGCACCTTGTCCATGTAGTCCTGGAGCTGCTGGACGTACTCGATGCCGGAGGAAGGCGGCGTGTCGCGGCCGTCCATGATGCAGTGGACGTAGACATTGTCCAGACCCTGCTGCTTGGCCAGATCAATCAGCGCAAACAGGTGGGTGATGTGGGAGTGCACGCCGCCGTCGGAGAGCAGACCCATCAGGTGCAGCTTGCCGCCGTTCTTCTTGGCCTTCTGGCAGGCATCCACAAATTCGGGAACCTTGAAGAAATCGCCGTCCTGAATGGACTTGGTGATGCGGGTCAGCTCCTGATAGACAATGCGGCCCGCGCCGATGTTGAGGTGGCCGACCTCGGAGTTCCCCATCTGGCCGTCCGGCAGACCGACGTCCATGCCACTCGCACCGATGACCGTGTGGGGGTATTCCGCCTCGAGCTTATCCAGGTTGGGAGTGCCGGCAAGCTTGATGGCATTGCCGTAGGTCTCGGCGCGCTCACCAAAACCATCCATAATGATCAAAGCCGTCATTTTCTTCGTCATGGTTTATTCTCCTCTTACTTGACCGTCGCGGTCGCCGCCGCAACAATGATGGAGAAGTCTTCCGCCTTCAGGGAAGCGCCGCCGATCAGGCCGCCGTCAATCTCCTCCTGCGCCATCAGGCCGGCGCAGTTCTTGGCGTTCATGGATCCGCCGTACTGGATGCGGGTCTCGTCCGCAACTTCCTTGCCGTAAGCGCCTTCGATGGCCTTGCGGATGACGCCGATGGTCTCGTTGGCCTGCGCATCGGTTGCGGTCTTTCCGGTGCCGATGGCCCAGATGGGCTCGTAGGCGATGACAACGTTTTTGACCTGCTCACCGGTCAGACCGGCCAGAGCCTTCACGGTCTGGGAGGAAACCAGCGCGTCGGTCTCGCCGCTCTCGCGCTGCTGCAGGGACTCGCCCACGCAGATGATGGGGGTCAGGCCGTTGGCGACGGCGACCAGCACCTTCTTGTTGACCGTCTCATCGGTCTCCGCAAAATACTGACGGCGCTCGCTGTGGCCGAGCACGACGTACTCTGCGCCGACCGCCTTGAGCATATCGGCAGAGATCTCGCCGGTGTAAGCGCCGCTCTTTTCCCAGTGCATGTTCTGCGCGCCCACCTTGATGTTGCTGCCCTCAGCCGCCTTGACGACCGCGCAAAGGTCCACAAAAGGCACGCACACAACCACGTCGCACTTCGCATCCGCGACCTTGGCCTTGAGGGCCTCGACCAGCTCCGCTCCTTCGCAGGGGAGCTTATTCATCTTCCAGTTGCCCGCGATAATCGGCTTTCTCATGATCTTTACCTCCGTAAAAGCTTGATGAAATGGGTACATCCGCACGAAACGCTCTGCGGAAACCGGGTCCGCAGAGCGCTTTTGAGTCGGATGATAGATTACTTGTCGTTCAGCGCCGCAACGCCGGGGAGCTCCTTGCCTTCGAGGAACTCAAGGGAAGCACCGCCGCCGGTAGAGATGTGGGTCATCTTATCGGCATAGCCCATCTGCTCGACTGCCGCCGCGGAATCGCCGCCGCCGATGATGGAAACGCAGTTGTGATTGTCGGCCAGAGCCTGCGCGATGGCGCGGGTGCCGCCGGCGAAATTCGGGAACTCGAACACGCCCATCGGGCCGTTCCAAACGACGGTCGCCGCGTTGGCGATTTCCGCCGCAAACAGCGCCTGGGTCTGCGGGCCGATATCCATGCCCTCCCAGCCGTCGGGGATCTGCTTGGAGTGCACAGTGATGCGCAAGGTGTCATTGTTGAATTCCTGACCGCAGATGTTATCCACGGGCAGCAGGATGCGCACGCCCTTCTCCTTGGCCTTTTCGAGCATCTCGCGGGCCAGGTCGATCTTATCTTCCTCGCACAGGGACTTGCCGATGGAGCCGCCCAGCGCCTTCTGGAAGGTGTAGGACATGCCGCCGCCGATGATCAGGGTATCGACCTTCTCCAGCAGATTGGTGATGACGCCGATCTTATCGGAAACCTTAGCGCCGCCCAGGATCGCCACAAAGGGACGGGCCGGGTTCTCCAGCGCCTTGCCCATGACGTCCAGCTCCTTGCCGATCAGGAAACCGGCAACGGCGGGCAGATAGTGAGCAACGCCCTCGGTGGAAGCATGCGCGCGGTGCGCGGTGCCGAAAGCATCGTTGACATAGATTTCAGCGAAAGAAGCAAGCTTCTTGGCAAACTCGGGATCGTTCTTTTCCTCTTCCTTGTGGAAGCGGACGTTCTCCAGAAGAACCACGTCGCCGGGCTTCATCTCGGAGACGCACTTCTGCGCGTCGGGACCGATGACGTCCTTGGCCAGCACAACCTTCTTGTCCAGCTTCTCGCTCAGACGCTCGGCCACGGGAGCCAGGGAGTACTTCATGTTGAACTCGCCCTTGGGACGGCCCAGATGCGAGCAGAGGATGACGGCCGCATTGTGATCCAGCAGGTACTTGATGGTGGGCAGAGCCGCCACAATACGGGTTTCATCGGTGATCTTCGTTCCGTCCAGCGGGACGTTGAAGTCGCAGCGAACCAATACGCGCTTGCCGGATACGTCGATATCCTCAATGGTCTTCTTGTTCATAACACACACTCCTTGTCCGTTTATTGTGCGCAATGTTTTGTGTAGACGCCACGCGGCGGTAAAGCCGCGCATCTGGAATTTCTGACAATTAAAGTATACCTGAAATCAAGACCGTTTGCAACCGCTTTTCGGCTTCTTTGTTAAGGGATTCACAAAAAGTTTTTCTGTTGAGGCGAGCGGTCACCAGGGAGGAAGGTTTGCGAGAAATTCCCGGATAAGATGCACAAGAAAAAGAACCATTGCAGTCAGCAGCAGGGAAAGGAAAACAGCCAATGCGGTAACCAGCGCCTTTTTCTTTCGTGACTGCGTCATGGACGAATTTCTCCTTACAGCGTTTTTACGTCCATTCTGCCCGTGAAGGCGGCACTTTATGCGTCGTTTCCATTGCAATTTCTGAAAACGATATGCTATAATAAAGAAACAAATACAGAACACAGGAGGGGAATTCTTTATGAATCAGATTCACATCGGCACATGCGTGCCCGGACAGCACGCCATGACCTATTTGCCTGCCATGGTGGATAAGGGCTACGAACGCTTCCAGATTTGTTTCCACATGGAATATTACGGCGTGGAGCTTTCCGAGCTTGCGCCCCGCGTGATGGAGACCATTGCGCCCACCGGTCAGAAGATCACCGCGCTCGGCCTCTACTGCAACCCCATCCAGTATCAGGAGCATCTGGATAACCTCAAAAAGGCCATCGACAACGTGCACCTCTTCGGCACCGATCTGGTCTGCACCTTTGCAGGCGCTTTGGAGGGCAAGAGCGTGGAGGAATCCATGCCGGGCTTTAAGCGCGCTTTCACCGAGCTTGGCAAGTACGCGGCGGACCGCGGCGTTCGCATCGCATTTGAAAACTGCTCGATGGGCGGTAATTGGCGGAACAACACCTGCAACATCGCTTACGCGCCCCGCGCCTGGGACATGATGTTTGAAGAAGTGCCGATGGACAATATCGGCCTGGAATGGGAGCCTGCCCACGCCATTCGCCAGCTGATCGACCCCATTGCGGAGCTGAAGAAATACGCCCCTACCGGCAAAATCTTCAACGTCCACGGCAAGGATACCACCGTCGATTGGGACGGCATCCGCCACGAGGGCATCAACTGCGGCCTTGAGTTCACGCCTGACCGATTCCCCGGCATGGGCGATACCAACTGGCGCGATGTGTTCTATCTGCTGCACCGCAACGGCTACGAGGGCGACGTCAACATCGAAGGCTATCATGACAACTGCTACAACAAGCAGTGGGAAATGACCGGTCAGATGCACGCGCTGAACTACCTCAAGTGGGCGCGCGGCGGCGAATTCATCCCCACGCCTTGGGAAAAGTAAAAAGTCATAAAGCGTACCCGCTTTTCCCTGTGGAAAGCGGGTACGCTTTATGCTGCAAGAGGAACGCTCAAGGAATAGCCGGATGGCTTGCAGAATCGCCTGATTGTGGGCAGAGCACTTCGTTTATGCACGTTCTGCGAAAAGTCGGAGCCTAATACCTGAAAAAAATGCCTCCACACGTTTTTCGTGCGGAGGCATTTGTATTTTGAGGGGTTCTCAATCCATGTCGGCTGCGGTGATGATGTTGATGGCGTGGTCGGCGACACGCTCCAGGTTGGTGGCGACGTCGGTAAAGAGCATACCGCTTTCCGGCGTACACAGGTTCTTGTTCAGACGGTCGATATGGCGCTGACGAAGCAGCTCATCCATTTCGTCGACGCGTTGTTCCAGTGCGTAGGCACGGGTGGCTCGGTTTGCATCGCGGCTATCGAACGAACTCAGCGCTGTTTCCAGCAGCTCGCGCACAGGAGCGTACATTTCGTTGATTTCAAGCAGCCCCGCATCGGAGATGACGACTTTGTCACGCTCGCGCGCCTGTGCCAGCTCCATGATGTTCTCCGCATGGTCGCCGATGCGCTCGATATCGTTGACGACGTGGAACAGTTCGCCCACCAGCGAACCTTCGTGGTCGGAAAGCTCGGTCTGGTTGATGAGCACGAGATATTTGGTGATCTCGTGGTTGAGATAGTTGATGAGGGCTTCACGGTCCTCCAAATCGGTGCAGGAGGAATCGTCCGCCTTGCCCTTGACGAACAGATCAATGGCCACCTGAATGTTCTGGTTGGCCAAGCCCTGCATGCGGTGGATTTCCTTAATGGCCTGTGCCAGCGCGGCAGGCGGCGTTTTCAGAGAGGAATCATTGAGGAATTGCAGCCGGTGCGCCACGATGGAATTGTCCTCGCCGGGGATGATGAGTTCGACCAGCTTGACCAACTGATTGGTGAAGGGGAAGAAGCAGATCACGCCGACGATGTTGAAGATCATGTGCGCGTTGGCGATTTGACGCATGGGATCGTTCGGGGTGAGCATTTCCACCCATTCGGTAATGGGGAGGAAGGAGACCATGATAAAGAAGACGATGGCGTTGAGGATTTTGATCAGCAGGTGCATCAGCGCGGTGCGACGGGCGGCCTTGCTGCTGCCGATGGAGGCGAGCATCGCGGTGACGGTGGTGCCGATGTTCTGACCCATGACGATAAAGATGGCGGCATCCAAACCGATCAGGCCCTGCGCGGCCATCAGCTGAAGAATACCGACGGAAGCGGAGGAGGACTGAATGACAACCGTTATCAGCAGACCGGCCAGCACGCCCAGGATCGGCACGCGGCCGAAGGTGGCAAGGAAATTGGCAACTTCCGGCATATCGCGCAGCTTGGACATCGAATCGCCCATCATATCCAGGCCGACAAAGAGAATGCCGAAACCGGCGATGACGCCGCCGATCTGGCGAACCATCAGCTTTTTGCTGAAGGAATACATCAATACGCCGATCAGCAGGAACGCCGGAGCGATATCCGAAAGCTTGAAGGCGATCAGCTGGGCGGTGATGGTGGTGCCGACGTTTGCGCCGAAAATGACGCCTGCCGCCTGATAAATATCCATCAGCCCCGCGTTAACGAAGCCGACGACCATGACGGTCGTGGCCGAGGAGGACTGCACCAGCATCGTAAAGAGCATACCTACAAGCAGTCCGAGCAGGCGGTTGCGGGTCAGCACCTCCAGCAGATGTCTCAAACTGTTACCGGCGGCGCGCTCCAACTCGTCGCCCATCATTTTCATGCCGAACAGGAACAGACCCAGTCCGCCGCCCAGCATGAAGAAATCTTGCCACGTCATCTTATTCTCTCCTTATGATTCGGTTTCGTACTGCGTCAGGTGGCCGCAGCGGTTCAGACTTTCAAAATCATTCTGCCGCAGCGCTTCATACAGCACAACAGCAACCGAGTTAGCCAGGTTCAGGGATCGGGCGCCTTCCACCATCGGGATGCGGATGCAGCGGTCGTAATGATCGTGCAGCAGCTCTTCCGGCAGGCCGCGCGTTTCCTTGCCGAACACCAGGAAGGCATTGGGCGGGAAATGCACCTGCGTATAGCTTCGGGGCGCTTTGGTGGTCGAATAGAAGAATTCGGCGTCGGGGTACTCTTCCATCAGTTGGGCAAAGGAAGGGTGTTCCTCAATCGTGACCAGGTGCCAGTAATCCAGTCCCGCGCGCTTGACCTGCTTTTCGTCGATGGAAAAGCCCAGCGGGTGGACCAGATGCAGCGTGGAGTGCGTCGCGGCGCAGGTGCGCGCGATGTTGCCGGTGTTCTGCGGGATTTCCGGCTCAACCAATACGATATGCAAGGGGAGGAACATCTCCTTTGTGAAAGGTCTGCGGGCAGGAAAAGAGCTGCAAAAAGCCCAAACTCCCCCCTGGGAGAAAAAATGTCACAAAAATTTTCCGATGTTTCGCGCGATGCAAAAGACGATCAGCAGCGCGCCCAGCGCGATCAGCAGCCAGGAGGGCAGCACGATCTGTTTGAGCTGTCGGCCGAAAAGATAGGGCGACAGCTCGGCAATCCCCATATAGCCCGCCATCAAAACCACGAGAATAAAAGGATTCTGCCGCAGCGCCGCGATGGGGTGACCATGCATCAGCAGGTAGGCAGCGCGCGTCATGCCGCAGCCGGGGCAGTCCAGCCCCGTCAGCGAATGGAACAGACAAAACGTCACGCGGCCTTCAAACGGACTGTGAAAGTAGACGTAGATCGAAAATCCAGCAACCGCCGCCACCAGCGACCAGGCGAAGAACGTCATGCTATGGCGGCGGAAAAAGGATTTCTTTTCGGATTCGGGCTGCATAGCGGCAGATTAAGACCAGCTGCCGTAAACCAGCTCATCCATTGCGCCCTGAAGAGCGCCGGTGGCAACCAGAATGATGGACATGATGACGGCAAGACCGAAGATGACGGCCGTGGCGATCATCATGGCCTTGGCGGTGCGGCTCTTCTGATCGGCCAGGGAAAGGTCGCCTGCGGCAACCGCCTTGCGCACCTGAGAGGAGGACACGATACCGATAATGCCGGTGATGAGACCGAAGAAGTTGATGCAGCTGCAGCACAGGAAGCAGAGCACCGTCAGCACAATGTTGACCACCAGGTAATCCTTGGGCGCAGCACCGCCGGGCACGGTGTTGGTGACGATGGGCTGCTCAAAGGGCGGCTGCTGATCCTGCGCGGGCTGCTGCCAGGTGTCCTCAGGTGCGTCGTTTGCAGCCTGGTGCCAGATATCGGGCTGTTCTGCCGGAGCAGGCTGTTGGACGGGCGCTTCGGACTGGAGGGGCTGCTGTGCGGAATCCGCAGGTTGCTCAGGCTGAACAGGAGTGGGGGTATCCTGGGCGATGCGCACGCCGCAGGAGGTGCAGAAGACGGCTCCGTCTTCCAGTTTGGTACCGCAGTTGGGGCAGAACATAGGTCATGACCTCCTTGGATCAAAATAGTCTATTTGATGTCGAGAAGCATGGAAACGCCGTAAATAACCATAAAAATGACGTAACCAATTGCGAACAGCACGCGAACGCCCATCGTGATGCCGGAGCAGATCGCCATCCAGCGCGCGGTATCCGCTTTGTCCTGAGCAAACGCGGTGCGGCCGGCTTCACTGTGCTTGCGCGCCTGACTGGCAAACACAATGCCCAGCAGCGCCAGCACTGCATCGGCGGAAACAAAGCCGCAGGTCAGAATGCTGACGACGAGCAGCACAATATTGGCGGTGCGATGATCCTTCAAGAGAGCGGGGGAGGCGAGCTGCGCTTGGCCGCACTGCGGGCAGAGCGCGTCGCCGTCGGCAAGAGGCGCGCCACAGTTTTTACAAAGCATGAGTGTCTCCTCCTTTTTTTGCTATTGTAGCCATTTTAGGAAAAAGGGACGCCAAACGTCAATGGCTGTCTGGGGGCAGAGCTCCTGACAGCAGTAGCAGCGAATACATTTTTTATAATCGAAATGCGGAATTTTATCCCGGATATCAATGGCCTTTCCGGGGCAGGACCGTTGGCATACGCCGCAGCCCACGCATTTTTTGCGGTGGAGATACGGATGCGATCGCACCAGACGCGAAAACGCCGGATTGACGAGAAGCGCCTTGCCTTCGACGGCTGCCTTAACAAAGTCCGGCACGGCGAGGGAATCCACCTCTTCACCCAACACTTGCGGCACAGGCAGAAGGCCATGCCGTGCGGCGGCGCGCAAAGTAGAAACCTGTTCCGGCTCCAAACCGATCAGTGCCGCACCGACGACATCTGCGGCGTGAGGATTATCGGACACCACCAGTGCGCCAATGGCGCGAGGACTTCCGCCGGAAGGCCCCTGCCCCTCCATGCCCACGATGCCGTCCAGCACCGAGAGACAGGGCTTGGCCCATTTTACAATATCGAGCACGCCGTCGCTGAAATCGTCGATGTCCGGATAGCGTGCGTGGTAATCGATCTTGAGCATCCCAGGCACCAGCCCGAAGAGGTTTTTGACCGCGCCGGCGCCGGTATAGGCGGTCAGCCCGTGGGTTTTGATCTTGCCCACGCTCACGATGCAGTCGGCTTCCGCCGCGCAGCGCATCACGGTGAGCATATGGCTCCTGATGGGGTCGGGCACTTCGACTTCCACGCCCTCAATAGAGAAATTCAGCTTTGCGCCGGTGCGCTCGGCAACCTCCTTCATGCCGGTCAAGGCATAGAGCCCCGGCAGCATCCCTTCGGTAAACGGCCCGCCGGGACTATCGGCCAGCGTGACCTCACAGCCGCGTGCCTGAAGCACGCGCACCACGGCTTCGACTACGGCGGGGTGCGTCGTGGTGTGCCGGCCGGGATCGCGCTTCATCAGCAGGTTCGGCTTGACCAGTACATTCGCGCCGGGATGAAGCTGCGGAATTTCCGGCAGCTGCTTCAGCGCGTTTTCGAGCAGCGTCTCGATGCGCTTTGCATCGTATTTTTCGCACCGGGAGAGCACAACGGACGCCATGCTCATTCCTCCTTGCCGAAAACGGCCTTTTCAATGGCGTGCGCCACGCCGTCCTCTTCGTTGGTCAGCGTCACCCAATCGGCCGATTTCTTGGCACGGTCTGTGCCGTTGCCCATCGCGACGGAAAGCCCC